>Ga0114931_10000523_pt1 | contig 46412 bp, 36 predicted proteins | sample 2SBtaG_FD_89579 | JGI IMG/M metagenome (GOLD analysis project Ga0114931, IMG submission 89579) | Deep subsurface microbial communities from Kolumbo volcano to uncover new lineages of life (NeLLi) - 2SBTROV14_V59a metaG | ecosystem: Environmental > Aquatic > Marine > Volcanic | place: Kolumbo... | reverse complement strand
TGTTGGCCGGCATCATCGCCTACAACACACTCCCCATGAACATCTTTCCCGATACCAACCGGCCCGTGGTATCGGTAGTGACGCAGTGGCCCGGCGCGGCGGCAAATGATGTCGCGACGGACGTAACCCACCCGATTGAAGTTCGCCTGTCCGCCATCGACGGCGTCCGAAGGGTGACGTCGACATCAAGAGACCAGGTTTCTGCGGTCCAGGTCGAGTTCGAGTACGGAAACAACATCGACGAGGCCGCGACGAAAGTCGCCACGGAGCTGCCGCGTGTTCGTGGCATACTGCCTCAGGGGATTCGAGAACCCCTGATTTTCCGGATTACCGATGCGGCCCGGCCATTGATGGTCCTCGCCGTCACCCCCGCCGAAGGCTATGACCTGCAATCCAGCCAGATTCGAAGAATTGCGGAGAACCAGCTTCGCGATGCGCTGCTCAACGTCCCGGGCGTGGCCGAAGCCGAAGTATTTGGCGGTGATGTCCGGCAGGTGAATATCAACCTCGACCGCAACCGACTGGAAGCACATGGCTTGTCGGTGGCGCAGGTGGCGATGGCGCTGAAGAACTCCAATATTTCTACACCGGCCGGGCTGGTCTATCGCCACGGGAACCGGTATCTGTTGACCACCCAGACGCTGGCAAAAGGGCCGGATGATCTGGCTCAAATAATGGTGCCCTTACCCGGCGGCACGTTTGTTCGTGTCGGAGACCTCGGCCGTGTGGCATGGGGATCGGCAGACAAGACCTCGCTCTATCGTGGAAATGGGAAGGCCGCCATTGCCGTCTCCCTACTTCGCGGCGAGCAGGGACACGCGCGCGAAATCATCTCGGGAATCAATGACATCCTGCCTCAAATACAGGGCGCTTTCCCCATGCTCCACATCGAGCAAGCCGATACGCAGGGTAGGCTGATCGACTTAACCGTCGAAAATATGCTGGGTGCGCTCCGGGATGCGGTCATCATGACCATCATCGTGATCCTGCTGTTTCTCGGGAATACCCGCGCCGCATTGATCACAGCCCTCTCATTGCCGTTCACCTATCTCCTCACTTTTGCCGCCTTGAAAGTGATGGGATATGAATTCGATATGGTAACCCTCACTGCGGTGATCATTGCCGTGGGCTTGCTGGCGGATGATGCCATCGTCGTAATCGAAAATATTGAACGAACGATTCGAACGACCGGAGACAGCAGCATCACTGCCGCCGCGAAGGGTACGCGCGAAATATTCCTCGCAGCGGCATCCGGCACGATAAGCGTGATCGTGGTGCTGATACCCATCATGTTCATCGGCGGATATGTACAGACGGTGCTTCGCCCCTTGACCGTGACGTTGTCGGTTGCCCTCCTCGCTTCCCTTATCGTTTCCATCACCATCATTCCGCTCCTGGTTCCGCACCTGCTCCGGCCCGGTCGCCGGGATCCGCTCTATGTCATCTTGAATCCGTTTGAAAAGCACGTATTGTTGACACTCAAACGCTTCTATTCGCGCGTAGTAAGCTGGGGACTCGACCACAAGGCGACCGTCGTCATCGGTTTCGTTGTGTTGTTCTTCGGCTCGCTCTCACTGATGAAAATCCTCGGCCGGGAACTGATGCCGTTGATGGACTCAGGAACGTTCATCGTGAACTATGAGGCACAGCCGGACATGGATGCGCCCGCGATCTCCGCGTTGACCGAAAAGGTAGAGTCGGCGATCCATCATGCCGTCAAACCGGAGTGGCTCCTCTCGATGTCCTCCGTCGCCGGCTCGGAGCCGGGCGTAAAGTCATTCGGCGCGGCGAGAGTGCTTCAGCATGGCGCCATCACCGTCAACGTGATCGACCGCTTCCATCGTGACAAAACCATCTACCAACTCGAAGCGGATGTCCGTAAACGAATTCGCACCATTCCGGGGTTGATTTATGGCGACGTGACGGAGTTTGGCGCAACCCCGCTCTCTTCTTTACGGGGCACCGTCGATGTGATGATTACCGGGCCCGAACCGAAAGAATTGGATCGACTCGCGGATGCCGTGATGGACCGGATCAAAGAGGTGCGCGGCCTGACGGGGCTGGAGCGCACCTGGCAAGGTCGTTCGCGTCGCATCAACCTCAATGTGGATGCAGCCAGGGCCCGGTCATATGGACTGACGGCTCAGGATGTGGCCCATCAGGTGGCACAATCCATCGGCGGAATGCCGGGTGGAAACTTGCGCGTGACGGGCGAGAATCCGATCCCGACGTGGGTGAGACTGTTGCCTGATCAGCGTTCGAATGAAGAAGACGTTTCGGCCATTCAAATTCGGACGCGCGCCGGGACGTTTGTGCCACTCGCAGCGCTTGCATCTCCCAAAACAGTCTACGAGCCGACGGCAGAAACACACCAGGCCTTGCTACCAACGGTAGATGTCGTCGGGTACCGGGGTGATATTTCGATTACACAATTGAACGACAACATCCGAGCTGCACTGGCCGGTCTGACAATGCCGAGGGGCTATAAACTGAGTTATGAGGGTGAGTACAAACAATTGAATGAATCATTCGGCAGATTGCTAAAATCATTCGTACTCGGCGTGGCCCTCCTATATCTCATGTTGGTCATCGTCTTCAAATCATTCGGTGATCCTCTCGCTATCATGGCGAGCCTGCCGCTGGCCCTGATTGGCGCGGCCTGGGCCATGCTTCTTGCGGACAAACACGGCTGTCTTCCTTCGTTTATGGGTCTGATTCTATTGATGGGCATCATCGTCAAGAACGGTATTTTGCTGGTCGATTTCGCCAAGGTGGCCATGGCTGAGGGAAAGAGTGTGCGAGAAGCCATTCTGGAGGCGGTGGAATTGCGTACGCGACCCATCCTGATGACCGCCGGCGCCGCTGCCGTGGGCATGATACCGATCGCGCTTGAGTGGGCCGTCGGCATTGAACGGCTCTCTCCGCTTGCCGTCGTTGCGATTGGGGGGCTGCTGACCGGCACCTTCCTGACCCTGCTGGCCGTCCCGGTATTTCATCTAATGATTGAGATGAAACGTCGCGAGCACCTGGCGAGAAAAGCGATGGCGAGTTAGCAAGGTGTGCCGGGTTGCTGCACGGGCTTCCAGCCGATCCTCGGCGGTATGTGCAGGGTACAATGTGCATATCGCCGATGAATCTTCGTCTGCTTCAAGGCGTGCAAAGGGGCTCATCAGCCCAGCGGGACGTCAAGCACCCAAGCCACTATGAGATTCAGACGCCGAAGACGAAGTGTTATAGTGCAACGGCTGGGCGTCCCGTGCTTGCTTGCCGTTCTCTTCATGCCGTTGGCGGCGCAAGCACAGGTCGATACGGCCTTCAAGATCGCGGCGGTGAAATATGAGGGCGGAGGCGACTGGTATCAGGCGCGGACACCGCTGCCCAACCTGCTGGCCTATGTGCGCGCCCACACCCGCATCGACGTCGCGCCGGAGCCCGACGTGGTCGAACTCTCGAGCGACAAGCTCTTTTCTTACCCCTTCGTCTTCCTATCCGGGCACGGCAACGTACACTTCACCGACGACGAAGCCGCACGCCTGCGGCGGTACCTCGAACGCGGCGGTTTTCTGTACATCGACGATGACTACGGCCTCGACAAATTCATCCGCCGCGAGATGAAGAAGGTGTTTCCCGCGCAGGAATTTGTCGAATTGCCCTTCAGTCACCCCATCTTTCACACCCACTTCGATTTTCCGAAGGGCCTGCCAAAGATTCACCAGCACAATGGCAAGCCTCCCCAGGGATTTGGTCTCTTCATTGACAACCGACTCGTAGTCTTTTACACGTACGAGACAAACATTAGCGACGGTTGGGAATCTCCGGAGGTCCACCATGATCCACCGGAAAAGCGCGAAAAGGCGCTTGAGATGGGGGTGGACATTCTCACGTATGCCCTTCTGAATTGAGCCCGGATACCGGTTCGAGTGGAGACGCAGTATAAACCCAGGCAATTTTTGGGCCGGCTATGTTTCGCCCATTGGCCCGTGAGACATTCGTGCAAATCGCCCCACATCCCAGCGCCAGGTTACCCTCTATCCGTAAACCTTTTGTAGGGGCGGATCCTACACCCCGTAGTGTCCTTCCCCTACGGTATCACCGTAGGTAATCCCCTCATTTATCCTGTCATGTATTTGCGACTATGGGTCAAGGATTAAGCGATGCGTTTACTCGCAACACAATGTACAACAAGTGTGACGTCTGACGATGAATTCTCGAAATCAAAGGTGTTTGGATGAAATAATAATACAGGCCAAAAAACGCGATCCCGATGCCGACCCGTAATATTAATATCTGCAGGGTGCCGCCAACTACGAAAAATATTTCCATTTTACTGGAAGCAAAGACCTCGGATATGCTACGAAATATCCTTCCCCAATCATTCAAATGTGAATGAACATGTCTTTCAACCTCAACAAGACTCATGGGGCGTGCACACTTCGAACAAACAATTCGTGGTTTGTAAGCCTCATTGGTTTGCTTCTGGTGTTTGGATTTTCTCAAACAGCGATGGCTCAAAGTGTCGACACGACGTGGAGTGCGCCGAGCTTCGCAGACACACTCCACAACCCAGTCATTGACAACCATCAGGCAATCAAGGACGGTCAGCACATCTTCGAACGAATGTGCGTGGTCTGCCACGGAAAGAAAGGAGATGGCAAGGGCCTGGCCAGTACTACGTTGGAACCCAGTCCTGCTGATTTCCTCGCGATTCGTGTTCGGGATGAATCTGATGGCGCCATCTTCTGGAAAATTACAGAAGGGAAGGCACCCATGGCTTCCTACAAGACCCTCCTTTCCGAGCGTCAACGCTGGTTACTCGTGAAATATATCCGGACACTTGAACGTAAGTTCAAGTAATTCAGTCACCAAACGGTAATAGAATAATGAAGAAACTCGTTTTTATACTCCTATTCTTGCTCATAGAGACACCATCGTCTCTTCTGGCACAGAATACGACATCGACAGGTTCGCAGCAGAATTCCCCGGTCCTCGGGGCTACAAAATTCTTGTTGACCGGCGATGCCGAAGCTTCATACGTGGCCAATACGGATGAAAATGGTTTTGGCGACATAAACTTCAAACCGATTTTTCTCTGGCAGCTTAGCCATCGACTTTTCTTCGAGACAGAGGTGGAAATAGAAACCGGGGATGGCGAACCGGATATCGGACTTGAGTATGCGAATATGGCCTATACCGTTAATCCATATCTCATCGTTCATGCAGGCCGTTTTCTATCTCTATTCGATGGCTACTTCGGGAAGTTTAAAGAAGGTTTCCTGAATAGATTTCCGTCGGACCCGGTTGGTTACGATGACGGTGGGATTGCGTCACGAATCGAAACCGGCATCGGTATCGAAGGAAACATTCCGGTCGGTATGGCCAAGGTGAATTACGATCTTTACGTCTCCAACGGGCCGCATTTGTTGGCTGGGTCAAGCGACGCGCCCGAAGAGGCCGGTCAGCTTGACTATGAGGCCTACGTAACGAACAACAAAGCGAAAGCGATCGGAGGAAGAATCGGCATTCTTCCGCTATCCGACTCAAGCGTCGAGCTTGGATTTGCCTTCCAAACTAAAAATAAGGTAGGGGACGTTGGCACTCCGCTTGAAAATACCGGAGCGACCATGTTTGGACTGGATTTGAATTACTATCATCTGTTCACCCCACTAAAAAGCATGTTCCGAGTGAACGGAAGTTGGAAGACACTTAAAGTCGATCGTGCCCAGTACGTCAACCAGGATGATCCCGGGACCATGTACACGTTCAACAATAAAAGTTCAGCCTATTACATCCAGGCTTCGCTGCGTCCGTCTCAATCGGAAAGCCCTTTATTGCAGAACCTGGAATTCGCTTTTCGACATTCCTCCTTTGACCCGCCCGATGGTGCCGTCTGGGGTGGGAGGCACATCTACAAAGAGGAAGTGGCCATGAGCTATTGGCTCAAATGGAACGCGCTCCTCAAAATTGGATATGCTGCGCAGACCGGTGAAAATGATCAGTTTCTCATGCAATTAGTCTATGGATTCTAACTATGAAAAAACTTCCGATGTATCTCGTTGGTGTAATATTTCTCGTTGCGCTTGGAATAAGCGGATGTACTTCCATGCAGAAAACTGCGGGGGACGAAAGTGGGGTGCAACTGTGGGCGCAGAATTGCCAACGTTGCCACAACACACCTCCACCCAATTCCTATAGCGACGATCAGTGGGATGTCGTTATGAACCACATGCGTGTTCGTGCCCATCTGTCAGGTCCTGAGGCCCAGAAGGTCATTTCATTTTTGAAATCGGCTAACTAATAAGGCCACAGCGCCGGATGACGCGCCTAAATGAGGCGGTTGGAACTGGCAATGATGATAACCATCGTGCCAATTGGGCTCCGGCTGCAACGTCACAGGCCTCCACCTTGTTTTTATGAGGTGGAGGCTTTGCGATTATCCATTTCCAACGACGGCAGACGGTTGATTCATATCTACCGCGTTGACGGACCATGCACTGGTGGTCTCATTCGCGATCGGGATGTAATCTCAGACCGTCTGGACGTGTCCTAATGCGGACGAGCTGAATGGAGATTGGATTGTTGCGATTCGCGTCAAACATTGTTGCGGGCTTCCCGAAGAGATAAAATCGTGGCCGAACGCCTGGATGCGTCTCGCGCCCATACGATAAGTAACTCGTCCCAACTTGGTTATTCAGGAAGCAGTTTTCCTGGTGAGGTGTGGCCGTACTGCGCTCGCCAAGAATCGAATACGCCTATAACCTTTCCGGTGGTGGCGATCACGATCTCGCCATTGCTTGCCTCTTCGCGCGGAAATAAGGTGTTCCCCGCCCCGGAATTAATTGCATTATCCTTCGGACACCACATCTTTCCCCCTACCCCACCTTGCCGATCGACCTGTCAACAATGCAGAAGCATAATCGCAGACAGCCGCAAGATTTTGGATGTTCAACCGGCTCCGGCTCTTGGTCTGTTTTGTGAATGAGACCATCAGTATCGAGCGGTAGTGATCGCTACGGATCCATCAGGTCCCACCGCAAAAGTGCGAAAATATAGGTTAAATGGGGGTTGGTAGCCTATCCAATACGCGGCGGCATCATTCTCGCACGGGACCGAACGTGATCGAAACAGACATGCGGGGTTTTCCCCTACACGGCGATCCGCCTCTTCCCGTCCTTAACCCTTTCATCGGCCCTACAAGCCAACCCAAAATCCCCCGACAGAAAACTCCTACAAAATGGCCGATCATTACATCGGGTTCAAGATGAGCCCTGGCACATGAATCGAAAACATAATTGTATGAGGCAATAATCATGGATATCAAAAGTAACTGGATCAGAAAGGGGTTCATTGGCACCCTGCTGATAGTTGCAGTTTCTATGCTGACGCTCCCGACTTCGCGGGCTAAGGGTGTCTCCGGCTATTCCGACATAGAAGGCACGGCCGTAAGGGAATTCCCGCAGGGCGGGGCGCGGAAGCTTGCCGGTGCAAAAACGGCCAGATCGAATATTCAGCTTGCTTCTACAGATCCCTCTGTGCTGAAGACAGAGCACAATACCCCCGCCAAGGATTTCACGACTTACTGCTCGGCCTGCCACGGAAGATCTGGCAAGGGTGACGGCCCGGCGGCGATCGCTCTTCAACCCAAACCGAGAAATCTGACAGATTCCAATTTCCAGAAAAAACGTACCGACGACGAACTCGTAACAGTTATTCTTTCGGGAAAGGGAGCGATGCCGAGTTTCAAGGCGCAGTTGACTGAAATACAGATCCGCGATCTCGTCGGCTATATTCGGACACTCGTGAAAAAGTAAAGATTCACTGCCGAAAAAACTCCGGATACGCTGCCTCCCAGTTGCCGGAAAACGACACGCGCCTCCTCAAAGAGAGGGGGCGCGTTGTTTTTTAATGGCGATGCGCACAAATGAACCTCGGCCCTCAGCGGTAAGCTTTCAGCGGTCAGCATCCAGCATCCAGCATCCAGCCTCCAGCATCCAGCATCCAGCATCCAGCATCCAGCCTACTTCACATCCGCCGCCCTGCTGAGGTCGTCGACTTTTCCGGCGACGAGCAGCACCTCGGAATCCTTGAGCGGGCTGTCGGGGTCGGGGGCGGTCTGATACGCATCGGTGATCACATCCTGGATGGCAACGACCGACAGGCGATAATTGCGACGCAGATCCAGCTCACGAAGCGTCTTGCCCGTCCAGAGGTTGGGAACGGCCATTTCCTGCATAGCGAAATCGGTGTCGAGTTGTACGTAGCGCAGAAGCGATTCCGACTGCACGATGCGCTGCGCGAGGTTTAGGGCCGACTCCCGCTCCGGGAAAATAACCTCCGTCACGCCGAATTTCATCATGACGCGGGCATGCTCGGGCGAGGCCACCTTCACGTAGATCTCCGCCACGCCGACGTCTCGGAGAGCCATGGTACCCAGGACACTCGCGGCAATGTCGTCGCCGGTGCTGACGACGCCTGCTTCGCTGTCGGCGACGCCGAGACGCTCCAATACGTCGACCCGCGTGCCGTCGCCCACCGCGGCGCGCGTGGTCTGGGCGGCAATCTGATCGACCCGATCCGGGCTCACATCCACGGCCAGCACTTCGTGCCCCTTCTCAAAAAGCGAGGCCGCGACCGCGCTACCAAAATTACCCAACCCAACGACGATAAATCTTTTCATGGTTTTGTATTTCAACGACGCGACGAGCGTATACGGAAACGCGGCGCTTGTGCGTCCGCGTCCGTCAAACGAATCACCGAAGCTAAGATTGTGATGCCGGCCAAATGATTACCCGATGGAGACTGTTTCATAGGCAAACCGAAACCGGTCCCCGGCGACCGGCTGCCGGGCCGCCAGCGCGGAGGCAAAGACGAGCGGACCCACTCTACCGAGAAACATCACGACGATCGTCGCCAGCCGACTCGACACATTGAGTTGATCCGTGATCCCGGTCGAAAGCCCTACGGTATTGAAGGCGCTGACGATCTCGAACAACTGACTTAAAAAATTACCGCCGGTTTCTGAAAAAGGGATACCCGGATCTTCACTCACCGACACCACGAATACGCTGATGATAATGACGGCGAGCCCCACGACGACCAGCCCGATGGCCTGCTGAATGATCTGATCGGGCACGGAACGACCCCGGAGACTGACAATGGACCGGCCGCGCATCCGCGCCCACGCAATCAGCAGCACGAGTGCCAGCGTCGTCGTCTTCATTCCACCCGCCGTGGAACCCGGCGACCCGCCGACGCTCATCAGAAGCAGTGTCAGGAAATTCGAGCTCTCGCTAGCCGAGCCATAATCGATCGTATTGAACCCTGCCGTCCGCGCCGTAACGCTCATGAATAGAGCGTTGTTCAGCTTGTCCCACCACGGCAAAGCACTCAACGTCAGATTCCATTCAAACACGAGATAGAGCACCCACCCCGAGACGAGCAGGATACCGGTGGTAAAGAGCACAATCTGGGAATGCAGCGTGAGGCGGAATTTCCGTTCTGTTCGACGGGCGCGATGCCATAGTTTGAGCTCTTCGAGCGTCAAAAAACCTAGCCCGCCAATCACGATGAGGAGCATCATGGTGAGCAACACCGTAACGTGATGTTGGTAACCCATCAGCGAATCCGAAAACGTCGAGAATCCGGCATTGCAAAAAGCGCTGATGGAATGAAAGAGCGCAGGCCACGCGGCGCCCTTCCACCCGAGACTCGGAATCCAGAAAAGATACAAGAGTACGGCCCCGACTGCCTCGATGAAGAACGTGAACCGGAACACGTCGATCGTGAGCTTGCGGACATTTACCTGGGGCACCACCCCGCCCCCGCTGCCCGAGAGCGCCTGTTGCCGAAGGGAGAGTCGCCCCCCGAAGGATGCCACGACAAGGCTCGCAAAGGAGACGATGCCCAACCCGCCAAGCTGAATCAACAGAAGCAGAAACGCCTGACCCCACTGCGTGAAATAAGTGGCCGTATCGACCACGATCAGCCCGGTGACGCAGACAGCACTCGTCGCGGTGAAGACGGCATTGAGCCAGTTGAGCGGCTCACCGGTATACAGCCCGGGCAAGGTCTTGAGCCCGACGGTGCCAAGCACGATGAGAAGCAGAAACGAACTGACGAAAAGTTGCGCGGGCGAGGCCTTCTTCCAATACAGGATGATGTTGCCCGGCCGAATACGCCAGAGATTAAAGGGGCGGTGAACCCTGAGTCGAGGTCTCATAGTCGGAATCATCGTGAATCGAGACGCTCCCTCGTTCACGAGGGCACATCGGCGCGCGCCCAAAATACGCATTCCGCGATCATTTGTCTCATCACGGCCCGGACGACGAACCCGCGCCGCAATCACTATTTCAAGCGGGGCCTTATCGTGTCAGAAAACCATCCAGTGCTCCGGAAGAAGGATATTGTCAAGGCGTTGAGCCTCCGAGCCAGCATTACGGTGCTGATCTGCGAAAAATCAAACGTCGCTTGCTGAAGCCCAATTCTGTAAAGATGACGATGAGATATATTCCGCCGATCCATTCGAGGGTGCCTCGCTTCGTCTGCCACAGATAGATAATGAGCGTAATGACGGTCGCCAGCATAAGGATGAGGCCGGGAAGAATCAGTATGGCCTTGCTCTTCGTGGCCTCACGCAACGTGAAATTGGCGATCGTGATGCCGATAGACACCAGTAAAAAGGTCATGCTCGAAAAAGCGGCGATCAGTTCGAGTCCCCCGAACATGGCCAGCGCTACGGCCAGCACCGTAAGCACGACGACAGCCAGCCAGGGCACTTCCACGCGGTTACGGAATGAGAAGGCACACGGCATTTTGTGCGAACGAGTCATCTCGGCCATCATTCGCGCCGCCCCAAACATGGTGGCATTGATCGCCGACGACGTCGCCAGGAGCGCCGCCAGACCCACCAATACCGTCCCGGCATGCCCCAGGGCCGGCTTTGCCGCCACAGCCAATGCATACTCTTTGGCAGCCACTAATTGCTCCGTGGACAGGCTTCCCACCCCAACCACGGCCAGAACGACGTAAATGAACGTGACGATGCATACGGACAGATAGATACTTCGAGGTATATTTTTGTCCGGATCTCGCGTTTCAGTGACCGCATTTGTAATGAGTTGAAACCCCTCATAGGCGACGAATATCAGGGCGCCCCCCATAAAGACCGACGTCGTGCCATGATCAAAAAAGGGCGTCATGTTGCTTTCCCGGACAGTGCTCAGCCCGGCAACGGCCAGCAGCCCCAGCAGAATGATTTTCGTATAAACGACCAGATCTTCGGCGCTTCCACTTGCCTTCGCTCCTTGCAGGTTGATCGCCATGAACACCAGCAACACACCCACCGAAAGCATCATCCTCACATTGGCAGCGTCAGGCATTTCCAACAAATCAGCGCCATAGGCGCCGAAGGTGAACGCATACAACGCCAACGTTCCGATATAGCCGACGATTACGGTCCAACCCACGATCCCTGCAATGTTTGGCTGACCCGGAAAAGCCATTTCAAGATAGGTGAAACTTGCGCCGTCATTCCGATAGGTCAGCGCAAGTTTGATATAAGAATAGCCGGCCAGGAAGGCCACCATGCCCCCCAGTGCGAACGCAATCGGCGCCGCATGCCCGGAGATGTCTACGGCCAGCCCCAGTACAGAAAAGATCCCCCCTCCGATCATCCCGCCGACACCCATAGCGATGAGTTCTTTCAGACCCAGCTCGCCCGCTTTCTTCGAATGTTTGGTCGTCTTATGTTTCCATTTTTCCATAGATCGTTCCGTAGCAATCTCTTTTTCGGGGACTATGTCCAAAACGTGTGGATGCCGGAGAGCATAAACTGCGCCCCCATGGCTGCCAGAATAAGCCCCATAAATCGGAGCAGTATTCCGTGACCATGGGCATGCATTCGATCACTCAACCACACCGATGCCATCAGGGCAAGAAACAACACCAACGCCACGACGGCAACCGCACCGAGCACGGTGGTTTGGCCTGCCACATGGGGATTTTTCGAGGTGAGTGTAATGACGGTCGTAATTGCGCCGGGCCCGGCGATCATCGGCATGGCAAAGGGAACCATAATCGGGTCTTCTTTTTCCGCTCCGCCTTCGGGAACCTGATGGGCGCGTGTGGGCGAACCGCCCAGCATCTCCAGCCCCATCAACAGGATGAGCAAACCTCCCGCTGCCTGAAAAGCAGCGAATGAAAGGCCGAATGCTCCCAGGATCCAGTTGCCGGCCACGGATGAAACAGCCAGAATGATGAACACGGCCACTGATGCCCGAAGCGCCTGCCTTCTGCGTTGACGTTGGTCCATGTCCTTCGTGAAACCCAGAAAAATGGGCGCCGCGCCAAGCGGGTTGGCAATGGCAAGGAGTGCGACAATCGCCTGGATCAATTCGTTCATTTCACTTGCGATAAGTTTGACAATTGGAAGGGATTCGGTTGACGACAGGTGATCGTGGCTGCTAAACTGAAACCTTAAACTATCGCCGAGACACGATGAAGCATGCCTGCCAATCGCACATTCAGTTTTAGTGGGACTATTAGGACAGAACAACTTGATCTCATAGCAAAAAAGGAGAGAACAAGCCAATTGACAACAATGAACCCGTCCGAGCTCGAAATGTATTGGGCATTGGATTTTGGGCTCCCGTCTCACATACCTTGAAACATGAAAATGCCTATCTCCGTCGGCGAGGGAGCAATTCAAGGAGCTAGTACGCCAAGTTATCCGTCCGGATAATACGTATTATATTTTCTATAACGCTCTGTTTGGCCGAACTAACATTTCAACCATCATGGAAAAGCCAGCCAGGTTTTCGATATGGTACTATGCGCTCGTCATGATCGGGTTGTTTGCCATGGAGATGTTCGTCTTTTCCGGGCCAGGCAAGAGCAACGAGATATCGTACAAAGCCTTTCACGACAAACTAAATTCGGGCGCAATAAGTAAAGTTGTGGTCATGCCGGATCGGATTGTGGGTGTATTTAAGGACACGACTGCAGTCGATCCGACGACGGTAAAGCCCTCGTCCCCGTTGAGTTTCGGCCCCAATGCTCCCTGGCGTCTACGGCTTGAAGAAGTAGAACGCGAGACCAAACTTCAGTTTTCCGTTAAGCGACTTCCGGGCCTTCCCGACGATTCACTGCTCGCCGAGCTCAATGCCGCCGGGGCAGACTACAGTGGGCAGGTGCAAAGTAATTTCTTCCGAAATCTATTCCTTAATTGGATCTTGCCCTTTCTCATTTTAGGAGGAATCTGGTTTTTCCTCTTTCGTCGCATGAGTGCGGCACAAGGCGGTATTCTAAATGTGGGGCGTTCGAAGGCTAAAATAGTTGCCGAGACACCAAAAAATCCGGTTACGTTCAAGGACGTGGCGGGCGTAGAAGAGGCTGTGGAAGAAGTAACCGAGGTGGTTTCATTCTTGAATGATCCCCAAAAATATACTCGCTTGGGGGCCAAATTACCCCGCGGGGTATTGCTTGTCGGCCCGCCGGGGACCGGAAAGACCCTCCTTGCGAGGGCCGTTGCGGGCGAAGCAGGTGTGCCATTTTTCTCTTTATCAGGATCCGACTTCGTCGAGATGTTTGTGGGCGTTGGAGCGGCCCGGGTGCGTGATCTTTTTAAGCAGGCTAAGGCCAAAGCCCCGTGTATCATCTTCATTGATGAGATCGATGCCGTTGGGAAGAGCCGAGCACAAACAGCCGTCATGGGTGGGAGCGATGAGCACGAGAATACGTTGAATCAACTGCTAAATGAGATGGATGGCTTCGAAGGTAGTGAAGGCGTCATCATCATGGGGGCCACCAACCGGCCGGAAGTGCTGGACCAGGCACTGCTACGCCCCGGGCGCTTCGATCGACAGGTACTCGTTGGTCGGCCCGACATGAAAGGGCGTACTGCCATTCTGGAGGTACATACGCGTGGGTTAATTCTAGGCGATCACGTCGACTTGTCGCGTGTGGCTGCACAAACACCCGGCTTTGCCGGCGCCGACCTCGCTAATATCTGCAACGAGGCTGCTCTCCTTGCAGCGCGAAAAGATAAGAACGTAATATCCTTACGTGAATTTGAAGAGGCGATTGAGCGTGTCGTAGCCGGATTGGAGAAGAAAAACCACCTCATCAACGAAAAGGAGCGTCGAATCGTCGCGTACCACGAATCGGGTCATGCGATTGTTGGGTATTTCACGCCGGGAGCCGATTCCGTACAAAAAGTCTCTATAATACCACGCGGCATCGGTGCGCTCGGATATACTATGCAAATGCCGTTGGAAGATCGGAATTTGATGAGCCAATCAGAGTTGGTCGGTAAGATTCAGGGACTATTGGGCGGGCGTGCTGCGGAAGAAATTACCTTTGGCGAAGTTTCGACCGGCGCCTCAAATGATCTCGAGCGCGTAGCCCAATTGGCTTATAATATGATTACCGTCTATGGTATGAGCGAGCGCCTTCCCAACCTTTCACTCGTTAGACAATCAAGCCCGGGCTTCCTCGGGCGCGGCGAACAAAAGGAACGGCGATCTGAAGAAACTGAGGATAATTGATAAGGAAGCAATGGAAATCGTTCGCGTAAATTATGAACAAACCAAGGCGCTTCTTACCAAAAAGTGCGATCTCCTCGAAAAAATGGCTTCCGTGTTGCTCGATAAGGAAGTGATCACTTATGATGAGATTCGTACGCTGCTTGGTGATCCGGCGCCAGAAAATGATTTGCCGGCTACTCCCGTCGAGATTTAAGCAACGGGTTCGCAATAACCGATTACCCGGCCACGGGCTCGGCCACGAGCACTTCGGATGGGATACCGAAGGCGGTAATGATCCGGTGGAACCGGATGTGCCAGTGGGCCTCGGAGACATAGTCGGTGAGCACGATCGGTCGGCACCCGCCCACCAACGCCGGATGGAAGGCCTGAACACGCGCCCACGCGCCGGTGAGCAGGCGCGAGACGATGCCCTCCCCGTGCGTTAGACTAATAAGGCACAGGAACCCATTCGGGCAAAGCAGGCGGTGAGCCTCGTTGAGCAAAAGGCGGATGTCGGCGGGCGAGAGAAGGTCCAGCACATAATTCGAAATGAAGCGGTCCACTGAAGCCTCCGCCGGCGCGAGCACCGGGGCGCCGTCCGTCCGGTCAACTTGTACGCGATCGCCGAAGGGGACGAGGCTTTCATGTGTCAGCCCCACCATCGTCGCACTCACATCCACGGCTCGATACGTAGCATTTGGCGGCAAGTGATCGCTTAGCAACGACACCGCGAAACGCCCGGTGCCACACCCGTACTCGAAAACGGCATGAGCCGACCCGAAGTCGCTATGGGCGACAAGCGTTTCGAGTGCCCTGTTTTCATAGAAGCGCTGCGTATCCTGACGGGCACCGAATCGGTCGTAAAACCCTTTTGCCTGCTCGTGACTGAGGACGTTTGCATTCATTTCTTTTCGGCCTTAATAAATACTTTATAACACATATTGCCCACGGCCCTGATTTCTCGAATGGACAGATTCATCTCCCGATCGCATTGATTTGGTACCAACTCCCCGGCGCGCAACGCGTGCCAGGCTTTAAGTCGGGTTGTGGGAAACTTTCATCAGGTTTCGCGACGCGCCTTTTTTTCCCATAAATGGGAAGAATCCGTTTCATGGTCATTGTATGCTCACAAAGCCAGGTCTGGTGTGGGATAAGGCATTCCGAATATAATGGATGGACAGTAGTACGCGCGCCTCCACTTAGACAGTGTGCCCGCGGTTTCGATCACCTTTTTAGCACTTTCGTGCCGAATATGGATGCCCACTTCAGGAAAGAACGAAAGGGATCTTCGGGATCATTACGGTGCAAGCCATGGGGTAGTGACTTTGGAGAGCGCCGATGACGTGAAGTTCCCGTTCTTCCCACGTGAAAGTACGGTCAAGCACAATTGGATATGGGCGATCAGAGATCAATATTGTCGGCTCCTCTCGAATCGGACGATACAAAACCCATTCGCATATACTAAATCTCACACGCGTTTCGTTAATGCCCGTGGTGATGCCCACGGACTTCCGATTCGAACTTTGAAGTGGACGTAAGTCATAGTTCTAAAGCGCGAAGCGGGAGTCCGGCACCACCGAGTTCATGCCGCCGGCATGTTCACATGATTGACCGACGCGGAGTCTCCTGAAGTGGGGGCCCGCCAAAATAAATAATTTGTTTCATAGAAATTGAACGGAAATCATCATGAGGATCATGAAACGTCTATCGATAGGTATGTTGTTGGCAGCCACATTTATCGCTGGCATCCTGTTCGCCACCGCGGGCGGAAACTGGCTGGACCAAGGTGACCACCTGACAGCGACCAGTTTTGCCGCAGGTGCCGGGGATACGGCTGTCCCAGGCGTGGTCACGAGTTCAATAGCCAATTTTGAGGACGCCTTCGAAACTGTCGCTGAGCGTACCAATCCGACTGTGGTGCAGATTTTTTCGGACAAATTGACCGAAATGCAAAGCGTCAATCCTTTTCAGGGTAGCCCATTCGAGCAATTCTTCCGGCAGAACCGTGGTCAACAGCCGGAGCGTAAATTCCATGCGGAGGGTATGGGTTCGGGCGTCGTCGTGAGAAAGGATGGCTATATTGTTACAAACAATCACGTCGTAGACGGTGCCGATGAGCTTAAAGTCAAGCTATCGGACGGCAGCGAATTCAAAGCCAAAGTAATCGGTACCGATCCATTTAGCGACCTGGCCGTTATTAAGGTCGATAAAGATGATCTCCCCGTCATTTCCTTTGGTGATTCGGATCAGCTTCGCGTGGGACAGTGGGTCATGGCCTTTGGATCTCCACTCTCAAAGGATCTCCAGAATTCAGTGACGGCAGGTATCGTGAGCGCCATTGGGCGGTATTCGAGCCAGGGAAACGGGGTTCAAAAGTACATTCAGACTGATGCGGCCATCAATCCGGGTAATTCGGGTGGTCCACTGGTCAATTTGCACGGAGAACTTGTCGGCATCAATGCCGCCATATACACGCGAACCGGAGGCTACCAAGGCATCGGGTTCTCGATTCCCGTTAATACGGTAAAGCAGGTCGCTGATCAGCTCATCAATAAAGGGAGTGTCCGCCGCGCGCGGCTAGGCGTAATGTACAGTGCGGCGACAGAGGCCCTCGTCGATGCACTGCATCTACCACAGGGGGCCGCGCAAGTCTCACAGGTCGTTGCAGGCGGCGCGGCGGACAAGGCCGGTATCCGCGAAGGCGACGTAATCACGGCCATCAACGGGACGCAGCTTGAAAATTCGCTTGAACTCTCGACACTCATCGGCAACCTCAAGCCCGGCGACACAATCGACGTGACCATCAATCGAAACGGTGAGGAGCAGACGTTGAAGGTTGATCTCGGCACGGCAAGCGATAAAGAAACTGCTGCTAGAAAAGACGAGCCTGCGGCAAATGAGGGGTCGAAACTCAAAAACGAATTGGGCTTTGGCTATTCCGACATTACCCCCTCCCTCGCGCGTCAACTCGGTGTTGAAAATGACACGGACGGCGTGGTCGTCACAGACGTGGATCCCAACAGCGATGCATTCCGGAAAGCGAACGTGAGGCGCGGGCTTATCATCACCGAGATGAACCGTCAGCCCGTAAACGATGTGCGCTCGATGTTAAGGATATACCACGACATCAAGCCAGGTACCACGTTTTTGCTCCGCCTCCGCCAGCCGGATCAGAAGCAGACGTTCCTGACAGCCCTCACCAAGCCGAAGTCGTAACGGCTATTGGCTGTAGGCGGTTCGTCCCCAAAAGTGGCCGCATCCTTTTCGGGTGCGGTTACTTTGCTTTCCTGGCAGTGACGCTATAAGGATCATGTCATTCCGCCACGTGCCAAACCTTCGAACTATGTACCGGTGATGGGGAACGAAGCCGTTTGCACGGTCTCTTCGCAGAATGACAACGACGTTGGGCTAAGGAACCCTAACCAGAACTCCCCAGCCACCAGCTTCCAGCCACCAGCCAAATATTAATTCCCCCTGCCATATTCCTGACAATACACCTCCTGAAGGAGGCTATCGACATCCCTCTCGTGAGCCTGTAACAGCTTGATGACATCATTAATTCTGTTATTGACACGTTCGATACGTGGCGAATCCGGCGCATCGATCCCTTTCACTACATCCAGGACATGATTGAGGTCAGCCACTATCTTACCGTGGTCCTCTTCAAGCATCTCGTATCTGAATACAAATTGGGGTGCCAGGCGCGTCACATCTTCGCGCAGTCCCCCTTCTTCCTCCAGATCAAAATGTTTTAACAGCTGATTGTGAAAATCCCGGAGTTCCCATAGAAAGTCGAGTTTCCAGTGGCTAAATGATTCCGGTTCAATCGTGCGGTTCATTTCGGCAATCAGCGAAGCGATGTGTTTGTGCAGAAGGGTATGATCCTCTTCGATACGCTGGGCGATTCCTGCTTCCGTCTGATACATAGCCTGTCCGATCTGGTTTATGATTTCCTTCTTCGAAAATGAGTGCGCGGCCCACTGTCGGTATTGCAAGACCCCGCTCTCCAAAGGTAATGGAATCGCGCACTTATGCAAGTGGCGAATGGCTGGTGGCCGGAGGCTGGTGGCCTGAGGCTGAGAAATTGCTTTTGAACGAATGGGCACCTGTCATATTGCACAGCCGCTTTAGGTTGCGCCATTCGGACCGTGGTGCGGCGCAACCTAAAGGATGCGGCTACGGGCTTACACGTAGAGGGTTTGGGGTTGGTCTGGGCGGCTACAAGAACGTTTTTGGGGATCAGTGCATTTTGTCATGCGCCCTGAACGAATCCGGATTATTCCGCCAAACATCTGGATATACGCATCACGAATCCCTACTTTTTCGGCAATACACTTTTATTTACAGTTTCGTCACAAGCGGCAAAACATTTTTCCATAGGTAGCCGCACGAATTTCATTACACCATTTCTCACGTCGAACTCTCATGTGTCGGACGCGACTATTTCTTACGTGTTGTCTGATCGCATGTGCGTGCTTTCTCGGCTGTGCCCCTGGCCATGATCTACCCGATCCAAGGGCCTTGCCCTATCGCCTCGAAAATGTTCGGACTTTTAGCGCAGATGCTGTTTTTGGCGATATGGACGGCGACGGCGTGGATGAAATCGTTTTGATAAATTCAGTCACCAGACCTCCAGGTGCGAGCAATATCCTCCTTGACCGTCTGGACGGGACCCTTATCGAGCAAATTAACTTTGTCGGACGATTCATTCCTGAGATCCAATTTCTGGATTGCAATGGTGATCGCAAGAACGACGCTATAATACCCTACGTGAGAAATGACTCACTGTTTGTGAGTATTGTCGATGCAAACGGTGCAAAAATCGCCCATTTTTTTCTGATCGACGGCCAGCCCCGATACGATGATGGGGGTGAGATCCCATGGGATCCAAAAATGAGGACGGTGCATGTTGCCGATGTCGATCATGACGGTTCACTGGATCTGATCACGGTGATTGCGACGGGATACGCCCGGGCACCTCGGGGCGTGTTGGTCCATCGAATATCGGACGGGAAGGCCCTCGGGCAATCCCTGGTTGGCGCTCATTTAGATCCGGCGGCTATCGGCGATTTTGACGGGGATGGCTACCTCGAAGTCTTCGCTTCGGCTGGAGCTATCGGAAACGGAGCAAACGCCGGTGGGTTCGACGACGAACACGATGCTCTGATCTTCTTCAAATTGGAGCCGCAGCCTCGTATATTTTGGTCACGCATCAATGAAGGATATGGTGCAGGTGGTAACCTGTCGATAATGGGTACTTACCGAGAAGGAACTCCGGTTGCTCTCATCTCTCCGTTTTCTTCCCAAAGCCTCGCAAGGAAAGTCATTTCTCTGGAATTATTTGATCTGGGGACCCAGTCTACTGTTCGCCGGCGAACATTTCCGGACCACCTGGTTGCTACCATCCCCGGCGAGTCGATCTTCGATACGCAGCATTTTCTTATCGGATTTACAGCCACCGGTGAAGGGCTCGTCATCGATCGCGATCTGGAGATAACGTCGCGACACCCCGTACCCTATGCCGACGCATACGGCTTCTTGCCGGACGTAACAGGCGATGGAACGGGGGAGATCGTCGGTATTCGACCTGATATCGGGGTATTCCTTCTCGATTCCCATTTTCGTGTGCTCGCGCGTTTCCGGCGTTACGGGAGCGTCTCAACTGCTCGGCGTGGGTTTCGGAAGACTCCGTATGTAGCCATCAGCCATAACGGTATTCTAAACCTCCTGGAGATGGTTCCCAATCCGTATTACTGGGTATTCCGCTATGGACCGTACGGCTTGTGGACGCTGGGACTCCTCCTGGCGGTTGGTCTCATCACGGGCGCGAACATCGTTCGCCGACGATTTCGCCTGTTAAAAGGCATTCGCGTGCTGGCTGCCGACAATAAGGCGTGTGGGTGGATGATCCTTGATGCACAGGGTCGCATCACCTGGGTCAATGCCGGCTTCTGCGAGGTGATCGGCTGGGCGGCCGATTGCCATCATAACGGCGTTCAACTCAGTGCCGTGCGTGAACAGGCACCGGAACTGGCCTCTTTCATTGAAAAACTTCCCGAGGTCGATCCGCCTCGGCATCAAGAATCATCGTTGCACCTCCACCACAACGAAACCCTGAAAGCACTCCACGCGGCTGCCGTTCCCATGATGCACGCGCGGACGTTGTACTGGCTGATCACGCTCTCCACCTCGAACAGCCGGACCATGGAGGTCGAGGCGCGGACGTGGGCGCTGATGGCTCGGAAAGTCACCCACGACATCAAGAACCCCCTCACCGGCATCTTGCTCACGGCACAGCGGTTGCAGACGGAGTATCGGAAAAGCACATCCGTGGAAGAACTCGACACCCATACCGAACACATCATCGAGCAGGTTGAGCGCCTCCGGCTGATGACGAAGCAATATTTGAAACTCCTCGACACCAACACCCTGAATTGTGTAAGGACCGACCTCAGCGCACTGGTCGCTTCATTGCGTGAGACCTTGAAAAGCCAGCTTCCTCCCGACACAGAAATCGAATTCTGCCTCGACAACGAATTGCCGGCTACCATGCTCGATGAAGAACAGGTCCACATGATCATCGAGAACCTCGTGGTCAATGCCGCTCAGGCCATGCCAGAAGGGGGGAAAATCTCGGTGTCCACCTATGTGGTATCCAATTTGCAGTTAGCACGAACGAATTATACACCCTGCGAATATGTAGTGCTCGACGTGCGGGATCATGGTGTGGGCATTTCGGAGGAGGATCAGGAGAAATTATTCACCCCCGGCTTTACTACCCTGGCCTATGGCACCGGTCTGGGTCTGGCGCTCGTGTATAAGGCCGTCGATCACCACGGGGGCTTCATCGAGGTTGAGAGCGATCCGGGCATCGGGTCGGCCTTCAGTATTCACTTGCCGGTATCGGGGTCATGATCAGCGAAGTGCCACATAGAACCGCATCGAAACCCATCGTCATGCCGCCTCCTCGAGATAACATAGCCGCCGCCCGGGTGCTCGTCGTAGACGATGATCGGCTCGTCCGCGAGAACATCTGTGGCCTGCTGCAAGATGCCGGATACGCTACCGAAGACGCCGCCGACGGCGCCACGGCCCTTGAACGCCTCCGGACCGGTTCCCCGGACCTCGTTCTGCTCGACCTCAAACTGGACCGTTCGCGCCTCACCGGCATGGAGGTACTCGAACGCATCATTCGTGATGCCCCCGGGGTCCCCGTCGTCATGATCAGCGGCGCGGCCTCCATCCGAAACGCCCTGGATGCCACAAACCTGGGTGCCTACGACTTTCTGGAGAAGCCGCTGAATAAGGAGCGGATCCTGCTCACGGTGCGCAATGCGCTGGATAAAGTCAGGCTCGAGCGTGAGCGCCGGCACCTCCTTGCCGAAGCCGGGCAGTCCTTCCACCTCATCGGATCCGGGGCGGCCATGCAGAAGGTCTTTCATCTCATCGAACGGGCGGCCGCCTCCGACAGCAAGGTCCTGATCCAGGGCGAGAGTGGCACCGGCAAAGATGTCGTGGCCCACGCCATCCACGCGAAAAGCAGCCGTGCCGGGGGCCCCTTCGTGGCGGTGAACTGCGCGGCATTGCCGGAGGATCTCATCGAGAGCGAGCTCTTCGGCTATGAGAAGGGGGCCTTCACCGGCGCCCACCGCGCACATCAAGGCAAGTTCGAACAGGCCCAGGGCGGCACCCTCTTCCTCGACGAGATCGGCGACATGAGCCCGGCCACTCAGGCCAAAATCCTCCGGGTCCTGGACACGGGGACCGTCTCGCCTCTGTCCGGCAAACAGGCCAAAAAGCTGGACGTACGGGTGATTGCAGCCACGAACAAGCAACTCAAAGAAGCCGTTCAGGCCGGCCGGTTTCGTAGCGATCTGTACTATCGGCTCAACATCATCCACATCCATACCCCTCCGCTTCACGACCGGCGAGAAGACATCCCGGCCCTGATCGATCATTTTCTGCTCCACTTCTGGCGAGAAGAGGGCCTGCCGCTGAAACACATGGGGCCGCCGGAACAGGCACTCATGATCCGGCACGAATGGCCCGGCAACATCCGGGAGTTGCGCAATATGGTGGAGCGGCTCCTCGTGCTGAGCGAGGGCGAAACCATCACGACTGCCGACATCGAACGCGTGTTGTCGCACGCCGAAATGCTACCGCTCCCCGGAAGGCCCCACGCCGGTGGCCACACGCCTCGCTTCGCGCCGCTCCATCAGGCCCTCGCGCAGTACGAGCACAACTACCTCCTCCAGGCCCTCGTGGCCAACGGCTGGCGCCGGAAGGAGACCGCCGAGGTCCTCGGCATCAACCGCACCTATCTCTGGCGCAAGATGCAACGGTTTCACATCGAAGAGCCCGGCTCGTAAAGCCACCGCCACGCCCTATCACGGTCCGCTCCCCTCCCGCACTAGCTCCGCCCGCAGCGTTACCGATTGGCAACGTCGATCGGGTGGTACGTGTTGCGAGATAGTAACATGGAGGTTCCATCAGATCTGCATCCCTCGGTCGCCGACGGCCAATGATATGATTTATGGCTAATCCGCATTCAACCGAACGTGTTGGCACCTGTTTTGACATTACCAAGACAAATCCGGTAAAGGGTCCACTTATGAAGACTTCTGCTACGGTAGTGATTCAGTGGTAGAAATTCGAAGTCACAGTCTGTTGGTCAGTACCCCGTGCCGACCCATTTCATGTTACACTTTTCACAAACGGACGAGATTATGAAGAATACACTACTTGCCACCTTGTGCTGTTTACTCCTTATTCCGGCCCTCAGTGGATGCGTCCGACGACTGGGTGATTTCACCATCATATCAACCAAGAATGTTGCATTCACAGGAGGGAAAGTCTCCAGTCAGTATGTTGAAGCAGGTCGTTGTATTGGCAAGGACACTAAATATATCATCTTGTTCATTCCAACTGGAAATCCGAGTATCGAACAGGCTGCTGACAATTGCATCGAAAGCGTTAGCGGCCACTTGTTAACAAATGCCGTGATGAAGAGTAGCTGGTATTACCTCTTAATTGGCGCAACAAGTATGGTTGTAGAAGGTGACGCATGGAAAGAGGCCACGTCGAGTGAGCTTCTTGATCCAAATACAGAAAAGTACGAACTGGTCAATGGGCCTAATGGCCTGGAAATGGTCTCGACCAAGAGTAAGTTGGCGAGTGGACTCGTATTCGTTCCGGACAATCCAAATACGTATTCGTTGGTTGAGGACCATCTCCCCGGTACAGGTGAATCGAAATAGGAATCAGGCTAAAGAGGTGAAACGAAATCAATGCCTGTGCTTGTCCTACAATATTGCATAAGCTCGCGATAAAACTTCAAAAACCTACGAAACCGCCCGGCCATCGCTGTGAGTACATTTGGAAATGTTAGTCATCCACAACGACCTGAGCCGGCAACCGAAGGGGTAAATCTGATGTTTTTTCTAATGAATGGCGGGTCGGTGCCTATCCGATTGCTTCGCGGAGCCTGCATCTGGCACCTGATGGTTCTCGAGTTGATGAACGATGGAAGCAAGCAGGGATTATCACATAACTTCAATTCGCGGAATCGGGGCGACAATCGTATTTTATCCGGGACAGTTTTGAACGAGGTTCCGATTACGAAATCGGGCACACGCCGATTATTTTCAGAAGTCGCCTAATCCCGCGAGTACCCTCCCCGTCGAGGCTGCCATTGCTCGCATTCGTAATGAGGCCCCTCACCCCCCCGCCTTCACCTTCCGAATCGCCTCCGTCATCGCCGGGACGACCTCGAACAGATCGCCGACGATGCCGTAGTCGGCGACCTGAAAGATGGGCGCGTCGGGGTCCTTGTTGACGGCGACGATGGTCTTCGACGACGAGATGCCCGCCACGTGTTGTATCGCGCCGGAGATACCCACGGCGATGTACAGGTCGGGCGAGACGGTCTTGCCGGTCTGCCCCACGTGCTCGTCGTGGGGGCGCCAGCCGTCGTCGGAGACGGGGCGTGAGCATCCCAACGCTGCGCCGTCCCCCAGGGCATCGGCCAGCGCCTCGAGGAGCGGCCAGTGCTCCGGCCCCTGCATCCCGCGCCCGCCACTGACGACGATATCGGCCTCGGTCACGTCGAGTTTCTTCGCCGCACTGCCCTCCACCGACGTGACCACCGCCTGTGGCTCGGGCAGATCGACGGAAAGCCGCTCGACCGCGCCATCGACCGGCGCTTCTGCAGCCGGGAAGGCCTTTGGACGCAGACTCGCAAGCACCGGCGGGCCCGTCACCTTCACTTCGGCCAGTACCTTGCCGGCATACATCGGGCGGGTGAAATGAACCTCCTCGCCCTCCACCCGAAAGTCAACGCAATCCTGTGCCAGCCCGGCATCCATGATCTGTGCGACGCGGGCGATGACGTCTTTGCCCGTCAGCGTGGCGCCCATAAGCACGTACCCGGCCCCGCAAGCCTCAGCGGCCCGTGCGATGGCTGCGGCATAGACGTCGGGGCTGAACGACGCGAGCCGGGCGTCCTCCACGACGAGCGTCTTCGCCACACCGTAACATGCGGGAACGGCGGCGAGCGCATCGAGGCCTTCGCCACCAAGAAGCAATGCCATCACCGGCATGCCGAGGTCGCGGCCCATCCGGGCGGCAGCGGTGAACACTTGTGCATTGACGGCCTTCAGCGTACCGTCATGTATTTCGGTGGCAACGAGTATGGTAGACATGGATTTATTGCGTAGTTCGTATTGCGTAGTTCGTATTGCGTAGTTCGTATTGCGTATTGCGTAGTTCGTATTGCCTAGAGCGTGCACCGGAGAGGGTCAGACGATGCCGGCTTCTTCGTGGAGGAGTCGCACGACCTCGGGGACAGCTTCGGCGCCGCCCTCGAAGATTTTGCCCGCACTCTTTTGCTCGGGCAGATAGAGCCGCTCGACGACCAGCTTTGCCTCGCCGGTCTCGCCGGGCGCCACGTCGATGGGCTTACGCTTGGCCTGCATGATGCCTTTGAATGAAGGGTAGCGCGGCTCGTTCAGCCGCCGGTTGACGCCGAGGACGGCCGGAAGCGCAAACGAGACGGTCTCGTGCCCCGATTCGACGATGCGTCGGGCGGTTGCCCGGCCGTCGGCAATGTCGAGGTCGTCGATGCCGGTGACACAGGGTAGCCCGAGGGCCTGCGCGAGGCGTTGCGGCACTTGCGCGTGGTCGTCGTCCACGGCCTGCTGACCAGTCATGATGAGGTCGTATGCGCCATCGCGAAGAGCAGCGGCAAGGGCGCGGGCGGTAGCGCCGGGATCCGCCGGGATCTGTTCCGCATCGAGGCGGACGGCCTTATGGGCGCCCATCGCCAGCCCCTCGCGGATGGCTTTTTCCACGCGCTCCGGGCCGAGCGAGAGGATTGTCACCTCGCCGCCGTGGGCTTCCGTGAGCCGCAAAGCTCGCTCGATGGCGGCCTCGTCGTACGGGTTAATGATCCACTGAAGGTCCTCCTCACGAATCGACTGTCCATCCTCGGCGACAACGATGGCGGCGGCCGTATCGGGGGTCTGTTTGATGCAAACGGCTATGTTCATCGGATTCCATGCTGGTTTGATAATAAAAGTCAATCGGCGAGGGCATCGGCCACGATCTGTGCCACGTCCCGGGTTTCGAGCGCCTCCTCCCGGCCCGTGGCTTTGATGCCGTCGCTGATCATCACCGAACAGAACGGGCAGGCCGTACACACGATGTCGGCATTGGTCTTCGTGGCGGCCTCGTCCACCCGGTTCCGGTTGACGCGCGGCTTCGCTTCATCCATCCACATCCGCGCGCCGCCGGCACCGCAACAGAAGCCATTCTCCCGCGCACGCGGCATCTCTTCGAGCGTCACGCCGGGGATGGCGGTGAGGGCGTTGCGCGGCGCGTCGAAGATGCCATTGTGCCGCCCGAGATAACACGAGTCGTGGTACGTGATCGTGTGCGGTGCCTGATCACCGAACGTCAGACGCCCCGACGCGAGCAGCTCGTCGATGAGTTCGGTATGGTGGACGACCGCGTAATCGCCGCCGAGCTGCGGATATTCGTTTCGGATGGTATTATAACAGTGCGGGCAACTCGTGACGACTTTTTTGAATCGATGCGCGTTGAGCATCTCGACGTTTTGCATCGCCATCATCTGATACAGGTACTCGTTGCCGGCCCGCCGTGCCGGATCGCCCGTGCACGTCTCCTCTTTGCCGAGCACGGCATAATTGACCCCGGCCGCATCGAGGATCTTGACGAGCGCCCGCATGGACTTCTGTGCATTCCGGTCGAACGCCCCGGCGCACCCGACGAAGATCACGTATTCGACCTCCTCCTCGGCGTCCCGCATCTTGGGCACGGAGAGCCCCTCGGCCCAAGCCTCCCGGTCCGTGGGTGGATTGCCCCACGGATTGCCCCGGTTTTCGAGGTTTTTGAACAAATCCGTGAGTTCCGCCGGAAAGCGGCTCTCTTCGAGGACGAGATGACGGCGCATCCCCACGAAGCGGTCGACGAACTTGATGAGCAGCGGGCACGCCTGTTCGCACGCCTTGCACGTCGTGCACGACCACACCGTCTCGTCGGCAATGACCTCACCGACGAGCGCCGGACCGTCGAAGGCTACGGGGGCGCCGTCGCCGCCGGATTCGAGCATGTCGATGATCCACGGCGTCTTTTCATACAGATGATGCCGCATGTCCTCATTCACCTTTTTGGGTGAGAGGGGCTTCTCGGTGGCATACGCCGGGCACGCATCCTGACAGCGCCCGCACTCGGTGCACGTGTAAATGTCGAGGATGCTTTTCCAACCGAGGTGCTCCACCTGTGAGACCCCGTAATGGTCGAGCGATTCATCTTCGAGATCCATCATCGGCAGCACGCTCGGTCGCTCGAGGTCGCGGAAATAGACATTGAAGACGGACGTGATGACGTGAAAATGCTTCGAGACGGGCAAATACGTCAGAAAAAAGAGCAGCGTGATCAGGTGGAGCCACCACGCCGACTGATGCACCGCACTCACCGTTGCCGGGTCCCAGCCCGCGAGCATCCCTCCGACGAATGCGGCCATGAACGAGTACGCCTCGCCGGTGGGTTCGCCGGCGGCCACGAGGGTCCCGTTGGCAATGAAGTCGGTGACCATGAGCGTGCCGATCATCGTGAGGACGAAGGCCGCATCTCCGGAGAGGGTGATGCGCTCGGGGCGAAGCACGAGGCGCCGAAATCCGGCGACGAGCACCATCGCCAGCACGACGACTTCGAACGCGTCGCGAAGGATGATATACGGCAGCCCGAAGGGGCCGCCGGGGCCGAAGAGCGGCAGGTGGAAGCCGGGCACATAGACGCGGCCGATGAGGTGGATGCTGTTGAGGGAGACGGCGAGAAATCCCCAGAAGATCAGGGAATGCATGATGCCCGCGCCGAGGTGCCGGCGGTCGAGGATGCGCCGTTGCCCGAGCCAGTAGGTGAGCACGCCCAAGAAGCGCTTCCATGGATGATCGAAACGGGGGGCTCCCCCGGCGGCCCGCAGCACCTTGATCCGGCGATCCATGAGCATATAGAAGGTGCCCAGAAAGCCAAAAAGGATCAGCGTGAAGAGCGTCCTGGCCAGTAACGTGTCGGTTGGTGCCATAGTCGCGGGTGAGCTATGAACGAGGTCGAGGCTACCGATTTCGGGTCGAACATCGGCGCTCCCTTGACGGACCCTGCAAATTGCCACTTATCGCGGACTTGGTCAATGCCACCAAATAAGGAAGCCCGGACTTCTGGGAGAAATAGGAGAGAAGATCACGATATTTGCTCGTTCCTACCTATCCGGGTGCTTTATGAATTGGCATTCCCGGTTTTCGGCACACCGGTTGCCAATGAAAAGAAAAGAGTTTCCAAACTGACCCAACATGAGCCCGGTCCCATGAGAGCAACTTGTCTTTTTCTTCTCTTTGTCCTGTCCGCGACCGTAGCCATCGAGGCCCATGCTCAGCAGCGACAGCCTCGCATGATGCGGCCCCAACAATTTCGGACGCCCGGCCGAGTGGCACCACGGATGTGGGGTCAAAACACCAATCTCATCGCCCAGCGCTCAACCTCACAATTCTCCCGAAACAGGCGGATTTTGAAGCATTTTCGCCTTCATACTATGCCGAGGTATTCGTCGCCTCGGAGCATACAGCGGGCCTATCAAAACCGGCGCGCCCAGCCGTACGTTAACACTCAACTCAAATTGGCCCGCCGGTTTCGTTTTGTCAGAACCCAACTCCGTACTCATAGACCACAACTAAGAATAATCCGGCCGCGCCAGTATAATTAATAGCCGAGCAGTATACTTCGTTCACACGTCGAATCCCGTATTTGGGTCCCACTCTGCGACGGACAAAGGTACCGTCCGATTTTCTAAACTCTGCACCGTCGACGGCTATTTCGTTTCGAGTCGATTTTCGTATTCGTCGGACGAATGCGCCATCTCACAGCAATCAGCTACGCACCATCGTTCGGGTACTGATGCCGGCGGCATATCGCCCGACTTCTATGATTTTCTCGATCTTGTTCGTCGCCGTTCCAATGACGACTACGGTGCCGGGGTGCGGGTCTCCTTTGAACCTATAGCGGGGCGAATACATGCCTTTGAGGTCATTGTTGGAGATATAGACATGTGTTCCATCGGGGGAGACGGCCGCACCGTGGGGTTGGGCAAGCCCCTTTCCCTTGATGACTGCGAGAACCTTGTAGGTCTCCGCGTCGAGTACCGTGACGGTATTTGCATTCTTGTTGCCAATGTATACGCGCTTCCCGTTAGGCGTAAATACCGGGTGCCACGGCGCCGCATTCACCGACGCAGTGCCAAGAAGTGGAAGTTCAGGCGGGTGGGTGGCATCAAAGAACATCACCTTGCCCGTTAGTTGCCCGCCTACGACGAGTGTTGTACCGTCGGGGGAGAGTGCAAACTGCACGAGCGTATGCGTGGGGCCGTCGAGGGTGTGGAGCTTGATGTCACCCGTCTTGATATCGACGCTCGCCATACGGTTCTCTGCGAGGCTGGCCGAGTAAACATAGTCTCTGCGCGGATCGACGGCGATGGCGTGGGGGCGGGCGAAAAACACATCCACTTCGTCGATGGTCATGTCGGACCGTTTGATTACCCCGATGCGTTGCGGCGGGTTGACCGCTGCCATCGAGCGGCCAACATAAAGGGCATCATGCGTGGGGTCAAGGGCCATCATGCCGGGGCGCTCAAAATCCACTTGCCCGACAAGACGGTTATCACGCGAAAATTTGAGGACTTTGTTCGCGGCAATAAGCGACACGTACCAGTACGATCCGTCCGGCTCGACGGCCGTGTCGTGTGGTTTGGCATTTGGCGGAAAACCGTAGGCCTGAAGATCAATATTTCGGACTACCACATTGTGGTCCATGTCGATCACCGACACCATGGCGTCGCTCTGATCGCTTACATAGAGCAGATTTGTGGCGTTGGCGAAGGGCACAGCACTGTCGTCGTTTCGCGCACCTTCATTGATCCACCGGCGGACACGTTCGATGTCCGCGCGTGGAATAGCCGCAGCCGCCTCACTGAGGGGGTCACGCTCGTCGAGTTGCGTTGCCAATTGAATGAGCAGGCTATGGCCGGCATCGAACGGAACGACAAGTTGGCCTTCGTCGGACCCGGCAACGACGGACGCCCAAGAATCGAGCCGGAGGCCGGTTTCATGCTTTAATAGTGGCGCAAATTGTTTCTGAAGGAGCGGCAGGATTTCGGTTGAAAATCGAACCGAAGTCGTCTGGATGGTCTGTGCATGGACAACATTTTGGATAAGAAGCAGAGACACGAACATCGCCGCGAAGCTGCGCACACAATTTTTTTTCATAGGTCCGAACCAGTTTGATAGATACCACACAGGAACAAAAGGGCTCCTTGTGGAACGGCAAAGTACCCTTCGGCCGGAAATATAAAAAGGACCATCCGGGATCCGTCATGCCGATCTACGTCCCCAGACGCCCCGGCGCAAAGATGAACTCTTGCCAAATACCCCTCTTTCAGGCGTCCTGCCTGAACGGAGGCCCCTGTTCGATGTTGCAAACGCGGGCGGTAAAAACTAGATTAGCGCCGTGGTTTCTGTGGCGGTCACGTGCGGGGGAAACCTTCGTTATTCGCCGTGAATCACGGTTCCCCTCGTCTTCGGAAGTTCACAATTCAGTATAAACGAGATGGATCTGCCCCTTTACTGGATCGCGCTGATCGCATTCGGCTTCATCAACTTTTTTCTCGTCTCGGCATCGGTGCTGGTTTATGCCGAGCGCAAGGTTTCGGGCGTCATGCAAAACCGCCCCGGCCCCAACCGGGTGGGTCCTTTCGGTTTTTTGCAGCCTTTTGCCGACGTGGTGAAGCTGGTGTTCAAAGAGAATATCGTCCCCCTCTCCGCGAGCCCTTTCGTGCACACCCTCGCGCCATGGATCATGGTCACCATTGCGATGACGGTGCCGGCATTGCTTCCATTCGCGCATGGCGTAGTCGTCGCCGACCTCGACGTGGGGCTGCTCGTGGTGCTGGCCCTCACGTCCATCAGCGTCTACGGTGTGACACTGGCCGGTTGGAGTTCGAACAGCAAATACTCGCTCCTCGGCGGGCTGCGTTCTTCGGCGCAGATGATCTCGTATGAACTCTCGATGGGCCTCGCCGCGCTGTCGGTGGTGCTCATCGCCGGGTCGTTCAACCTCACGCACATCGTCGAGGACCAGAGTGGCGGGTTGGCGCTCCTCGGCTGGAACGTCTTCCGCAACCCCATCGGCGCGATCCTGTTCATCGTCACCGCCTTTGCCGAAACGAACCGTCTGCCCTTCGATCTTCCCGAAGCCGAACAGGAACTCGTCGGCGGGTACCACACCGAATACAGCGGCATCAAATTCGGGATGTTCTTCCTCGCCGAATACGTCAATCTCTTCCTGGCCTCGTTCGTCATCTCGACGCTCTTCTTCGGCGGGTATCTCGTCCCCTTTCAGCCGTTGCTCCTGCAGACATTTCCGTCCCTCGACGGCAGTATTTTACTGGGATTCTTGCAGTTTGGATCGCTGCTACTGAAGGCCTCTTTCTTCGCCTTCCTGTTCATCTGGGTGCGATGGACCCTGCCGCGGTTCAAATACAATCAGTTGATGACCCTCGGATGGAAGTACCTCCTCCCCATCGCGCTCGTCAATGCATTACTCGTGGCACTCGGCGTAGCGATATTTCATTGATCGTGGGCAGGCGGGCGAAGCACCGTGTTCGCCTTTGCGTCGCACCGATGGCGACGTGGCCGTTTATGTGAAAAGGGCGCCCTTACGGCGGATGCTTCGCCCCTACGGGAAGGCCATGATGAGGTAATTGCCGTGTGGCCATCCGGCCATGATGTGATAACATGATTGCCGAGCGACCATCCGACCATGAAATGACGTCAATTGCCATGCGGCACGCGCCTATACTCGCTCCATCGATTCTCTCTGCCGACTTTGCCCGGCTCGAATCGCAATGTCGTGAAGCGCTCACCGCCGGCGCTGACTGGCTCCACGTGGATGTGATGGACGGCCATTTCGTGCCCAATATCACCATCGGGCCGATGATCGTGGAGGCCCTCCGACCGCTTCGCGACGAGACGGGCACGGTGCTCGACGTTCACCTCATGATCGAGCAGCCGGAACGATATGTCGATGCCTTCGCCAGGGCCGGCGCCGACATCATCACGGTGCATGTAGAAACCAGCCCACACCTCCATCGCACACTGCAGCAAATCAAGGCGCTCGGGGTGAAGGCGGGGGTCACGCTCAATCCCGCCACGTCGCTATCAAGCGTCGAAGAAATTCTGCCGATGGTCGATCTCGTGCTCGTCATGTCGGTCAACCCCGGTTTCGGCGGGCAGGCGTACATTCCGGCGAGCACCGCCAAGATCCGCCGCCTCCGTCAAATGCTCGACGCGCGAGATGTCCCGGCCCACCTCGAAGTGGACGGTGGTATCAAACCTGGCAATGTCGCCGAAATCGTCCGCGCCGGCGCCGATGTCATCGTTGCCGGCAGTGCCGTCTTCGGTGCCGATATCGCTCAGAATGTGGTCGCGCTCAAGGAGGCGATGGGTGCAAATCCATTCTGACAATTCGTATCTATGGCGAAAGAGGAGAACGGTTATTCCGCTCATCGCATAGTTTTTTACGGAGGCCAAATCCATTTTTAAATCCCTTCACGAATTGCGAGATGGCCCACCGCATTCCATTAATTTCGATCATAAAATATTTTCCCCTTCCCTACGCCGTCTCGGATGTGTATCTCATGCGCCATCCCCACCCGATGGCGCGAAAACTAAAGGCATGGAATCGCCGAAAATGTTCTGATGGGTGCGGCGTTTATTTTGTTGATGGTCATGGCGGACTGCAGCAGTTCTGCCCCCATTGTCACAGAAAACCGCATTCTTAAGTGCGCCGCGAAAGCAGTTTGTTCCAGGCGAAAACCAAGTGCATATTCCATCAGCTATGGAACGCTTTCTCGTTTTGATGGCTGGCCTTTTTTGAGGATCTTCGATTTAAGCTCTCTGCCCGCCTATCAGGCACATTGATTGGGGATAAATGGGCTCTCATCAGACTTAACGCCCCTTTCCGATCTGATTCTGAAGCAACACAAGAACATCGGGATACCAATCGCGGAATTGAGCGAGATGATTCCTAGAGAAATGGGGGTGACGTGGTCAAACAGGAATTACTGAACGCCTTTGCAGGTACGCGATAGGCAGACAAGAAAAGCGGGGTCAACATTTTGACATCGAAACAGCTTTTCGATTTTCATGGAACACAAGATTCGTTAACTGCCGGCGTATCTCAAAATGACGAGGCCATAAAAAACCCCCAATCCGTAAGATCGAGGGTTCGGGTAAGACAGCGCCTCAGAGTTAGTTGGGCAGCGTAAATTCAACCATGCCGGAGCTTCGTATTGTGCGGTTTTCCGCATCAATAGCATCCACGCGGAGAGCGTAAGGGTGGCCTGCAATAAGCAATTGGCGCAATGACTGGAGGAACGGATGCGCGGCTTCCACATGATTCTCGTCGGCCCGATGCCGGGCCACAACCAACGCCTTTTCCGGATCCCAAATGACAATGTTGTAGTGATCGGTCTCTGGGACACTCGTCCATGCAAAGGAAAGTCGTTCGATGGACGTTGGAAGCGTGAGGCCAATGGACTCCGGTGCCGCATCGCTACGCAAAGTCGGTGTGGGTTCAGGGCCACCAAAAGGCCCGAAAGAGAGGCGTAGCGCGAGGCCAACAGCAAAAATTACGACGGCCGCAACGGCAAAGCGAGAAAGACGGTAGATGCGCGGAGCATGGCGCCGCGGAGCACGGTCGGCTTTCGGTGCAATGTGCATCTGTGATGGCCTGGGGGCGGTCATCTGCGTAAGCGGTTCGCCGAGCTGTCGGGAGGCATCCATGGCTTCATATGCCATGTGAAGTAATTCGCGCGCATTTGCATTCTTGGCCAGGTAGGAAGCAACTTCGCGACGCCGATGGGCGGGTAACGTGCCGGCCATAAATGAGGCAAGGGTCTGGTCGTCAATAAAAGGTTGATTACTACTCATTATCGAACGGCTATCTTGGCAATTAAACTGATGAATCGAGCTGGCGAATGTCTCAGATTACGCTAATCAATGAAACGAATAAAATCGTCAAATTGGTGCTGCAGGAAAAAATTTAGAAGCAATAATTCGGAAGCCCGGGATGGGCACCCGACCTGACGCCGGAAGGTCGACTCACAGATAGGCCCAATGTCGATTCGGTCGTAAGGTGCCGGGGGTGGCCCGACGGCATTCACAGGAACGACCTTTGGCACAATATAGAACGAAATCGGTTACTTATCCAACGACTGGAATTTTAGAATTATGTATTGACTGGCACTCCGAGTAAGTTCCTCCGATTGTCGGGACCAAGTGAGCTCAAGAGCGACCAACGTCAATAGGTGGGCCTTTTCTATCCGTTGCATTTCCTTCTTTGTTTGATGCCAACATCTGATCCCATCCATCATAAAATCAGCCGCACCGGTTGAATTTCGGCGCTTCAAGGCGCATATTGCGATTTCGCACACTGGCGCATCCGGTGTGGGCGAAGTGACTCTAGCTTGAGAATAAAACCAATGGATCAGGATCTTCAGTCGATTCAGCAGGCACGCGAATTGGTGCGCACGTCCCACAAAGCACAGCATGTCTTCAAGACATTTAATCAGGAACAGATAGATCGCATCGTAGCTGCGATGGTAGATGCCGGCGCCGATCAGGCCGAGCGCCTGGGGCAATTAGCCCACGACGAGACTGGTTTTGGACGGCCTGAAAGCAAGAAGCAAAAAAATCTGTTTGCCACACGTACGCTTCAGGAGCGCATGCGAAACATGAAGACGGTTGGTATCATTCGAAAACGGGAGGAGGACGCTATATGGGAAATTGCCACTCCGATGGGGGTCGTAGCAGCCCTGATTCCGTCCACCAACCCGACATCGACGGCAATGTACAAAGCCATCATCTCGGCCAAAGCCCGATGCGGCATCGTGATGAGCCCCCATCCGCGCGCAGCTGTCTGTACCGCTGAAGCGCTACGCATCGTGGCCGACGCTGCCTACTCGGCCGGTGCACCTGAGGGATTGTTTGGCTGCATGACCGAGGTATCACTGGCCGGAACGAATGCCCTGCTCGAAGATCCCGACACCGACGTGATACTCGCCACCGGGGGTGGGCCTATGGTGCGGGCGGCCTATTCGAAAGGTAAGCCTGCCTATGGAGTCGGCTCCGGCAATGTGCCGGTCTATGTAGACCGCTCCGCCGGAATAGAAAAAGCTGCGGCTGATCTGCTTTACGGAACGTCATTCGATTGGGGCACACTCTGTTCCACCGAGCGAAGCGTGATTGCCGATATGCCGATCCGCGACAAACTTGTCGAAGCAATGAAACAACAGGGCGCCTTTTTTATGACTGAAGCCCAGAAGGCAGCTTTGCGTGGTGTGGTGCTCCTTGGAGGGCGACTAAATGTGGAACAGGTCGGCAAGAGCCCTGCAGATATCGCCCGTATGGCCGGTTTTACCGTGCCCGAGGGGACGCGGGCATTGGTGGGCGAAGTCGATGCGGTGGGCAAGACGGAGCCACTCTCGATGGAGACCCTCTCGCCGATCCTGTCGTTTTTCACGGCTGATGGCTGGCAAGCCGGATGCGAACGATGCATCGAAGTCCTGAAATTCGGGGGTATCGGGCACACGCTTGGGCTTCACGCGACCAATGAGCGGGTTTTTGAGGCTTTTGCCCTTGAAAAGCCGGCCATGCGTATCGTCGTCAACACCGTGGCGGCCCTTGGATCCGTGGGATACACAAACCGTCTTTTTCCCGCCATGACCCTTGGACCGGGTACGATTGGCGGCTCCATCACGAGCGATAACATCTCGCCCATGCACCTGCTCAATGTCAAGCGAATGGCTTTCGAGACGGACCCCATCAATCCCCCGGACATGGCCTATTCGACTCTCGCCGGCGGGCCTCGCCGCGCTTCCTCCGCAGAGCCGGACAGCTGGATTGAGGCCATCGAGGCGCGGTTACGGGAGCGGGCCGGCAACCCCCCGGCTCAGAAGCACGCGGCGACTGCGCCCCACGTTCCCGCTACGAAAGCTGTATCGACTAAACCCACTCCCCTTCCGACTCGCTCTCAATTTAGCCTATCGGAAAGCCAGATCGAGGATTTGATTCACAAATTCAAGAAATAGCCCGTACGCCGGCTACGTTCTACAAGCCGGTGAATTGTTTGTGATACCGTGCCGCCATCAGGATACCTCGCGCGCACCGGAGTATAAGCGGCCGCCGTTAAGAATCCGTCGTGTTCAAAGACTGGCACCGGAGAATTCTCGACGGTATATTCACCGGCCTGTACCGTAATCAACATTCAATTAAGCGAGCCTATGGCAGCGACCAGCGACTTCCGAAATGGATTCACCATGACCTGGAATGGCGACGTATGGACGATCGTCGAGTTTATGCACGTCAAACCGGGAAAAGGGGGTGCCTTCGTGCGCACCAAGCTGAAAAACGTCCGGACAGGCAAGGTGGTCGATAATACGTTCCGTGCCGGTGAGAAGGTAGAAGAGGTGCGCGTCGAAAGACGAACCCACCAGTTTCTTTATCAGGATGACCTCGGGCTCCATTTCATGAATACAGAGACATACGATCAACTTTCACTGCAGGAAGAGCAGGTCCCGATGCGCAAATTTATCAAGGAAGGCGGGACGGTGGATATCCTGGTGCACACTGATACCGAGGAGCCACTTATCATAGAAATTCAGAAAAGCGTGGAACTGCTCGTCGTGGAAACGGACCCGGGGCTCAAAGGAGATACAGCCACCGGCGCCACCAAACCGGCCAAGCTTGAGAGCGGTGCTTTAGTCTATGTGCCGCTGTTCATTAATGAGGGCGATGTGATCCGCGTCAATACCGACAATGGCGATTACATTACGCGCGTGTCGACCGTCTGACATTACATATTTCGCGCCCATCCACAAAACGGGAGCCTCCGTATGGATATTGACAAACTACGTGAACTATTGAAAATTGTAGCCGACAGTGGCGTGTCGGAAGTCGAAATTGAAGAAGACGACTTCAGATTGGTCGTGCGAAAGGATCCGGCTTCCGTGATGGTTCAGCCCTCCGCTCCCCCATTTGGGATGCCGTACCCGCCTTATCCTACACCGGCTATTGCACCGCTGGGTGTACCGCCGACTGCCCCGCCGCCTGCTCCGGCCGGGTCGCCAATGCCTCCTGCTGCCAATACAGCGCAAGAGACGGAACCGGCGCCGAGCGATCAGGGCACACTCGTTCACGCACCCATCGTCGGAACATTCTATACACGCCCCGCCCCCGATGCCGACACATACGTGAACGTCGGAGAAACGGTGAAGCCGGGCGATATACTGTGCATCATCGAGGCGATGAAGCTCATGAACGAGATTGAGTGCGAGGTGACCGGTACGGTTCGCCAGATTCTAGTCGAGGACGCCCAACCGGTCGAATTCGATCAGCCGCTGTTCATCATAGACGCGTAACGCCGCGTTTCGTGCTCGGGAGCAATCCTCTCCCGGTAGCGTTCCGAAGCCCGCCCATGTTGTAACTGATATTCGGAAATTGTGTTTAGAAAAGTTCTCATAGCAAATCGGGGCGAGGTTGCACTTCGCGTTATTCGCACCTGTCACGAAATGGGGCTCAAGACCGTCGCCGTATTTTCAACGGCTGATCGGGACGCACTCCCGGTGCGCTTCGCCGACGAGGCGGTCTGCATAGGCCCGCCTGCCTCGCGCGATAGTTATCTCCGCTTCGACCGGATTATCGCAGCCGCCGAAGTCACAGGCGCGGACGCCATCCACCCCGGTTACGGATTTCTCGCCGAAAACGCTGAATTCAGCGCCGTCTGTGCCGATAACGACATTAAGTTTATTGGCCCGCCCCCCGAGACCATCCGCTTAATGGGCGACAAAAGCCTCGCCAAAGACACCATGAAGGCGGCCCGCGTCCCTGTCGTTCCCGGTTCCGACGGGGTCGTGCAGGACGTGAAAGAAGGTCAGCAACTCGCCGCCGAAATCGGCTATCCGGTCATGGTCAAAGCCAGTGCTGGAGGCGGTGGGCGAGGGATGCGGGTCGTGACCACTGAAGCCGAATTTGAGAAGCAGTTCATGATGGCTTCCAATGAGGCCGAGGTGTCCTTCGGGGACGGCAGTGTCTATCTTGAGAAGTTTGTCACGAGTCCGCGCCATGTCGAGATTCAGGTTCTTGGCGACGGCAAAGGAACCGTCATTCATTTTGGTGAACGAGAGTGCTCCATTCAGCGTCGACATCAAAAACTGCTCGAAGAGTCGCCGTCACCCATCGTAGATCCTGATCTGCGCCAGCGCATGGGCGAAGCGGCCATTCGGGGTGCGGAAGCGGTCAACTATGAAGGTGCCGGCACAATCGAATTCCTCGTCGATGCCGAACGCAATTTCTATTTTATGGAAATGAACACGCGAATTCAGGTGGAGCATCCGGTGACGGAAGAAGTGGCCGACTGTGACCTTGTGGAGTATCAACTTCGGGTTGCGATGGGCGAAAACATCCGCAAACGCGAAGTCCCCATCGAAGGCCACGCCATCGAATGTCGCATTAATGCCGAAAACCCGTTTCGGGGATTCAGCCCGTCGCCCGGTACCATCACCACCATCCACCCCCCGGGCGGTCACGGCGTCCGTGTCGATACACACGTCTATGCCGGCTACGTCATCCCGCCGCACTACGACTCTTTGATTGCCAAGTTAATCGTGCGGGCTCGCACCCGCGGACTGGCCATCAACAAGATGATCCGGGCACTTGACGAGTTTGTCATCGAGGGCGTGCATACCACGATCCCGTTTCACCTGCAATTGCTCCGGAATCCGGATTTCTGTACGGGAAACTTCGATACAAGCTTCCTCGAATCATTTGAACTGGTACCGGTGGAGGCATAGAATTCTCGGCTACTTCCCGGCTTATTGTGTTCATATTGAGCCTGTGAAAGTGTATTTTTTTCGTACGACAGTCAGGCGAGGCGTCGACTGATTCTTATCAAGCATTTGAAAACAAACAGCGATTATGGAATTCCCCAGCGATCTTCGTTATACCCAGGATCATGAATGGCTGCGTCTCAGCTCGGACGGCAAGACGGCCACGGTCGGGATCACAGATTTTGCCCAGCATGAATTGGGCGACATCGTGTACGTCGAGTTGCCCGACGTCGACGCTGAAATCGCCGCGGGCGAAGAATTCGGTACGGTTGAGGCCGTAAAAACGGTTTCCGAACTGTTTATGCCCATCTCGGGCACGGTCGTTGAGATCAATGAGGACCTCGATGACAGTCCGGAGAGCGTCAATGAAGACGCCTACGGCGCGGGTTGGATGGTCAAAATCTCCGTATCCGATTCTGCCGATGTCGACGCCCTCATGGATTCCGGTGCCTACGCAGAAATGGTGGGCACGTAAAGCAGGCATCCAGGCACAATCATCATGGTATAGACGGGCTAAGACTGAATGATTCAGAATGAGTCGAATTCAGTCCTGAATTTTACGGGGTTGTTTGTCTTACCGATGGACGATCAGCCGCCAACACTTTTTGTATATGCGCGAGCGTATAGTCATTCTCGATTTTGGGTCGCAGTACACCCAACTCATTGCTCGCCGAATTCGGGAAGCAGGGGTGTATTCCGAAATCTACCCCTGCACGATAGACGTGCCGGAAGTCCAAGCACTCGCGCCGGCAGGTTTGGTCCTGTCGGGTGGACCTTCGTCCATCTATGATTTTGGTGTACCGCAGCTTTCGCCCGGGTTGCTCACGCTTCGCCGCACCGACGACACCCCCGTGCCTGTACTGGGTATATGTTATGGGTTGCAGGCGATGGTGCATACCCTTGGTGGCGATGTGACCCGTGCCGCGCGGCGTGAATTTGGCCGGGCGCACCTTACCATCGATGAGGCTGCTGGACTGCTCGACGGTCTATCGTCTGGTACCATGGTGTGGATGAGCCACGGGGATCACATTACCCGGCTGCCCGAGACGTATCGCGTCATCGCGCATACGGAAAACGCTCCCATTGCCGCTGTGCGGTCCCTCGACAAACCGCACTTCGGCGTTCAATTTCATCCGGAAGTCGTCCATACTGAATATGGCCGGCAGATCCTCGAGAACTTCGCTTTGCGCGTGTGCGGATGCTCGCGCGACTGGTCCCCTGCCTCGTTCATCGACGAACAGGTGCGGACAGTGCGGGAGCGAGTCGGGAACGAACACGTAATCCTCGGACTCTCCGGTGGTGTCGACTCCTCGGTAGCGGCGGTCCTGCTCCATCGGGCTATCGGCGACCAACTCACATGCGTCTTTGTCAATAATGGGTTGCTCCGTAAGGGCGAGTGGGAACAGGTCCAGATCACGTTCCGCGACCATTACCATATCAGGCTGAAAGCTGTCGATGCTTCTGAGATGTTTCTCTCCCGGCTGGACGGGGTAGTCGATCCGGAAAAAAAGCGTAAAATCATCGGTGGCACCTTCATTGAGGCATTTGAGTGCGGCGCGGAGGAAGTCATCGAGGAGTTGGGGCAACGGCCACGTTTTCTTGCACAGGGGACGCTCTACCCCGACGTTATCGAAAGCGTCTCTTTCAAAGGTCCGTCGGCGACAATAAAGAGCCACCATAATGTGGGCGGGTTGCCGGAGAAACTGGGGTACGAGCTTATCGAACCCTTCCGCGAGCTGTTCAAAGATGAAGTTCGCACCATTGGGAAGCTTCTCGATGTGCCGCCCGAGATCTTAGATCGCCACCCGTTTCCCGGCCCCGGACTAGCCATCCGGGTTCTCGGCGCTGTCCGGCCCGATGACCTGGACCTCCTGCGCGAGGCCGACGCAATCTTTACCGGCGAACTCAAGGCATGGAATCTTTATGACGAAGTATGGCAGGCATTTGCCGTGCTTCTACCCGTGCAGTCGGTCGGGGTCATGGGTGATGAACGCACGTATGAAAATGTATGTGCGCTTCGCGCGGTGACGAGTGTCGACGGCATGACGGCGGACTGGGCACGGCTTCCGTTCGACTTCCTCGCCCATGTCTCCAACCGAATCGTCAATGAAGTTCGAGGCATCAATCGCATGGTCTATGACATCAGTTCAAAACCCCCTGCTACCATTGAATGGGAGTGATTTACCCTCTTCATGGCCACGCATAATGGCCTGCATCATGAATACTATGGCACATCGCATGGCGGATATCGAAAGGCCCGCAACCCGAATGGTTCGATTTCTCTTCGCTTCGATACTTTTCGTGGCCGCCGCCACAATGGGCCGCGAGGCGACGGCACAGACGAATCCGATACCGCGAATTGAGGCCGCGGAGGGGGTTTTTTCGGAAGGACTCACCGCTTTCGACACGTCAAATTTCGGGCTGGCCTTCCGCCGCTTTCAGATTGTGATCGACCAATATCCGTTTAACCGAAAGACAACCGCGGCCTGGCTAATGGCCGGGAAATCGCTTTATCGAAACGGAGCCTTCCGGCGGGCAACCGATTTCCTCTCGCAGTTCCTCAACACCTATCCGACGAGCGGTTATCTGGCCGAAGCCCGGCGGGTGCGCGACTTTGCACGGACGCGGCTAAACGAGCGAAATCGGCCCATCGTCAAACTCGGCATTCTTCTCCCGGCGGAATCGCAGGACCTAAGCCGCACACAGTCGCTTTTCAATGGTATTCGCCTCGCCGTCGACGACCACAACAGCGCCGCAGGTGTTGATGAGGCTGAAATAGAGATGATTTTCCGCAACACCCGGAACGAGCCCGAACATGCCGCCCAAATGGTGGCCGACCTCACAAACGCAGGGGCCGACATGATCCTCGGCCCCCTCTATAGCGACGAAGCCATTGCCGCGGCTGAGGCCGCGGAAAAGGCTGGGGTAGTCCTCGTGGCGCCGCTTGCCACCGACGAAGAAGTCTCCGATGGACACCGTTTCGTATTTCAGACCAATCCTACACTCGTCATGCGAGGTCGTCTAATGGCGCGATTCGCCGTGCAGGGACTTCGCCTTCACGAATTTGGCGTGGTCGCCGAGTTACACGATAGCGTCAGCGAACGTATGGCCGAAGGATTCGAAGACGAAGCGCTCCGCATAGATGGTGACGTCCGATTCTTTGACCTTATCGAAAGCCTCCGTGAGTGGTACACGGTAGCCAATTCTCTCGGCGCAGATTCGTTGCGAGAGGTAGAGGCGGTCTATTTGCCCGTCACGCCGGGCGACAACCCCGTGCAATTGATGGACGGCATCCTTACCGGACTCGAGCGGATTGGTGTGAGGACGCGTGTGCTTGGAGGTAAATCGTGGAATAATCTGCCTATTGTGGACCGAGCAAGCATTTTTCAGGTGACATACACGAATGATTTCCTCGTCGATGACAGCCTCCAAAACGTCAAGGTCTTCAAGGCGCAATTTGCTGAGCTTGCCGGACATGCGCCCGACCGCCTCGCTTTTACGGGCTATGACGTGGCGCGCTTTCTGATAGATGCCAAGATCGCTCATCCTGAGGAATCGTTCCGTCAGGTCCTCAGTGGCGCGGCGCGGTATCAGGGATTGGGCATGCGTATTGATTTCGCAGGCGGCAACGTCAATCAGGCCCTTTTTTATCACCGCTATCGCGACGGAGAGCTTCAGTTGATCCGCTGAGCAGTTTGGAACAGCGGGAGTAGGGTATCGTATCAGAGCGGCACTGTGCCGGGCGCCGAAAGCCCCGGCTTTTTTATATACTAGATCCCTCGCTTCTCGCGTTATCCGTAAGGTTTTTTGAATGTATGGGATGTCGTCATATTTATTTCAGGGAAGAGTACGTATGCAGGTGGGTTATTTAAAGTCATTTTTCGCGCTTGCCGCTCTCGTGATAGCGGCTGGATGCGCCGGCGCGGGGCATCTACGCTATGATTCGCCCAAAGAGGCGGTCGAAAAAGGCAAGGAGAGTTTTGAGAAAGGGAAATACACCAAAGCTATAGAGTATTTTCAGGGGGCTTTCGACTTTGGGCGAACCCACGAGTATGCCGCCGATGCGCAGTTTTACCTTGCCCGCGCCTATCGCGCCAACAAGGAATATCTGCTGGCAGCAAACGAATATTCCCGGTTCATTCAAATCTACCGGAGTGATCAGCGCGTCCCGGTTGCCGAGTTTGAACGGGCCATGACCTATTTTGAACGGTCCCCGGCCTTCGATCTCGATCAGACCGATACGGAAGAGGCCCTGAAGAATTTCCAACTTTTCCTCAAACGGTACCCATCGCATCCGCTCGTCGCCGATGCCGAAGCCCGGATCAAAGAGTTGCGTGAAAAACTGGCCCATAAAGCCTATGAGACAGGACATCTGTACGAACGCCGTGAACTCTATCGGGCGGCGGCCCTGGCCTATGAGTCCGCATTCGACCGCTTTCCCGACACGGATTGGGCAGACGATGCCCTCCTCGGAGCCGTTCGGGCCTATATCTCGTACGCCGATCAGAGCATTCGTTCGAAGCAGCGGGACCGGCTCGATTTGGCCGTCTCGAATTACAAAAAACTGCTTCAGCTCTTCCCGGACAGCCCGGTGCTGAAAGAAGCCGAGAAACTCTACGGCGAAGCCACCAAACGACTTGAACGGCTACAGGATAAGAAGGCCTCATCGTAAGCGTCCGGCGAATTGCCCGTATTCCTTCGATCACTGCGCTCATGAACGTCGGCATCTTCGGCGGATCGTTCAACCCGCCCCACCTCGCGCATCTCATCATCGCGGAGCGGGTACGTGAGGCGTGCGACCTCGACCTGGTGCTGTGGATACCGTGCTTCTTGCCGCCGCACAAGCCGGACGAACACCTCGCACCGGCCGAACACCGAATGGCCATGGTAAGGCTGGCCGTAAAGGACGACCCCTCCTTTGAAGTGTCCGACCTCGAAATGCGCCTCGGCGGCATCTCGTACACGGTGGAGACCCTACGCGCGCTCCAGTCGGCGAACCCCGAGACGACGTTTTCGCTTATCCTCGGTGGCGATAGTTTTCGGGCGCTTGGCGCATGGCACCGGCCGGAAGAAATCGTCGAATTGGCATCATTGATCGTCTATGAGCGGCCGCTCGTGATCTCCGTCGCTGAAGCTTCGCCCTTCGCCGCTCATGCGCATTTTGTGGATGCGCCGATGCTGGAAGTGTCGAGCACGGAGATCCGCGAACGGGTACGGGCCGGACGCTCCATCCGCTATCTCGTCCCCGAGGCCGTCGCCGCGTATATTGAGGCCCACAGCCTGTATCGGGATTGAACGGGCCGAAACACCCGTTCGACCATACGCCCAAACGATGCTTCGGAAAAAACCCACTACGCTCCGCGACAAAGCGTCACAGCTCATCTTTGCGCGCCTCGGCTCGAACATGCCGCCGCCGGTGACCGTGGCCGAGGACGCCAAACGGATGGCCGCCCTCCTCGAACGGTGCCCGGTGGGTGGGCTCATGCTTTTCAATGGCGATGTGAGGGACACGCCATCCATCCTCTCCCGTTTACAGGCGAAGAGCCGATTTCCGCTCCTTGTGGCGACGGACATGGAGCGCGGCGTGGGGCAACAGATCAGCGGCGCGACGGTGTTTCCCCATGCTGCGGCCTATCGAACCGAGGCTGACGTGGCGGCGTCGGCTCGCATCGCGGCGCGGGAAGCACTCGCCTGCGGCATCCACATCACCTTTGCGCCCGTCGCCGACGTGAACCGGGACCCGCGCAACCCGATCATCGCCACGCGGGCCTTCGGGGCGGATCCGGCGCGTGCGGCGCGACTCGTTGCCGCCTATGTGCGCGGGTGCCGCGCCGAAGGACTGCTCGCCACCGCCAAGCATTTCCCCGGCCACGGCAACACAAGCCGCGACTCGCACGCCGAATTGCCGGTCGTCGAAAGCTCCCGCGCGGAGTGGGCGCAAACCGACGCCGTGCCCTTCCGTGCGGCCATCGATGCGGGCGTGGATCTCGTCATGACGGGGCACCTCGTCTACCCCGCACTCGATGCCTCGCGTACCCCGGCCACCGGCTCCCGCCGTATGCTCCATGATCTTCTTCGCGAAGAACTCGGTTTCCGGGGCGCCGTCATCACCGACAGCCTGCTCATGGCGGCGGTGCGCGGCGACCACGTGGGCGAACAAGCCGTCGCGCTCGTCCGCGCCGGTGTCGATATCCTCCTCGATATGCCCGACCCCGAGGCCGCCGTAGCGGGTTTGGTTCGCGCGGTGGCGGAAGGCCGGCTTTCCGAAGCGTGTCTCGATGAGGCGATGGGCCGCGTATGGGCGCTCAAGGAACGCATGGCGGCGCGGTTTGGGCCGGAGGTGTTCACGCATCCCCCGGTGGCCGAGGTCGGGGTGCCGGCGCACCGGAATCAGGCGCTTCACGTGGCCCGGCGTGGGCTCCGTGTGATGAGCGCGGGCCGGGAAATGCCGGTGCCGGACCTCGTCATTCTTATCCACCCGCACCGGTCGCACCTCGACCCGCCGGAAGCGCCGATGGGGGCGATGGTGTGCGAAAATCTGCCGGGCGCGGCATACGCCGAGATCGGTCCGGACACCAATGCGGCGGCGATGGCCGATCTGGCAAAACAGGCGATGGCGGCACGGCATGTCGTCCTCGCGCTCGTCGTGAAGCCAGCAGCGTGGCACGCCTTCGGGCTGTTACCCGCACAGGATGCCTTCGTGGCCGATCTCGTGGCGCGGCGCCCGGTGACGCTGGCTTCGCTCGGCAGCCCCCACATTCTTGCGCGATACCCCGACGCGCCGGTGCATCTGTGCATGTACAGCGATGTCGCGCCGTCTCAGCGTGCGCTGGTGGAGTGGCTGGCGGAAGGGGCGAATCAGGATTCGTGAGGGAAACGATTATCCACGAGCGACTACTGAACCGTATCAACGTGGGGATAGTCGAGGATTCTTGCATCCGACGTCAATGTTTCACCATCGAATATACCGCCTGCCTGCCGGATCCGGCCTTAAGACGAAGGAAGTACATCCCCGTGCTCAGATCAGTGCCATCCAGCGCGAACTGATGCTCCCCAGCCTGCATAGTACCCAACGCTTGACGCCGCAAGCGCTGCCCGAGCGCGTTGTAGATTTCAAGCTCGATCGAATCCGCACCGGGCATTCGGAAGACGAGCGTGGCCTGTGCTGAGAAGGGATTGGGGTTAACGGAGTCAACAACGAAATCTGTGGGTTGTGAGGACCGGGTCTCCACCGGGGTTGGAAGAACGACTTCTCCATAGAGGCTGTAACGATTTTTGTGTAATTGGATTTTGGGCGGTTCATAATTCAGATCCTGATTCCCCAGTTTTTCGGTAAACGATCGGGGAAGTGGATCGCCAGTTCCTGTGCGATGCGGGGCCAG
>Ga0114931_10000522_pt1 | contig 46460 bp, 43 predicted proteins | sample 2SBtaG_FD_89579 | JGI IMG/M metagenome (GOLD analysis project Ga0114931, IMG submission 89579) | Deep subsurface microbial communities from Kolumbo volcano to uncover new lineages of life (NeLLi) - 2SBTROV14_V59a metaG | ecosystem: Environmental > Aquatic > Marine > Volcanic | place: Kolumbo... | reverse complement strand
TTGCGCGCTTCCTCGAGCGAGCTGGGCGCCTTGGGGCGAATCGTGGTGGTCTTGATGGTCTTGTGCCAGCGCTCGATCTTGCCGTTGGACTGCGGGTAGTACGGCGAGGTCCGCACGTGGGTCATCCCCGCGATCCGGATGAAGACCTTGAAGTCCTTGGCCACGAACTGCGGGCCGTTGTCGGAGATGATCCTGGGCGTGGCGTTGGGATACTTCTCCCGCGCCCGCTGCATGATGGTCTCGATGTCCGCCTCGGTCATGGCCTCGCGGATCTCCCAGTGCACGATCGACCGGCTGTAGCCGTCGAGGAGGGCGCATAGGTAGTAGAACGTCCCGGCGATGTTCAGGTAGGCAACATCGATGTGCCAATGCTGATGCGGTCGCAGCGGCTGGACGAAGCCTGTGCCCTTCTTCGAGGCCTTCGGGTTCCAGCGGTCGAGCAGTCCCGCCTTCTTGAGTACCCGGTAGGCCGTCGACGGGCTCACAGCGACCTGGCACTGCTCGTCATCGAGCATCATGAACGTGAGACGGCGGTAGCCCTCGAGCGGGTGAGCATCGTAGTAGTCCAGGATTGCCTGGCGCTCCCACTCCTCGATCCAGTGGTCGCGCGGCACCTTGCCGTTGTGCTCGTTGGCTTTGCCGTAGCGCTTCCTCCAGTCGTAGAACTTGCCCTTCGAGATTCCGAGCCAGGCGACGAACTGCTTGGTCGGAATTTCCGTGCGCGTTGACCAGCGCGCGACAAAGTCGCAGACCTTGTCGCGCAGATCGTGGGGAACCCAGCGGTCGGTTAGGGCTCCCCAAGTTCTTTTTTTAACCCGACGTACTCCTCGCTGATCTCGGCGATCACGTGCTCCTTCTTCACCACCTTGGCCCGCAGCGCTTCGTTCTCGCGCGCCAGCTGGCTCTCCCGTGTCGCCTCCCGCCGTGACCGCTTGCCCGACGTCGCCTCGAGCGCAATCGCCAGGTTGTCGACCAGCTGCTTCTGCCAGCCGTAGAACACGCTCGGCTGGATCTTGTACTCGTCGCAGAGGTCCGAGACCGAAACCTTGTCGACCAGGTGCCGTCGAAGGATCTCTGCTTTCTGCTCGTTGCTGTGGATGCGGCGCTTTCTCTTTGCCATCTCGCGACTCCTATACTAGCTCCGTCTGACGGAGCGGCTAAGGTCGCGTTTCAACTGAACCGATACAGATTGGCTCCTCGTCCGATCCAAGCCACCGCGCGAGGAGTGTGCGATCTGGCTCAGGGATCTCCAGTTTCATTGGCGTCTCGGAAAATAGCATGAGGACTCGCTCCCTGCTTGTTTCTGGAGGAATCGAGCTGCTGAGCGCGGTTTACCCGCCCACCAGCGGCACCAGCTTCACAAACGAGACCCGAACGTCCGGGCCGACGACGATCTCCTCGTCGAGCGACTCGACCTGGCGGTCGTCGGCGAGCATGAAGAAGCCGTTCTTCTGGAACGCCTCCAGCGCCTTCTCGCACTGGGCGTCGGCGTCGAGCTGGCGCGGTTTGCGGAGGCGGTAGCCGTTCAGGCTGGCCTCGGTGTCGCTGGGTTGCACGAGGCCGCGGAAGACCTGCTCGGCCTTGCTTCGGTTGAAGGCGGCGACCTCGTCACGCACGCGGCGCTCGATGAGGTCACGCACGGTGATGGTCTCGCTGGCGAGCATCAGCGTTGTTTCGCGGATGACTTCGCCCGTCGGGGTTTCGTCGACGATCTTGAGCGCGGCTCCCATGCTTCTCTCCCCTCTCCTGTCTAGCGGCCTTTGATCTGGCTGACGATGGTCGGGTCTTTGATCTTGTCGTCCGCAGCGAGCAGGAACGCCTTGCTGAGGATGATCGAGAGTACCGAGTCGCCCTCGAAGGGCAACATCACGTTGACGGGCGCAGAGCCCGCCTTGCGACCGGGCACGATGCAGAGGTACTGGTCGTTCGGGGACATGCGGATGTTCCCGGATCCGAGGTGGATGTGATAGGTGCGCAGCTCACCGCGGACGCTCAGGAACCTGTCGCCGAGGGTGCAGCGGTCCGCAATCTTCAGTTTGGGGACGATGCGTTCGAACGCGGCGCGCCTCGTCTTCGCGGACTCGGTCAGCTCTCCGAAGGCGTAGCCGTTCCAGTAGTCGCGGTAGCGGCCATCGAGGCCCCCGTCCTGCCACGTCGGGTCATTGCCCACGCTGCATACCCCGACGAATAGGTCGACGTCGCGCATCATCTCGGTGAACGCGATCGGCGGGACCTGGTCGAGCGGAATCGGCCCGTCTTCGTGCATCCGATAGAACCGAACCTGGTCTGTGGCGATGTAGAGGTAGACGGCCGCTTCGGTCATCTCGGCTTCGAGATCGCCCGCGGGATCCACCCAGTACTCGACACGCAGGCCGTGGTCCGGCAGATCGACGTACGGCGTGTTATGGGAGTCCCAGCCTCCCTGGAGCGTGTAATGCCAACCGCGTTCACGGCACAGCGCGTTGAACTGGTGCTGCTTGAGAATGTGCGCGGCGAACCGATTCGAGTACGTCTCCGTCGTACGCTCCGCGTCAGTGAGCAGGTAGATCTCGCGATGCGCCTGTTTGAACGGCTGGGTGACGCCGTGGTCGGCCAACCACTCGCGCCACCTGCGCACTGTCTCGGCCGGGCTCTCGATCGGGTGCCAGAGCGCGACCGGAGCGGCGTCTTCGGGCTCCTGTGCGCGGCCCTCGATATCGACCAGTCGCCCGTCCAGCGCGGCAACGAGCGGCCCGTCCGTGCCGATTCGCCAGATCAGGCGGCGTGCGAGATACCCAACGAGCGGATGGTCCCAGTAGCGCGCACGCCAGTCGGCGAACGGAAGCGTTCGCTGCGTCAGCAGCATGCACTCGATGCGTGCCCGCTGCGCGGGCAACATCTTCTGCAGCTCCTTGGCCGACCTCTTCAGCTCGGCCAACTCTGCGGCATGCTCTGCCTTCACCGCGGCCGGGACGCTCTTTTGCGTCTTGCCAGACTCCTTGCGCCAGAGCATCTCGGTGCCCGAAGCGCCGACGAGGCGAAGCTCAGCAGCGAAGTCGCCCAACACCTCGATTCGTTCTCCGACGCCAGTCAGGCCGCACGTGGGAACGGCGATGTCTTCGAGGTCGGCTTGCGACAGTCCCGCTCGCTCGGCGGCGGCTGCGAGCGCCTTGTCCAGTTGCGCCCGGACGCTCGCATGCTTCACACGCGTCTTCAGCCGCGACAGTTGGCCGACGCCGTTCAGCGAGCTTGCCTGGCTCAACGCGTACAGGCAGGCGTTGCCGACCTTAGGCGCGAGCGGTCCGTGGCCCGCGAGCTTCTTGAAGCATCGTTCCGCCGCGTCGCCAAGCGCTCCGAGCTGGCGGTCGAGGTCTCCCGCAACGGCGCTCCAGATGAGGCCACGCAACACGTCCGAGTAGCGGTCCGAGACCAGCTTCGGGACGCCGTCGAGCCAGCCGTCGTCGGCCCAGTAGGCGGCCACTTTGACCGGGAACGGTGCCTTCGCGCCCACCGCCGCTAGCACGGTTCCGAGCAGCCGGCTGTGCGCATCGGTGCCGACCTGCTCGACGGCGCTCGCGGCGTCTTTGGACCATCGCTTGCTTGGCTTCGACGATGTCGCCTTGGCGCAGTGGGAAAGCAGGTCGGACCAGCGGGCGGCGTCATCTGCGATGTGCCCGCAAAGCGCGACCGTCCACGCGTCCACAGCCTCGATGCTCAGTTCCGTTTGGCGCCCTGGCCCGGCCAGGATCGCGTCGACGCGCTCCTCGAGCTTGCGCGCCTCGCTGTAGTTGTTTCGCTGCAGCCCTTTGCGGAAGCGTTTGAGCGCAGCCTCCAGCGTCGCATCGGGCTTCGCGCCGTCGAGCTGTTTCTCGATCGCCCTGAGGACGGCCTTTACTGGAAGAACGTGCTCGTGCTTCGCGACGCCTGCGAGAAGCTGTTCGAAGTCTCGATCGGTGAACGGCAAACCGCGCTGAAGCAGGCGGCTGGCGAGAGCGGCCACCTTCGACTGCACCTCCATGTCGCCCATCGAGTACGAAATGCTGCCGTGCTTGGTACGGAGCGAGTCGATGTGGCGGTCGACGAACGCGACTGCTAGCAGAGCGGTGTCGATCTGATCGCGAGGATCGCTGGCGAGGATGGGCTTCGCCTCGTCGAGCTCTGAGTACTTCTCCGACCAGGACGACCCGCGCGCAGCTTCGACGAACTGCTCGAAGCGCTGAACGCACGGTGTCGGCGGCGCGGCCTTCTCGGCGCCCGTGCCGCGCCGGAGAAGGCGGTCGAGGATACCCACGCCCGGAGATTACCCTGCGTTCCGCACGCGAGCCGTGCCGCGAGGGTGGCCAGAAAAACCGCCCGTCGTTCCGTCGGACGCCGGCGCCGGTCAGCCGGAGCGGCGGCCACGCTATCCGGGGTGCATTCGCGCCGGGGGCGCGGGTCCAGGAAAGCGGTGTCATTCCGCCAGTCCCCGCGAGCTGGGCGGGCATGCGGCTGACCATCCCGAGGGGTATTCCGCGAGGCATTCTGGCTCGGTTCCCGTGCTGCCGCGGCACGCAGTGATCTCGGAGCTTCGGAGAAAGCTCCGGAAATCGACACGTGTGATCCGAAAAAACGCCCGTTCGTCGGCAGTACCTGGTGAGGCCCATGAACCAGGAGGAGACGATGGCCGACGAGAATGTGATGAGCGAGGTTGCGGGTTCGGTGGTGGGCGGTGCGGCGGGAGCCGTGCTGGCCGAGTACCTGACGCGGGCGGGGTTGCCGGCTACCGCGGTCGGTGCGGCGATGGCCGGCGTGGGTGCCCTGGGTGCGCTGGTGATCCCGGGTGCGGCGCAGTCGGTCGTGTTGGGGATTGCCGCGTCGGGCGCGGCGCAGCTCGCGGTGCTGATGCGGGGTGCGGCCGAGGCGGAGACCGGGCAGCCCGAGCAGCGGAACGTGCTGCTGCACTTCGAGCCGGACGCTGCAGTGTTGGCGGAGGAGGACTTCATGGCCGCGGTGTTCGGGGAGTAGGCAGGATGTCTCCCGCTGGAGATGGCAGCGTTGCGTCGCCGTATCTGACGACCTCCGAGGCGGCAGTGTACGCGCGGTTCAAGAGCGCGTCCGGGATTCGGACGGCGGTGATGCGCCGGCAGCTCGTGCCCGACGGCGCCGGGCCGCGCGGTGTGCTGCTTTTCCGGCGGGAGACGCTTGACCGGTGGATCCGCGGGCGGTCTGCTCATGTGCAGAGACGGCTGGCACGCCCGGAGAGAGGAATCGGGCATGAAGAAGTATCCGGGCATCCGTCGAATGGGAACGAATCGGTACCGCATCCGCGTAACGACAACAGACGCGGAGACGGGACGCAGGAAGGAGGTCGACAGAGTGGTGTCGTGCGGGTCGCTGCAGGAGGCTGTTCGCGTGCAAGGGCAGCTTCGCGGGGAGCTGCTCGCGGCGTGCGTGGAGGCCAAGCGCGTGACGGTGCGCGACTTCGCGACCAGGTGGTTCGAGAGGCGCAAGCCGAAGCTCAAGCACAGCACGCGGCTCCGGTACGCCGAGCAGCTTGACCTCATCATCGCGGCGCTGGGCGACACGTTCATGGATCGGCTCTCGCCGGGCGTGGTGTCGGACTGGCTCGGCGAGATGGCTAAGCTGTACTCGGGGTACACGTGCCTCGGGCTGCTGCGCGTTCTGCGTACGATGACGCGGGACGCGCAGGCGGAGCTGGGGCTTTCGCGCTGGCCATGCGAGCGGGTGACGCGACCGAAGCCGGTGAAGCAGTACACCGACGAGGAGCCGAACGCGCTGACGGCCGACGAGCTGAAGCGCCTGTGGGCGGCGATGCGCGACACGGAGCCGGAGTGGTTTCCGCTGTTCGCGTTGATGGCGCACACGGGCCTGCGGTTCGCCGAGGCGTCGGCGCTGAAGTGGCAGGACGTGGACTTCGAGGGCGGTGTCGTGTTGATCCGGCGGAATCAGTACCGCGGGGTAGTCGGCACGCCGAAGACGGCCGGTTCGCGGCGGCGGTTGCCGCTGGTGCCGGAGCTCGGATCGATCTTGAAGGAGCACAGGGCGGCAATGTTGCGCGAGCAGCATCCCGGGCTCGCCGGCGACTGGGTATTCCCGTCGCGGGCGGGCACCCTACTCTCTTCGGGCTCGCTGTCGGCGCCGATGCGGCGGGCGCGCAGGGTCGCCAAGATCGGCCATCGCGTCACGGCGCACGGCCTGCGGCGCACGCTGAACACGCTGGCGCTTCAGGTCGCTCCGTCGGAGACGATCCGCGCCATCATGGGCCACACGACGGCGCAGATGACGGAGCACTACAACGCTCCGGCCATCGACGCTCGCCGCGCGGTTCTCGGTCGCGTCATCGAGCTGGTGCACGGATGTGGGGATCGACGTGGGGATCCCGAATCGGCACCAAACGAGGAAGACGCCAAGTCCACGTCTTCAGAGTGATCCCAGCAGGGCTCGAACCTGCGACCTACGGTTTAGGAAGCAGCCCGAGCGAGGCGCAGCCAGTGGCGTCGAGCGGCGATTCCGCCACGTTGAGCGACGACGGGACCGCCGCAGAAGCATCGACGCGCCGCGAAGTGGCGGATCGGTGTAGCAGTGTAGCAGCCGCGCTGTCGGCCGCGTGTGCCGAGTGGTTACGCGACCCTGACGCGCGCACGTTGCGGCTCCGCCTGCTCGAGATCCTGCGCCGGCTCGACGGCTGAATTCTCCGGTTCCTTTTCCCGCTTGACCTACGACCAGGGCGGCAAGCGTTCCCAGATGACCTGCCCGTCCTCGTTCACGACGACGACCCCGCCGCGAACGACGAGCTCATGGAGGTCACGGTTCAGAAGCGCCGCGATCGCGTGCGGCAGAAACGGGCCGACGTAGCCATTCATGTCCACGAGCACGTCCATCTGCGCTCTGATCGATCGCGCGGTCGGCGGCTGCCCTTCGGCGACGAGGCGTGATGTCGTGTCGGGCTCCGGCGCCAACGTGTAGTCGTTGCCGGCTGCGCTCAGCCGAAACCGATACGGATCCCGACGCTCACGCGAAACGGGCTGGGCGAGCAGCGCCAGCAAGCGCTCGACGAGCTCCATATACTCCACCCGCGCGGGTTCACCGCTCAGGTCTCGCGCCGCGAGCCGAACGGTGACTGGCGCAACCTCCGACCTCCAGATCGCCGGCAACGTCGCCATCGCGACGTGACCCTCGATCGCTCGCAGGCGTCCTTCGATGACCTCCACTCCGACGTCATCATCGGCGGCGACATCCAGCGCATTCAGGACGTCATTTCCACCCGGGTCAATCTCGACCGTGCTGTCCACGAGATACCCCGGGGAATCGGTCGTCACTCTGTCGATGTCGGGATGACCGTCTCGCTGTGGCAGCGTCGGGCCGTGCAGGTACTTGTACACGTTGATCCCCGCCCCGCTCCGAGATCGCACGCGCTGAGCCGTCAGGTACATCAGGCCGCCTCTCGCCGCAACGGGGGTTGTGTCGGGGCGGTCAGGACATCGACCGGCGCGGCCCTGCGCACCAGCCAGCGCGCAGCCTGGATTGTGCTGGCGAGAGTCGGCGGGCGGAGCTCCGCCGGCTGCTGGCTCGGGCCATCCTCGCGAGCGTGATGAACGGCAAACCCATCTTCGTCGCACCACGAAATCTCGAAGCGACGGACACCAACGCGCAGATCCAGCACGTGCACGCCGGCTGGAGAGGGTTCCCGCACGTTCGCGCGAACGAAGGGAAACTCACTTCGCAGGGCCAACAGGATCATCCCGAGGGGAGACAGCATCTCGGGGTAGAGACGGCGTGTTTCCGCCCGCGTGTGAAAGATCGTGAGGATTGGTCCGCCAGCCGCGTCCTCGAACTCGGCTCGCTGTGGACGCAGTGCGCGCACAAGCTCGCGGTGTTCTTTGGCATCGGCGAGGAATACCTCGAGCGTTCGTTCGCGTCCGTCGAAGTCGCCGATCGTGGTCTCCGTGGTTGCCCACCGTACCGGCCGCCCGCCGAGCAGCTCGGACACGCGCAACGCGATATCTTCACGACTCACAGACATCACGGCATGTTTTGTGCGAGGAGTCCCTCTACGAGGTTGCGCGCGATCTGGTGCGCCTGATTGGCTTCCTCGAGATCGACGTTGTCCTGGTAGTAGTCCGCCTTGACCCGGTATACGCGGAGCACGATCAGGTCGTCAGATTCGTCATCCGTGAGCACTCCGTACTGTCGAGCGTCCGAGGGAAGCTCGTCGTGTTTGAAGTAGCCGCTCGATCCGAACGCCACACCGAGAGACAACAGCCGGTTCGCGACCGCGAGGTAGGCCGCGTAATAGGCTCGCGATGCGCTCGCGTTCGGAAACGTGTCGTAGGTCTTCGTGGCGAGAAGGTGCTCGGCCGCGTCCAGATTCTCCCACGCTTTGGCGTCCAACCGCATGTAATCTCAGTTTACTCGGCGACGCTCCCCGCGTCGACGGGCATAGCGTCTTTCGCGGCGTTGACGCGTTCGAGCAACTCGCGAGTGCGCGCGATGCGCGCCGCCGCGGTCGCCTCACCGCGCCCGGCGAGAAACGCCTGATACGGTTCGAGGTCAGTGCTGCGCCACGGCGGCTCGCGGCGGGCGAGCCGGTTCACGAACGACTCCTCGTCTTCGAGAGATTCCGCGGGCGCGCCGTGCCGCAGCGCCACGACGATCAGCCACAGGGGCATCGTGTCCAGCGCCATTCGGAGCTGCAACGCCGCACGCCGCTGCGTCTCCGGAACGCCCGGTTCCTGGCACTGGCGGTCCAGTCGCTGTTGCACCTCGTCGAGGAACTCGTCGTCAATCAGCTGTTGCAGGATTTCGGTGCGGCCCGATGTTTTCGTGGAGGCAGCCGTGAACACTGCCATCAGTGCCACGACCTGATCGCTGGAAAGAACGGCGGGCACGTGGTCGCCGGTCAAAACGGCCTCGGTGCGGCGCATGACCTCCTCTTGGTCGGGAACCAGATGGTCACCCCAAAGCTGCGCGTACAGCTCGACTCGCTCACCGCGAGGCATCTGATCGGAGAGGTCGGCTACTGAAATCCGTCCGGCACGCAAGCTCTCGGCGAGCTCGCGCACCTGCACCTCCACGTCGTGCGCCGTCTCGAGAACATCCGCGAGTTGCGCATAGAATATGGCTTCGAGCGCTGGATTCGTGTCCGGCTTCAGCTCATCTGCGGACAGCTCCAGCTCAAGCATGTACGCGGCCATGGCCGCGGCCGCTCGCGTTCTCGGCGGCAACGACGGCTCGATTGCCACGGTCATGAACCGGCTCGCCATCGACGCGACGAGCTCCCGGTCGACAAGCTCGGCGATGCATTGGGAGAACAACACATCGCGCGCGGGGGGCGCGGGATGCAGATGCGGTCTGATGACCTCGACGAAGCGCGCCGAGTCGAAGCGAACCTCGGCCAGCGCTCCCGAAGCGACAACGCGGGAGACATCGCGCAGGATCTCCACCATGAGCGCCTCATCTCCGGCCAGGGCACGCATGAGGCGTTGGGCATGGCGCCGGCCACCTCCCGACGCCACGAGCATGTCCGCCAGAGCCGCCGTTGGGTCTGTCGGAGCGTCCTTGCCGGTCGCGGGCGTTCTCACCGGCGGCCTCCGGCTTGGGGTCTCGAGCCGCACCAACTCATCCGCACGCAAACAACACTTCTTGTACTTGACGCCGCTGCCGCAGGGGCACGGGGCGTTGCGACCCACGGCGGTTCGCTTGCTGGCCATAGGCCAACCTGACCACAGGGGTCTGACCTCGGGTTCCGTTGGGTCCCGTTACCGGCCTTGCAGGCAACCAGCGGGCTGACGATCGCGCAGGGGTCGGATGGGAACTTGTTACTCCGAGCTCACTCCCGCTCGGTTCGGCTCGTCCCTCGTCGCGGCCAGCGGCTCCGCGCGCGATCCAGGAACGAGGGGCGGGGCTCGACTGCCGCGCCGCCTTCTGCGACGCGTTCGAAATCGGGCATGAAGCTGTACTTGCGTCCGTGGTCGCGTCGGACCTCCGTCACCAGCGCGTCCCAGCTCTCCCGCCGCCCTGCTGCCAGGTAGCAGTCGCGGGCCCGCTCGAAGTTGCCGACCGCCGCTTCGTAGTACTTGCTCTTCTTGGCGTTGACGATGCGCAGGCCGAGCGCGCGGAACACCCGCGCGGCGAGCGCGGGGTGCTCTTCGGCGAGCATTTCGGCCGCGGGCTCGGTGGTGTAGTGGCTCATGCCCTCGAGCTCCTCGTCGGCAGCGCCGTCGATGCGCGCGGCGAGACGATCGACCTCCCGCGCGTCGACGTACAGGGCGATGACAGACGACAGGTCGCCATGCTCGGCGGTGGCCAGGGCCTTGTCGTGCCAGGCAGCACGCGCCTCCTCGGGTACGATCTCCATGAGGATCTCGTAGCTGGTCTTGCTGGGGTTGCGCTCGAAGTCGGCCCAGGCCGAGGCGACGGCCTCGTCAGCGCGTCCGAGCCGCGGCAAAAGGGCACGCTGCCGCTTCTTCAGCTCGTACTCGGCGCTGCTGTAGCGCTCCTTCGAGGTGAGAGCCAGGCCACGCTCCACCCACGCCAGCGCCGCGCTCAGGTCGCCGCGACGCTCATGAATCCCGGCAACGACGCTGCAGTCCTCGGATCCGATGGTGGTCTCCTCCGCCAGCGCGACATAGCCGTCCGCGTCGCCCTGCGCCGCCAGGATCCTCTTCAGCGCCGCGGTCCAGCGGCGGCGCGGGTAGCCAGCCGACCCGCGGTCGTCGGGCACCGACGCCTCGAGCCGCGCTCGCACCCGGGCGGCGAAGGCGCCCAGCCCCCGCTTGTTCAGCACCTTCACGAGGTCGCGCTCCAGCTCGTGGCAGAAGCCGTAGTCGTCGCCGTCCATCCAGGCCAGCAGGAGCTCGGCCGTCTCCTCGGGCTTGGCCTTCGCCGCCTGGCGCGCTCGAACCCAGTCGCATAAGAGGTCGTCGACGAACATGCCGAACCTGCCGCTGGAGTCGTCGATCTCCTCGGCCTTCTCGTAGGCGGCGGCGATGAAGGTCTCGAACAGCGCGACGGCCGTCGACGCCTGTCCCTTCCCGACGAGCTTCTCGACATCGGCGGCGACCTTCTCCACGGCGTCCACGAAATCCCAGCTCCGCTTGTAGTCGATGAAGTCGCCGGGCCGCATCGCGGCCTCGATGGCGCGTTCGAGCCGGTCAACGGACCGGGTCACGATCCCACCTCGACGACCGTGCATCGGCACTGCGTGCTCCAGCCGGAGTCGGCCGCGCAACTACCGACGACATCCACCGCACGCGCAGGTCCGAATCGCGCCGTGGGTGCTGATCGCGGCTGAGCGTCATACCGCCGGTTGATCGCGACCACCATGTCGATCCTCCCACCGCTCGCCGCCGCGGATCTGTGGAAGCAAGAATCGGATCCCCTGGTTGTCGCTGGGGTTGAGCCAGAGCATGCGCTCGAACACCGCGATCGCCTCGTCGTCCCTCCCGAGCCGCCACAGGCACAGGCCGAACCCCTGCAGGCAGCGCAGGAACGGCCGGTTGTCGATGCGTCCCCACGGCAGCACGCCATCGAAGTCGTCGCCGAGCGAGAGATCGCCGATGCGAACGCCGACTTCGTACTGGCGGATGGCGTCCTCGGCGCGGTAGTCGAGGGCGAGGTTGCCAAGATGAGCGTGGGCGTCGAGGCAGCGGAGGTCCGCTGCGAGCATCTCGACCAGGATCTTGCGGGCGCCCAGCGGATCGCCGGCCGCCTTCAGGTCGCTGGCTTCCAGGATCGGGTCGCTGTCCCAGTCGTTCGGGTCGGCGCCGGGCAGGATCTGCTCCATCTCGAAGGACGGTCGGGGACCACGGGCGATGATCGGTTTCGCCCAGTCGTCGATCGGTTCGTCTTCCTCGCCCCAGTATTCCTCGTCGGGGTCCCAGGTCCACTCGTCAGTCAGGCGAAGCGGCGTGAGCCCGAGCGCCGCTACATCGAGGCGATGGCTCTCCATGTTGCCCGACAGGTATGGATGGCCGTGATGTCGCCACTGCTTCCGCGCGCAGACCGTGATGATCTCGCCGGCGACCATCTTCCACACCTCCTTCGAGCGCACGGTGATCTCACGCTCGGTGCCGAGGATGCGGCAGCGGGCCGCCCGTTGCTTGGGAGCCAGCACGACCAGCTCGACTGGTCTGTCGAGGTCGATGTCGCCCTCGGCCGCCTTGTGGCGCTTCGACCGCGGCGTCACCGTCGTCGGCGGAACCTCCTGTTCGAGTCCGAGCCAGCGGCGATAGGCGGCGACATACCGGGCGCCCTCGGCGCCGGCCGGAAACGCGACATCGCACGCCGCGACCACATACTCGGCGCCGTCCTGGCGCCGGCAGCGAGCTGTGAGACCTCGTCGCGCGTTGCCGTCAAAGGCAATGTCGATGACTTCGATCGGTTCGCCGACGACAAATCCATCGGCCGGCAGCTTCACGTTGTCCTCGAAGGCTTGCCGCAGCGCCCACAGCTGCTCGTCGTCGCCGTGAGCATCGGTGAGGATCGCGTGCAGAAGGCTCGTGAGATCGTCGGAGTCGGTTATCGCGCGCTGATTGTCCATGCGTCCTAATCGTCGATGTGCTGGATGTATCGCGTGACCGGGGCGGGCACGATGGCGATGAGCCTACCCCGCCCGTACTGCGAGCTCTTGCCCTGCGCCCACTTTTCGAACTTCGCGGCGACAACCTGTAGGTGAGCCGACTGCCACCAGAAATCGTACGTGCCCTTCTCGTCGGTCTCCTCGAAGAACAAGAAACCCGGCGACAACGACCCGAGCTCCGGGAAGCCGTTGATGCGTCGGGTCTTGCTGTTCGCATAGATCTTCGAGATCGAGACGTTCTTCTCGAAGGTCGGCTTCTTCGACCCGGTCGCGAGAAACACACGCACTTTGATCGGCAGGGTCTTGTTGCCCGACCCGAAGAACTTGTTCGCGGTGGCGAGCGGCAGCTGCACCTGCTGGCGCCGCCCTCCGGTCTCCCACTCATGCCGTTCGACGATCAGGCAGCGCTTTGGCATCCGCCACTCCTTCCGGCGTTGATTCGAGGTCGAAAAGCGCGAACACCGCGGCGTCGATCCGCGCATCGAGTGCCGCTGCTCGGTCATCCTCTACCGCGGCCCGCTCCGCGCCGAGCTCGTTCAGGGCTTCGCACCCGGCAACCTGCTCCGCCCCGGGCAGCGGCAGTGCGGTCAGGTGCTTGATCTTTACCTCGGCGAATGCCCGGCCCTTGCGCGGCTCGACGGTCCGGAACCACCAGGTGGACAGCGCGCTGTTCAGCATTGCGCACAGGCCATGCAGCGACAGAGGATGCTCACGCTTGGCGATGATCACGAAGAAGTTGTTGCTCGCGTACCGGTGATGAGGATCAACCGCCGCGGTGATGCGATCGCCGGTGCGCCGCACGAGGATCTTTTCCTGTTCGTACCAGCCTCGCTGGCCGAGGTTCGCGTAGCGCTCGCGCGTCCGCTTCTCAGGGAGTGCCGACAGCCGCACGAACCGCCCGTTCCAGCGCAGCGCGTACGGGCGCAGCTCATCGCGGCCGAACAACAGCCCGCGGCACGATTCGTCTACCGCGCTGTCGACGAACAGCTCCGAGCGAATGTTGCCGCTGTGAATGCCCTCGTGGACTTCGAAGAAGTCGCCCAGCCGGGGACCGCTGGCGAGCTTGTCGAGGCAAGCTCGCTTCTCATCGGTCAAAAACAAGTTGAACGCGCAGCGCGGATTGCGCGCGAAGTCTCCCTGTCGGATCCAGTGGTCGACGTCGTTGCCGGGCTCGGTCACCACGACATGAACCCGATGGTCCACCGCTGCGGCCTGCTTGCGCCCGGCGATCGTCACGGCGTCGATCGTGGCGCCCGAGAACGCCATGCCGACCCACTCGATCTCGGTCATCGCCAGCTCGTCGAGCAGCAGCTGGCGCGTCGGCTCGTAGTTCTTGAGCAGCACGATGTCGGGCAGCACCATTCCCCACACGCCACCCGGGCGGGTCAAGCCCACACCGAGCTCCACGAACGGCCGGAACCAGTCGAAGATGCCGCGGGAGGAGGGATAGGCTTCCCGGATGCGCTGCTTGAACGCGTCGTCGACCTCGACGGCCTTTTGCCCCCATGGCGGGTTGCCGATCACGACGTCGAAGCCATCCGAAGCATCAGGAAACGCCTCCTGCCACGAGAACGCACCGTCCCGCTGAGCAGGCGTTGGCCCCGTAGCGTCGGCGTTGGTCGCGAGCGAGTTACCCACTCGGAGCTGGCCGGCGAGAGTCGGGCAAGCATGACGTCTACCGAACAGGTCGAGTTGTGCGGGCTCGTCGCCGTCGAGCATGCGCAGCTGCAAGCACAGCCTCGCCACCGCGAGCGCGTGCTCATCCAGATCGACTCCGAAGATGCACTGCTCGAGCACCCGCCGCCGCTCGTCGCCGGTGAGCGCTGGCACCGAAGCGGTCGCGCGCAACCGACCGCGGCGCGCGCTCGGCGGCAGCCGAAGCAGGTACGCGAGCTGCGCCGCGAGCAGTCGATCGTAGGCGCCGAGCAAGAACGCCCCCGCGCCGCAGGCGGGATCGACGACGCGCAACGTCGCAGGCTCCAGGTCCGGCGACGATGCCAGCAGCGCGCCCACGGTTTGATCCACCAGGCGCCGGGCGATCGCGCGGGGCGTGTAGTACACACCGCCCGCCTTGCGGGTACCGCCTTGTCGCAGATTGCCCAGACACTGCTCGTAGGCGTGGCCGAGCGCCTCGACCGGCGCGTCGCGAATCCACCGCGTCGCCCGTGGCGAGCACAGCGTGTTCACATACGCCGACAGCGTGTCGACGGGGAAGACGTTGAACGTGTCCGCTGGAACGCTGAACACCGACCCAAACCGCCCGTGCGACTTCGCGAACGCGTCGTGCAGCACGGACGCGCTGTCAGCCGGATTGGCGGCCCGGCCGAGCTGACCGTCGCGCGCGACCCCGCGGACCTCGAGCGCGCGCATGACGAGCGCGCCGTGCACCACGCGCAGCCCCACCTCGCCCGGCGCGGCTCCTGGCGTTTCCGCGGCGAGGCGCCGGTGCCATTCCTGGGCGAGCTGGATGATCGCATCGCCCGGATCGCGCGCGCCCGGTGGTTGCGCCTTCGCCGCCATCTCGTGGTGATACCAGGCGGCCCTGACACTCGGGGCGAGGGCTCGGGCGCTCGGATTCTCCGTGTGATTCCAGCCTATTGCCGCACTTCTGCGGCGCCTGTCTCCTTCGGCACACCCGACTCGACGCCGACCTTCGGAGGGGCTCGGAGGTCGCGCAGTACGCCCACGTCCGAGCAACTTGGCCGCGACCCGACCTCTCGGTAGCGTCGATCCATACGTCCGCGCATGCTGCCTGGCTGCTGAGCATCGTCTACCCGATATTTTCGCGACGTGAACGTCAACACATCACGGACGAAGGCCCGAAATTGCCGAAGCCCTGGCTCGTTCGTCGGATCGCGGCGCTGCAGATGGCGAAGACACCACGGGCGTTGCGCTCCTTGACGCTCCCCGTCCAGTCAACCTGAAGCAACGAACGTGTGGTCCGCCGCGAAGCCGGGATGGACCAGAGCGGCCACGTGAACGTCATGTCATCGCCCCGACCGACGACGCCCGTTGTGATGACCCTCCTGCCGCGCGGGAAGCTTGGCAGCAGCGGCAGGCCACGGAACGCGAGCCACTCGAGCGGAGCGTCCACGCGGGTTCCATCGTCGTTGGGGTTGTTCGCCATCAAGGCCCAGTTGCGCTCGGCGCTCGGATCCCATCGAAGGTTGCTGCCGGGCCGCTCGCAGTGCCCCTTGAACAGAGAAGTCTCGACCCACTCCTGGGTCACCGAAACGCGAATGCCCTCGACCGCGCCAAGGAAGGTCTGATTCGCAGCAGTGAAGTGGAATGCGGTGGGCTTGGTGTTGCCCTTGCCGTCGACCGCGATGTCCGTCCCATAGGCCGCCGCATAGGCTGCCGCCTCCTCGTCGCGCCGCAGCCAGGCCTTGATGCAGGTGGCGAGGAACGCCTTGAAGTCCTCCGGTGGCGGCTTGAGGTCGGCCACCGCGGTGGGCCCCTTCTTCTTGGTGGCAGCTTTCGTGTACGTGAAGCGCCACGGTGCATTTGCGTCCGCAGCCGCTTCAGCGTCGTACGCGATGAGCCTCGCGAGGTCGGACTCGCTCTGGTCCAGCACGACGACGAAGGCCCGGCACGAACCGTCGTCGTCGAAGCCGAGCTTCACGCCGGGGACGATCCGCAGCAGCCCCAACGCCGCCAGGAAACCGAGCGGATTGGAGCCGTCCACGCCCACGAGTTGCACGCGGCTCATGACTTCGACTGCTCCTCTTCGCTGGCGCGGTGATCGGCGAGGCGAAGGATCGCCTCGAGCCAGCACAGCTCCTGCCAGCCGTATTTCGCGACCAAGCTCCAGAAACGGTCGGCGAGCGGGGAGTCGAGTCGGTGCAGCCCATTGTTCGAGGTCGTTGCGGCGAAGTCGATCTGACCGAACTTCTCGCTTTCGTGGCCGTCGAGCGACACCTCGACGGGGCTCTCGTCGATAAGGGCGGGGGCGAAGGGGCGACACTCCCCGTGGTGGCTGGCGACCAGGTGGAGCACAAGGTCGAGGTCCGCATCCTTGGCGGCATCTACCCTCTGGAGGCAGATCGTCAAAGCGTCTAGCTGTGCCTGCAGCATCGCGACCGACTGGACGGCGTGGAGGTATCCGCCGCCGGGATAGCGGCTTCGCTCGCGGGCCAGCTTGCGCGCCGCGCGTGCCCCTGGCGGCATCGCCGATTTGGCCCACGGCGTCTCGTCCTTGAAGTACTCGATCTCGCTTCCCCCTCGTAGCATGAGCTGGAAGCGCCGGTCGGCCTTGCCGATGTCGTGCAGCCACGCGGCGAGCGCGATGTGCTCGGAGAGCCACGCGTCAAGGCCGCAGCGCGTCGCGTACTCTCGCGCGAAGGTTTCGACGTCGGCGCTGTGCTCGGATAGAGAAACAGATCTACCCGCGCAGAACGAGTCGTCGCCATCGGTGGTCAGCTCCACACCGTCTTCGAGCGTCTCGTCGGGCTGAAGCACGTTTCGAAGGGCGGCGATGGGCACACGCTTCGCCTCGAGCACGGTCCACGGAGGATCGCCAGGGACAACGAACGACCGGCGTCCACTTGCGAGACGTTCGGCCCACAATCGCTTCCACGCTGGCCAGTCGTTCTTCGAGGCGGGACGGCCGAGCTCGGCCTTGGCCTCGTCCGGCTCGTCGAGCGGCAGTGAGAGGCCGAACTGCTCGACGACGAGTGGATGCAACCGCAGCACGGGCCGCGCGCGCGCGAGGAGATTGGCTTGCTCCGCACGATCCTCGACGACGTCAGTCGCGGTGCCATCGAAGCAGCCGCTACGAATGCCGCCGTAACTCGCAGGCACGACGATGCTGTGGCCTGGCTTCAAGCGCTTGGCGTCGACGACCTCACTCTGGTCGCCCCTCCACCGGAGCGCGCGTCGCCCTTCCTGCGTCGGCTGTTCGCTGTCATCGTGCGCCGCTCCCTCGGTGTCTCCATAGTCGGGAGCGGACATGTTTGCGAGCCACGCCCGTGCCGTCACAAAGGGTAGCGACATGGCTTCGAGGCTCGAGGGTCGCACCGCCGCCACAATGGCCGTTGCAGTCTCGGCATCTCCTCGCTGAAGCACTTCTTCCGTGAGGTCGACGCGCCAAACGAGCTGGACATCCGCCGGACCCGAGCTCGGCCCGTGCAGCCAGAGGCTCACATCGGGGAGCTGGCTCGGCGAGGGCGATGTCTGCGCCCAGAGGTCGAGGTATGCAGGGAGCAGAGTCGGCGCGTCGGGCTTGCGTGCGAGCAGCTTGGTCAGGTCCTCGCCCTCAGGGACATCGAGCGCGAGGACGCCGAAGTCCACCTGCTGCATCCGCGCGATCTCCCATTCCGCGCGCTTCTTCGCCTCCCCCTTCAGTTTCTTGGCCTTACTCTTGCGCGACTTGATCGCTTCCTTCAGCTTCTTCTTCTGCTCCTTCTCGTGCTGCTTGAACCACTTCACAGTCTCCGCGAGAGCGTCGCCGTAGATGGGGTCGTCCTTGGCGGACTTGTCGAAAACGACAACACCCTCGGCCTGTTTGTAGTTGCCGAGGCGATCCACGCGACCGAACCGCTGCCGCAGGCTGTCGAGGCTCGCAGCCTCGGTAACGATCGCGTCGAAGTCAAAGTCCGCACCGGCTTCGATGCACTGGGTGCCGACGATGACGCGCTTCGGACTGTCGTCGCTGCGTTCACGTCCCGTCTGTACAGCGGGGCGCAGATCGCGCAGCACGTCGTCACGGTCGAGCGGACGCATGCGACCCGTGAGCAGCGTAACGTCGGCGTCGCTCCCGAGCGTCTCGGCGAGCTGCCTCGCGATCACCCCGGCGCTCGCGACGCGGTTGACGACGACTGCGATCGTGCGGTGTCTCTCCAACAGGCACTTCGCCTCGTCGACGCACGCCTTCTCGAGCGCTGTTCGACCGTCCACCTCGACGAGACGCACAGGCTTGCTCGCGTGAAGCCGCGGTCCAAGCGGCGAGTCAGGCTGCTTTTCGTCATCGAGCAGCGCGAACGGCGTCGCGTCGCCAGCGCCCGGCGTGGCTGACAGGAACGCGTGCGAGAAGCGTGTCTCCAGGCCGCTGCCGGAGAAGCGCGTCCGCAGGTTCGTGAGCTGGTCGAGGGTCTGCCGGAACGGTTCCGATAAATGCACCTCATCGAGGAGGAGCAGCGTGTCATTGGCCAAGAGGCCCGCGTGCACCGGCTTCATGCCCTGGCTCACACCATAGCCCTGTATGAGCATCCGCGATCCAACCTGATCGACCGTCGAAGCGATCACGAGCGGCTGATCGGGTGTGCGCGCCCAGCCATCGTCCTTGGGCATCCCTCCGCGCAGAGTGAAGACGCCGAGGGGCTCCTCCCCCTTACGAGTCAAGGAGCGCAGTCGCTTGGCAACCTCGACCACCACGGGATCGTTGCTCGCCACCAGCGCGCGCAAAAGCTTGCGACCGCGCTCGGCGACCTGGTCGACCACGATGCGGCGGTCGACGACCATTGCGATGCGACGTGGGCACCATCGCTCGGCGACGTCGTTGCTCGCGTCGAGCGCCAGGGCGAAGAGCGCGATGTCGATGCACGTGGTCTTGCCGGCGCCGGTCGGCAGATCGAGGACTCGGGGCCACTTTTTGTCAGCAACGATCTTCTCGAGCAGGCGCTGCTGCCACGCGAAGGGGGTATACGGGCTATGCACCGCTTGATGGAAGGCGCCGAAGTTGGAGGTGGAGAGCGTCATCGAGCCCCCACGGGCAGGCATAGGCCCAGTCCAAAATACCGACCGGCGCCGAGCAGAAGCGGCCCTTGCACGTCGCCTTCGAAGCGGATGTCGGCGTGGACGAGAACGCGCGCAGTGCGCCCCGGCCGGCCAGGCCACGGCGGAAGTCGGCGAACGTGCTGCCCGCCCGGGAGCAGCGGCGCGAGAGCCACATGGACTGAGGTCGGCCGCACGCCGACGACGCGCTCGCAAGCCTCGCCGATGGTTTCCTGGGCTTCGAGCGCCGCCTTGTGCGCCGCCTCGCGCTTGTTGCTCCGCAGATTGCCTGGGTTCTTGTCGAGGGCGATGGGCGTCGCAGTGATGAATCGCGTGGAGCGCCGGCACCAACGTTTCGGATCGAGGGTCGCCTTGGCGGAAATGTCTACGCGGCGAATCTCAAACTCCGGCAGCCCATTCCCCGCGAGCGTCAGGTTTCCGTGGTCGTCGGCGCGCTCCGCCTCCCACTTCGCGACGAGCCGTAGGAGCTGCTCGCGATCGCTACCAGAAAGCTCGCGAGGTAGCACCAGCGCGCAACCCATCAGCGCCCCATCGGCGTGCTCATGCCCCACGAAGGGCAAGGGTACGAACGCGACGTGCGGCCGCCGGCTTGGCCTCCCGTTGGCGTGGCCGGAGATGGTCTCCGGAAGGTCCCCCTGGCCGTGGATCTCGATAAGTGCGCTGCGCAGCGCGCGGGCGAGAGCCGGCCCGCGCGAGGCGAGCAGTCGTGCGCCGCCCACGCGTTCGAAGAGAACCCAGTCCGACGAAAACACGCTCCTCGCCCGCGAGGCTTCCGAAGTGGACTCCCCAACCAGGCAATATCGTTGCGGGCGCGCAGGGAGCACCCGGCTCTTGACGCCTCGATGGTGCTCGAAGGCCTCCTCCAGCCGGTCGAGCTGCCCAGGCCCCACTACCCGCAGGACCAGGTCACCATCGTTGTTGCTCGGGACGAGCGTCGGTGTGCGGTCATGCTCTACCAGGGCGCAGCGCACCAGCGAGGACGGGTGACCGAGGCGAGTCACACGAGCACAGAGGCGCTCGAGCGCCGGGCGATGAGGCGCCGGAGCGTCGTTGGGCCAGATGAACGTGAAGATTGGCGTCTCCGGGATCACGACGGGGAATGTGCGCACCTGGCGTGTTCGACCCTGCTGTCGCTTGAGGCGGCCGTCCGTCTTGCCGCCGTAGCCAACGAATGGCGCGGGCATCAGCGCAGTCGCCGTCTCAAGCGCTTTGTCCGAGGGTGACGCATCTACGGCTGCAGGTGCGCGAACCGCGGCTGCGAGCTTCTTCTCGTCCTTGTCTCGAGCCTTCCTTGCCTTTGTCAGCTCCTTCTGGAGAGCCTTCAAGGATTCCGTCGACTCTTGCAACGCCTCCTTCTTGTCGGCCGCTTTCATCTTCTGGCCGGACAGTTCACGTTCGAGCTCTCGAAGCCGCTTCCGTGCGTCCTCGACAGCCTGCTCGGCGCATGCGAATTCGCCTCGGGCGGTCTGAGCGGCCTCCTCGGCTTCGCGGATCGCCTCATCCAGTCCGAGCGTGACATCGTTGACCGGCACGTAGACGTCCTGCACCTGACGTCTGCCCACGTTCGACTCGGGGTCGACGCACAGGGACGGTGCACCTTGCTGCTCGAGCCATACGAGCGCGTCGCGCTCGGCCTCGTCAACCGGATCGTGATCGTGCAGCGCAGCGACCAGCGCCGAGAAAAAACGCGCGGGATGCGGCGGCCACTCGGCGCGTCTTCGATCGTTGTGCGCGGTCGCGGCGTAGCGCCCGGTCAGGAGCTCGACCTCGATCGCGAGCATTACGAGTCTCCGTCGTCGGCTCCTGCGGCCGCGAGCTCGCGGCTTTTCTTCACGAGGTCGGAGAGCTTCGGCGACGGTATGAGCTCCGCGAGGACCTCGCCCTTGGCCTTCTCGAACGCGAGGCCATCGGGCAGCTTCTCGACCGCGTCGTTGTAGAGCTCGATCGCCGCCTCGAGGTCCAGCACCAAGTCGGTTCTGCTCCCATCGCGACCGACCGCTTCCAGCTTCAGCGCCGCGCCCTCCTTCGGAACCAGCAGACAGCGCGAGCGGAGGTCATGTCCCCTGCTCTCCGACGCGAGCACGGCGAGGAGCCCGAGGGCGGCGAGCACCGTGCGGGCCTCGGTCGCGCCCTCCGAGAAGCCAAGCCGTCGCAACGCCGCGAGGGAGAGCACGACGGTGTGCTTCGCCTCGTCGATGGTCACACCACCCGCCACGGAGTCGATGCTGGGCGCGATGTTGCCGTGGATAACCGCGGACGGCTTTCCCGCCTTCTCCTTCTTCCCCACCTTGATGGGCTCGCCCTTCTTGTCCTTCTCCGCTTGTTCCGTATCCGCAGTCCACATCTCCTCGCTTGCCGCGGCCTTGTAGAGGACAGCGGCGTCTTTGGCGATGTTCAGCGGGTCGATCCGGCTGGCCGTCTTACTCCCCTCGGTCGCGTTGATGCCAACGATCTCCGAGACCAAGGCTCGCTGGAACTTCGCCCCGAGACCGCCCTTCGGGCCAGTGCTGTCCCACAGGCCGAATAGGAGCCCGGTCGGACAAACCTTGAACAGAGCCGTCGCGTTCCTCGTGCTCGCATCGGTAAACGATTTGCCGATGCTCGACAGGCGGAAGAGCTGGTCATTGAGCAGGCTGTCGCGCAGCAGAGCGTCGGCAATGCGGTGAGGTGCGGTGAGCGAGGTGACCCGGCCAACCTCTGGCGCGATCGACGAAAAGTCGACGCTGACCACGGGGAGCGCGATCTTCGTGTCGGCCCACAGCGCTTGCAGCGCCTCCTCCATGCGGTTCGCCTGGCTCTGCACCGAGTCAATGAGCACGCACGTTACGCCCTGCCCGCCGATGCGGCGAGTCTCGAAGGCATACTTGGCGCCGGGCTTCTTGTTCTTGTCGTCGACTGCGTGGGTCGGCGGGAAGATCTTGTCGCCCGGGCCCCCGGCCGGTTCGAGCGTCGCCATGCCACGAATGGCAACTGTGTCGCCCTCGATCAGCTTCTTGAGGTCTTCCGCCGTGAGTTTGGGTTGCTTGGATTGTTCAGCCATGGCCGATCTCCTGTGTGCGCCGCTGAGACCTGTAACGGTACCGCCCAGCCCCGACATTGAACGGGCAGCCGGCTGGAAAACTTCTGACGTAAGTCTCGAATATCTCCTGCTCTCCAGTCGCCCAGGAAAATCAACCGGCAAATCCGGCTAACCGCTGCACGCGAGAAATTCTCGAAAAAGTGCACGGCCGTCGACGATTTTCGGGTTGCTCGTTCCCAGTACCTGGTGAGGGCAGGTTCGCCCACCCAGGAAAGGATGAGACTCGATGACGTACGCACTTGCACATGATGATAATGGAGCTCCGATCGAGGTCCCGGCGACGGCTGCGGGCTGGCTGGTCCGGCGGCACAGCGGTGGCCGCGGTCGCCCGGCGTCGGTGTATGACGGTGAGGGGCGACCGCTGGTGGTGCCGATCGACGCGACGGCGGCCGAGCTGCGGGCTTGCGGCTGCAAGCCGGCGTCGTACCGCCTCGATGCGGTCGACGCGGATCGGAAGCCGCTCGGCGTCACGGCCTTCACGGAGGTCATCGGCACGCCGGATGAGGTGGGGGATTCCCGGAACGGCGGGGACGCTGCGGTCGCTGCGCTCGCCCGTGCAGTGGAGGCGATGCAGCGTGTCCAGGCCGAACGTGAGCGGGTGCAGGCGGAGATGTTCATGCGCCTCGTCGACCGGATGGCGCCGGCTCCGGCGCAGTCGCCGCGCAATGTGAAGGGCATGGTCGGCGAGATGCTCGAGCTTCAGCGCGCGGTCGAGAAGCTCGGCGGCGGCGCGACATGCGAGACCATGCCCGCCGGCGACGATGATGCAGGCACCTCGATCTGGGAGTCACCCGTCGTGACGCAGCTCGCGGAGCACGGCCTCCCCGCAATCGCCGACTGGATCTGGAAGAAGCTGGGGCTGACAGCCGACGAGATGAGCGTCCTCGCCGGCGGCCTCGCGACATCGCCCGATGCAGTTGCCCGTCAACGCGGGCGCCAGGCCCCTCCCGAAGGTTCGCTCGACAATGCTGCCAACGGCGCGTGCGTAGCGCGCTCCGACCAGAACGGGCGCGCGGAGAACGAGCGCGCGGAGAAACGCTCCGCGGTGGCCGACAAGATGACGGAGGTGTTCGAGTTGCTCACGCCGGACGAGCAGGACAGGGTCCGGGCTGCATTGCCGACGCTGCCAGCCGACATCGTCGCGAAGGCACAACGGCAGCTACTCGCGGTACCGCCGGCGATGGCGGTCGCGTTTCTGCGACGGACGTTGCTCCGACCCGCCGCGGCCAGCTCGAGCCCGGCCGCGCATGAGGCGGCGGCGTGATCGGCGGGCTAGACGGTGCGTTGCGGAGCCTGGTGCGCGATGTCGTCCGTGAGGAACTGAAGCTCGCCGTCGGCGAGCTGGCTCGCGGAACCAGCGCCGCGAACGACAACGCAGGCGGCGGCTACCTGTCGATCGGCCGCGCGGCCAAGATCGCGGATGTTGCGCCGAACACCGTGCGGACCTGGATTCGCCGCGGCAAGCTCGCGGGTCACAAGGCCGGTCGCGTGTATCGCGTCAGACGGTGCGACCTGGATGGGTTTCTCGCCTCGGGATCGCCGGCGACGACGCCGCCGGCAGATCTGCGATCGCGTGCGCGCGACCTGCTCCGCTCCGTCGCGTAGAGTCGGGACGGGCTGCAATACTCGAACACGAAACGACGTTGAACGAGGTCGACGATGGGAAGCGTGTACGCACGGGGATCGAAGCTGTGGATCGCCTTCAAGGACGGAGACGGCAAGCGTCGCTGCCGCAGCAGCGGGTTCGAGGTCGGCCAGGAGAAGCAAGCGCGGGCGCTGCTCGATGAGATCCAGGCGCTGGTCGCGGCGGGCGAAGCCGCCGGTCTGACCGCCGGGCCGATCACGGTGACGCGCTACGCCGAGCGCTGGATCGAGCGGCGCCGGGGCCGGATCAAGACGGTCACGGACGAGGAGTCGCGGCTCCGGCTTCACGTGCTGCCGCGCATCGGCAAGATGGCCCTGGCCGACGTCCGGCCGCGGCACATCCGCGACGTCGTGCTCGCGTTGCGGGACGAGGGCAAGCTGGCGCCGCGCAGCGTTCGCCATGTGTTCAGTCGTGCATCGCATGTTCCGCTCGGCGGTCACCGACGATCTGATCGACAACAACCCCGCGATCGTCGAGCGCGGTGTGCTGCCGCAGAACGTCACAAGGATCCCGAGTGGCGCGCAACGGCTGTCTTCACCCGCGACGAGATCGAGACGCTGATCTCTGACGAGCGGATCCCCGAGGTGCGTCGCGTCCTGTACGCGCTCAAGGGGCTCGCGGCGCTTCGCCACGGCGAGTCGGCCGGGCTACGCTGGCGCGACTACCACGCCACGGCCGAGCCGCTCGGGCGGCTGACGGTGGCTCGTTCGTATGCGCGCAAGGGAACCAAGACCGGCGTCACGCGCGAGGTCCCGATTCACCCGACCCTGGCCGACGTGCTCGCGGCGTGGCGTCGCGACGGCTGGCCGCGGATGTTCGACCGCGTGCCAGCCGCAGATGATCTGATCGTCCCGACCCGCAAGCTCACGATCCGCACGGCCGACAACGCCGACCGCGCGTTCACACTCGACCTCGCCGAGCTCGGCCTGCGCAAGCGCCGCGGTCACGACCTGCGGCGCTCGTTCATCACGCTCGCCCAGGTCGACGGCGCACGCCGCGATCTGCTCAAGGTCGTCACCCACGGTCCGAGCGGCAACGATATCGTCAGCCTGTACACGAGCTTCCCGTGGCCGGCGCTGTGCGCCGAGGTGGCAAAACTGACGCTCGAGCTGCGCCAGGCCGACCCCGACACGGGTGCGGAAATCATCGACATCACGGCCGCGCAGCGCGCCCGCGCTACAGCGGCTGCTACAGACACGCCGCGTCAGAAAGAAACGCCTGCGATTTCAGTGATCCCAGCAGGACTCGAACCTGCGACCTACGGTTTAGGAAACCGTTGCTCTATCCGGCTGAGCTATGGGACCGAATTGTGGCCCAGGACTTTGGCCGAGGAGGTCGCAAAGTTCAAGTGCTGGGGTCGCGCGAGGTGGCCTGTTCGGCGGCGCGGCGGGCTTCGGCGAGGATCTCGGCGTAGTGGTCGAGGATCAGGAAGTGGCCTTCGCCGGGGAGGAAGTGGGTGGTGGGGTCCGGGAAGGCGGCGGCCATGTGGTGGGCCATCGGTATCGGGGTGCTCGCGTCTTCTTCGCCGTGCCAGAGGAAGACGGGGACGCGGATGTCGGCGAGGGGAAAGCCCCAGGGGCGGGCCAGGAGGGCGAGCTCGCGGGCGAATCCGCGGTGCCCTGCCCGCGCGGATTCGCGGTAGCTGTCGACGATGATGGTGCGGGTGTCGGGGCGGGCGAGGAGCTCGCGGTCGCGGGTGGGGAAGCCGGCGGTGAAGCGATCGAAGAAGCGGGATGGGTCGCGGCCGGGACCGAGTAACCACAGGCTGGGGCGGAGGAGCGCGGGTGCGCGCCGAGCGGTGAAGATGCCCAGCTTGCGCAGGCGCGTCAGGTTGGCGGTGACGCCGGGCAGGTCTACGGCGCCAAGGGACGCGACGAGGGTGGCGCTGAGCACGCGGTCGGGCAGCGCGTAGGCGCAGGCTGCAGCGTAGGGGCCGCCGCCGGAGAAGCCGATGACGGTGAAGCGGTCCACCTGCAGGCTGTCGGCGACGCGCGCGAGGTCGGTGGGCCAGTCGAGGACGGTTCGGCCGGGCTGATAGTCGGACCGGCCGAAGCCCGGGCGGTCGATGCGGATGATGCGGGCGCCGGCGCGGATCGCGATCGACGGGTCGGGGTGGTGCCACAGGCGCGAGCTCGGCGTGCCCTGACAGAAGAAGACGGGCCAGCCATCGGGGTCGCCGTACTCGGCGAAGGCGAGCCGGCGTCCGTCTTCGGTGGTCACCAGCTGCGCGGCGTCGGCCGTGTCGTTGTCGACGGGATCCACGGGCGAGTTGTAACACCCGGGCGCGGCCGTGAAAGCAGGCAACCCCGACGTGTTCGCCGCTTCATGCGGCTGATGGGGCGCGCGGCGGCTCCGTAGGGTGTCGCCATGCACAACACGATTCGTTCTTGCCGGGCTGGCGCCGCGTCGGTGGTGTTGCTCGGGCTCACCACAGCGATCTCGGCCGGCTGCCGGGACCACGTCGACCGCAGCGGCCAGCGGCTCGGCGATCGGCACATCTTGGCCGGGAGGGCGGCCGCTGCCGGCGGCCCCGAGATCACCGACGACGATCTGCGGGCCGGCTACTTCGAGGCGGAGAACGCCGCGCTGGTGCCGTTGCGGGACGAGCTGCGCGGGTCGGTGTCGCTGTCGCTGCAGCTGTTCGGCGCCGCGACCACGCACATCCCGGCCGGCGACCGCATCGTCTTCGATTCCAATCGCAACTACCCGGGCGACGGGCGGCTGCGCCTGGCGCGCGGGGCGACCACGGCGTCGATCGACGTGCCTACGCTGCTCGACGAGTACCGCAATCTGTGCGAGGTGGGCATCCTCGGCGACCTGGTTCCGCCGGGGTCGCACGGCTGCGAGCTGTTCGATCTGTCGTCGCTGCAGAGCTACATCGACGGGCTGTTGCTCGAGCTGCGACCCGCCGACATCGATGTCGCCTGGGTGGCGCCGCGGACGTCGATCGGCGAGAACGCGTCGTTCCCGGTGCTGGAGCTGCGCTTTCCCTTCGACGGCGACGCCGACCCGAAGGATTTCATCCCCATCGACCCGTCGTTCACTGCCGACATCGTCTTTCGCGTGCAGGTGTCGCCCAACGCGCGGTCGGGACGGCGGGCGTTCGCCAGCTACCGCAACCGCACCGCCAGCGTCGGCGACGTCTGGTACTCGGACGGCGGCGCGGAGTTCCGCGTGCGCGGCGTGGCCGAGAACGTGGTCGCGTCGGACTTCCAGACCCAGATCCAGCGCGCGCTGGACAGGGTCGCCTCGCGCGTGGGCAACGTCTTCGACCGGCTGCTGCGCACGGTGCCCCTCGACACGCTGAACGGCCACCTGTCGCCCACCGCCTGGCAGGCGTGGTGCGATGCGACGTTCTCCGGTTCCTGTCCGGTGCCGGCCAACGTCCTGGCCGACATGGCCGCCAACTCGGTCGCCGATCTGGCCAGCGCCGAGGTGGTGCTGCCGGCGACCGTCGACTACCCGATGGAGGCGTCGGTCTCGCCGCTGTCGGCCGACGGCGTGTGGAACAACCCGTTCGTCACGGCCATCTCCCGCGGGGCCGAGCTGGCGCGGGTGATGGCCTCGCGCGACCGGTTGGCCAGCATCTGCGCACCCACGTCGACCTACTGCGACGCCGACCCGACCCGGTCCGGCTGCGCGACCTGCGCCTTCTGCGCCAGCGCGCCGCCGTCGCTGTCGTCGGTGTGTGACTTCTCGACCGAGCTGCCGCTGGTCTACTACCCCGGCGACGGCGGGCCGCGGATTCCCCGCTCGCGCAACGTCGCCGCGCTGGTCGACCTGGCGCCCAACCTGGGGCTCGAGCTGTCGCGCATCTTCAACGAGCCGGTCGACCGGTGGCAAGAAGCGCACGGGACCGCGATGAGCTACACCAACATCGCCTGGTGCCCGGCGGCCGGCGCCGACAACTGCCCTCCCGGCGCCACCGACGCGGTCTTCTGGCTGGCCAACGATCCGGACGGCGACGGCGTGCCGATCCCGGACGATAACTGCCCCGAGACGCCGTCCACGGACACCAGCGACCGCGATGGCGATGGCATCGGCGACCTGTGCGACGCCTGCCCCAGCACCCCGTCGGCGTCGTCCGCCGATCTCGACGGCGACGGCATCCCCGACGTCTGCGACTGCGACGTGGACGGCGACGGCTGCTTCAACGCCGACGTGGTTCCGCCGATCGACGGCGACCACTGCGAGGCCAACGGCGACGTGTTCGACGAGCGGCCGCGCACGCGCAACGACGTCGACCTCGACGGCGACGGCATGATCGACGACTGCGATGCCGACGACGACGACGACGGCATCCCCGACGACACCGACAACTGCCCGCGCACCTACAACCCCGGCCAGACCGACACCAACGGCGACGGCATCGGCGACGCCTGCGACCGGCTGTGCCCCTACCCCGGCGCCACCGGGTGCAAGCGGTTCGACGAGCTCCAGCCGCCGGAGGGGATCTGGGCCATCACGCCGCACTGGGAGTTCCCGCCCGACTGCATCGTCGACGGGCCCGGTTGCTGGATCTTCTGGATGCGCGACCCCAGCCGCATCGACCTGGTCGGCAACCTGGTGTCGCTGGCATCGATCGCCGCCGAGGACCTGGGCCTGAAGCAGTTCGACGGCCCGGTCGCGTTCATCCCCGACGCCGACGGCGACGGCGTGCAGGACCTGCTGATCGGCGCGCCCAACGCCGACCGGATCGAGATCAACGACGTCGAGCCCCAGGCCGGCGAGATCATCGCGGTCGGATCGGTGAGCGGCAAGGTCATCTGGCGCCTGGCGCCGATGGACGCCGACGCTCGCTTCGGCAGCTCGCTGGCGGTGGTCGGCCACGACGTCTGGGTCGGTGCGCCCGGCGCGCTGCGCGCCGACAACGCCATCACCGGCGCCATCGTTCGTGTCGGTCTCGACGGTCCCCGCGGGGTCGGCGTGCGCGAGGCGCGCTTCGGCGTGCGCAAGGGCCAGGAGATGGGCCGCACGCTGACGGTGATGCGCACGGCGCCCAGGATCGACCCGAAGAGCGGCGCGCGCAGCCCCGGTGACGTCGTCGGTCTGGTGGCCGGCGGTGTCGGGCCGAAGAACTACGCCCGCTTCGACATCTTCGACGTCGCGGGGCTGAATCCGCGGGCGGTCACGCTGACGATCGCGGCCAAGGAGGCACCCACCGTCGTCGCCGTCGACGAGCGGTTCTACGGCAAGCCGGGTTTCCTCGTCGGCATGCCGGACAGCAACAACGGCGACGGCTCGCTGAGCATGTACACCTTCAAGGGCGGCCGCGCCTGGACCATCAGCGGCGCGGACGGTGAGCGGATCGGCTCGGCCATCAGCGGCCCGGTGCCGACGTCGGGCAAGTGGCACGACGTCGTCGTCGGCGCGCCAGGCGCGAACAAGGGCGCAGGAGCCGTCTATCTGATCGACCGCAGCGGCGCGCTGACCCCGGTCATGAAGGGCGAGCCCGGCGAGCGCCTCGGCACCACCCTGGCCACCCCGGGCGACCTGGACAACGACGGCATCGACGATCTGGCCATCGGCGTTCCCGGCGGTCGCTTCGACCCGCAGGGGATCCGCGGCGGCACGCTGGTGCTGGACCTGGCCGGCTGGCTGCCCTAGTAGCAGTCGATACAGACGGTGCAGCGACCGTCATCGCACGTGTGATCGACGCCGTCGCCGAGGTAACAGTCGGCGGCGGCGTCGCACGTTCGGGTGCAGTAGCCGTCGGGGTGACAGACCAGCGTCTCGGCGCCCCAGGCGCTGGTCATGCCCGCGCAGTCGGCGTCGGCGCTGCAGCCCGCGGCGCAGTAGCTGGCGCCGGAGCCCCAGTTCTTGAGGCAGGCGCCGCAGTTCTCGTCAGACGCGATGGCGTTGGGGCAGCTCTGGCCGGCGTCGGGAACGGCCGCGGAACCGGCGTCGGGTCGGTTGCCCGAGCCGCCGTCGCTCCCGCAGGCGGCGACGAGGAGCGGCAGGAGAAGCATGGCAGCGCGGGTCATGCCCCGTGGCAGCGCAAGAGTCGTGCCTTGGAGATGGCCGCGATTCACCGCCGTTGCGGCGCAGACAGCTGGCACGCTGTGGCACAGGCAGAGACGGTGGCGTCGCGCACAGTCGGCACCGGGCGTGACCGGCGACACGGGGCGTCAACTGGACTCGCCGGCCCCGGCGTCCTACCCTGTTGGTTACGTGGGCAAGCAGATGAAACGACTTCTGGTCCTGGCTGCGCTGGCGTTCGCGATGTCGGCCGGCTGTGGCGGCGGCGGCAGCAAGAGCTCGGATGCGGCGGTCTTCGACGCGGCGACGCCGGACGCGCCGCCGTCGGCCGACGCCAGCGTGGCCGAGGCGTGCCAGAACCTGTGCGACTGCGCCGAGACCTACTGCTCGGAGGACATGACCCACTGTCTGGCCGAGTGCGCGCAGATGCCGGCCAGCGTGCGCGCCTGCCGCATCACCCACTGCGGCTACGCGCAGACCAACCCGACCTTCCACTGCCCGCACGTGGCCGGTGACCCCAACGGGCCCGGCACGCCGCAGGAGTGCATCTGGCCCGAAGGCGCCGACGCCGGGGTCGATGATGCGACGCCCGCCGACGCGGGCACCGACGCCGCCAACTGAGCGCCATTGCTCGACGGCCTCAGCGCAGAGCCGCCAGGTCCAGCCTGAAGCCGGCGACGACGAACAGGAAGTTGGCCCAGTTCTTCAGGTCGCGCGCCGGCACCGTAGCGCCACCGCCCACCAGGCGCACGCGCAGAACCAGGTCCAGCGCCCGGGTCACCGGCAAGCCCCAGGTCAGGCCGACATCGTAGATCCCACCGTCGGTGTCGCCGGCCAGGCCAAAGGTCGACAGCCCGTCGGCGTCGACCATGGCGTAGACGCGCGGAGTCGGCTGGTAGCGCAGCCGCAGCTTGATCGCCGGCACCAGACCGATGTCCGACTCGTCGACGTAGGCGCTGCCATCGGCAGCCGCAAACGCGACCTTGGCGTTGCGGATCTGCAGCGTCGCGCCGAGCCACATCGACAGTTGGCCACCACCCAGCCTGTAGGCGTAGCTGGCCCGATAGCCGTCGAACAGATAGCGGTGCTCGACGGCGCTGCCGCTCTCGAACAATCGGTCGCGGAACTGTAGATCGCGGTCGAGCGTCACCCCCGTGGTCACATCCAGCGGCGCGTACAGGAGCACCAGGAGCTGCCGGCCCCACTCGAGCTCCAGCGACAACCTCGACGCGATCCACAGGTTGTCGCGCTGGTTGGTATCGCGCGCGGTGAACTCGGTCCCGTTGGACCCGTAGCGGCCGTCGTTCTGCAGGATGGCGAGGACACCCGCCTCGTAGTCCACGACCGCCTTGTCCATCCACGACCTGCGCTCTGGTTCGTCGGCAACCGCGTCTGGCGCCGCGCACACCAACAAGACCGCCAAGAACAACGCTCTCCGCCCGAACACGCTACCAACGTCGAACCCTGGCTGCCGGCTGTCAACGGAGGAAGAACCCCGCTGCGACCTGGCATCTGCGTTGCACCAACGATCGCCGGGAGCCAGGACGGCAGCGCAACTGCGGTGCACGCGCCTCGCCCTCTCGGGATTTCACCCAGCCGCGAGAGTTTTCTCGCAACCAGGAGAACCGATGAAGACCGCCATCGCACTGACCGGAGCGTGCATGTTGTTGCTCGGATGCAAGAGCAACACCGAGACCGAGAAAGCGGAACCCGCCCCGCAGGAAAAACCAGTCGAGCAAGCCGACCAGCAGCCGGGCTCCGCCGAGCAGCCGACGGCAGGCAGCGCGACGATCGCCGACCTCGCTGCGGCCAACCCGAATCTGTCGACGTTGGTGACCGCCCTGTCCGAGGCCGGCATGGTCGAGACCCTGAAAGGCCCGGGGCCCTTCACCGTATTTGCCCCCACCAACGATGCCTTCGCCAAGCTGCCCGCGGGGACTCTGGATGCGGTGCTCGCCGACAAGGACAAGCTGACCGCGCTCCTGCAGCATCACGTGGTCGCCAAGGAGCTCACCGCGGCCGACCTGAGTGGCATGAACGACGTCACGATGCTCGACGGCGCGCAGATGGCGATCGACAGCGCCGGCGGGGTGAAGATCGGCCCTGCGCAGGTCTCGCAGGCTGATGTTCGGGCGTCCAACGGGATCATCCACGTCATCGATACCGTGCTCGTGCCCCAGTAGTCGTGGGCTCATCGTCGCCCGCCCCCGGGCGATCGACCGACCATGCGCATACTTCTCACCGGGGCCACGGGATTCGTTGGCCGACACTTGTACCCAGCGCTGGCCGACGCCGGGCACACGATCGTCTGCGGGTCCCGCGACCCGGAGCGCGCGGCCGCCGAGCTGCTCGACCGAACCTGGCAACCGATCGATCTCGGTTCGGGTGACAGCGTGCGCGCGGCACTGCGCGACTGCGACGCAGCCTTCTACCTGGTTCACTCGCTGACCGACGCCGGCGCCGACTACCCCCGCCAGGAAGAGGAAGCGGCGACGCTGTTCACCCGAGCCGCCGACGATGCCGGGGTCTCTCGGATCATCTACCTCGGCGGCATGGCACCGGCGGGTACGTCGTCACGGCATCTGGCGAGCCGCCTGCGGACGGGGGAGGTTCTCCGCGCCGGCAGCGTGCCCACCTTCGAGCTGCGCGCGTCGATGATCATCGGCGCCGGCAGCGCGAGCTGGCGAATCTGTCGCGACCTCGCGGTGCGCTTGCCGGTGATGATCCTGCCGCGGTGGCTTCGCTCGCGTACGCAGCCGATCGCCATCGACGATGTGGTCTTCGCCCTCGTCGCCAGCCTCGGCCTCGATATCGCGCTGGCCGGCGATTACGACGTCCCCGGCCCCGAAACAATGACCGCCCGCGAGATCCTGACGCACATCGCGCGCCTGGCCGGCATTCATCCCCTGATCGTCGACGTTCCGCTGCTGACCCCGCACCTGTCCGCCTACTGGATCCGCCTGGTCACGCGCGCAGACGCGCAGCTGGCCGCCGAGCTGGTGGAGGGGCTCCGCAGCGACATCGTCGCTCGCGATGCTGGAATCTGGAGCCTGCTGCCCGACCACCAGCGCATCCCGTTCGACCAAGCCGCGCGCCAGGCCCTGCAGGCCGAGGAACCCACGGTCTCGAGAATGGGTCACGCGATCGAGCGCGCAATCCACGCGGCGGCGCGCAGAGCGTGACGCGAGCCCGGTAGCAGTCGGCGGGCGGACTCTCCTGGCGGTGCCGAATCAGCGCCCGGTGGCGGCGCCGGGCGTCGCGCGCGCGGGATCGCGAAAGTAGGCGGTCAGCCCCTTGCCGACGCTGCGCAGGTTGGGCTCCAGGAGCTGGCGGATCACGGTCTCGATCAGCGGCAGGGTTTTCTTCAGCACGAAGTTGGGCACGCCGGGGATGCGGTCGGCGTGGATCTCCACGGTGCAGGTCACCCGCAGCTCGGTCTGGTCGCCGGCGGCGGTGAAGTAGTTGGTGCCGCGGGCGTCGTAGAGATCCTTGGCCAGGAACGACTCCAGCCGGTAGTCGACGCACCGCTGGTCGTCCTTCCAGGTGGCGAAGTCCTTCCACGAGAACATCTCCGGCTTGATCACCTTCTTGACCGGCCCGGGCACGTCGGCCACGGCGTACCAGTGGTTGACGACCTCGAGCCCGGCGTCACCCGGCGCGCGCGAGATCTCCTCGATGCGCTTGACGCTGGGCAGGTACGGCACCAGCACGTCGAGGTGATCGCGGATCAGCGGGTAGACGACGTCGATCGGCTGCGGAATCAGGTCACGGGATTCGAGATACACGTTGGCCTCCAGGTTCCGGCCCGCGCAGGATGGGTCGATCGCCGGTTCAGGGCAAACAAAAGCGCCTGCCCGCCGCCGCCTGTACGCACGATCACTCGGGTGAAGGCGGATCTTCCGATTCCCGGTCGTCGTCGTCGCCTGCGCCCTCGATTTTCCCCGCAGCCAGGGCGCGCTCGGCGACGTCGCGGGCGCGCGCGGCGGCGGCCAGGCTGGCGCTGCCGGCGTTGGCCAGCTGAAAGCCGAGGAACGCGAGCACGGCGGCGACGCCCAGGGTCACCGCCAGGTGCCCGTCGGCCAGCCCGGTGGCGATGACGATCACCGCGCCGGCGATCGCGGTGCCGAGGATGCCGATGCCGGAGATGCGCAAGATGCGCCCCTGGCGCTCGGCGCGCTCGGCCAGCGCCAATCCCTTTTCGGCCTCGCGGCGCAGCTCGTCCACGGCTCACGCCACCAACACGATGCTGAGCTCGCGACCGCGGAGCTCGACGTCGTCGCCCGCGCGCTTGCCCAGCATCACGCGCCCCAGCGGCGAAGCCGGGGTGATGACGCCCAGCGTCTGCCCGCCGACCGCCAGCTTGATGCCACCGCCGGCCGGCGCGATGAAGTAGAGGCACTCCGCCCCGTTCTCGTCCTCGCAGGTGACGACGGCCGAGACGGCGACCACGTCGTCCTCGCCGAAGCGGCGGACGAGCATGTTGGCCAGGAGGCTGGCGGCCTCTTGCAGGTCGGCGACCCGCTGGGCCAGACCGCGGGCGACGTAGCTGGCCTCGGTCGCGCGGGTGTCCTTGTCACCCTCGGGGCGGGCTTCCTCGTGGGTGGCGCCCGCCTGGGCGTCGCGCTGCGAGGTGATGGCGGCGTCGAGGTCGGCGGCCACGCGCGCGCGCAGTGCGTCGACGACTGCCTTCTTGTCGATGCCGCCGGCCACCGGCGCCACCCTAGCCCAATGTCAGCGACCGAGAAAGGTCTTGGTCAGCTTGTTGATGGTGCGCCCTTCCGGGTCCGCCTCCTTGCGGTCGGCGACCACCAGCAACATCTTTCCCGACGCCAGGGCAGACCCCGTCTTCTCGCCGACGTACTTCAGGCCGGCCTTCTGCGCGGCGCGGGCGGCGGCCTCGTCCTTGTAGACGCACAGGGTGGTCTCGATCCCCTTGACCTGGCCCTGCTGGCAGTCGCCCTTGCCCAGGGCGTGCTCGTTCAGCGGCTTCAGCTCGACGTCGCCGAGGTCTGCGGCTTTCCACGCCGCGATCACCTGCTCGCTGTTGGTCGGCTTGGCATTACTGTCACTGCCGCACGCGCCGGCGAGCGCGGCGGCGGCGCAGACGATCATCGCGATCCATCGCATGGCTCGATCCTACGCTAGTGACGGTGCCAACCGCGATGGCGACCGCGGTCGTGGCGGTGCCGGATCTTCACCTTGCGGAATTTGCGATGTCGGTGGTGGTGGTGCTCCTCGACGATCACGCCGGGCACGCCGATGCCGACCTCGAGGCGCGGCGCCGGGATGTGAACCTCGATTCCGGCGCGCACCTCGGCGTGGGGTTCCTCGACCTCGACCACCGGAGCGGCGACTTCGACCGCCGGCGCGGCCACCTCGACGGCCGGTCCGTGGACCTCGACCACCGGGCCAATGTAGGCCTCCGGCGGCGACACCGTGACCACCGGGCGGTCGTAGTGCATCGGCTCGTAGACGGCGTTGATGCCGACCAGCGCCCGCTCGTGGCGCTTGTACTCCGGCGGATAGGCGCCGACGTAAAAGTAGGCGTCGCCCTTCATCTCGAAGCTGCTGTCGTCGGGCGGCGCGTAGTAATGGTAGTGCGGCCCGCGCAGGTAGCAGTACTCGACGTCGTCGTCATCGCCGTCGCGGTGATCGCCCACGACCACGTCGACGTCGATCGGGTGCGGACCGTAGTAGGTGACGCGCGGGCCGTCGTAGCCGTAGGCGACCGGATCGCCGACGAAGTAGTAGGCGCCGTGGTGCTTGCGGTAGAGCAGCTTAACCCGCTTGCGGCTCTTGGCCGGGACGTAGATGTGAACGTGCGGGACCTCGATGTGGCAGAAGCCACCCCCGGGGATCGGGTGGACCCCGACGTAGGAGACCTGGTCGGCCGCGGCCGTCTTCGGGCTGCCGAGGAGCACGTAGCCCAGCACGGCGGCGAGTACGAGGAAGGTACGTGGCTTCATGCCCAGATACTGGAGCAACGCCCATGCCGGAACCCTCCGTAAGGCATTTCGCGAAGTTACGGACCGCCCGAAGGAACCGTTCGGCGCCGGCGGGAACCGATCGGTTCCCCACCTGTACAATGCGCGGGTGTCTGGGCCCACCCGCTCCCGCGCCGTCGACGCCACCACGGTGGTCGCCGTGGGCGGCCGCCCGGTGGCCGTCCGGATTCGCGAGATCGTCCTCGAGGTGACCGGCGGCCCCGACGCCGGCGCGTCAGCGGTGCTCACTGCGCGGCAGCTGTCGGTCGGCACCGATCCGTCCAACGATCTGGTGCTCACCGACCCGTCAGTGTCGCGCTTTCACTTTCGCGTGCGCGCGACCAGCGACGGCTATCGCCTGCTCGACCAGCGCAGCACCAACGGCACCTTCGTGAGCGGCGTGCGCGTGCGCGACGGCTACCTGTCCGACGGCGCGCGCATCGACGCCGGCGAGAGCAGCATCGCGGTCCGCTTCCGCCACGAGGAGACCGTCATCGAGCTGTCCCCGGACGAGCAGTTCGGCGCTGCCGTCGGCCGCAGCCTGGCCATGAGCGAGGTGTTCGCGGTCGCCCGGCGCGCGGCCCAGACCGCCTCGACCGTCCTGCTCCTGGGCGAGACCGGCACGGGCAAGGACGTCCTGGCCCGCGCCATCCACCAGCACAGCCCGCGCGCCGCCGGGCCGTTCGTGGTCTTCGACTGCGGCGCCGTCGCCGAGACGCTGGTCGAATCGGAGCTGTTCGGCCACGTGCGCGGCGCCTTCACCGGCGCCGAGATCGACCGTCCCGGCGTGTTCGAGCGCGCCTCCGGAGGGACCCTGTTCATCGACGAGGTCGGCGAGCTGCCGCTGGCGCTGCAGCCCAAGCTGCTGCGCGCCATCGACAACCGGGTGATCACGCCGGTCGGCGGGCGCCAGGAGGTTCCGGTCGATGTGCGCATCGTCGCCGCCACCAACCGCGACCTGCGAGCCATGGTCGACCGCGACGAGTTCCGCTCGGACCTGTACTACCGCCTGGCGATCGTGCCGATCGAGATCCCACCGCTGCGCGAGCGCCCCGAGGACATCCCGCTCATCGCCGGCACGCTGTTGCAGGAGATCCTGGCCGGCACCGGCGCCGACATCTCGCGCACCCGCGCCTACTTCGACGAGGCGTTCGGCACCCTGGCCCGCCACCGCTGGCCGGGCAACGTGCGCGAGCTGCGCAACGTGCTCGAGCGGGCGGTCGCCCTGGCCAACCCGGCCGAGATGATGAAGGACGGCCTGGCCCGCCTGGTCGAGCTGCGGTCGACGCTGGCGCGAACCATGGGCAGCCGGCTGCCGCTGGAGTCCGCGCGGGCGCAGTTCGACCGCGAATACCTGCGCGACCTCCTGGCCGCGACCAGCGGCGACCTGCGCCGCGCCGCCGAGGTGGCGCAGATCCATCCCAAGTCGCTCAGCCGGCTGTTGCGCCGCTACAACCTGCGCGCGCCGTAGGCCTACTCGGCCTCGGCCGCCGCCTTGCGCGCCCGCTCGCGGCGCTTCTTGCGCCGGATCTTCTTGCTCTGCTCGGTCAGGTACGAGCGGCCCGGGTCGACCACCGCGTGGCCGCGAATCGCCTGCCGGCCGACCAGCATGCGAAAGCCCATCTGGTCGCGGCTGGTCAGGGTCAGCTCGATGTCGAACAGGTCGCCGTCGAGCTGCATCCGCGTGCGGATGACCGGCCGCTCCTCGATGTGACCGCTGGAGCTCTTGACGTGGCGCTTGCCGACCAGCGGCGCCACCGCCTCGACCTGGCCGTGCACGCTGCGCTGCACCGGGTTGACCACGAAGCGGACCATCCGCTTGCCGCCGCGGCGGACGTAGCGCACGTACTCGGCGTGCAGCGCCGAGGTCCGCGCGCCGGTGTCGACCTTGACCTTGATCGCCTTGACCCCCAGCTCCGGCAGCGACACCCACTCGCGCCAGCCGACGCACAGCTTGTCCTTGCCGTCAGCCGTCATCGTCGTCGTCACCGGCGCCGTCGTCGCCGATCCAGCCCTTGCGCACGAACACGAAGAACATGCCCACCGCCACGCCGACCATCAACACCATGCAGGCGACAAAGCCCCAGTTCGAATGCAGCCCGGGGATGTCGTCGAAGTTCATGCCGTAGACCCCGGCGATGAACGACAGCGGGATGAAGACCGTGGCGATCATCGTCAGGACCTTCATCACCTCGTTCAGCCGCTGGCCGCTGTACGAGTTGTACGACTCCAGCGCGCTCTGGGCCAGCTCGCGGCAGGCCTCGACGATCTCGACCAGCTGCATCGAGTGGTCGTGGCAGTCGCGCCAGTACGGCTCCAGATCCTGCGACACCCGGTGCTCGCGCAGCATCGACGCGATGGCGTCGCGCACCGGCCAGATCATCCGCCGCAACCCCAACAGCTCGCGTTTGAGCGCGTGGATCTCGCTGACCATCCGCGCGGTCGGACGGCGCACGACGTCGGCCTCCAGATGTTCCAGCTGCTCGGCGTAGCTCTCGAGCAGCGGGAAGAACCGATCGACCAGGGCATCCACCAGCGAGTAGCCCAGGTAGTCGGCGCCGACGCCGCGGATGCGCCCGCTGCCCCGGCGGATCCGCTCGCGCACCGGATCGAAGCTGTCGCCGCCGGCCTCCTGAAAGGTCACCACCCAGTTCTCGCCGATGAAGACGCTGACCTGCTCGGTGTCGCCCCGCCGCTCCTCGCGGACCATGCGCAGGACGATGTACTGGTGCGCCGGCCAGACGTCGACCTTGGGCCGCTGATGGACGTTGACCACGTCCTCCAGCGCCAGCGGATGGATCTCGAACAGCTGCGCCACGCGGTGCAGCAGCGCGTCGGTGCCCAACCCGTCGATGTTGACCCACACCACCGGCCACTCGCCCTGCATCGAGCGGATGGTATCGACCGTCGCCTCGCGCTCTTCCTGATATCCGTCCGGCCCGTAGCCGATCACCTGCATGGTGCTCGGCTCGGCGTTGGGATCGACCTGCACCGATCCCGGCGGCGCCCCCGGCCGGCTCCGCCGCCTGCGGATCAGCGGCGCCATGCGCAGGGCCGCCCGGATCATGTCAGTAGGTGCCACGACGCCGAGATGATACCTCAGCTCGGCTTGTCGCCGCGTGCGGACGGGCCGTAGCGCTCGAGCTTGCGGTAGAGGGTCTTGCGGTCGAAGCCGAGGACGCGGGCGGCTTCCTTCTTGTTGCCGCCGACGGCGGCGAGGACTCGGAGGACGTAGCGGCGCTCGACCTCGTCCATCGGCAACAGCTCCGACGGAGCGTTGCTGACCACCAGCACGTGGGAGCGGCGGTAGCTGCGGACTTTTTCGGGCAGATCGCCGAGCTCGATGTCGGGACCGCGGGAGAAGGCGACGGCGCGCTCGATGGTGTTCTCCAACTCGCGCACGTTGCCCGGCCAGTGGTACGCCAGCAGGCGATCGGCGGCGTCCCGCGCGATCCCGGTGACGGTCCGGCTATGCAGCGCGGCGTGCACGGTGAGAAACTGCCCGGCCAACAGCAGCACGTCGCCCGCGCGGTCGCGCAGCGGCGGCAGCTCGAGGTGAACGACGGCGAGGCGGTAGAACAGGTCCTCGCGGAAGCGCTCGTCGGCGACGGCGGCCTCGAGGTTGCGGTGGGTGGCGGCGATGACGCGGACGTCGCGCGCCCCGCGCAGCGCTTCGACAAGGCGCAGCTGGATCGGCGGCGGCAAGGCATCGACCTCGGACAGCACCAGCGTGCCGCCGCGGGCCAGCGCCAGGCGGCCCGGTCGCTGGGGATCGCCGGCATGGCCGAACAGTTCGACCCCGAGCAGCGGCTCGGGCAGCGCAGCGCAGTCGAGATCGAGGAGCGGCCCCTCCGGCGTCGGCCCCAGCCGGTGGAGCACGCGGGCCAGCAGGCGCTTGCCGGTGCCGCGCTCGCCGGTGAGCAGCACCGCGGCGCTGGTCTCGGCGGCGCGCTCGACCAGATCGTACAGCGCCTGCATCGGCGGACTGGCGCCGATCAGTCGGTCGAGCCCGGACCGACCGACCGCCGGCGGCGCGCCGCTGGCCCGCGCGCGGGCCCGCGCCAGGGCCTCGAGCACCGGCTCGATCGACGGCTCGCCCGGCAGATAGTCGAAGGCGCCCGCGCGAAAAGCGTCGGCCGCGGGGGCAAAAGCGGCCTCCCCGCCCACGACCACCACCGGGGCGCGGCCGCTGCGGCACAGCGCCAGCGCGCTGTCACCGGGCGGGACCAGCACCAGATCCACGCCTCCGGTCACCTCGATCGACTCGTCGGCCCGGGACACCTCGACGCCGTGGATCTCGAGCGCCGACTCGAGGGCGCGCCAGGGCGGCGAGTCGGGACCGAAGGTGAGCACGCATGGCGGCGAAACCATGGACATGACGGCGTCTGCGACGATAGCAGAGCCGGCGACAGCTGGGGCGTTTCGCCGCATGCGGATCTTTGCCCCACGCTTCCGGGCGCGGGCGCGGGCCCGGCCGGCCGCGTAGACTGGAGCCACATGAAACCCGGCACCGTGGTCGGTCTCGTCCTCGCCTTCTGCGTTGGCGCCTGCGGCGGCTCGGCGCCCCCGCCGCCCGCCGCCCCGGCCTACCACCCGGTGCGCGCCACCGCGAGCGGCACCCAGACCGAGGACGACAGCGACGACGACGGCAGCTTCCCCGCCGCCTCCGCCGACGACGCCAGCAGCGACGACGCCAGCAGCGACGACAGCAGTGACGACAGCGCCGGCGGCGGCGATGACGACGACGATGACGACAGCGGCGACACCGTCGACAGCGGCGGCGGCGACGACGATGACGGGGGCGGCGGCAATTGGGGCGACGACGACGACGATGACGACTGGGACTAGCGTCCGGCTGCGCGCGTTCCCGACTCACGTTATCCTCGGCTGATGGAGACCAACGTCACCGCGGGCGACCTGCAGGCCGCCGCCGCGTCCGCGGTCGAGCCGGGCAGCTTCGAGCCGCACAAGCATTTCTATCCGCGCGCGCTCAACGCCCAGGTGCACCCGCTGGTGGCGTTCTTCATGCGGCTGTCCACGCCGCGCATTGTCAGTCGCTACTGCCACCTCAACCCCAGCGTCGATCCGGCGCAGCTGGAGGAGGTCCTCCGCTATCAGCCGCGCTTCCTCCGCTGGTCCGGCGCCGATCTGTTCCACGTGACTACCGAGGGTGGCGTGCGCGAGATGGTGGTCATCGAGACCAACTCCTGCCCGTCCGGCAACAAGTCGATGCCGATCCTGGCCGACGATCAGGAACAGGGCGGCTACCGCATGCTGATCGAGCACGCCTTCCTGCCGGTGGCGAGCAAGCGCGGGCTTCCCCGCGGCGATCTGGCGGTGCTGTTCGACAAGAACCAGATGGAGGCCTCCGGCTACGCCGCGGTGCTGGCCGAGCTGACCGGCGAGCGGGTCTGGCTGACACCGTTTCCCTCCGGCACCACCGCTGCGGCGGCGCGTTTCGACGACGGCCTGCTCGAGGTGCGCACGCCCGACGGCGAGTGGCGGCCGATCCGCGCGGCCATGCGCTACGTCACGCAGAAGCCGTGGGATCGGATCCCGGTGTCGACCAAGACGCTGATCTTCAACCCGGTGATCGCCTGCCTAGCCGGCGGCTGCAACAAGCTGATGGCGGCCAAGGCGTACGACCTGTACAACGCCGAGCTGACGTCGAGCGGCCTGGAGATCCACACACCGGAGACGATCCGCGACGTCGGCCTCGAGGAGATTCCGCTGTGGGTGCAGCGCTTCGGCGGCCACGCGGTGGTCAAGGTGCCGTACGCCAACGCCGGCCAGGGGGTCTACACCCTCACCAGTGAGGCCGAGCTGTCGGCGTTCATGGCCAAGGAGCAGCGCTACGGACAATTCATCGTGCAGAGCCTGATCGGCAACCACCGGTGGAGCTCGCTGTCACGGCGCGGGCGGCTGTTCCACGTCGGCACCGTGCCCAACAAGCGCGAGGAGATCTACGTCGCCGACGTGCGCATGATGATCTGCGCCGGCGACGTCGGCTTCCGCCCGCTGGCCATCTACGCCCGGCGCGCGCGCATGCCGATCGTCGAGCGCCTGGTCACCGGTACCTCGTGGGACGTCCTTGGCACCAACCTGTCCAGCCGGCGCGCCGACGGCGGCTGGGACACCGACGCCGACCGGCTGATGCTGATGGACCGGCGCGACTTCAACCTCCTCGGCCTGGGCGTCGACGACCTGATCGAGGGCTACATTCAGGCGGTGCTGGCGACGGTCGCCATCGACCGCCTCGCCTACGCCCTGATCACGCAGAAAGGCCGGCTGCGCAAGCGCCTGTTCCGCACCCTCAACGACGATCCGGAGCTGTTCGAGGAGATCGTCGCTTGACCTATCCGCTCCTCGATCGCCTGCCGCTCGACGAGCTGCCGTCGGGCCAGATCGGCAGGTTCTGGCTGACGCTGGTCGAGGACAGCATCGCCCGCCCGGTGGCCGTTCCGGTGCTGGTGGCGCGCGGCGCCCGCCCCGGTCCGGTCTTCGGCGTCACCGCCGCGGTCCACGGCAACGAGCTCAACGGCATCCCCACCATCCACCGGCTGCTGGCCGCCATCGACCCGGACGTGCTCAAGGGCACCATCGTCGCGGTGCCGGTGGTCAACGTCGCCGGCTACCTGCGCAACCAGCGGCTGTTCCACGACGACGCCGACCTCAACCGGCTGTTCCCCGGCCGCGAGGACGGCAACGCGTCGGAGGTCTACGCCCACCGCTTCGTCAACCGAGTGCTGCGCCACCTGCACTATCTGGTCGACCTGCACACCGCCAGCTTCGGCCGGGTCAACTCGCTGTACGTGCGCGCGGACATGACCAACCCGGTGACCGCGCGCATGGCCCGTCTGATCAGCCCGCAGATCATCGTCCACAACACCGGTGCCGACGGCACCCTGCGCAGCGCCGCCGACGATCTGGGGATCCCGTCGATCACCGTCGAGGTCGGCGATCCCCTTCGCTTCCAGCGCGGGCTGGTCAGGTCGTCGCGGCTGGGCATCCAGGCGATGCTGGACGATCTCGACATGTTCGACCACGACGGGATACCGCCGATCGAGGAGACCCTCGAGTGCTCGCGCTCGTACTGGATCTACGCGCCCAACGGCGGCTTGCTGCGGGTGTTGCCTGCGGTCGCCGAGCGAGTCGAGGCCGGGCAGCCGATCGCGGTCATGCACGACATGTTTGGCGAGATGGTCCACGAGATCCTCGCGCCGGAGAACGGCGTGGTCGTGGGCAAGAGCAGCAACCCGGTGGCGGAGTCGGGCGCGCGCATCCTCCACCTGGGGATCGAAGGTCGCGTGGATTCCTCCGCCCCGTAGGCCGGTGGAGCGCTCACATCGTATGCTCACATCGCCACCTGGGCCCAGCACGAGCGCCGCCGGGTCTTGGCACGGCGGCGTCACGCGCGCGGCCACCCGGCTGTTGCGCAACGTCCGCTTCGTCGCCGAGCCTGCGGTCCTGTCGTTCCCTCGGCCGACGAGCGGCGCGCGCTGGCCGACCTGTGCATCCTCACCACCCTGTGGGTGGCGGCCACCCGCGGGGTCGGCCCGATGTACGGCGAGGGCGAGTAGGCCGGCTACTTGCTCAGCACCTTGCTGGCGCAGTCAACGAACGGGCCGCACTCGTCCATCGGGAAGCACTGCTCGACCAGCCCCTTGCGCTGCTCCGGCGTCATGATGCCGGAGTTGTTGCACTGATCGAGGCAGTTCTCCTTGTGCTTCTTCAGCAGCTGCTCGCCGGTGATGCCGTCCTTGGTGGCCAGGGCGTCGGGATCGTTCTCCTCGGCGTCCTTGCGCACGCAGTCGTTGAGCCGGACGCACAGATCCTCGCAAACCTCGGCTTGCCGCTGGCGCAGGCGCACGAGCGCCTCGGCCTTCTCCTGCTCCGGCTTGTTCGGCGCCGGCGCGGCCTCGCCGCCACCGGGATCGCCCGCGGGAGGCTTCTTCGATCCGCCACAGCCGGCGGCCAGGAGCCCCAGCGCCAGGACGAGAATCGGCAGTTGCGATAGGATGCCCGGAGTGCGGCGGCTGGTCTGTATCACGGTCTTGACGGTGACATTGGGCGCGTGCGGCTGCAAGTCCAAGGGCAGCACCACCACTGGCAACAACCACGCGGTCGATCCGGCGGCCTGCGACGGCCTGCGAGACCGGGTCCACGGGCTGTACGCCGCCGCCGCCCCCGCCCCGGCCGGCGAGAGCCCCGAGGCGGCCAAGCTGCGCCAGCAGGAGGTCGCCGACAACACCGAGATGGTGCTGGTCGACTGCCGCCGGGAGCCGGCGCGGGTCGCCCCGTGCGCCGAAAAGGCGCCGTCGGTCGACGCGCTCGAGCGCGACTGCCTGCTGCCGCTGGACGACGACGGCAAGGCCGAGGGCGACTACTTCCGCGCCCGCGCCAAGGCCGGCGGCGCGCCTAGTAAGTAATCAGCGTCTCGATGGGACGGTCGCCCAGCCGCTTGCGCCCCTCGAGGAACGCCAGCTCGATGACGAAGGCGCAGCAGGCCACCTTGCCCCGGTGCAGCTCGATCAGCTCGGCGGTGGCCGAGGCGGTGCCGCCGGTGGCGATGAGGTCGTCGACGACCGCGTAGCGGACGCCGTCGCGGATGGCGTCGATGTGGATCTCGACCCGATCGGAGCCGTACTCGAGGTCGTAGGACAGCCCGTGGGTCTTGTACGGCAGCTTGCCCGGCTTGCGCACCAGCTCCAGCGGCAGCCCCATCCTCACCGCCAGGGCGGCGGCGAAGATGAAGCCGCGCGACTCGATGCCGACCAGCGCCTCCGCCTTGTGCTTCTGCAGCTGTTCGGCCATCAAGTTGATGCAGCTCTTGAACGCTGGCGCGTCCGCCAGCAGTGGCGTGATGTCCTTGAACAGGATGCCCGGCTTGGGGAAGTCGGGGACGTCGCGAATCCGGTTCTTGATGAGGTCGATGCTCATTCTGCCCTCCTCAGGCTGCCCGCGGCCTGATAGCCGGCCACCGAGAACGCCGGCGGCGCCGCCAGCATGTCGCGATGGGTCAGATCGAGAAAGAGCGGGGTCACCGAGACCCGGCCCGACTCGACCGCATGACAGTCGGTACCCGGCGGGTTGGCCGCCGCGGCCACGCCCCCGCCGATCCAGAAGTAACGCCGGCCGCGCGGATCCCGGCGGTCGTCGACCACGTCGTGGTAGACGCGCTCGCCCAGGCAAGTCCACTCGTACTCGCGTCCGATTTGGGCCGGGAAATTGACGTTGAGCACCGTCTTGTGCGCCCCATCCGCCGACAGCACCGCGCGCGCCAGGGCGGCGGTGAACGCCGTGGCCCGCTCGATCTGGTCGGAGGCGCGCGGCGCCAGCGACAACGCAATCGCCGGCGTGCCGCGCAGCGCACCCTCGACCGCGGCCGCGACCGTGCCCGAGTAGAAGACGTCGGCGCCCAGGTTGTAGCCGCGGTTGATGCCCGAGACCACCAGGTCCGGCGGCCGCGGAACGATCTTGTTCATCCCCACGTACACGCAGTCGACCGGGCTGCCGCTCACCGCGAACCGCTTGCCCGCGCGCTCGTCGACGCGCAGCGGCTTGTGCAGGGTGATCGAGTGCGACACCGCCGACCGCTCGCGCTCCGGGGCCACGACGTACAGCTCGACGTCGCCCAGCCCCTCGAGCGCCTCGGCGGTCACCTCGAGGTAGGGGGCGTCGATGCCGTCGTCGTTGGACAGGAGAATGAGGGGCATGCCGACCTGCAGACTACAAAGAAAAACGGGGGCGGCTCCAGCGGAGCCGCCCCCATACCCTGTCGGGGCGACTGGATTTGAACCAGCGACCCCTTGACCCCCAGTCAAGTGCGCTACCAGACTGCGCTACGCCCCGGGCCGACGTTTGTTAGCTCACTCCTCGACCAGCCGCAAGAGCTCTTCGGCTTCCTTTCGCACGGCGTCGAGGATCGCGCGCGTGCGCGCCGAAATCTGACCGGCCTCTGGTGCCGACGACGCCGACAGCCGCTTGCGCGCACCGGCGATGGTGAACCTGCTCTCGTACAGCAGGTCGCGGATGCGCAGCACCTCCTCGACGTCGCGGCGGGAGTAGGTGCGGCGGCCGGATTTGCCCTTCGCCGGCGCCAGAGAGGGAAACTCGGTTTCCCAGAAGCGCAGAACGTACGCCTCCACACCGGCAATCTCCGCGACCTCGCCGATCCGGAAGTATTGCTTGTCGGGGATCCGCGGATCCGCGGCCCCCCTGGCACGTCGCCGTTTGGCCATTGGCCCCCCGACGAGCTGGCCCTAGCCGCTATTGCGGTATGGGCTGCCCATTTAGTGCGTTCTTGAGTACCTGGCTGGGCTTGAAGGTCAGAACACGGCGTGCGGAAATCGTAATTTCTTCGCCGGTCTGCGGATTCCGGCCGATACGGGCCTTCTTCTCGCGGACCACGAAGTTCCCGAACCCCGAGATCTTGATCTTCTCGCCCTCTTCCAGGGTCGACTTGATGGTGTTGAATACCGT
>Ga0114931_10000521_pt1 | contig 46471 bp, 40 predicted proteins | sample 2SBtaG_FD_89579 | JGI IMG/M metagenome (GOLD analysis project Ga0114931, IMG submission 89579) | Deep subsurface microbial communities from Kolumbo volcano to uncover new lineages of life (NeLLi) - 2SBTROV14_V59a metaG | ecosystem: Environmental > Aquatic > Marine > Volcanic | place: Kolumbo... | reverse complement strand
GTCTTGTACCGCGACTTCGAGCGGGTCGAGGCGCTGGCGGCGAACCGGGTCCGCTTCACCTTCGGCGGCGCGATGCGGCGCGACCTGCCGCTGCTGGCGGCGACCATGCCGATCCTGTCGCGGGCCTATTGGAGCGCGCGCGACTTCACCGAGACGACGCTGGAAGCGCCGCTTTCCAGCGGTCCCTACCGGATCGAGACGGTCGATCCCGGACGCTCGCTAAGCTATCGTCGGGTGGTCGATTATTGGGGTCGCGACCTGCCGGTCAACCGGGGGCGCTACAACTTCGACGTCATCCGCTACGACTACTACCGTGACCGCTCGATCGCCCGCGAGGCGTTTTTCGCCGGCAATTACGACTTCCGCGAGGAGTTCACCTCGAAAAGCTGGGTGACGGGCTACGACAAGCCGCCGGTCGAGGCCGGGCTGATTCGCAAGGAGGTCCTGCCCGACAACACGCCTTCGGGGGTGCAGGCGTTCTTTTTCAATACCCGGCGCAAGAAGTTTTCCGACCGCCGGGTGCGCGAGGCGCTGAATTACGCCTTCGATTTCGAATGGACTAACAGGACCCTGTTCTTCGGCCTTTACGACCGCACCACCAGCATGTTCGAGAACTCCGAGCTGGCCGCCAAGGGGCCGCCGAGCAAGGCCGAGCTCAAGCTCTTGGAGCCCTACCGCGACAAGCTGCCCGAGGCCCTGTTCGAAAGACCCTTCGCGCCGCCGACGACGACCGAGAAACGCGACATCCGGAAAAACCTGGTGCACGCCTCGCGGCTGCTGCGCGATGCCGGTTGGCGGATCAAGACGGGGGCCGCGCGCAACGCCGACGGCGAGGCGCTCACGGTCGAGTTCCTGCTGTTCGAGGCGACCATGCAGCGCATCATCGGCCCCTATATCCAGAATCTGGAGCGGATCGGGGTCAAGGCCAGCATCCGCATCGTCGACGTCGCCAACTTCGAGCGCCGGGTCCGCGATTTCGACTACGACGTCATCGGCCGGCGTTTCGTGATGAGCCTGACCCCCGGCGTCGAGCTGCGCAATTTCTGGACCTCGGACTACGCCGACACGCCCGGCGGCCCCAATCTCTCCGGCGTCCACGACCCGGTGGTCGACGCCCTGGTCGAGAAGGTGATCGCCGCCAAGAGCCGACCCGAGATGATCACCGCCGCGCGGGCGCTCGACCGGGTGCTGATGTGGGGCTATTACATCATCCCCAACTGGTACAAGGGCGAGCACAACATCGCCTATTGGGACAAGTTCGACCGCCCGGCGCTGAAACCCAAATACGCGCGCGGGGTGATCGATACCTGGTGGGTCGACGCCGAGAAGGCGCGCCTGATCGCCGCCGGCATCGCCCCGTCGCGCGACTGACCGCCCTCGATGCTCGCTTATATCGTCCGCCGGCTGGTTCTGATCATCCCCACGCTTCTCGGGATCATGGTCATCAACTTCGTCGTCGTGCAGTTCGCTCCCGGCGGTCCGGTCGAGCAGATCATCGCCCAGATCAGCGGCCAGGCGGTCGGCGCCACCGCGCGGATCGGCGGCGCCAGCGGCCCCGACGTCGGCGGCGCCCAGCCGGCGCCCACCAGTTCGACCGCCAGCAAATACCGGGGCGCCGAGGGTCTCGACCCCGAGTTCATCGCCCAGCTCGAAAAGCAGTTCGGCTTCGATAAGCCGATGGGCGAGCGTTTCCTGATGATGATCGGCAACTACGCCCGCTTCGACTTCGGCGAAAGCTATTTCCGCGATCGCAAGGTGATCGACCTGATCATGGACAAGCTGCCGGTATCGATTTCGCTCGGGCTGTGGACGACGCTGATCGTCTATTCGGTCTCGATCCCCCTGGGTATCCGCAAGGCGGTCCGCGACGGCTCCCGCTTCGACGTCTGGACCTCGGGCGTGGTCGTCGTCGGCAACGCCATCCCCGGCTTCCTGTTCGCGATCCTGCTAATCGTGCTGTTCGCCGGCGGCAGTTATTTCGACTGGTTTCCCTTGCGTGGGCTGGTTTCCGACAACTGGCGCGAGCTTTCCTGGCCGGCGCTCGTCTCCGACTACCTCTGGCACATGGTCCTGCCGATCACGTCGCTGGTGATCGGCGGCTTCGCCGGGTTGACGATGCTGACCAAGAACTCGTTTCTCGATCAGATCAACATGCAATACGTGATCACCGCGCGGGCCAAGGGATTGTCCGAGCACCAGGTGCTTTACGGACATGTGTTCCGCAACGCCATGCTGATCGTGATCGCCGGTTTTCCCTCCGCCTTCATCGGCATCCTGTTCACCGGCGCGCTCCTGACCGAGATCATTTTCTCGCTCGACGGGCTCGGCCTGTTGAGCTTCGAGGCGGTGATCAACCGCGATTACCCGATCATTTTCGGCTCGCTGTTCATCTTCACCCTGCTCGGGTTGTTCATGAACCTGATCGGTGACATGACCTACGTGCTGGTCGATCCGCGCATCGACTTCGAAAGCCGCGAGGTCTAACCGGTGGCGAAGCCGACTTTCATGGGCATGCGCGTAACGCCGCTGACCCGGCGGCGGATCGACAACTTTCTCGACAATCGGCGCGGGGTGTGGTCGCTGTGGATCTTCATGGTCCTGTTCATTCTCAGCCTGTTCGCCGAGTTCATCGCCAACGACAAGCCGCTGATCATCTCGTTTCAAGACGAGCTCTATTTCCCGGTCTTCGTCGCCTATCCCGAGACCGTCTTCGGCGGCGACTTCGAGACCGAGGCCGATTATCGCGACCCCTTCGTCACCGAACTCATCGCCAAGGCCGGGGGCTGGGTGCTGTGGCCGCCGATCCGCTACAGCTACGACACCGTCAACTTCAATCTCGCGGTGCCGGCGCCGGCGCCACCCTCGGCCGAAAACTGGCTCGGCACCGACGACCAGGGGCGCGACGTGGTGGCGCGGCTGATCTACGGCTTTCGCATCTCGGTGCTGTTCGGCCTCGTCCTGACTGGCGCGAGTTCGGTCATCGGCGTCGCCGCCGGCGCGGTCCAGGGCTATTTCGGCGGCTGGGTCGATCTTCTCTTTCAGCGCTTCATCGAGATCTGGTCGGGGCTACCGCTCCTGTTCTTGTTGATCATCCTGGCCAGCGTGGTCGAACCCAACTTCTGGTGGCTGCTCGGCATCATGCTGTTGTTCAGTTGGATGTCGCTGGTGGGAGTGGTCAGGGCCGAATTCCTGCGGGCGCGCAATTTCGACTATGTGCGCGCCGCCCGGGCGCTCGGGGTCGGCAACGCCAAGATCATGTTCCGCCACGTCCTGCCCAACGCCATGGTGGCGACACTCACCTTCTTGCCCTTCATTCTCAACGGCTCGATCACCACCCTCACCTCGCTCGATTTCCTGGGCTTCGGCCTGCCCCCGGGTTCGCCGTCCCTGGGTGAGCTTCTGGCCCAGGGCAAGGCCAATCTGCAGGCGCCATGGCTGGGCCTGACCGCCTTTTTCATGCTGGCGATCATGCTCTCGCTGCTGATCTTCGTCGGCGAGGCGGTGCGCGACGCCTTCGATCCGCGCAAGACCCTGAACTGAAGCGACGGAACCCGTGAGTTTTCTCGAAATCCGCGACCTCCGGGTCACCTTCTCCGTCCACGGGCGAACCACCGAGGCGGTGCGCGGGATCGATCTCGATGTCGATCGCGGCGAGACCGTCGCCCTGGTCGGCGAATCGGGCTCGGGCAAATCGGTCACGGCGCTGTCGGTCATGCAGCTTCTGCCCTATCCGCTGGCGCGCCATCCCTCGGGCAGCATCACGGTCGATGGCCACGAGGTGATCGGCGCGCCCGAGACCCGTCTCAAGGACGTGCGCGGCGGCCAGGTATCGATGGTCTTCCAGGAGCCGATGACCTCGCTCAACCCGCTGCACAAGGTCGAGCGTCAGATCGGCGAGACCCTGCTCGTCCATCAGGGCATGACCAACGAGGCGGCGCGGGCGCGGACGCTGGAACTGATCCGCCTGGTCGGCCTGCGCGACGTCGAACGGGTCATGGCGAGCTGGCCGCATCAGCTCTCGGGCGGCCAGCGCCAGCGGGTGATGATCGCCATGGCGCTGGCCAACCGGCCGGCGCTGCTGATCGCCGACGAACCGACCACCGCCGTCGACGTCACCATCCAGGCGCAGATTCTCAAGCTCCTGCGCGAGCTCCAGGCCAAGACCCACATGGGCCTGATGCTGATCACCCATGATCTCGGCCTGGTACGCAAGATGGCCCAGCGGGTCTATGTCATGCAGCACGGCGAGATCGTCGAGCATGGCGCCGGCGCCGACATCTTCGCCCGCCCCCGGCATCCCTATACCCGGGCGCTGATCGACGCCGAGCCCAAGGGCGCCCCCGATCCCGCGCCGACGGGCGCCGAGACGGTGCTCGAATGCACGGACCTCAAGGTCTATTTCCCGGTCAGGGCCGGGGTGCTGAGGCGCACCATCGACCATGTCCGGGCGGTCGATTCGGTCTCACTCAAGATCCGCGCCGCCCATACCGTGGGGGTGGTCGGCGAATCGGGCTCGGGGAAGACCACGCTGGCGCTGGCGCTTTTACGGCTGGAGCGCAGCCGGGGCGTGATCCGCTTCAAGGGCGAGGATATCCAGGCGCGCGACTTCAAGGCCATGCGTCCGCTCAGGCGCGAAATGCAGATCGTTTTCCAGGACCCCTATGGCTCGTTGAGTCCCAGGCTCTCGATCGGCCAGATCGTCGAGGAGGGCCTGACCGTCCATGGCATCGGCGGCGACGCCGAGGCACGCCAGATCCTGATCGACCGGGCCCTGGCCGAGGTCGATATCGATCCCGAGGCCCGCGATCGCTATCCGCACGAGTTCTCGGGCGGCCAGCGCCAGCGCGTGGCGATCGCCCGGGCGCTGGTGCTGAAGCCGCGCCTGGTGGTGCTTGACGAGCCGACCTCGGCGCTCGACGTCTCGGTCCAGGCGCAGATCATCGCCCTATTGCGCGATCTCCAGCGCCGCCACCGGCTGGCCTATCTGTTCATCAGCCACGACCTCAAGGTGGTGCGGGCCATGAGCCACGACATCGTCGTCCTGCGCCAGGGCGAAGTGGTCGAGGCCGGTCCGGCCGAGACGGTGTTCGAGCGGCCACGACATCCCTACACCCAGGCCCTGCTCGCCGCCGCCCTCGACCTCGAGGCCATCAACACCGATGTCATCCACACGTAACGCGAAGCGGCTATAGTGGGACAGCGGCGCATAAGCGGTGGCAAGCGGAAAGAGGCGACGACGGCCAATGGCGATGGTGTTGATCAGCAAGACCCAGGATGGCGCCAAGTGGCGTCGGATCATGGCCGAGCTGGCGCCGGATATCGATTTCCGCGTCTGGCCGGATGTCGGCGCGCCCGAGGACATCGAAATGGCGATCACCTGGAAGCACCCGCCCGGGGCGCTGACCGGGTTTGCCAATCTGAAATGCATCTGCTCGCTGGGCCAGGGCGTCGATCACCTGTTTCTCGACCCCGAACTGCCCGTGGGCGTGCCGATCGTGCGTCTGGTCGATAGCTCGATGAAACGGCAGATGTCGGCCTTCGTGCTCGCCGCCGTGCTTCGTCATCACACCCATGCCGCCGGCTACGCGCGGCTCCAGGCGGAGCGGCGCTGGCAAGCGTTGGCGGCGGCCGACCCGGCGGATCTCTGCGTCGGCGTGATGGGACTGGGCGCGCTGGGGAGCGATCTCGCGGTCAAGCTGGTGGCGCTCAACTTCAAGGTCATGGGCTGGAGCCGCGGGCCCAAGGCGCTGCGCGAGGTCGAGAGCTTCGTCGGCGACGCGAGCTTGAACGAGTTCCTCGTCCACTGCGACATCGTCTGCTGCCTGCTGCCGCTGACCACCGATACCCGCGATATCCTCGACGCCCGGCGCCTGGCGGCGATGAAGAAGGGCGCCTATCTGATCAACACCGCGCGCGGCCCCCATGTCGACGAGGCGGCGTTGATCGAAGCGCTCGACGACGGCCATCTGGCCGGGGCCGCGCTCGACGTCTTCCGCCAAGAACCTTTACCGGCCGACAATCCGCTGTGGCGCCACCCCAAGGTGACGGTCACGCCGCATGTCTCGGCGGTGACGGTGGCGACCTCGTCGGCGCCGCAGATCGTCGACAACTACCGCCGCCTGCGGGCCGGAAAACCGCTTCTTAATCTGATTGATCGGGAGCGCCAATATTGAGCCCTCTCCAGGGTGTACAAACGCGCTCCGGCCGCCTAGATGTTGGGAGGCGTTCGCCGCCCTCCCGCGACAGTCAAATCGAGGCTTCGATGGTCACTCACCACACCGCGCTTGTCTACACCATGGTCCTGGTCTCGGCCGCCGACGGCAGCATGACCGATCCCGAGCTCCAGGCGATCGGCGAGATCGTCCGCACCCTGCCCGTGTTCAAGGATTACGACTCCACCAATCTGACCACGCAAGCCGCCGACTGCGCCGCGCTTTTGTCTCGGAACAACGGTCTCGACGCGGCGCTCGACGTAATCGATGGCGCTTTGCCCAAGAAGCTGCGCGAGACCGCCTACGCGCTGGCTTGCGACATCGCCGCCGCCGATCTGCGCGCCGATCAGGAAGAATTGCGCCTGCTCGAAATCCTGCGCCACAGGCTCAAGGTCGGGCGGCTGCCGGCGGCGGCGATCGAACGCGGCGCCCGCGCCCGTCACGCGACCTACGATCCGGCCACCGACTAGGCGCATGAGCGCGGCGGGCAAGGCGACGCCGGGATGCGCGCTGGTCACAGGCGCCGGCCGGCGCATCGGCCACGCCATCGCCGCCGATCTGGGCCGGCGGGGCTGGGCGGTCGCGGTCCACCATCATCGCTCGGCCGCCGAGGCCGATACCCTGGTCGATGACATCCGCGCCGCCGGCGGTCGCGCCGTGGCCCTGGCCGCCGACCTCGCCGACGAGGCGGCGACCGCCCGCCTGATCCCGCGCGCGGTCGACGCCCTGGGTCCGCTCACCTGCCTGGTCAACAACGCCTCGGTGTTCGCGAACGACCGCGTCGGCGGCCTGACCCGAGCCTCGTGGGACAGCCATGTCGAAACCAATCTTCGCGCCCCGCTGGTGCTCGCCGAAGCCTTCGCCGGCCAGGTGCCCGAGGGGACGGCCGGCAATATCGTCAATCTGCTCGATCAGCGGGTGTGGAACCTGGGTCCCGGCTTCGTCTCCTACACGGTGAGCAAATCGGCGCTGTGGACCCTGACCCGGACCTTGGCGCTGGCGCTGGCGCCCGGGATCAGGGTCAACGGCATCGGCCCGGGACCGGCCTTGCCGTCGCGCGGCGAAAGCGACGCTGCCTTCGCCGCCCATTGCGCCCGCCTGCCGCTGGGGCGCGGCACCAGCCCGGCCGAGATCTGCGCGGCGCTGCGCTTCATCCTGGCGGCGCCGGCGATGACCGGCCAGATGATAGCGCTGGACGGCGGCGAGCACCTGTCCCCTCGCGCGCCAACCGCGGCGACGACGACGGCGTCGACGGCGATAGCGCCTCCGTCATCGCCCGCCGCGACCCGACGGATCATCATCAGCGATCTGATGCTCGACTGCACCATCGGCATCTACCGTCACGAGCGCGAGAGCGATCAGCGGGTGCGGATCAACCTCGAACTAGAGGTGCGTGACCGCGAACCGCCCGACGACGATATCGCCAAGGTGATCGATTACGACCACGTCGTCGCGGCGGTGCGCGCGGTCGCCGCCGAGCGGGTCAATCTGGTCGAAACCCTGGCCGAGCGCATCGCCGATCGCTGCACCGCCGACGACCGCGTGTTCTCCGTCCGGATCCGGGTCGAAAAACTCGACGCGGTGCCCGGAACCTCGGCCGTTGGGGTCGAAATCCGACGACCCGGCAAGGCCTGTCCGTGATCGCCGTCACAGTCGGCGGAACGAATTGTACACATCGGCCCTACTCAAGGGATTCCACCGTTACGAGGCCGTGTTCACGATTGGCGGGGATTGGCTTTATTTTCATTGACAAAATAATATTTCATAAAATCAATAGATTATAGATTTGCCCAAAAAATAAGCAGGGCCGCGCCGACCCAAGGTAAATACGGCGTTAAGGGGCCTTGCCGAGTATCTACCAACAAAGTTATCCACAATGCTGGTGGATAGTCGAGGTCGCCCTCTGCGAACCGGTCCTCGACCTGGGCTTAGCCGGCTCTCAGCCCGAGATCAGATCGCGACGCGCTTGTTCGAGATGCGTGACGATGATGGCCACGGCGCCGTCGGCGTCGCGCCGCGACAGCGCCCGAAACAGCGCGCGGTGCTGATGGTTGTAAGCGGCGATCCGTTCGGGCGAGAGGATATCGTCCTTCATCGCTTCCCATTGGGCATGACCGCGAACGTGATTGATCTGACGGTAGACGGCGGCGATCAAGGGATTGCGCGCGGCCTCGGCGAGCCGCTGATGGAAGTGCCGGTCCCACTTGGTGAATAGATTGGTGTCGGCGCCAACCTCGTCGAGCCGGTCGAGCGTCGCGCCGAGCCCCTCGATGTCCTTGGCTGTGGCATTGATGGTGGCCAGGCGAACCATGCCGGGCTCGACCACCAAGCGAACCTCGATCAATTCCAGCGGGCTGGTATTCTCGGCCACGTCGTCTTCGTCGACACCGGGGCTATAGGCGACATAGGTGCCGCTGCCAACGCGACGGGTGATGAGGTGCCCCTGCTCGAGGATGCGCAGCGCCTCGCGCACCGTCGCCCGCGAGCTCGTGAGCGCCCGCGCCAAGTGGCGCTCGGCCGGGAGACGGTCGCCGAGAACGTATTGGCCGTCGACGATCGCCCGACGCAAGTGGGCGGCGATCGCCGCCGCGCCGCGCGGACGCGACATCGCCGGAGCAACCGACCGCGCGGCATCATCGACCCCGGTCGTGGCCGGGGTGGGTTCGGGGGCACTTGACAGGATCGGCATTTGTCCGTTTCTATTGGTCGCACCGGCTCGGTATCGGTCCTGTTAATGGTCGGACCAATTTCCCGAACCGTCAAGAGAAAGATGACCCCTGCCCGATTGTGGTTTCGTCGCGCCGGGGCATCGGTCGAGAGAACAAATCTGTCTTGCCCGACGGTCGAGCGGATCGGTCGGGAGGAATTGGATCGGGAGAACGCGGTGGCCATACCCACGCGCTCGAAATACGTCATCATAGGGGCCGGCATCCATGGCCTCTCGACGGCCTATCACCTGGCCGCCGCGCTCACGGCGAGCGGCAAGGGCTCGGGCGCCGACATCCTGGTCATCGACAAGTCGGCCATCGCCGCCGGCGCCAGCGGCATCGCCTGCGGCGTGGTGCGCAACAACTATTTTCAGCCGGCGATGCGCGAGTTGATGGCCCATTCGGTCGCGGTCTGGGAAAGCGATCCGGCCGCCTACCACTACCATCCCGTCGGCTTCATGCAGATCAGCCCCGAGGCGATGCACGCCGACGTCGCCACCATATTCGAGCAGCAGCGGGCGATCGGCTACGCCTCCAGCTTCATCGAAGGCGCCGACGACTGCCGGCGCTACATGCGCGGCATGTTCGACGACTGGCGCGCCGAGGGCATCACCTCGGTGCTGCACGAGCACAAGGGCGGATACGCCAACAACACCAAGGCGATGTACGGCCTGGCGACGAAGGCCGAGGCCGAGGGCGTGCGTATCCTCACCGGGATCACCGTCACGGGCCTAGTCATCGAGGGCGGCGCGGTGGCCGCGGTCGAGACCGATCGCGGGCGGATCGATTGCGACTACCTGGTGGTCGGCGTCGGCCCCTGGGTGCGCTCGATATGGGAAATGCTCGATCTGCCCATGAAGATCGCCATCAAGGGCGCCGACGGCGTCCTGCACGAAGGCATCGACATGTGGCGCTACTGGTGCCTTCAGGAAGGCACGCTGGGGGTCGATCCGGACCTGCAAAAGACCAACGACGGCGCCATGCCGCCGGTGATCCACGTCGATACCGACGCGCCGCTCCATTCCGACGTCGACGGCACGCTGATCACCGATCAAATGTGGGGCATCTATTACAAGCCCGATTTTCACTTCGGCGGCGTTCAGGGCGGGGCCATGCCCTACAAGGTCGAGACCCCGGCCGAGGCGGTGGCGGTCGACCCCTATGGCCCGGCCTCGCCCGACTTCATCGTCGACGACGCCTTCGCCCATATGTGGTGCTCGGCGCTGGCCTTTTGCCAGAAGCGCTTCTCGGGCCAGATCGGCAAGTGGAAGAAGGAGCCCTCGGGCGGGATCGGTTGCTTCACCCCCGACAGCTTCCCGGTCTTCGACGAGTTTCGCCAGAACTGCTACGTGATCGCCGATTCGAACCACGGCTTCAAGATGCTCGGCGTCGGCAAGCTGGTGGCCGAACACATCATGGGCCAGCCGAGCCGGCTGCTGCATCCCTTCCGCCTCGCCCGTTACGCGGAAGGCGATTTGCACCCGGTCTCGAACAGCCCGTTTCCCTGGAGTTGACCGACTAGCGACCGAGACCGCGGCGCTATAGGGGGCGGCCCGCGGCGATGAAACAGGATAGACCGGGAGAAAAAGGCATGACCGAACTCGAGGCTTACGTCAGCACGGAAGGACGCGACGACCTGGTCAAGGAGGTGCGCGCCAAGATCGACGAACTCGGCGTCACTTATATCTATTACCAGTTCATCTCGGTCACCGGGCGGATCGTCGGCAAGGGGGTTCCCGCCGACCACTGGGAGACCATCGCCGGGCGCGGGTTCCAGCTCGTCTATGGTTCGACCGCCAACCTGTTCACCGATCGCCACGGCGAATACATCGGCTATGGCCCCGAGGCCGCCGAACTGGTCGGCATACCCGACCCCGAAACCTTCGTGCAACTGCCCTGGGACAAGCGGGTCGGGCGGGTCTTCTGCACCTGCTTCCGCAACCGCGAGGAACGGGTCAACCCGGGCGCCCCCCTGACGTCCGACTGTCGCGGCAACCTGCGTCGCCTCGAGGACGCCTTCAAGGCCCGCCACGGCGGCCTGCACATGCGCCACGGCACCGAGCCCGAGATGATGTGGCTGAAGCGCGGCGCCGACGGCAAGCCCGACGGCGGCTTTTCCAAGCCCTTCTGCTATCATATCGACCAGTTCGAATCGCTGCGCCCGGTCTTCCTCAAGGTGATCGAGTATTCCGAGGCGATGGGGCTCGACATGATCCAGGGCGACCACGAGGACGCGCCCGGACAGTTGGAGCTCAATTTCACCTTCGACGCGGCGCTCCGCACCTGCGACCGGCTCGCGACCTATCGCCAGATCTGCGCCCAGGTGGCGCGCGAGAACAACCTCATCGCCTGCTTCATGCCCAAGCCCTTCATGGGCGTCTCGGCCAACGGCTGCCATCACAACATTTCGCTGTGGCAAGGCGGCGAGGCCAGTGTCAACCTTCTACACCAAAATCCGTTACCAGGCCTGTTCGACACTTTCACCTACCTCAAGGGCGGCCAGAACACCTTCCTGCCCGACGGCGACGATGTGCAGAAGCCGGGCAAGATCGGCCTCAAGGCGATCGGCGGGATCGTCGCCCATCTCGACGCCTTGACGGCGCTCGGCTGCCCGACCGTGAACTCCTATCGCCGGCTCTGGGACACCGGCTTCTGGGCGCCGGTCTACAGCGATTGGGGCTATCAGAACCGGACCACGGGCCTGCGCGTCTCGGCCCCCGGCCGCTTCGAGTACCGGGCCGTCGATTCGAGCGTCAATCCCTATCTGATGGCCGCCGGGCTCTATCAGGCGATGAACGATGGCCTGGTCAACGACCTCGATCCCGGCGAGCCCGAGGAGCGCAACATCTACGAGGCGATGGAAGCCGGCAAGGTGGTCAAGAAACTACCGATGTCGCTCGGCGACGCGCTGGTGGCGATGGAACGCGACGAGGTCATCCAGTCGGCGCTGCCCGACGAGATGCTGAAGGTGTTCATGCACTACAAGCGCGACGAGTGGGAGAGGTTCCTCGCCACCGTCACCGAATGGGACGTCGAGACCTATCTCGACTGCCTGCCCTAAGGCCAACGAAACGGCGAGGAGTGATCGACCCATGTGCGGCATAGCCGGAATCATTCACCGCGATCGCACCGGCAACGTCGGTGGCGAAATGACGAAGATGTTGCTGTCGCTCAAGCACCGCGGCCCGGATTCGACCGGTTTCGCGGTTTACGGCCCACCCAAGGGGGACGAGCTGGTGATGCGCCTCAAGGTGGCCGAGCGAGAGGACCTCGATCATGGCTTCGACATTCACCGCCGGATCGCCGAGCGTCACGCCCTGGTCGACGAGCGCATCCACGAGCTAGGCGGCGACATCGCCACCGACGAACAGGCGACCGAATACGCGTATCGCTACCGGTTTCGCTTCGCGGGCGACAGCGGGCGCCTCGCCGATTACCTCGAGGACATCGACGGGGTCGAAATCCTGTCGATGGGCTCGGGCCTGGAGCTGGTCAAGGACCTGGGCGACGCCGGCCAGGTTTCCGAGGCCTACCACCTTGGCGGTTTCGTCGGCAGCCACGCCATCGGCCATACCCGGATGGCCACCGAATCCGACGTCGACATCCGTTCGGCCCACCCCTATTGGGCCTACCCCTTCCACGACATCTCGGTGGTCCACAACGGCCAGCTCACCAATTATTGGAAGTCGCGCCGGGCGCTCGAGCATCGCGGCCATCGTTTCGTTTCGAATTGCGATTCCGAACTCATCGCCGTCTATATCGCCGACAAGCAGACGCGCGGGATCGCGCTCGAGGACGCCATGCGCCAGTCGATCGACGAGCTCGACGGCGTTTTCACCTATCTGGTCGCGACCGCCGACAGCCTCGGCATGGCCAAGGACGTGATGGCGGCCAAGCCGATGGTGCTTTACGAGAGCGACGATTTCGTCGCCCTGGCCTCGGAGGAAGTGGCCATTCGCTCGATCTTCCGCGACGAGATCGACACCAGCGACCCCTATGAAGGAGAGGTTAGGGTATGGCGGAACTGAATCAGCCGGGCGAGCACAAGTCCCATGCCATGGGGCTGCACACCGAGCAGCTCGCCGGACGCACCCAGCAGACCTTCTTCTCGCCGACCGAGGAGGAGAATTTTCTCTACCCCAACGCCTTCGACGTCGATTTCAACAAGCGCGCCGAATTCGACGCCAGAGAGATGGACGCCAAGGCCATCAACCTCAAACTGCGCGAGCTGATGAGCCAGGGTCACGGCACCATCGTCATCAAGAACCCGATGGCCAAGCACTCGATCGGGGTCGGCATTCTCAATCGCCTGCAACTCTATATCGAGGGCAGCCTGGGCTATTTCGGCGTCGGCCTGATCGATGGCCCCAACGTGCGGATATCGGGCCGGGTCGGCTGGTCCTGCGCCGAAAACATGCTCGCCGGCACGGTGGTGATCGAGAAGAACGCGGGCTCGTGTTTCGGCGCCGCCATACGCGGCGGCGACCTGGTCTGCAAGGGCGATGTCGGCGCCCGCACCGGCATCGACATGAAGGGCGGCACCATCCTGGTCGGCGGCCGCACCGGCGCCTTCACCGGCTTCATGATGCAGCGCGGGCGGATGGTCATCCTGGGCGACGCCGGGCGCAACCTGGGCGATTCGATGTACGACGGCACCATCTTCGTCGGTGGCGAGATCGAATCGTTGGGCGTCGACGCGGTGCCCGGCGAAATGACCGACCTCGACATCGCCTGGCTCGAGCGCAAGCTCGGCCTCTATGACCTCAAGGCCCCCAACGGTGTCGCCAAGCTGAAGAAAATCGTCGCCGGCAAGCAGCTCTGGAATTACGACAACCTGGAGCCGACCGAAAAGAAGCTGGTGTTGTAGGGCGATGCACCGAACCCTAGATCGAGTTACAAGAGGACAGCGAGATGGCTGACACCGCCTCCACGGCCAAGCGCAACCGTCATATTCTCGGCCAAAACCGCCTGTTCACGCCGACGGTCATCGACGACATCCACATCAAGGCCGAGCTTGGCCGCTACCGCATGCGCGGGATGGCGTTGTTCAAGAAGATCCCGAGTTGGGACGATCTCACCTTCCTGCCCGGCACCTTGACCCGCTTCGTGATCGAGGGCTACCGCGAGAAGTGCATGACCAAGACCGTGATCGGCCCGCGCGCCAAGCGGCCGCTGGAGCTCGACATCCCGGTCTACATCACCGGCATGAGCTTCGGCGCGCTGTCCTACGAAGCCAAGATGGCGCTCGCCCGCGGCGCCACCATGGCCGGCACGGCGACGTGTTCGGGCGAAGGCGGGATGATCCCCGACGAGCGCCGCTATTCGGTCAAGTGGTTGTACCAGAACATCCAGTCGCGCTATGGCTTCAACCCCCATCACCTGCAACTCGCCGACGGCTGCGAGTTTTTCATCGGCCAGGGCTGCAAGGTCGGCCTCGGCGGCCATCTGATGGGCCAGAAGGTCAGCGACCAGGTCGCCGAAATGCGCTCGCTGCCGGCCGGCATCGACCAGCGCTCGCCGGCCCGTCATCCCGACTGGCTCGGCCCCGACGACCTGGCCCTCAAGATCCAGGAAATCCGCGAGGCCACCAACGGGGAAATCCCGATCCAGCTCAAGCTCGGCTCGGCGCGGGTCTACGACGACGTGCGCATGGCGATCAAATGCGACCCCGATTCGATCTATATCGACGGCATGGAGGGCTCGACCGGGGCCGGCCCCCACCTCGCCACCGAGGAGACCGGCATCCCCGGCATCGCCGCCATCCGCCAGGCGCGCAAGGCGCTCGACGATCTCGGCAAGTCGGATGAGATTTCGCTGGTCTACGCCGGCGGCGTGCGCAATGGCGGCGATCTCGCCAAGGCCCTGGCGTTGGGCGCCGACGCGGTCGCCATCGGCACCTCGGCGATGGTCGCGCTGAACTGCAACAAGGACATCCCCGAGGCCGACTTCGAGCGCGAGGTCGGGGTCGAGGCGGGGCTCTGCTACCACTGCCACACCGGCCGCTGCCCGGTCGGCGTGGCGACCCAGGACCCCGAGTTGCGCGCCCGGCTCGACCCCGACGCGGCGGCCGAGCGGGTCTACAACTTCCTCCACACCCTGACCATCGAATGCCAGATGATGGCCCGCGCCTGCGGCAAGACCAACGTCCATTCGCTGGAGCCCGAGGACCTGGCGGCGCTGACCATGGAAGCCTCGGCCCTCGCCATGGTGCCCTTGGCGGGCTCGCAACACACCGTCGGGCGCCCCGACATGACGCGCTACTAAGCCACCAAGTCAGGAGTTTCGGCATGAGCGAGCCCAAACAAGGCGATATCGACTATTTCCTCAAATCGAGCGGGGTCGACAGCGAGCGCGAACGCGAGATCGGCCAGCACATCGGTTATCGCTACGACGTCAACCTGCTGCCCGATTACGCCCGCCTGACGCCGTTCCTCAAGCGCTATATCGAGCTCATGGGCTGGGACGACCTCAACTGGCTCGAGGACGTCCACATGGGCTACGAGGAAGGCCGCTCGGCGGTGTTCGACCGCAACATCAACGGCTGGGTGACGGTTCCCGAGGACATGGACCTGCCCGACAACCAGCAGGACCGCGACATGGTCGCGCGCGAGCTTCTGATCAAGTTCCAGATGTCGCCCCAGCATCCGCTGGTCGAATTGAAGAAGGCTTACAAGAAGTTCTGATGACGGAATAACGGTTAGACCGGCGGGTCGGCCAGCGAGGCCGACCAGTCGGGGACGAAGGCAAGAACGTGGACGGCCCGCGGCATGGCCGGATTGAACATGTGATTGTGCCAAAACGTCGCCTGGAAGGCCGGGTCGTCGGACGCGAGCTCCTTGATCGCGCCAACGATCCGATAACGCTGGTTGAACTGCGCGAACTCGAGCACGCAGTCGCCGGCGTCGATCAAGCTGTCCGCCAGCGCCGACGGCCGCGCGAACAGCGCCGTCAGGCGGTCGGAAAAATCGCCCGGATACTGGTAATAGGCCGAGGCCAGCATGGTCAGGGCGTCCTTCAGCCGGCGCTCGGGGTCATGCGTGCGGCGCACCGCGTGGCGAAACATCGCGGTCGCGTCCTCGGGCTCGGTCTCGACCAGAACCACGGTGACCGCCGGCGCGATCTCGCGACCATCGACGCGCAGCACGCGCGGCCGCATGCCCGGTCCGGGTCGGCCGCCATGCCGGCGCACCGCGTGCTGGCGAATACGACATTGCCAGCCGAGAAAATGATCGCGCAAGGCGCGCTCGGGGTCGTTTCGCACAGTCCGCGCTCCTCTCGATCCGGCCGTTCATCCGCTAACGCGCACCGTGTCCTCGGGACCCGATGCGGCGCGGTTCCATCACTCGCGATTAAATATTATTGCCTGGCATTAAACAACGGGCTAGGGTTCCATCGCTATCGCGGCAGGTTCGCGACTGCCCGCGCGCGAACCGCGATGGCGACGCAGGAGGCCGCGTAATCCGCAACCGCGAACGTCCAAGCGCGTTCGCCACGCGGCCCGGGGGCCGGGCCGCATAACGGAGGGGAGGCTAAATGGAAGACCAACTCGAATCCCTAACCATAATTTTCACCGAAACCTATTACTGGATCACGGTCGTGTTCATGTTCCTGATCCACGTCGGGTTCTGCATGTACGAGGTCGGCGCTTCGCGGCGCAAGAACATGATGCACACCCTGATGAAGAACACGATGGTGATCCCGCTGGTGACCGTCACCTTCTTCTATTTCGGCTGGTGGATCTATTTCGGCTGGCCCAACGGTCCCGGCATTACCGGCGGCGTTCTCGACGCCCCCTGGGCGACGCCGTGGAGCGAATTGATGGGCGCCCATATGGGTGGCGCGCCGGTAAGCGACACCCTTACCGCCGACGACACCATGGGCTGGGCGCGCATCAACGGAGTCTTCTGGGCCGCGTTCCTGCTGTTCTCCTGGACCGCGGCGTCGATCGTCTCGGGGGCCGCGATAGAGCGCATCCGCTCCTTCGCGTTCTGGATACTGGCTGTGCTGATCGGCTCCTTCACCTGGATCATCGACGCCGCCTGGGGCTGGTCGCCGGACGGCTGGATGGTGCAGTTGCTGGGTTACCACGACGCTTATGCGTCGGGCGTGATCCATGCCATCGCCGGCGGCTTCGCGCTCGGCGTCCTGATCCATCTCGGGCCGCGCATCGGCAAGTTCAAGGCCGACGGCACGCCGCGCAACATCGTGCCGCACAACCCGTGGCTGGTGACGATCGGGCTGTTCCTGATCTACACCGGTTTCTGGGGCTTCTACGTCGCCTGCAATATCCCGATCTTCGACGTCGGCCCGGCCGCGGGCATGGATAAGGCCTTCTTCACCACCACCACCATCTACCTCACGCCAACCACCACCTCGGCGATCACGTTCAACTTCCTGATGTCGCTCTCGGGCGGCCTGCTGATGGGCTACGTGATCTCCAAGGGCGACGCCTTCTGGACCTATTCCTCGGGTCTCGCGGGCGTGATCGCGGCCTCGGCCGGGAACGATCTCTATCACCCGATCCAGGCGATGATCATCGGCGCCATCGGGGTGGTGTTCGCCTACAAGATGCACCATTGGGTCGAGCGTCGCTTCAAGATCGACGACGCCGTCGGCGCGGTCGCCGTGCATGGCTACGCCGGTTGGCTGGGCGTGGTCATCGCTGGCTTCGTGCTGTGGGGCTATCCGTCGTCGATGAACGCCGACTACGCGCCGATCACGCCCTGGGGCCAGTTCATCGGCGCCTGGATCATGTTCGGCGTGCTCGGCTTCCTGCCGGCCTGGATCGCGGCCGGAATTCTGAAGAAGATGAACCTTCTCCGGATTCCCGAACGGGTCGAACTGGCGGGTCTCGATCTGTCCGAATACCACGGGCGTTATCTCGACAAGGCCGATATCTTCGAGGCCGAGGTCGAGGAAGCGCGCGCCCGCAGTCTCATCAGCTAATCGCGAAGGGAGGACGGAGACATGTCCACGGGACTTGAAACCTGGAACACCAATCTTTTGGATATCGGCCCTCTGTACCCCTTCGTGGGCACGGAGATGCTGCTGACCATCATCGGCATCGCAAGCTGGATCATCTGGCATCTGATCCAGCTTCGCATGGAGTCCAAGATCTACGCGGAGGAGGACGCGTTGTTGTCCGACCCGGCCAAGCTCAAGGCCGCGATGGACATGTCCAACGCGGAAACCCTGGCCGAGACCTTGAAGGCCCACGCCCCCAAGCTGGGCGGATAGGCGACTGATCGGGGGAGGAGAGCGGCGGGCCTCGCCGGTCCGCGCTCTTCTCTCCGCGTTCTCTCGATACGCCGCCGCCACGAAAGGCGGCGGCGGTTTCCTTAGGCTTGCCACTGACGATCCGGTAGCGATGATCGACGACGACCGGCGCATAGAATTTCGCGTTTCGCGCACCAAGCTCCGGCACGGCATGCTGTTGGCCGGGTTCCTCGGCTTGATCGGCGTCTATTTTCTCGTCACCAATGGCCCCGATACGCCGTCGGCGGGCTGGGCCGGGGCGATCAACCTGGCGCTCGCCGTCGCCGTCGCCATCAGCGTCTACATGATCGGTCACGACCGGCGGCCACGGATGACGATCGATTCCCGAGGGCTTTGGTATCGCGACTGGTCGCTACCGCCGATACCCTGGAACGCGATCGACGCGGTCGGATTTCGCGGCGGCCGCATGCAGAGCTTCATCGAGATCGATCTCCGCGACGCCGAGACCCTGATCGACGCCCTGCCCGAGGACCAACGCCGTCGCCTGCGCGGCAATCGCCTGGTCCAACCACCGCATCTGTTCATACCGAACGGCGCCCTCGACGCATCGCTCGACGACATCCACGCGGCGATCGTCGAACGGCTTCCACCCACGCCGCGACACGCCGCTAATCGTGATCATGCGGCGCCGCGATAACTATTGCCCCCCCTCGCCCAAGCGAATACGGTTCCGCCGCTTCCGCGGGGTCGATCGGGCCTCGGTCGCGTCCCCGAATATCGTTTAGAAATTTGGGTCGCTTGGTCTCAACCAATCAAATTTGGGGATGAAAACCATGCCGCATTCGCAACACGCCAACCCGAAATCGGACATCGAGATCGCCCAGGCAGCGACCATGCTGCCGATCGTCGATGTCGCCCGCGACAAGCTCGGGCTCGATGCGGCCAACCTCGACCCCTACGGCCACTACAAGGCCAAGATCGCGCTCGATCACATCGCCACCCTCAAGGGCAGGCCCGACGGCAAGCTGATCCTGGTGACCGCGATCACCCCGACCCCGGCCGGCGAAGGCAAGACCACGACCACCGTCGGCCTGGGCGACGCGCTGAACGCGATCGGCAAGAAGGCGATGATCTGCCTGAGCGAGCCCAGCCTGGGACCCTGCTTCGGCATCAAGGGCGGCGCCGCCGGGGGCGGCTATGCCCAGGTCGTGCCGATGGAGGACATCAACCTCCACTTCACCGGCGATATCCACGCCATCGGCACCGCCAACAACCTGCTCGCGGCGCTGATCGACAACCACGTCTATTGGGGCAACGCGGCCGGCCTCGATCCGCGCCGCATCACCTGGCGCCGCTGCCTCGACATGAACGACCGCGCCCTGCGTTCGATCGTCAATTCGCTCGGCGGGGTCGGCAACGGCTTTCCGCGCGAGGACGGCTTCGACATCACCGTCGCTTCCGAAATCATGGCCATCTTCTGCCTAGCCAAGGACCTGGCCGATCTGCAGCGCCGTCTCGGCAATATCGTCATCGGCTATACCCGCGATCGCACCCCCGTCCGCGCCAACGAGATCAAGGCCCAGGGGCCGCTGGCAGCGTTGTTGAAGGACGCGCTGGCGCCCAATCTGGTGCAGACCTTGGAGCACAACCCGGCGTTCATCCACGGCGGCCCCTTCGCCAATATCGCCCATGGCTGCAATTCGGCCCTGGCGACCACGACCGCCATGAAACTGGTCGATTACACTGTCACCGAGGCCGGTTTCGGGGCCGATCTCGGGGCCGAGAAGTTTTTCGACATCAAATGCCGCAAGGCCGGCATCACGCCCAACTGCGTGGTTCTGGTGGCCACCGTGCGCGCGCTCAAGATGCACGGCGGCGTCGCCCGCGCCGATCTCGGCGGCGAGAACCTGAAGGCGCTGGGCGCCGGGCTCGCCAATCTCGAGCGCCATATCGCCAATATCGGCAAATACGGCGTGCCGGCGGTGGTCGCCATCAACGCTTTCAGCGCCGACACCCCGGCCGAGCTCGACCTGGTGCGAAGCCGCTGCGCCGAGATCGGAACCACCGCGATCCAGTGCGACCACTGGGCCCGGGGCAGCGTCGGCGCCGCCGAGTTGGCCGAGACCGTGGTCCGCGTCATCGACGAAACGCCGGCGTCGTTCCACACGCTTTATCCCGACGACATGCCGCTGTGGGACAAAATGCGGACCATCGCCACCGATATTTACGGCGCCGACGACATCACCGCCAACAAGCGCGTGCGCGACCAGATCGCGGCCCTCCAGGATGGCGGCTTCGGCCACTTCCCGGTGTGCATGGCCAAGACCCAATACAGCCTGTCGTCGGATCCCACCCTCAAGGGCGTCCCTGCGGGCTTCACGGTACCGATCCGCGAGGTCAAGATATCGGCCGGCGCCGAATTCCTGGTCGCCATCTGCGGCGACGTCATGACCATGCCGGGGCTACCACGGGTACCGGCCGCGAACAGCATCTCGGTCGATCCCGAGGGCAAGATCGTCGGCCTGTTCTAGGGCTCTCCGCTCCATTCGGCGCGGACCTCGGGGTCGGTCTCGGCCGCCAAGTGGCGGGCGCGGAGCGCGGCGAAGGCGGCCGGGTCGAGGAGGCGCGACAGCGCCCAGATGGCCGCGCCCCGAACCAAGGGCGAGGCGTCGCCGAGCCGGGCCTCGGCGGCCGGCGCCAAGCGCGCGTCGTCGGCGTTGCCGAGGCCGATCAGCACGTTGCGAACAAAGCGGTCGCGCCCCGTTCGCTTGATCGGCGAGCCCGCGAACATCGCCCTGAAGCCGGCGTCGTCGAGGCCGGCGAGATCGGCCAGCCGGGGCGCGGTGAGCTTGGCCCGGGGCAGGAAGGCGGCCTCGCGGCTGGCGCGGGCGAACTTGTTCCAGGGGCAGACCGCCAGGCAATCGTCGCAGCCGTATATCCGGTTGCCGATGGCGGCGCGGTACTCGACCGCGATAGGACCCTTGTGCTCGATGGTGAGATAGGAAATACAGCGCCGGGCGTCGAGCTCGTAGGGCGCCGGAAAGGCATCGGTCGGGCAGATGTCGAGACAAGCGCGGCAGCGGCCGCAATGGTCGCTCTCGGGCGCGTCGGGCGGCAGCGCGAGGGTCGTGAAGACCTCGCCCAGGAACAGCCACGAACCATGCCCGCGCGAGACCAGATTGGTGTGCTTGCCTTGCCAGCCGAGCCCGGCCCGCATCGCCGCCGGCTTTTCCATCACCGGCGCGGTATCGACGAAGACCTTGACCTCGGCGCCTTGACCCTGGTGGATGAAGCCCGCCAGCCGCTTGAGCCGCGCCTTGACCAGCTTGTGATAATCGGCGCCCTTGGCGTAGGTGGCGATGGCCGCGCGGTCGCGCCGCGCCAATGTCCGGCGCGGGTCCTCGGCGGGGGCATGGGACATGCCAAGGGCGATGATCGTCGCCACCTCGGGCCACAGCGCGCGCGGCGCGGATCGGCGCTCGGCGGCGCGCGCCATCCAGTCCATGTCGCCGTGATGGCCGGCGGCGAGATAGCGCCCCAGCCCTTCCGCCACCGCCGCCGGCTGCTCGGGCGCGGCGAAGCCGATGGCGTCGAAGCCGAGCGCGCGGGCCTCGGCGATGATCGCGTCCTTGATGGCGGCGGGGTCTTGCCGGCTAGAAATCGAGATCGGCATAATGCGCCGGGGGCGCGAGGCCGGGGATCGAATCCTTCAACAACGGGCGGAAGGCGGGCCGCGACTTGATGCGCGCGTACCACGCCTTGGCCTCGGCGTTTTGATCCCAGGGGACATCGCCAAGATAGTCGATCACCGACAGATGGGCGGCGGCGGCGATGTCGGCGAGCGAGAAGTCGTCGCCGGCGAGCCAGTTACGCCGCTCGGCGAGCCAGCCGATATAGTCGAGGTGGCCGCGCAGATTGGCGAGCCCGGCGCGAATCGCCCGGGTGTCGGGCTGGCCGAGGCCGAGGAAGCGCTTCATCACCTTCTCGCCGATCAGGTTCTCCGACACCTCGCGGTTGAACTTGCCGTCGAACCAAGCGACCAGGCGCCGGGTCTCGGCCCGGCTCGACGGATCGGCGCCGATCAGCGGCGGCTCGGGATAGACCTCGTCGAGATAAGCGTGGATCGCGTCCGCTTCGACGATCACCGCGTCGTCGTCCTCGACCAGCACCGGCGCCTCGCCGGACGGATTCAACTTCAAGAAAGCCGCCCGCCGTTCCCAGGTTTTCTCGAACACCAGGTCGAAATCGAGCTTCTTCTCGCCGAGCGTCAGGCGCACCTCGCGGCAGGCCGGCGATAACCACAGATGATAAAGCGTTCGCATGGCGCGGAAGTGTACCCGATGCCCGCCGACGACGACAGGATTTGACGCCTCGGAAACTAGAGTCCCGCGTGATTCTTGAGACGGTCCGAGATCAGGGCGATCATCTCGAACATCAGCACCATCGCCGTCATCGCCGTGATCTGGCTGGGGTTGTCCTTGCCGGGGATCATGCAGACGATATCGGCGCCGATCACGTCGAGGCCGCGCAGACCCTGGAGGACGTCCACCGCCTCGGCCGCGCGCATGCCGGCGTAGCCGGGCTCCAGGTTCGACACCGCCGGCGCCTCGGCCGGGTCGAGAACGTCGAGATCGAAGGTGATGTAGAGCGGCGCGTCGCCGACCCGCTCGCGGATCAAGGCGACCGTCTTCTCGACGCCCAGGCGGTGGAACTCCGCGATCGGCACGATGCGGTAGCCGAAGGCGCTCTCGCTATCGTCGCGGCGCAGCTTGACAGGGTTCCCGCGCATGCCCAACTGGACGCTGTGGCCGGGATCGACGTGGTTTTCGGTCACTGTATAGGCGGCCCAATGCGCCGCCGAGCGCACGCTTCCCAGCCAATGCGGGAGATGGGCGTAGTCGTCGCGATGGGCGTCGAAATGCAGGAGCGCCGCCTTGCGCCCGCCGCTCAGGCGCGCGGCCTTGCCGGCGATCGCCTTCAGGATCGGCCCGGTGACGGCGTGATCGCCACCGATCGAAACCGGTCGCGCGCCGGCCGCGTCGACCAGCTTGTAATAGGCCTCGATCTGTTCCACGCAGATGTCGTTGACCATCGCCTGGGGCAGCGGCACGTCGCCCATATCGTTGATCCGGTGCTCGTCCCAGGGCACGATGCGAAAGGCGTTGTGGGCGCGGCGATACCAGCCCGAAACGTTGCGCACCGCGCGCGGGGCGAGGTGCTGGTCGCGCTCGGTCGAGCCGTTGCCCGAGCTGTGCGGCACGCCGATCAGGGCGATATCGCAGTTCTCCGGGTCCTCGTCCCAGGGGCATTTGAAAAAAGTCTGGATGCCCCACCAGTACCAGGGCTCCATTTCGGCCTTGGCCTTTGCCAGCGCCGCCTTGGCGCGGTCGATCTCGTCGCTCATCGGCCCCTCCCCAGGTCCATCGTCCGACCACCAGGGAATAGCCCGTCGGGCGGCGCGGGTCCAGCCCGCCTCACGCCTCCGCCGCCGCGTCCTGGTCGGAGAGCGGGTGTTCGAGACGGGTCAGCATTTCCTGGGGGCAGATCTGCCAGAAGCGGCCGGCGGCGACGTCCCATTCGCTCAACAGGCGCTCGGCGAAGCGCGAGCCGGTCTCGTGGGCGTGCTCGACGACGAGACCGAGAAGCACCGCCTCCCAATGGCTGCTGGCGAGGCGCTGGTAGACCACCGAGTCCTCGTTCACCCGCGGCCCGAACTGGCTCTCCGGGTCGTAAACGAAGGCCATGCCGCCGGTCATGCCGGCGCCGAAATTACCGCCCACCGGCCCCAGGATCACGATCGTGCCGCCGGTCATGTATTCGCAGCCGTTGGCGCCGCAGCCCTCGACCACCGCCTCGGCGCCCGAGTTGCGCACCGCGAAGCGTTCGCCGGCGCGGCCGGCGGCGAACAGCCGGCCCGAGGTGGCGCCATAGAGGACGGTGTTGCCGATGATCACGTTCTCGTTCGAGACCAGCGGGCTGGAAACCGTCGGGCGAACGACGACGATGCCGCCCGAGAGCCCCTTGCCGACGTAATCATTGGCGTCGCCGAAGACCTCGAGCTTGAGACCCTGGACCGCGAAGGCGCCCAGCGACTGGCCGGCCGAGCCGCGCAGACGCACGGTGATGTGCCCCGGTTGCAGCCCACGCATGCCGAAACGCCGGGTGATCATCGACGACAGCCGGGCGCCGATGGCGCGCTGGGTGTTGCGCACGTTGTAGGCAAGCTGCATCTTCTCGCCCTCGGCGAGCGCGGCGCGGGTGTCCTCGATCATCCGCGCGTCGAGCGTATCGGGCACCTCGTTGCGACCCTCGACGATGCAATGGCGCGGGGCGTCGCCGGCGTCGGCCTGGACCAGCAGCGGGTTGAGGTCGAGGTCGTCGAGATAGGCGCCGCCGCGGCTGACCTGGGTCAGGAGATCGGAGCGGCCGACGATCTCGTCGAGCGACCGCGCCCCCAGCCGGGCCAGGATATCGCGTACGTCCTCGGCCAGGAAGCTGAACAGATTGACCACTTTCTCGGCCGAGCCCTCGAACTTGGCGCGCAGGCGCTCGTCCTGGGTGCAGATGCCGACCGGGCAGGTGTTGCTATGGCATTGGCGCACCAGGATGCAGCCCATCGCCACCAGCGAGGTGGTGCCGATGCCGAACTCCTCGGCCCCGAGCATGGCGGCGATGACCACGTCGCGGCCGGTGCGGATGCCGCCGTCGACGCGCAGGCGAACGCGGTGGCGGAGGCGGTTGAGGGTAAGCAGTTGATTGGCTTCGGCGAGGCCCATTTCCCACGGCGCGCCGGCGTATTTGATACTGCTTTGCGGGCTGGCGCCGGTGCCGCCGCAATGGGCCGAGATCAGAATCACGTCGGCCTTGGCCTTGGCCACCCCGACCGCCACCGTGCCGACCCCCGCCTGGGCCACCAGCTTGACCGAGACCCGGCAATCGGGGTTGATCTGCTTGAGATCGTATATGAGCTGGGCCAGATCCTCGATCGAATAGATGTCGTGGTGCGGCGGCGGCGAGATCAGGGTCCCGCCCTCGGTGGCGTGGCGCAAGCGGGCGATCTCGGCCGTGACCTTGAAGCCGGGCAGTTGGCCGCCCTCGCCCGGCTTGGCGCCTTGGGCGATCTTGATCTCGATCTCGCGGCAGTGGTTGAGATATTCGGCCGTCACCCCGAAGCGCGCCGAGGCGATCTGCTTGACCACCGAGTTGGCGTTGTCGCCGTTGGGCCGAGGCCGATAACGCTCGGGGTCCTCGCCGCCCTCGCCCGAGCACGACATCGCCCCCATGCGGTTCATGGCGATGGCCAGCGTCTCGTGGGCCTCGGCCGAGAGCGCGCCGAGCGACATGCTGCCGCTCAGGAAGCGACGCCGGATCTGGGTGATGGAATCGACCTCGTCTTCCGGGACCTCGTCGCCCAAGGGGCGGAAGTCTAGCAGGTCGCGCAGGTTGACCGGCGGCAGCGCCCGCGCGCCGTCGGCGTAGGACCGGAACAGACGGTAGGAATCGGTCCCGACCGCCGCTTGCAGGGTGTGGATGAGATCGGGCGCGAAGGCGTGGACCTCGCCCCGGTGACGGTAGCGGTAGAAACCGCCGACCGGCAGCACCGCGACCTCGTCGGCCATGGCCTCGGCGTGGAGGTCGCGGACCTTGCGCTCGATGCCCGCGTAGCCGATGCCCGAGATGCGCGAGGGCGTGCCGGGAAAGACGTCGGCGACCAGCGACCGCGACAGGCCGATGGCCTCGAAGTTGCAGCCGCCCCGATACGAGCTGATGACGGCGATGCCCATCTTCGACATCACCTTCAAGAGCCCCTGGTCGACCGCCCGCTTATAGCGCCCGGCGCAATCGTCGAAGGAAAGCCCGGGATAGAGCCCGCGCGCGTGACGGTCGGCGATGGTGTCGAGCGCGAGATAAGGATTGATCGTGGTCGCGCCGACGCCGATGAGCACCGCGAAATAATGCACGTCGAGGCATTCGGCGCCGCGCAGGTTGATCGAGGTATAGGTCCTGAGATCGTGGCGGACGAGATGCGAATGGACGGCGCCTGCGGCGAGAATGGCGGGCACCGCCACCCGCGCGGGCCCGACGCCGCGATCGCTCAGGATCAGATGCATGTTGCCGCGCCGCACCGCGTCCTCGGCCTCGCGGCGGATACGGGTGACCGCCCGGTGCAGGGCGTCGGCGTCCTCGTCGATGGCGAAGGTGATGTCGATCTCGACCGCCGCGTCGCCCATGGAGGCGCGCATGGCGGCGAACTCAGCGTTGGTCAGCACCGGCGATTCGAGGAGCAGGATATCGGTCTGGCTGGCGTCCTCGTCGAGCACGTTGGTGAGGTTGCCGAGGCGGGTGTTGAGCGACATCACCCTTTGTTCGCGCAAGCTGTCGATCGGCGGGTTGGTGACCTGGCTGAACTGCTGGCGGAAGAAATGATGGAGCCCGCGATAGCCCCGCGAGAGCACCGCGAGTGGGGTGTCGTCACCCATCGAGCCGGTCGCTTCCTTGGCGTTCTCGACCATCGGCTGGAGGATCAGTTCGAGGTCTTCCAGGGTATAGCCGGCGGCGCGCTGGCGGTGGCGCAGCGCCGCGTCGGTGAAGTCGGGGGGCGCCTCGCCGGCGGCCGTCAGGTCGGCGAGATTGGCGATCTTCTCGATCCACTCGCCATAAGGGTGCTCGGCGGCCAGCGCGTCCTTGATCTCGCGGTCGCCATGGAGCCGCCCGGCGGCCAGATCGACGCCGATGATCTCGCCCGGCCCGACCCGCCCCTTGGCGACGATCCTGGTGTCGTCGAGGGGCACCATGCCGGTCTCCGAGCCGACCACCAGCAGGCCGTCGCCGGTGATTGCGTAGCGCATCGGGCGCAGGCCGTTGCGGTCCATGCCGGCGATCACCCAGCGGCCGTCGGTGGCGGCGATCGCCGCCGGCCCGTCCCAGGGCTCCATCACCGTGTTGCAATAGCTGTAAAGCGCCCGATGGGCGGCCGGCATGGAGCGGCTTTTCGACCACGCCTCGGGGATCAGCAGGGTCTTGACCAGGGGCGCCGAGCGGCCGGCCCGGACCATCACCTCGAACACCGCGTCGAGCGCCGCCGAATCGGAGCTTCCCGCCTGGACGATCGGCTTGACGTCCTCGCCGTGCTCGCGGAAGCGGCCGCTGACCATGCGCGGCTCGTGGCATTTCATCCAGTTGACGTTGCCGCGCAGGGTGTTGATCTCGCCGTTGTGGGCCAGCATTCGGAACGGCTGGGCCAGGCGCCAGGCGGGGAAAGTGTTGGTCGAGTAGCGCTGGTGATAGATCGCGAAGGACGAGACGAAGCGGTCGTCGAGGAGATCGGGATAGAAGGCGGAGAGCTGCTCGGCCAGGAACATGCCCTTGTAGATGATCGAACGGCACGACAGCGAGCAGAAGTAGAAATCGGTGACATGGGCGGCCAGCACCCGGGCCTCGATCTTGCGGCGGATGATGTAGAGGTCGAGCTCGAAGGCGTCGTCGTCGACGCCGGGATGGTTGGCGATCATGATTTGCTCGATCTCTGGCCGGGCGACGTTGGCCTTCTCGCCGATCACCCCAGTATCGACCGGAACCTGGCGCCAGCCGTAGATCGTATAGCCGAAGGCGAGGATTTCGGTTTCGACGATCGAACGGCAGGTCTCCTGCGCGGCGAGATCGGTCTTGGGCAGGAAGACCATGCCGACGGCGATGCGGCCGTCGTCGACCGCGTGACCGGTGCGGGCGACGTGCTCCTTGAAAAAATCCTGCGGTATTTCGACGTGGATGCCGGCGCCGTCGCCGGTCTTGCCGTCGGCGTCGACGGCGCCCCGGTGCCACACCGCCTTGAGCGCCGCGACCCCCGCCACCACCACCTCGCGCCGGGGCTTGCCATCGATCGCCGCCACCAGCCCGACCCCGCAGGCATCGTGCTCGAAAGCCGGATCGTAAAGCCCGTCGCGCGCCAGCCGCGCGCTCTCGGCCGGCCAGTTTTCGACGAAACGGGTTGCCGCGCTGGCCTTCGATCGTCTGCTCATCGCCTATATCGCCTCCGCCATCGCCGGGGTCTCGGTGGCGCTCTCCCGCGCCCGCAGATAGGCGTCTATGCCGTCGGCGGCGAGGCGGCCGTCGCGGATCGCCCAGACCACCAATGAGGCGCCGCGGACGATGTCGCCGGCGGCGAAGACGCCGTCGAGGGTCGTCGCCAGCGTCCTCGGGTCGACCGCCAGCGTGCCCCAACCGGTGACTCCGAGATCGGGCGCGCCGAACAGCGTCGGCAGGTCCTCGGGATCGAAGCCCAGGGCCTCGATCGCCAGGTCGCAGGGCAGCTCGAAGCTCGATCCGGCGATCGGTTGCGGCTCCTGGCGGCCGTCGGGACCGGGCGGGCCGAGGCGCATCCTTATCGCCCGTACGGCCCGGGTCGCGTCGTCGCCGAGCAGCGCCTCGGGTGCCGCCAGCCATTCGAAGACCACCCCTTCCTCGATCGCGTGGGCGACCTCGCGCTGCGAGCCCGGCATGTTGGCGCGGTCGCGGCGGTAGAGGCAGGTGACGGCGCGGGCGCCCTGGCGCACGGCGGTGCGCACGCAGTCCATCGCCGTGTCGCCGCCGCCAATGACGACCACCCGCTTGCCGTCGGCATCGAGGGCGCCGCTCGCGATCTCCGGCACGGCGTCGCCCAGGCCCTGGCGGTTGCTGGCGGTGAGATAGGTCATCGCCGGCACGACCCCGGCCAGGCCCGCGCCCGGCGCCTTGAGCGCCCGCGCCTTGTAAACGCCGGTGGCGATCAGGAGAGCGTCGTGGCGCTCGCGCAACGTGGCCAGATCGGCGTCGCGGCCGAGCGCGAAGTCGAGGACGAAATCGATCCCGCCGGCGCGCAGCAAATCGGCGCGGCGCGCGACCACCGCCTTGTCGAGCTTGAAGTTAGGGATGCCATAGACCAGGAGCCCGCCGACCCGGTCGTAGCGGTCGTGGACCGTGACCCGGTAGCCCTTGCGGCGCAGGCGATCGGCGGCGGCGAGCCCGGCCGGTCCGGCGCCGACGATGCCGACTGACTGGCGCCGTTCGACCACCGGCTTGATCGGCCGCACCCAGCCCTCGGCGAAGGCGGTCTCGACCAGGAAGTTCTCGACCGCGCCGATGGTCACCCCGCCAAAGCCCTTCTCGATCACGCAATTCCCTTCGCAGAGACGATCCTGCGGACAGATGCGGCCGCAGATCTCGGGGAAAGTATTGGTCGCCGCCGCCATGGCGTAGCCTTCCTCGAGCCGGCCCTCGGCGGTCAGCTTCAGCCAGTCGGGGATGTTGTTGTGCAGCGGGCAATGGACCTGGCAATAGGGCACGCCGCATTGCGAACAGCGCGCCGCCTGCAAGGCCGCGCCGGCGGCATCGAAGCCGGCGCTGATCTCGTCGAAATCGCGCCGCCGCGCAGCCGCCGGGCGCTTATCGGGCGCGTGGCGCGACACGGTCACGAAGCGCAACAGCTTTTCGGCCACGTCCCGCCCCCTGGCGTAGTCTCGACAATGATGAACCGACGGCGATGGTCCGTCCCGAGACGTCGGCGCGCGGGCGCGATAACGCGCCCCGCGACACGATCCGACATCATGGCGGTCAGTTTAGCGATGGTCGATAGGGTTGGCGAGTGGATTCGTCAATGTCGGTCAATATTCGTGACCTTTTTCGTGGTTGAAAAATCGCGTTTCCGGGCTCAATGGCCGTTTCCGAGATTCGAGATCGAAATTTAGTACGGAAACAGGACTAAATTCGCGCTTCAGATAGAATAACAAGCGGGTGTATGGTCCCGGCGACAAAGTACCGCGAGGCGTCCGTTGCCGGCCATCGAGCTCATTACCCTGGCCCTGGTTCAAGGGATCACGGAGTTTCTTCCTATTTCGTCGTCGGGCCACCTGATCCTGGTCCGCGACCTGTTCGGCTGGTCGCAAGGCCCCAACGCCGAGTTGATCCTCGACGTCGCCGTTCACGTCGGCACCCTGGGGGCGGTGGTGCTGTATTTCTGGCGCGACGTCTGGCGCATGACCGTCGGCGCGATCAGGCTGCTCACCGGGCGGGTCGACGGCGACGGCCGCTTGGCGCTTCATATCGTCGTCGCCACCATACCGGTGGTCATCGTCGGCGCCATCGTCAACGCGCTCGGCCCCGACGCGCTACGCACGCCCGAGATCATCGGCTGGACCACGCTCGGCTATGGGATCGTCCTTTACGGCGTCGATCGCGCCTGCCTCACGCTGCGCGACATGAGCCACCTGACCATGGGCCACGCGATCATCATCGGCCTGGCCCAGGTCCTGGCGCTGGTGCCGGGGACCAGTCGTTCGGGCATCACCATGACCGCGGCCCGGGCGCTAGGCTACGACCGTGGCGAGGCGGCGCGCTTTTCAATGCTGATGTCGATCCCGGTGATCGTCGCCGCCGGCGCGCTCCAGGGCCTCGACCTCTACGCGCTCGACGACACCGGTCTCGCCGGCGACGTCGCGGCGGCGGCGTTGATGGCCCTCGTCGCCGCCTTCCTGGCCATCGGCCTGTTGATGCGTTGGCTGCGGCACGCCAGCTTCACGCCCTTCGTGATCTACCGCCTGGTCCTCGGCATCGCCATATTGGGCCTGGTCTACGGCGGCTTCTTCGCCTCAGCTTGAGATCATCACGGTGGCGCCGCCGGGTCGGCGGTAGCGGGCGAGATAGGCCGGCACCACCGCCGCCACGGCGGTCGGCGCGATGCCGAGATCGGCCAACCCCCGGGCCTTGCGCCCGACCACGCTGTCGCGCGTCAAGAGCTTGACTTGGTCGCGGGTGAGCGGCGGTTTCGGCCACCATTCGAGGAACCGCGCCTCGAACCCGGCCAGCCAGAACGGCAGCGGCACCAGAAGCCGCGACCGCCCGGTGGCCTGGAGCACGATTTTGAACAGTTCGCGCAAGGTGAACACCTGCGGTCCGCCCAGTTCATAGGTCTCGCCGGCGGTGGTCGGATCGGCGAGCACGCGCTGGATCGCCTCGGCCACGTCACCGACGTAAACCGGCTGAAAGCGGGTCTTGCCGCCGCCGATCAGGGGCAGGACCGGGCTGAACCGGGCCAGTTCGGCGAAGCGATTGAAGAACTGATCATCGCGGCCGAAGACGACGCTCGGGCGGATCACGGTCGCGCCGGGAAAGGCCGCGCGGACCGCCACCTCGCCGGCCGCCTTGGAGCGCGCGTATTCGGATGGCGAGCGCGGATCGGCGCCGAGCGCCGAGACATGGACCAAGCGCCGGGCGCCGGCCTCGCGCGCGGCCTCGGCCACATGGCGGGCGCCCTCGACATGGATGGCGGCGAAACCGGCGCCCCCGCGCGGATACAGAATGCCGACCAGGTTGACGACCATTTCGGCGCCGGCGATCGCGGCCGCGACCGTTGCCGGGTCGCGGAGATCGCCCCGCTGAGCGACGATCTGGCCGGGATCGCCAAGCGGCTTCAAGGACATCGCCCGCTCGGGATCGCTGGTCACGGCCCTGATCCGCGCGCCGCCCTTGGCCAGGCGACGCACCAAATGGCGACCGATGAAGCCGGTGCCGCCGAAAACGGTCACCCGGCGGCGACGGAAGGCAGGGTTTTGGGTCATGACGGTTCCAATCGAGAGCGTCGAGTCCAATCGAGGGTTTCGCGGCCGCGCCGCCATGATAGTCGCGGCCGGGCATTTCGCAACCGCTCGCGTGACCTCGCCCGAGCATGCTTGAAATCGACGATAGACGCGGTTGACAAGGGTTACGCGGTTGACAAGGAAGGCGGCCCGGACTAGTTGACAAGCGCGCGGATGTGCCCAGGTGGCGGAATTGGTAGACGCGCTAGCTTCAGGTGCTAGTGGCAGTATGGTCGTGGAAGTTCGAGTCTTCTCCTGGGCACCACCACCTCTCCGGCCACGGTGACGAATCACCCCCGATGAACCATCTCCACCGTGGCGATCTTCCCGAAGGGCTCGACCTCGGCGCCGTGGTCGCGATCGATAGCGAGACCATGGGCCTCGATCCGCGCCGCGATCGCTTGTGCGTGGTCCAGCTTTCGGCCGGCGACGGCGACGCCCATCTGGTCCAGTTCGCGCCCGGCGCCCATGACGCGCCCCGGCTCAAGGTGTTGCTGACCGACCCCACCGTCACCAAGCTGTTTCATTTCGCGCGCTTCGACCTGGCCATGCTGCGGCGCCATCTGGGCATCGTCTGCGCGCCGGTCTATTGCACCAAGATCGCCTCCAAGCTGGTGCGCACCTATACCGATCGCCACGGCCTCAAGGACCTGTGTCGCGACCTCATCGGGGTCGACATCTCGAAGCAGCAGCAATCCTCGGACTGGGGGGCGCCCGAACTCACGCCCGAACAGATCGCTTACGCGGCGTCGGACGTGCTCCATCTGCATCGCTTGCGGGCGCGGCTCGACGGCATGCTCGAACGCGAGGGGCGCGCCGCGCTGGCGGCGGCCTGCTTCGCCTTCCTGCCCGACCGCGCGGCCCTCGATCTCCTGGGCTGGAACGAGCCCGATATCTTTGCCCATTGATCTTCTCCCCCCGCGCCCGACGAAGCGCGCGCGCATTGCAAATCGTCATCGCCGCGCCCATAATCCGGCCCGGGTTCGCCCACGCGACGACACGCCCTCGCGGGCAACGGTGACGCGGCCATGAACAACCAGCGATCGATCGGCGCGCAATTCGCCCAGCGGCGACGGATCGTCGCCATCAGCGCCCATTACAGCCGCTTCGTCGGGATCATGAAATTCCTGCTGCCGGCGACGGCGGCGGCGATCGCGGCAATGGTCGTGGCCTGGCCCTATCTCAATGGCCGCGACGAGGAGTTTCGCCTGTCCTTCGCCGATATCGGGGTCGACGACAACAACGACTTCTACATGAACAACGCACGCTATTTCGCCTCCGACCAGCGTGACCAGCCCTATACGGTCACCGCCGATAGCGTGGTCCAGGCGGTCGACAACAGCGATATCGTGCACTTCACCGCGCCCAAGGCCGACATTATGCTTCAGGACGGCGTCTGGCTGGCGCTGACCGCCGAGCGCGGCACCCTGGTCCGCTCCACCCAGCAACTCGAACTCCGGGGCCTGGTCAATGTCTTCTCCGACGAAGGCTACGAGTTCCGTACCGAACGCGCGATTATCGATCTCGACAGCAAGGCCGCGCGCGGCGACGATCCGGTCGAGGGCCAGGGACCGATCGGGTTGATCAACGCCACCGGTTTTCGGATCGAGGACCAGGGCCGTACGCTGCGTTTCATGAGCGACGTGCGCATGACCATCTATCCCCGTTCGGGACAGTAAGGTTCGATGTCGCGCCTTGGTCTCGTCCTGCTGGCGGCCCTCTTGTCGATGGCGTCACCCGGCCCGGCCCGGCCCCAAGTCGATCTCGCCAAGGGCCACGACGGCTCGGCGCCGATCGAGATCACCTCCGACACGCTGGACGTGAAGCAAAACGAACAGATCGCCATCTTTCGCGGCAACGTCGACGCGATCCAGGGTGAGATGAACCTGCGCGCCGACGAACTCACCGTCCACTATCGCAGCGACGCGGAAGGCAACAACTCGATCTCGCTGATCGTGGCGGTCGGCAACGTCTTCCTGACCTCGCCCACCGAAATGGCCCAGGGCGATCGCGGGGTCTACGACATCGACGCCGGAACCGTCGTGCTGACCGGCGAGGTGGTCGTAACCCGCGACGACAACGTCATTCGCGGCTCTCGATTGCGGTTGAACCTGGCGACCGGCAAGAGCAAGATGGAAGGTGGATCCCAGGTTAGCGGCGATCAGGGGCGCGTTAAGGCTATATTCGTACCCGCCAAGAAGAATCAGTAAGCCTTGTCGCGATCGCCACCGGCTCCGTGCCAACCCAGGATCCGCGGGCTTGTGTAGGGGAAAGCGCGGGGCGTGCGCGTGTGGGAGAGTGGAAGGACCATGTCAACGCCATCGATCAATGAACCGCCGCCCGGCGATGATCGCGCCGCGCCCGAACCAGGTCCGCGACTGGTCGCCAACAACCGTGGCCTGATCGCCCACAATCTCGGCAAACGCTATCGTAAGCGGCCCGTGCTGCGCGATGTCGAGGTTTCGGTCCAGCGCGGCGAAGTGGTCGGGCTGCTCGGCCCCAACGGCGCCGGCAAGACGACCTGCTTCTATCTCATTACCGGGCTGATAGCGGCCGATTACGGCTCTATCATCCTCGATGGTCACGACATCACCGATCTGCCCATGTACCGCCGCGCCCGGCTCGGGATTGGCTATCTACCCCAGGAACCGTCGATCTTTCGCGGTCTCTCGGTCGAGAGCAACATCCGCGCCGTGCTCGAGGTGGTGGAGCCCGACCGCGACCGCCGCGAAGCCATGCTCGATGATCTCCTGGCCGAATTCTCGATCTCGCATCTGCGCCGCGTGTCGGCGTTGACCCTGTCCGGCGGCGAGCGGCGGCGGGTCGAGATCGCCCGGGCCCTGGCCTCGCATCCGAGCTTCATCTTGCTCGACGAGCCGCTGGCGGGGATCGATCCGATCGCGGTCGGTGAAATCCGCGAACTCGTCGCTCACCTCAAGGATCGCGGCATCGGCGTGCTGATCACCGATCACAACGTTCGCGAGACGCTTGATATCATCGACCGCGCCTATATCCTTCACGACGGCATGGTGATGATGGAAGGCGCGCCGTCCGAAATCGTCGCTCACGAGGGTGTCAGACGGGTCTACCTGGGCGAGCGCTTCAGTCTCTGATCGGGCCGCCGGCCATGGCACTCACCCCTCGGCTCGATCTTCGCCAAAGCCAGACCCTGGTGATGACGCCGCAATTGCAGCAGGCCATCAAGCTGCTGCAAATGTCGAACCTCGAACTTAATCACTACGTCGAAGGCGAGATCGAACAGAACCCGCTGTTGGAGACCGCCGATGGAAACGAGGCGACCGACAGCCCGGCCGATGATCCCCAGCCCCCCGAGGAAGCGGTTAAAGGCGAGGTTCTCGGGCCGACGCTCGACGCCGATTATGACAATATGTGGAGTTCGGACAGCGTCGGCGACGGCTCCGGCGCGGCGCCGAGCGAGCCCTGGCGCGTGGCCACGTCGGCTGGTGGCGACAGCTTCCTCGATCTTACGCCGGCCAATGGGCTCGGCCTTCGCGACCATATTCTCCAACAAATCCAGTTCGGCGACTTCGATGCCACCGACATGGTCATCGCCTCCCACCTGATCGATCTGCTCGACGAGGCCGGTTACTTGACCGACGAGCTCACCGGCATCGCATTGGCCCTGAGCTGCGGGGTCGCCCGCATCGAAACCACCTTGACCAAGCTGCAACGGCTCGACCCGCCCGGCCTCTTCGCCCGCGATTTGCGCGAATGCCTGATGCTTCAACTGATCGATCGCGATCGCTTCGATCCGGCCATGGACGCTCTTTTGCGCAACCTCAATCTTGTGGCCAGCGGCCAGTTGGAGGAGCTGCGCCGGCGCTGCGCCGTCGATACGGACGATTTCGCCGAGATGCTAGCCGAGATTCGCGCTCTCGATCCCAAGCCAGGGCTCGCCTTCGACAGCGACGTCACCCAAACCATCGTGCCCGACGTCATCGTCCGCCAGGCCGGCGACGGCCAATGGCTGGTCGAGCTCAATAGCGATTCACTTCCCCGAGTGCTCGTCAACCGGCGCTATTTCGCCCGCGTTCGCACCCAGGCCAAGAATAAGGGCGAGCACGAATATCTGGTCGATCGGCTCAATTCGGCCAACTGGCTGGTCAAGGCCCTGGACCAGCGCGCCAATACCATCCTTCGGGTCGCCGCCGAGTTGATCCGCCAGCAAGAAGCGTTCCTGACCCACGGCATCGAACACCTGCGACCGCTGATCCTGCGCGACATCGCCGAGGTGGTCGAGATGCACGAAAGCACCATCAGCCGGGTGACCGCGAACAAGTTCATGTCGACGCCCCGGGGCATGTTCGAACTGCGCTATTTCTTCTCCAACGCCATCGCCAACACCGCCTCGGACGGGGCGCCGCATTCGGCCGAGAAAGTTCGTCAACGGGTGCGGGTGCTGATCGAGGGTGAAAGCCTCAAGACTCCTCTTTCCGACGACCGATTGGTCGCTCTCTTGCGTGACGAAGGCATAGAAATCGCCCGCCGGACAGTCGCCAAATACCGAGAATCGCTTCATATTCCTTCGTCGATCGACCGCCGAAGACGGGCGCGATAACCGTTTGGAAGACTTCATGAAATACGCTTATCCCGTAATTTACAAACCAATGAATTCACGCTTGAGGTGTATTGACTTGCGCCATCCCGAGCACTATGGTCCGGCCCCTTCGCTACCGCCGGCATCGCGATATCCATCGGCATCCATCGGCGCGCCGCGCGCCCATGCCGGCCCCCCCGAGCCGGCGTCACTGATTGGTTCACGATAATCGACATCATGCAGATCACCGTAACCGGCAAGCAGATCGACGTCGGCGACGCCTTGCGTCGTCACGTCAACGATCGGTTGACGAACGGCGTCGCCAAATATTTCGACGGCGCCATGGAAGGACATGTCGTCTTTTCGCACGACGGCCCGCTCTACCGTGCCCATATCAGCGTCCGGGTGGGCAAGGGAATACGTTGGGAAAGCGGAGCCGATGACCCCGAAATCTACGCCAGCTTCAACCTCGCGGCCGAGCACATGGACAAGCAGCTCCGACGCCATAAACGCAAGCTGCGCGACCATGGCAAGAACCGCGACGACGTCCCACCGCCGGACACCCCATAGAGGCGGACCATAGCCATGGAAATCGCCGACATCGTCGCCCCCGAGGGGGTCATCGCCAATCTTAAGGCGACCAGCAAGAAACAGGCGCTGCAAGAACTCGCGCGCCGCGCCGCCGAGGCCACCGGCCTTCACGAGCGGACGATTTTCGACACCCTCCTGGAACGCGAGCGCCTGGGCACCACCGGGGTCGGCGGCGGGATCGCCATTCCCCACGGCAAGATGCCCGATATCGATCGCATTTTCGGCCTCGTCGCCCGCTTGGAGAGACCGATCGACTTCGAGGCCATCGACGAACGGCCGGTCGACCTGATTTTCCTACTGCTGGCGCCGGAAAACGCCGGCGCCGACCATCTCAAGGCGCTTGCGCGGGTCTCGCGCCTGCTGCGCGACAAGACCATCCGCAAGAAGCTCAGGGGCTCGGACGACGCCCAGGCGATCTACGCCCTGATCACCGAATATTCGGCCAGTCAGGCCGCCTGATCGGTTCCCGTCATCGCCGTCGTCCCGATTGACAGCCGGCGCGCGACGATTACCCTTGCCTCCATGGCGCGCCAGCTTCACGCCACCTGTATCGCGATCGGAACCGTCGGCGTTCTCCTGCGAGGGCCGTCGGGCAGCGGTAAGTCCGACCTGGCCTTGCGCCTGATCGACGAAGGAGCGCGCCTGGTGGCCGACGACCGCGTCGATCTCGCGGTCGAGGACGGCCGCCTGGTGGCCCGCGCGCCGGCGGCGATCGCCGGCAAGATCGAGGTTCGCGGCATCGGCATCGTGGCCGTCGCGAGCGTCGGCCGCGCCACGGTGGGGCTGGTCCTCGATCTGGTGGACGGCGCCGAGATCGAGCGCCTGCCCGAGCCCGCCCACGACACCCTGCTCGGCATCGCCCTGCCGCGGCTACGACTCGATCCCTTCACCGCCTCGGCCTGCGCCAAGATCAGACTGGCGGCGGCGGCGCGACGCGTCGAGGCGGCATCGTGACCGCCAACCCGCTCACCCGGCTGGTGCTGGTCACCGGCCTGTCGGGCGCCGGCCGGACGACGGCGCTGAAGGCGCTCGAGGATCTCGGCTACGAGGCGGTCGACAACCTGCCGCTATCGCTGCTGTCGGCCCTGATCCATCCGGCATCCCGGCCGGGAACGGCCTTGGCCGTCGATATCGACGTGCGGTCGCGCGATTTCACGGTCGACGCCTTCGAAACCGAGATCGCGCCGCTGCTGGGGCGCGCCGGCCTCGACCTCAAGCTGGTGTTCATCGACTGCGACGACGAGACCCTGCGCCGGCGCTACACCGAGACCCGCCGGCGCCACCCGCTGGCCGACGACCGGCCGCTGATCGACGGCATTCGCCACGAACGGGCGCTGATCTGGCGTCTCCGCGAGCGTTCCGATCTGGTGATCGATACCACCGAGATCGGCGTCGCCGATCTGCGCGGCCTGATGCAAGGCCACTTCACCCTCGATGACAGCCCCGAATTGCGCGTCTTCGTGACCTCGTTCTCTTTCCGGCTTGGCTTGCCGCGCGAGGCCGACCTGGTTTTCGACGTGCGCTTTCTGGCCAACCCTCATTACCAGCCCGAGTTGCAATCTCTCACGGGACTCGACCCCGATGTGGGGCGGTATATTGTGGAGGATCCCGGGTTCGAGTCCTTCTTCGAAAGCCTGATCACGATGCTGGAACCGCTGCTGCCGCGCTACGAGCAGGAAGGCAAGAGCTACCTCACGATCGCCATCGGCTGCACCGGGGGGCGTCATCGCTCGGTGTTCACCGCCGAGCGCCTGGCCGCCGCCCTCGGCAATCGTGGGCGGCGGGTCCACGTTCGCCACCGCGACGTTTCGCGGACGACGCCGGGATACAAAAAGCCGAAAAACACGAATACAGGGATGGACGCGACATGATCGGATTAGTGCTCGTCACCCATGGTCGCCTGGCCGAGGAGTTGATCGCCGCCACCGAACATGTGGTCGGCGCCCAGCGCGCGGTCAGATCGATTTGCGTCGGCCCCGACGACGACATGGAACAGCGCCGCGACGATATCCTTAAGGCGGTCGGCGACGTGGACGACGGTAACTGCGTCATCGTCCTCACCGACATGTTCGGCGGCACCCCCTCGAACCTCGCCATATCGATCATGGACCGGGCCAATGTCGAGGTCATCGCCGGGGTCAACCTGCCGATGCTGATCAAGCTGGCCAGCGTCCGCGAAAGCGAGCCGCTGGCCACCGCCGCGATCAGCGCCCAGGATGCGGGGCGCAAGTACATCAGCGTCGCCAGCGCCCTGTTGACGGGGCAGAAATGACACCGCCCAACGACGCTCATGTCGACGGCATACTCGACGGAGCGATCTTGCGCCGCCTGACGATCGCCAACCGGCGTGGCCTGCACGCCCGGGCGGCGGCCAAGTTCGTCAAGGTGGCGGCCGCCTTCGATGCCGAGATAACGGTCGGCAATCAGTCGGGAACGGTCTCGGCCTCGTCGATCATGGGCCTGATGACCCTGGCCGCCGGCATCGGCAGCGAGATCGAGATCGTCTGTCGCGGTCGCGAGGCCCGGGCCGCGCTCGAGGCCCTGAGCGACCTGATCGCCAACAAGTTCGAGGAGAGCTGAGCCGGCCATGACGAGCCCCACCGCACCCCGCGGCGAGGACACGGACGAGCACCAATTCACGGGCTTCGGCGTGGCGCCCGGGATCGCGTTCGGGACCGCGCATGTGATCGAACCGGGGATCACCGACGTGCCCCTGCGCGCGCTCGCCGGGAACGAGATCGAGGCCGAGCAAACCCGCTTTTCCGCCGCCGTGACCAAGGCCCAGCACCAGGTCGGCAAGCTGCGCGGCAAGGTCGCGGCACTGCCGGGGAGCGCGGCCGAGGAAATGGGTTATCTACTCGACGCCCACGCCCAGATGCTGGCCGGATCGCGGCTCGTGCGCGGCGCCGCGAAACGCATCGGCGAGCGCCGGATCAACGCCGAGGCGGCCCTGGCCGAGGAGCTGAACGCCATCGTCCAGGTGTTCGCGGCGATGGAGGACGATTACCTCGCCGACCGGGTCCAGGATATCCGCGACGTCGGCAACCGGCTGCTGCGCGGGCTGATGCGGGTCGGCTATCAGGCCTTTTCCGACCTCCCCGAGGGCACGGTCATCATCGCCGAGGAACTGACCCCGGCCGATACCGCGCTGATGGATCCCAAGCGCATCGCCGGCTTCGCTACCATGATCGGCGGCGCCCAGGGCCATACCGCGATCATGGCCCGCTCGCTCGGCCTGCCGGCGGTGATCGGGGTGGCGCGGCTGTTCGACCACGTCCGGTCGGGCGATCAAGTGGTGATCGACGGCGATGCCGGCCGGATCATCGTCAACCCCGCGCCCGAAACCCTGGCGCGCTACCGCTCGATCGAGGCCGAGAACCGGCGCCGGACGCAACGGCTCGACCGTCTGGCATCGCTGCCGGCGATCACCCGCGACGGCACCGAGATCGCCCTCATGGCCAACCTCGAGCTGCCCGGCGAAATCGACAACGCGCTCGGCGCCGGGGCCACCGGCATCGGTCTGTTGCGAACCGAGTTCATGTACATGAACCGCGACCAGCCGCCGAGCGAGGACGAGCAGTACCGCGATCTCAAGGCAATCGTCGAGGCGATGGGCGGACGTCCGGTCACCGTTCGCACCCTCGATCTCGGCGGCGACAAGCTGGCCGGGGCGATGGCCGGCGACATTCCGCAAAGCGCCAACCCGGCGCTCGGCGTCCGCGCGATCCGGCTCTCGCTTCGGGTGCTACCCCTGCTGGAAGCGCAGCTCGCGGCGATCCTGCGCGCCGGCGCCCACGGCCCGGTCCGCATCCTGCCGCCGATGATCGGCAACCCGGGCGAGGTACGCAAGGTGCGCGAGGTGATGGCCGATGTGGTGCGCGACCTCCACCGCCGGCGACTGCCGATCGCCGATCCGCCGCCGCCGCTGGGGGCGATGATCGAGGTGCCGGGCGCGGCGCTCTCGGCCGACAGCCTGGCGCGGGTCTGCGATTTTTTCTCGATCGGCACCAACGATCTGACCATGTACACGCTGGCCATCGATCGCGGCGACGAAAGCGTGGCCGCGCTCTACGACCCGCTCCATCCGGCGGTGCTGCGGCTGATCCAGTTCTCGGTCCGGGCCGGGCTCAATGCCGGCCTGCCGATCAACCTCTGCGGCGAGATCGCCGGCGACCCGCGCTTCACGCCGCTCCTGATCGGGCTCGGCGTGCGCGAACTCTCGATGTCGTCGGTCAGCCTGCCGGCGGTCAAGCAGCGGGTTCGCGGCCTGGCGCTCGACGAGGCCGAGCGGCGCGCGGCGACGATCATGGAGCAGACCGACAGCGGCGTTATCGCCGCCCTTCTCGACGACTTCAACGCGCTCGCCTGACTGGACAGTTTGACGGTTTTGCCTATAGTGCCGCGTCATGTCGTCCTCGCGGCCCGAGGGCGACGGCCCAACCGGGCGTGATCACGCCCGCCGCCGCAGCGAAACCCTCCCCACCCGTATGATTACGCAGGAGAACCGGATGTCCGAATTCACCGATTTCAAGGTTGCCGACCTCTCTCTCAAGGATTGGGGGCGCAAGGAAATCGACATCGCCGAGACGGAAATGCCCGGACTGATGGCGCTGCGCGAGGAATTCGGCCAGTCCAAGCCGCTCGCCGGCGCCCGCGTCGCCGGGTGCCTGCACATGACCATTCAGACCGCGGTCCTGATCGAGACCCTGATCGCGCTCGGCGCCGAAGTCCGCTGGTCCTCGTGCAACATCTTCTCGACCCAGGACCAGGCCGCCGCCGCCATCGCCGCCGCCGGGATTCCGGTCTTCGCCTGGAAGGGCGAGACCGAGGAGGAGTACGAGTGGTGCATCGAGCAGACCATCAACGGCCTCGACGGCTGGCATCCGACCATGATCCTCGACGACGGCGGCGACCTCACCAAGGTGATGCACGAGACCTATCCCGCGCTGATGAAGAACGTGCGCGGCCTGTCGGAGGAAACCACCACCGGCGTTCACCGGCTCTATGAAATGGAGCGCGACGGCAGCCTGATGGCGCCGGCGATGAACGTCAACGATTCGGTCACCAAATCGAAGTTCGACAACCTTTACGGCTGCCGCGAGAGCCTGATCGACGGCATCAAGCGGGCCACCGATGTGATGCTGGCCGGCAAGGTCGCCGTGGTCTGCGGCTTCGGCGAGGTCGGCAAGGGCTCGGCCGCCAGCCTGCGCGGCCAGGGCGCGCGCGTGCTGATCACCGAGATCGACCCGATCTGCGCACTTCAGGCGGCGATGGAAGGCTATCAGGTGGTGACCATGGAAGACGCGGCGCCGCTCGGCGACATCTTCGTCACCGCGACAGGCAATCTCGACGTCATCACCACCGATCACATGCGGGCGATGAAGGATCGCGCCATCGTCTGCAACATCGGCCACTTCGACAGCGAGATCCAGATCGCCGGCCTGCAAAACCTGGACTGGAACGAGGTCAAGCCGCAGGTCGACGAGGTGACCTTTCCCGACGGCAAGCGGCTGATCGTCCTGGCCAAGGGACGGCTGGTCAACCTCGGTTGCGCCACCGGACATCCGAGCTTCGTCATGAGTTCCTCGTTCACCAACCAGGTGTTGGCCCAGATCGAACTCTGGAATCACGCCGATCGCTACGAGAACAAGGTCTACGTGTTGCCCAAGACGCTCGACGAGAAGGTCGCGAGATTGCATCTCGACAAGCTCGGCGTGCGCCTGACCCAACTGACCGACGTCCAGGCCAAATATCTCGGCCTCGATCTTGATGGCCCGTACAAATCGGACCATTATCGCTACTAGAAATTAAGCCGCCGTCGTCACGCGGGGCGGCATCGCGGGGGCGATCGTGACGGCTCGTAACGCCGATAACCGCTTTCCCGCCGCGACCGTGGTCGCGGACGCGTCGGGGTCGGAGACCAGTCGGGCGACCGGCATCGCCATCGCCGCCGTCGCGGTCGTCGGCGGCACGGCCATCTTGGCCATCGTCGCTGGCGATCGTCTGCTCGGCAGTCTCGCCATCGGCGCCACGGTTCTGGCCGCCGCGGCGCTGATGCAAGGGCGACATCTGCTGGCGCGCATCCAGGCGACGGCCAACCGCCAGGCGGTCCGCGCCGCCGAGCTCGACTCCTTGCTGTCCTCGGTTCCGGGCGCCCATGTGGTGCTCGACGCGGACCCCGCCGACAAGCCCCTTACTCCGGCGCTCGCGGCATTGCTCGGGATCGAGGCCGCTCCGGTGACCCGCGATCATGTCATCGCCGCCTGCGCCGGCGACGACGACCTCGCCCGGGCGCTTGACCGGCTGGTCGGCGATGGCAAAGGCTTCACCCGGGAGGTCACCTGTCCCGCGACCGGACGCCGGCTTCGCATCCACGGCCGCTGGCTTGGCGGTCGCGACATGGCGCCGGCGACGGCCCTCTGGTTCGAGGACGTGAGCGATGAGGCGGCCACCGTCGCCGCCCTCGAGGTCGAGGCCACCCGCCTGCGCGCGATTCTCGACGCCATCCCGGTGCCGGTCTGGCAACGACGGCGAGACTTGGCGTTAAGCTATTGCAACCAGGCTTACGCCAAGGTCGTCGAACGCGACGTCGCGACCGCCATCGCCGCCGGCGGCGAACTGGTGGCCGAGATGGAACAGGCAGAGGCCCGCGCCCTCGCCGATCGCGCGATGGCGGCGGGCGAAAGCCTGTCCGCCGATCACCATGTCGTGGTCGAGGGCGAGCGCCGGCTTCTTAACGTTAACGAATCGCCAGTGGCCAACGGCGGCGGGACCGTCGGCATCGCCTGGGATCGCACCGATCTCGAGGCGGCGACGCGCGATCTCGAGCGCGTCGTCGCCGGCCATGCCGAAGCGCTCGAGCGGCTGACCACGGCGATCGCCATTTTCGGCCCCGATAAGCAACTCAAGTTCTTCAACAGCGCCTACGCCCAGCTCTGGCGCCTGGACCCCGACTGGCTGCGCGGCGAGCCGCTTCAAGGCGAAATTCTGGAGGCCTTGCGGGCCAGGCGACGGATCCCGGAAGTACCCGATTTTCCCGCTTACAAGAAAAAACGCGACGCCTTTTTCACCGCCCTGATCGACCCCTTGGAAGAGGTCGTCCATCTTCCCGACGGCAAGACCCTGCGCACGCTGATCTCGCCGCATCCCTTCGGCGGGTTGATGTTCGCCTATGAGGACGTGACCGACGCGCTGGCCTTGGAACGCTCGCTCAACACCCTGATCGCGGTCCAGCGGGCGACTCTCGACAACCTCTATGAAGGGGTGGCGGTGTTTGGCTCGGACGGGCGGCTCAAGCTCTCCAATCCGGGCTTCGCGCGCCTTTGGCGGCTGGCTTCCGAGCGGGTCGAGGGCGAGCCCCATATCGCCGAAGTCGTCGAGGCGACGCGCGATCTTTACGACCCCGCCGGAGACTGGGAAACGCTCAAGGCCGGCATCATCGCCCACACCACCGACCGAACCCCACGCTTCGACCGCCTGGAGCGCCGCGACGGCTCGGTGCTCGAATGGGCGAGCGTGCCGCTGCCCGACGGCGCCACCTTGATGACCTATCTCGACGTCACCGACAGCATCAAGGTCGAGCGCGCCCTGCGTGAGCGCAACGAGGCCCTTGAAGAGGCCGACCGGCTGAAATCCGAGTTCATCGCCAACGTCTCCTACGAGCTGCGCACGCCGCTCAACACCATCATCGGTTTCAGCGAACTGCTCGATACCGGCTTCTTCGGCGCCCTCAACGAACGCCAGGGCGAATACGTCACCGGCATACTCGACTCGTCGCACCAACTCCTGCAACTGATCAACGATATCCTCGATCTGGCCTCGATCGAGGCCGGGCAAATGCAGCTCAACGTCGCCAGCTTCGACCTCGACGCCGTTCTCGCCAGCATGCTGACCCTGACCCACCAGCGCATCCGCTCCGAGAACGTCGAGCTCGAGTTCGATTGCCCCGGCAATCTCGGCGAAATGATCGGCGACGAGCGGCGCATCAAGCAGGTCGTGTTCCATCTGCTCAGCAACGCCATCCATTATTCGCCGCCGGGCGGCAAGGTGCTGCTCGAGGGCCGGCGCGACGGTGACGTCATCACCATCGCGGTGGTCGATTCCGGCAGCGGCATCGCCCCCGAGGATCAATCGCGCGTATTCGACAAGTTCTGGCGCGGCGACAAGCCGACGACGCGGCGCGGCAGCGGGCTCGGTCTGTCACTGGTCAAGTCCTTCGTCGAACTGCACGGCGGCGAGATCGCCATCGAATCGGCGCCCAGCGCCGGAACCCGGGTCACCTGCCGATTGCCGGTCGATGCCCGCGCCCAGAGGCGACAGATGACGGCGGCCGATTGAGCCAGCCGCCGCCCCGCCCCCGCGTGGACGCGTCGCTATCGGCCTTCCGTCGGCTCGATGTCGTGGTGCCCGATGCCGGCGCCGAACGCGTCGAGGCCGCTCTCGCGCCACTGGCCGCGGCGGTGTCGCGCTTCGCCCTCGAGGACGACGCCAGCGACGAGATCACCGCGTGGCGCATCGAGGCCCTGTTCGGACGCGATGTCGATCGCGCCGTCGTCGCCGCGCGGCTGGCGCTAGCGACGGCGAGCCTTGGCATGACGACGCCGGAGAGCGCCTGGTCCGAGGTTCCCGACGCCGATTGGCTGACGATCACGCGGCAATCCTTCGCCGCCATCCGGGCCGGGCGCTACCACGTTCACGGCCATCATCTCGCCGCCGCCAGCGGCGCCATCGACATTCGCCTCGACGCCGGCCGGGCCTTCGGCTCGGGCGAGCACGAAACCACGCGCGGCTGTCTACTGGCGCTCGACTGGCTGGCTCGTCGTCATCGTCCGCGCCGGGCGCTCGATCTCGGTTGCGGATCGGGCCTGCTGGCGATCGCCATCGCCAAGACCTGGCCGGCCAGCGTGATCGCCGCCGACATCGACCCGATCGCGGTCGCCGTCGCCCGGGACAACGCGCGCCGCAACCGGGTCGCCACCGTGATCACCGCAATCGCCAGCGACGGCTACCGCGCGGCCGCCCTGCGCCGGCGCGCGCCCTTCGATCTGATCGCCGCCAACATCCTGGCCCGTCCCTTGGTGGCCATGGCGCCGGCCCTCGCCCGCGCCCTCGCCCCGGGTGGCGTGGCGGTGCTCTCGGGCCTGCTGGCGAGCCAGGAACGCGCGGTTCTTCAGGCCCATCGCCGACACGGTCTGGCGCTGCGGCGGCGCTTCGCGATCGGTGCCTGGCGGACCCTGGTGATCGGCAAGCGTTGACGATCGGAAGGCGGCTCAGGCCGCGCTCTCGGCCCCGCTGATCACCCGCGCGCGGGGGAAGCGGACCCGGGCCGTGGTGCCCACGCCGATCGCGCTGTCGAGGGTGAAGCTGGCGCCATGGGCCTCGGCCAGAGCGCGGATCAGCGGCAGGCCGAGGCCAGTGCCCTCGCAGGTCCGGGTCATCGCGCTCTCGACCTGGCCGAAGGGCGACATCGCCCGGGGGATATCCTCGGGCGCGATGCCGATGCCCGTATCGGAGACCTCGAACGTAAGCCCATGGCGCCGATCGACCCCGATTCGCAGCAGCACCCGGCCGCCCTTG
>Ga0114931_10000520_pt1 | contig 46485 bp, 40 predicted proteins | sample 2SBtaG_FD_89579 | JGI IMG/M metagenome (GOLD analysis project Ga0114931, IMG submission 89579) | Deep subsurface microbial communities from Kolumbo volcano to uncover new lineages of life (NeLLi) - 2SBTROV14_V59a metaG | ecosystem: Environmental > Aquatic > Marine > Volcanic | place: Kolumbo... | reverse complement strand
TTTCTATCCTGCAGGCCGAGTCAATTTTACGCGAAATCGGGCCAGACTATCGAAGATCCGGCCCAGCGGCGCCGATGTAATGGAAAAGTGGCCTCCACGGTCGGGTAGAACGAGGTGGCGTGGTTTTTTTTGCATGGACGCACATCGAGAGGACTGGCGCGCGGATTGCGCGAACGATAAATCCCTGCGGATGGTGGGTGTGCGATCGGGCGCATGGGAAGTTTCCGGCTTGGTACGCATTGAATACATACCAGCCTGATCGCCGTCGGGTCCGGCCTGCCATCCAGATAGCTGTGGCGATGCGCCGGAAATTCTGCATAGCTTCAAATCGCGCGAATTTATCGAGAAATCCGGATGATCGACAATGAATCCGCAAGATGCCTGCAGGGCGTCAGCCCGGCAAGCATCTTGCTCTGTAGCGAAGCCGCGCTCGTCACTAGTCGCGCAGCACTGGTGACGAGCGCGGTGACTCCATAAACCCTGCGACATTCGGGCTGATTTTCATCGTTACAGCGGGATGATCTGTTCTTACAATCCGCCCTGTGATCAGTTTTATCCGTGGCCACTGCGTGTGACATGGCCAGCCCCCCATTCAGTGATGCAAAAAGTGAGATGCATTCTATAGCACTTAGTGCGACAATTGTGATCTCATGACAAGGACCGTAGATGCGGACCTTCAAGACGAAATGGTTCACCAAATGGGCGTCAAGCCAGAAGCTGACGGACGAGACCCTGACCACGGCGGTGGCTGAGATGGGGCAAGGCCTGGTCGATGCCGAACTCGGTGGTCAGGTGGTCAAAAAGCGCGTCGCGTTGCCCGGCAAAGGCAAACGCGGCAGCACCCGGACGCTGGTGGCCTTCCGGCAAGGTGACAAGGCGTTCTTCATCTACGGCTTTGCGAAAAGCGAACGGGCCAACATCAGTGACAAAGAACTGAAAGCGTTGAAGCTGTTGGCCGGTGAGTTGTTGAGTTATACGAAGCCGGCCCTGGCAAAAGCAGTTAAGGTCGGTGAGTTAATCGAGGTAGAGGACGATGGCTAAAAAAATTCTGGATGCCGTACATCAAACGGCCAAGGGCTTGTGCAAAGCCGGCACGATGGATGCGAGGACCATGCGTGAGTTCGATGCGCTGTGCCTGCCGCCGGTGAAAGAATACAGCGCCACACAGATCAAACGGCTGCGCACCCGGAGCAAAGCCAGTCAGGCGGTGTTCGCTGCCTACCTGAACACCAGCACTTCCACGGTGCAGAAGTGGGAACAGGGCCAAAAAAAGCCCAACGGCCCATCATTGAAGCTCTTGAATCTGGTCGCGCAAAAAGGTCTGGAAGCGCTCGGATAAGCGGTTGGAATATCGGTTATTCTTTCTTGCACAATGCTGGTATTTATTGACGAAAGTGGATGTGCGGGATTCAAGTTTTCCAAGGGCTCGAATCCTCATTTTTGTGTGGCTATGGTGATTTTCAAGAGTGACGCGGAAGCTCTATTAACTGCTCAAACGATTGATGAGACTGCTATTTCTGTTGGGCAGAAACCGGAGTTCAAGTTTTCCAAATGCCAGCCTACAGTCCGCGATGCTTTTTTTAAAAGTGTCATCAAACACGATTTTCTGGTTAGAGCGCTCGTGGTTAACAAGCAAAAATTGGAGAGCAGGCACTTACGCAGCAATTCAGACCAGTTTTACAATTATTTTGTGCGGCAATTGATGAAGCACGATAACGGCATCCTGGTTGATGCTCGGGTAAGAATTGATGGAAGCGGTGATCGCAAATTTAAGAAATCCTTGAATACGTATCTCCGTCGCGAACTTGGACCAGGCAAGATCAGACATATCCGGATGGTGAGCTCAAAGAACGACCGATTGATTCAACTCGCCGACATGTGCGTTGGAGCAATCGCCCGGAAGTACAACCCCAACAGGACTTTCGGGGACCGTTGGTCGAATTTGCTTTCCCCCAAGATCAATGACATCTGGCGTTTCCCGAACTAAAAAAGCCCCAGGCAACTGCTGGAGCTTTCATTAGAGAAGCGACCCTGCGGCCTAGCTGCGGGTTACCACAGCAAGTACCCCATACGGCGGCCGGTTCGGCGCGCAGGGACGACTTTATTCGGTAATCTCGATCCTATTGTATTTGTCTCTAGAGGAACAAAAATAGTTCACAAATCTGCCACTGTGTGGCTCTTGGCGCCTAGCCATGAGCGAATTGTGACCCTTATCACCCTGTGGTTCAAGTAATGCTGTCATGCAGCGACAGCCGCTACACCCAGATGACATAATGCCAGCACACTATTCTCCCCGTTTCCGTCAGAAACTCACCGTTCTTGTCAAGATTGCGTACCTGTCTTCCGGCCTTGGGGACGCCAATAACTACGCGGGTTTCAGCCAATCAGTAGAAACCCGTTTCAAATTTCCTAACAATCTCCTAACAATTCCTGGTGCACCAGCCGCCGCCAGGCGCCTCCAGCAGCACGAACTCGGGCTGCAGGTGTTTGTTATTAGGTAGGGAAGCGGTTATCGCGCCGTGCTGGGCCTCTACGGGCGATGTTTGAAATCAGGGTGCGGGCCGTCATACGCGCCTGAATAGGCATAACCCCGTAGTTAACTTCGGCCCTAATATGCGCCAATCCCCTGTAGACTGATCGGACAATTAACCTGATGACGCAATCTAAGGGGAAGGTCATGAAACGTTTTATTCTGGCGTTCGTGTTGGTATTTTTCATTTATGCTGCTGATGCGGCGAGCATATACGGGCTTAGCAGTGCAGGCACGTGGCAGATCGATCCTTTAACTGGGAAAGCATCACTGCTTTCCAACTTTCAGGTCACCTTGTATGGCGGGGGAATCACTTATGCAGCCGTCCCTATCCCCGCCGCCTTCTGGCTCTTCGGCTCGGCGCTTGGCCTGCTTGGGTGGATGCGACGCGGAAATTCGGGCAGATATTAGGTATTCGCAGACATATTCGATTCAACTCGCCGACATGTGCGTTGGAGCAATCGCCCGGAAGTACAACCCCAACAGGACCTGTTTTCCGGCCTTGGGGATGCCATCTTATTCCGTAAATCGACTGCAATGCGGTAGTCGATCTGGCACTTATGAGTGGCCGGCAATAAAAACAATCTGGACCAATGTTCAGGAGGGACACTAAGTTATGTCAATATCCTCGGGAAGAGAGTTGACATGTCATTTTAGTACGGTAATATACCGTACTATTAGAGTGTTAGCAGGCACGATATAGGCCTTAAGCTTGGAGGATAATGTGATGGTAGCGTCGGCGCGCTTCGACCTGAAACTTGATAAGGATGACAAAGAGTTATTCTCACAGGCGGCAACCCTGATGGGGACGAGCATGGCGGGATTTGTGCGTGCTGCCGCAAAGGAAAAAGCGCGGGCCATGATTGATCAGGAATCCAGACTGATCCTGTCCCGGCGCGACTTTCGTGCTTTGAACAAGGCGCTGGACCAGGCTTTTACGCCCAACAAGCCCATGCAGGAGGCGCTGGACACTGCAGGCAAGACTGTACGTCGTGCTTGAAGAACAGCGGCTTGATTCCGAGGTTCACAACTGCGCCGAATTTGATTGCGAAACGCCCGAGTTAAACGACTACCTTGTGCGGATCGCTACCCAGGATCGCCGGCGCAATCTCTCTCAAGTCTATGTTCTCATTGATTCCGATGATCCAACGACGGTGCTTGGCTACTACACACTGAGTGCTGCGCAGGTCGACGTGGATCAATTGTCAGAGTATGAAAGCCGTCGTCTGCCCCAGTATCCCATTCCGTGCTTTCGGATGGGGCGGTTTGCCATTGGAAAGGATTTTCAAGGTCAGGGTATAGGTAAAAGTTTATTGGGTTGCGCTGTCGACCGTTGTTTGCAGGCTCGGCAAGAGGTCGCTGCCTATGCTTTGATTGTGGACGCTAAGGACATCAACGCGAAGTCATTTTACGAACACTTCGGCTTTGTTGCCTTCGCTGACAAACCGCTGTCCTTGTATCTTGCAATAGGGAAGGCGCAACGGGGTCGGACCAGCGTAACCCCATGACTGGCAATGAAATATTCCTTAAAAACAACGCCTGACGCGCACTAATTCAGCTATTTTGTCGTAAAAATCAGGATTTAGTCCCAAGGCCAGGTCCAGGCTGAAAAGGGTCGCCTGTTTGAATGGAAAATCGGGTATGACGGCCATATTGCAGATTTTCCGGGCTTCGTCATTTCTCGCTATTCCGGCGACTTATGCAGTCTCGACCCCGAGAGTACGAGAGAAGCTACTTCTAACGATTTATTTATAAATGAATTAACATCTGGGCTCGCTGTTTGTTAGTGGGGGTGGGCAGTGCCGGCACAGTGTACTGAACGCAAGCTTCTGGATCGGTCGCAGTGAACGGATGGCTGGGGAATTCCGCCCTCTGGTACGGCATGAGCGCGCTGGTTTATGCGTTGCTGGGCATCGGGTTGCTGTTGCGTGGTGCCGGGTTGCTGCGGCGAAATATACTGGCGGTGGCGTCTGGCGGTATCGTGTGGTCCGGCTACTTTGCCGTTACGGCGGCCGATCCGGTTGTCTATCGTCTCGATGCGGCCACCTTTTTTATCGAAATGCTTTTCATGCTGACGTGGTTCGCACTGCTCTATCGTTTATTGCGCGGGCCCTACCGGCAATCGATGCCCGAGACGGTTCGGCGCGGGTTGTATCTTTTCTGGACCCTGGTGCTGCTGTCGGGAGCTGTCGTCACGTGGTTCGTGGTCATGGATGGCAGCGGCACGCGAGCCGCGGGTTATTACCCTGTCATTATGCTCAGCGCAGCACTGATGTGCTTCGGCCTGTCGGCACAGTTGAACCGCGATGCGCCGGTTGAAAATACGCTGACACTGCATTCGATGACCACCGCGGGCGGGGTGCTCAGCGGCGCTCAAGCGCTGTTGTTCGGTGTGGCAATGCTGGCCGGTTCCGTGCCTGCCACCCTGCTGATCGTGCGCGTCGTGGCCGTCGGCAGTGCCGGTTTATTGCTGCTGCACGCCGTTCGCCGGCGACCGCAATGGTCCCTGGATATCTTCGTTTCGCCGCAGGCGCGAGCGTATTTGCCGCGCCTGTTGCCGATGCTCCTGGTGCTGGTCATCCTGCTGGCGCTGATGCCGCTGACCCGCACCATGCACCAGGAAAACGTGCAGACGCTGGCAGGCCTGTTGATCGCGCTGACGGGCATCCCGATCGCCCTGTTAATGTTTTCGGAGAATCTGAGTGCCCGGTTGCGCGTGTTCATCAGCAAGCATTTCCTGCCGTTCCGGTTCGATTACCGCGAGGAATGGCTGCGACTCATCGATACGCTGGCTTCTCCTGAGCAGCGTGTTCCGTTGCCCGAACGCGCGATCAAGGCGGTTGCGCAGATTGTCGGCGCACCGGCCGGCCTGTTGTGGTGGCGTGAGAATGCCCACGAACCGTATCGATGCACGGCGACATGGAATACGCGCATGTGGCCCGAAATAGAAGTGCAGCGCGACGAACCGGCATTACGGTTCATGTGCGAGCGCCAATGGATACTCGACACGGCCGAACTCGATCGTGATCCCGAATTGTATGACGGGCTGCGCCGTCCGTGGTGGACCGAGCAGCTGCCCGAGGGATTGCTGGTCGTGCCGTTGATCAGTAACGAGGAACTGCTCGGCTTCATCGTCCTGTTCCAGTCCAGTTCGGCGTTTCGCCTGACCTTCGAAGAAATCGATCTGCTGCGTACCGCCGGACGCCAGGTCGCGGCGCATCTCGCCCAATACGAGGGCGACAAGCAATTGGCCGAGGTGCAGCAGTTCGAGGCTTTTAACCGTCTGACGGCGTTCGTCATGCATGATCTGAAGAATCTGATTGCGCAGCAATCGTTGATGGTCAAGAACGCGGCTAGGCACAAGGATAACCCCGACTTTTTCAGAGATGCGATGGCGACGATCGAGAACTCGGTTGCGCGCATGAACAAATTATTACGCCAGTTACAGAGTGGCGATACCACCGGGCCGACCGAGCGCGTCCAGTTGAGCGATGCGTTGCTCGAGGCGATCGAAAACGCAGAAAATCACAAGCCGGAACCCGTGTTCAAAAATGGCGGTGAAGGTCTCGCAGCCAGCATCGACCGGGAACGGTTTACTGCCGTCGTCGGGCACCTGATACGCAATGCGCAGGAGGCGACCTCGGCTCAGGGCCATGTCACGATCCAGCTTGCCCGCGACAAGGATGCAGCCGTCATCCGCATCGAGGACGACGGCTGCGGCATGCCAGGGGAGTTCATTCGCAACCGCCTGTTCCGTCCCTTTGACAGCACGAAAGGCAGCAAGGGCATGGGAATCGGCGCATATCAGGCACGCACTTTCGTCGTCGATTCCGGCGGCAGTCTGGAGGTCGAATCGGAGCCGGATCGCGGTACCGTGGTTGTGATCCACTTACCGATCGTGAAATAGGTCCGGTGCTATGATGCATCGGCCGGGCGGCGGTGCCCGAAAGCATGAGAGCGGCCGGATGCCCTGGCCGCCGGTAAGGTGAAGCCGGTCAGAGAACGAGCGTGACTGAACTGCAAAAAAGATTGCTAGTCGTTGAAGACGATCCCGGGCTCCAGAGCCAGTTGCGCTGGTGTTTCGAGGATTACGAGGTCCTCGTTGCCGAGGACCGCGAGTCGGCGCTGGCCCAGTTGCGGCGTTATGAACCGCCGGTTGTACTGCAGGATCTGGGGTTGCCGCCCGACGCGGAGGGCATCAGCGAGGGACTTGCCACGCTCGAAGAAACGCTGGCCCTGGCGCCGGCCACGAAAGTCATCGTCGTGACCGGGCATGGCGACCAGGAAAACGCGGTCAAGGCCGTCGGGCTGGGCGCCTACGATTTCTATCAGAAGCCGGTCGAGACCGAGGCTTTGCAGCTGATCGTCAACCGGGCTTACCAGATTTTCGAACTCGAACAGGAAAATCAGCGACTGTTGCGTCACCAGGGCGCGTCGCCGCTGGACGGTATCGTTGCAGCGAGCGAAAAGATGCTGCAGGTCTGTCGCATCATCGAAAAAGTTGCGCCGACCAACGCGACTTCCTTGCTGTTGGGAGAAAGCGGTACGGGCAAGGAATTGCTGGCGCGGGCGCTGCACTCGCTGAGTCCGCGGGCCGACAAGCGTTTTGTCGCAATCAACTGTGCCGCCATTCCTGAAAACCTGCTCGAGAGCGAGTTATTCGGCTACGAGCGCGGGGCATTCACCGGCGCCGTCAGGCAGACCCAGGGCAAGGTCGAACTCGCCGATGGCGGGACCCTGTTTCTGGACGAGATCGGCGACATGCCGATGGCCCTGCAGGCCAAGCTGCTGCGGTTTCTGCAGGAACGGGTCATCGAGCGTGTCGGCGGTCGCGAGGAAATACCGGTTGACGTGCGCATCGTTTGTGCGACGAATCGCGATCCGAAAGTCGCCATCAGCAAGGGTCTGTTTCGCGAGGATCTGTACTATCGTGTCAGTGAAATCACGATTGACATTCCGCCGTTGCGCGAACGCGAAGGCTGTCGGCTCGTACTCGCGCGTGCTTTGCTCGAGCGCGAGGCCGAGAAACAGGGACGACCGATCAAGGGTTTTACCCAGGATGCGCAGAGTGCGATTCAGAATCACGCCTGGCCCGGTAATGTTCGGGAAATGGAAAACAAGGTCAAGGGTGCCGTGATCATGGCCGAGGGCAAGCAGGTGACGGCCGCCGACCTGGGACTGTCCGATGTCGATACGGCCGGGCCGGATCTGAATCTGCGCGAGGTCCGGCGGCGTGCGGAGAGTCGGGCAATCAATCGCGCGCTGGTTTTCTCGGACGGTAATATCTCGCGGGCGGCGAAAATGCTCGGGATCACACGCCCGACGTTGTACGACTTGCTCGAGAAGTACGATATTCAGGCGCAGCATTGAGGGGCCGGATGTGGCGGTGTGGCTTTGGAATGTCGTTCGGCGCTTCCCCTGCACGGAAAAACCCTGAACTGAAATCCAAACTGTCGCCTGTCGGCAATCACTCGGCCGGATGGCGCGCCAGGTGTTTTTCCCAGTTCAGCGCGCTGGCCGCAATCACATCCAGATCATCGTAGCGCGGCTGCCAGTTCAGCGTGGTTTTAATGTGCTCGCAGGCGGAGATCAGCATGCCCGGATCGCCGGCGCGCCGGGGGCCTTCCTCGGTATCGAGCGGTGCGCCATGGGCTCTTTCAACGGCGGCAATGACTTCGCGGACGCTGAATCCATGGCCATAGCCGCAGTTCATGACGTCGGATTTGCCGCCGTTGCGCAAGTAGGTCAACGAGTCGAGGTGAGCGCGGGCGAGATCTTCGACATGTATGTAGTCCCGTACTCCGGTACCGTCCGGTGTGTCGTAATCGGTGCCGAAGATACTGACCCGGTCCCGTTTGCCGACCGCCACCTCACAGGCAACCTTGGTCAGCAGCGTGGCAAGTTTTGTCGACTGTCCGATGCGACATTGCGGGTCGCTGCCGGCGACGTTGAAATACCGCAGGGCGACGTAAGTCAGGTCATTGACTGCGGCGGCGTCGCGGAGCATCCATTCGGTCATCAGCTTGGATGTCCCGTAGGGATTGATCGGTTCGGTCGGCGAGTCTTCGCGGCAGATGCCGGTTGCATGGTTGCCGTAAACCGCCGCTGTCGATGAAAAGACGAAGTGGCGAACGCCGCCTTCCAGCGCGCATTCGAGCAGGTTGCGGCTCGAGCAGGTATTATTGCCGTAGTATTTCAGCGGTAATTCGACCGACTCCGGTACGATCGTATGCGCGGCAAAGTGCATGATGGTATCGATGGAGTGCTCTGCGATGATCCGGCGCACCAGTTCGCGATCGCCGGTTTCACCGACGACGAGTTCGCCGTATAGCACGGCGGAACGGAAGCCGGTGCTCAGATTGTCGAGGACGACGACCTTCTCTCCGGCTTCGCCGAGCTGGCGGACGACGTGGCTGCCGATATAGCCGGCGCCGCCGGTTACGAGTATTGCGTGATGGGTCATGTGTGATTGGGTCCTGGCCGGTGCTTGGTGGGGTTTTGTTCGGGTCAAGGTTAAACCAAATGAAGGGTTTTCGTCGCGGAAATCGTACAGATATTATGTCAGATCCGGGCGTGTGGCATTGTCGTCCAAATCTTGACCTGACGTGATCCCGGCGAGAGACTGTCGCCATATCGACGCCGATCCTGCGGAGCGTCGGAGTTCGTGCAAGGGCAGGGATGACCAGCAAGACACCATTATTAGGCGCCGATGAACCCGGGCCAGTCGAACTGCTGACGGTCGACCCCGCATACCCGGCTCTGCTGGTTTGCGATCATGCAACCAACCGGATACCTGCCAGCCTCGACGGACTCGGCATTTCCCCGGTGGATCTGAATACCCATTTCGCCATCGATATCGGCGCTGCGGATGTCGTGCGTCATCTGAGCGGCAATCTCGGTTTGCCGGCCGTGCTGACGACGTATTCGCGGCTGGTCGTCGATTGCAACCGCGCCCTGACGGATCCGAGCGCCTTTCCGGTCTGCCTGGAAAACCTCCCGGTGCCGGGCAACCAGGCGCTGGATCATGAGGAGAGAAAGGCCCGGGCCGATTGGCTGTACTGGCCTTACCACCAGGCTGTCAGTGCGTGCCTTGCCGATCTGCAGACCGGCGACCGGGCGCCGGCACTGATCGCGATACACAGTTTTACCCCGATGTTCGATAATTTTTCAAGACCATGGCACATTGGCGTGCTATGGGACAAGGATCCGCGTATTCCGCTGCCGTTAATCGATGCGCTGCGCCGGATCGACGGGATCGTCGTCGGGGACAACGAGCCGTATTCGGGCCGTCATCCGCATGATTTTACAATCGATCATCACGGCGAAGCCGAGGGTCTGGCACACGTATCGGTGGAGATACGCCAGGACCTGATCGAAACTCCGGACGGCGTGGCCCACTGGGGTGGTATTTTGGCGGAAGCCCTGGGCCCCATCCTGTCCGGGCGCGGACTTTACGAGCGCTGGACCGTTTGAGGAACGACGCAAAAACCACGTCGGAGGTGATCGATGACAACCCCGCGGGAACCTGATTTTACGGTCGGCATCGAGGAAGAGTACCTGCTCGTCGACAGTTCGACGATGGAACTGGTCAGCGATCCACCGGTTTCGATCATGGCCGAATGTCAGCGACTGACGCCGACCCAGGTTTCGCCCGAGTTACTGCGTTCCCAGATCGAGGTCGGCACGACAGTCTGCGCGTCCGTCGCCGAGGCGCGCGCCGACCTCGCACAGCTGCGCGGTATCGTCATCGAAGCCGCCCGCCGCGAGGGGTTGAGTCCGATTGCCGCTTCGACGCACCCGTTCGGCCACTGGCAGGAACAAAAGCATACGCCGGTCGAACGCTATCGGGATCTGACAACCGAAATGCAGGCTGCCGCACGCCGGTTGCTGATTTGCGGGATGCATGTGCACGTGGGCATCGAAGATGACGAATTGCGCATCGACCTGATGAACCAGATACGCTATTTCGTGCCGCACCTGCTGTCCCTGAGTGCTTCTTCGCCTTTCTGGGAAGGTCTCAATACCGGTCTGCGCTCCTACCGGCTGACAATATTCGATGCGCTGCCCAGGACGGGTCTGCCGCAGCGGTTTGAAAGTCACGCGGAATATCAACGTCATGTCAATATTCTCGTGCACGCCGGGCTGCTCGAAGATGCGACGAAAATCTGGTGGGATATTCGCCCGAGTGCCCGTTATCCGACACTCGAAACGCGGATTTTCGACGTTTGCACGAACCTCGACGATGCTGTCGCACTGACAGCACTGACGATGTGCCTGCTGCGCATGTTGTATCGTCTGCGCCTGAAGAATCAGCGCTGGCGGATCTATAACTCGATGCTGCTGTATGAAAACCGCTGGCGCGCCATGCGCTACGGAACGGATGACACGCTGCTCGACCTGGCCCGCGGCCGGCTGGTGCCGTTCGACGAACTGCTCGAGGAATTGCTGTCGCTGGTCGAGCAGGATGCCGTGGCTTTCGATTGCGAGGCTGAAGTTGCCCACGTCCGGGAAATTCTTGCCAGGGGCACCAGTGCACACCGGCAGGTCACCGCCTATGAGGAGGCTGTCGCCGGTGGTGCAACTCACGAGGAAGCTTTGCGAGCCGTCGTCCGGTTTCTGATCAGGGAAACTGCCATTGGCGCGGCGCAGGCACACTAGGTGGCAATGAGCGAAAACCTCCCCGAGCAGCCGGTCAGCCGAATATCGGTTGCGCCGATGATGGACTGGACCGATCGACATTGCCGGTACTTCTTCCGGCTGTTGAGTCCCGATGCACGTCTGTATACCGAGATGATAGTCGACCAGGCGCTGCTGCACGGCAATCCCGACCGGTTGCTGGCCTACGACCCGTCCGAACACCCGGTTGCGCTGCAGCTCGGCGGCCACGATCCGGGCAGGCTGGCTGCAGCCGCCGAAATGGCTTCCGGCTACGGTTACGATGAATTGAATCTGAACATAGGCTGTCCGAGTGACCGCGTGCAGTCCGGCCGGTTCGGCGCGTGCCTGATGGCCGAGCCGCAACGCGTTGCCGATTGCGTGGCGGCAATGGCGACAAACGCCGCCGCGCCCGTCTCTGTCAAGGCCCGGATCGGCATTGATGACCACGATGATTACGGGTTTCTGACGACGTTCATACAGACCGTTGCGCGCGGCGGATGCCGGCATTTCATTCTGCATGCCCGCAAAGCAATCCTCGCCGGGCTGAGCCCGAGGGAAAACCGCAGCATTCCACCCTTGAAATATGCGACCGTATACCGGTTAAAACAGGATTTTCCGGAGCTGACCATCGTGCTGAACGGCGGTATCGGCAGCGTGAGCGAGGTGCGCGAACACCTTGAACACGTCGATGGCGTGATGATCGGACGCAAGGCCTGCGCCGAACCTTATCTGCTGGCCGAATTACAGGCACAGGTCGGGAGGTCGGCATCGCGTACCGGCTGGCAGCTTCCCGATCGGCATGACATCGTCAGGCAGATGGCCGATTATGCGGACCGACAACTGGCCGGCGGGGTGCGGTTGCACCACATCACGCGGCATATGCTCGGACTGTTTGCCGGTCAGCCTGCTGCCCGACGATGGCGAAGGTACCTCAGTGAGCAAGGACAGCGATCCGGCGCCGGCTCCGAAGTCCTGCATGATTCCCTGCGAATATTTGACCGCGCCGCTTGAATGCATCGACCGTCTTGAGCGACACTGCAAGTTATTCGACAGCCTCGACGAATGATCAACCACTGACTCACTGAAAAAGGATTACATCAGCACATGGCGGTAAGAAAACAGGATATCCCGAGCACGATTGGCCAACAGGCGCGGACGATGGCCGAACAGGCCGACCGGCACGAACTCTACGAAGAGTCCGTGCAGTGTGTCGAAGAAGAATGCGAATTCGTCACCCGGACCTTCAAGAGCATTCGGAGCCGGCCGGCGCTGAGTTTTCGTGAAGATTTTTGCGGTACCGCCAGCGCGGCCTGCCAATGGGTGCGCCAGGGCCCGGAGCATACTTCGATCGGCGTCGATCTGGACCCGGAGGTGCTGGCCTGGGGGCGTGAAAACCGGGTCGGGCGGCTCGACGACGGGCAGAAGAAACGCATCACCCTGATCGAGTCGAACGTTCTCGAAGTCAAAACAGATCCCGTCGATACCATCGGCGCTTTCAACTTCAGCTACTTCATTTTTCAGCAGCGCGAATTGATGAAGCAGTATTTCCGGTCGGTTTACGATTCGCTCAAGCCCGATGGCATCTTCTTCCTCGACGCCTTCGGCGGTTACGAGGCCTTCGAGGAAATGAAGGAGAAGACCAAATACGACAATTTCACCTACATCTGGCATCAGAAACGCTACAGTCCGATTACCGGCGAGATGGAGTGTCATATTCACTTCAAGTTTCCGGACGGCTCTAAGCTGAAAAAGGCGTTTTCGTATACCTGGCGACTGTGGACGTTGCCGGAGATCCTCGAAATGCTGGCCGAAACAGGCTTCAAAAACCCGACCGTGTACTGGGAAGGAACCGACGAAGACGGCGAAGGCAACGGGGTTTTTACCCCGGAGACGTACGGTGAAGCCGATGCGGGCTGGATTGCTTACCTGGTTGCCGAGAAATAGGGCCGGGCAGGACCGCAAGGGCGGGGCGCTGCAGCGCATCAGTACTTTGACTTATAATCGTCAGGCTCGTTGGATTATGTCATAAAGCTCATGGCTACTCATGTAGACAGCGTCAAAGAAGAGACCTACGTCACGATTTTGTTTGCCGACGTGGTGGGCAGTACCCATCTCTATGAAGTCCTGGGTGACGAAGAGGCGCGTGAAACGGTTCGGCGCTGTGTCGAGATCATGAAAGAGGCCACCGAGCAATATGGCGGTTCCGTGATCAAGACGATGGGCGATGAGGTGATGTCGACGTTCCCGTCCGCCGACGACGCCATGAATGCCGCCAGCCAGATGCAAAAACGCATCACCGACAACGATACGCTGACGACGGCGCGTTCCCATGTTTCGATACGCATCGGCAGTCACTACGGCCCGGTCGTGGTCGAGGATCGCGATATTTTCGGCGCCGCCGTGCATACGGCAAACCGCATGACATCACAGGCGAAGGCCGGACAGATCATTACCACGGCGGTGACCGTCGAACAGCTCAGTGGCGGCTGGCGGGCGCTGGTGCGTCAGATCGATATTGCCACCGTGCGCGGTCAGTCCGACGAAGTGGCCGTGTTCGAAGTGCTCTGGCAGCCCGAAGAAGCGACGAGTATGTTGCCGTCGATCCGGATGGATGCATTGCCCGGCCGGGAACCGCGCAAGCTTCGTCTGCGTTTCGGCGGCCAGGAAGTCGTACTGGGCGAAGGGGGCACGGCCAATGCGACACTGGGCCGCGCCGATGAAAATAATGTCGTGGTAAAGGGGAAGCTGATTTCACGCGTGCATGCGCGGATCGAGTGCAGCAAGAATCATTTTACGCTGATCGACGAGAGCACTAACGGCACATTTGTGCAGCGTGAAGATGGCGAAGAATTGTACATCAGGCGCGACAGCACGGAATTGACCGGCAGCGGCATCATCGGGCTGGGTAAAGTCGCTACGGCCGGCTCGTCATTGGCGATCGCATACGAGATCTTTTAGCGGCAATCTGCCGGACAAAAAAAAGCGGCCGAAGGCCGCTTTTTTTTGCAGACTGCAATGATTCAACGCAGAGATTCGACGATCTTGCGATGCTCCTCGGTAAGTTTTTCGGGGATGTGATCGCCGAATTCCCGGAGATATTCGCCAATTGCCTGCATCTCGTCGCGCCAGCTCGCCACGTCGACATCAAGCAATGTTGCCAGGTCGTTTTCCTGCATGTCGAGACCGCTGGTGTCGAGGTCTTCGGCGCGCGGCAGGTAGCCGATCGGCGTTTCGACCGCATCGGCACGATTCTCGCAGCGGTCGATGATCCAGCGCAGCACGCGCAGGTTGTCACCAAAACCGGGCCACAGGAAACGTCCGTCATCGTCGCGACGGAACCAGTTGACATGGAATACTTTTGGCAGCCGGTCCGACCGTTCGTCGAATTGCAGCCAGTGCTCCCAGTAATCACCGAAGTTATAGCCGCAAAACGGTTTCATCGCCATCGGATCGCGGCGCACGACACCGACCTGGCCGGTCGCAGCGGCCGTCGTTTCCGATGCGACGCTGGCGCCGACCAGGACGCCGTGGTTCCAGTCCTTGGCCTGGTAGACGAGCGGCGCGAGAGTACGGCGTCGGCCGCCGAAAATAATTGCGCTGACCGGCACGCCGGCCGGGTCGTCGGCGAGCGGCGAGTAAGCCGGGTTTTGCCTGGCCGCAACGGTGAACCTGGAATTCGGATGCGCGGCCGGGCCGCTCTCGTCGGTATACGCATTACCCTTCCAGTCGGTGACCGGTTCGCCGGAGGTTTTTCCTTCCCACCAGGGCTCGTTGTCCGCCGTGACCGCGACGTTGGTAAAGATCGTATCGCTCTTGATCGTGTCGTGGGCGTTGCGGTTGCTGTCCTCGTTGGTGCCCGGAACGACGCCGAAATAACCCGATTCGGGATTGATCGCGCGCAACTGGCCGTTTTCATCCAGGTGCAGCCATGCAATATCGTCGCCGATCGTGCGCACTTTCCAGCCCGCATGCGATTCGGGCGGGATCAGCATCGACAGGTTGGTTTTGCCGCAGGCCGAAGGGAAAGCGGCGGCCAGGTAATGCTTCTCTCCCTCGGGATTTTCGACCTCGACCAGCAGCATGTGTTCGGCCAGCCAGCCTTCGGTACGCGCCTGCCAGCTGGCGATGCGCAGGGCATGGCATTTTTTGCCGAGCAGGGCATTGCCGCCATACCCCGAACCGTAACTTTTGATCGTCAGTTCTTCGGGGAAATGCATGATAAAGCGCCGTTCCGGATCGAGTTCGCCGATCGAGTGCAAGCCGCGAACGAAAGTGCCTTCTCGTTCGATGCGTTCCAGCGCGGGTTTGCCCATGCGGGTCATCAGATTCATGTTCGCCACGACATAGGGGCTGTCGGTGATTTCGACACCGCAGCGAGAGTACGGTGAATCGATCGGCCCCATGCAGTAGGGGATGACATACATCGTACGGCCCTGCATGCAGCCGGAGAACAATTCATCCATCTTTGCGTGGGCGTCCGCAGGCTTCATCCAGTTATTATTCGGTCCGGCATCTTCCCGGTTTTCCGGGCAAACGAATGTCAATTGTTCGACGCGTGCGACATCGCTCGGATTGGAGCGATGAAGATAGCAATTCTCGTGGTTGTCGTTGAGTCTGATCAGCTCACCGCTCTGGAGCATCTGGTCGATCAGTCCCTGGTATTCAGCTTCGCTGCCATCGCACCAGTAGACCGTGTCGGGTTTCGTGAGCGCGGCGCATTCGTCGACCCACTGCTGAAGTGATTCGTTACTAGTTGTCATTCCATTCCTCGGTTTTTTACCATTCCGTGTGTTCTGAGTCGAAAATAGGGGGCATCCGGGCGTGTGATCTGTGTTTTATTTTCATGGGCCCCGATACAGGCAGGCGTATTATACAGATACACTGGCGACGGTCAGCCCGGATTTGGTCGCGATGGATGACCGTCAGGCCTGTTCCGGTCGGCCGCACCGGTCTGTCGGATGGCCCGGATACGACCTGCCCCGGCTGAGTCCGGCTTCGGGTCGGGCGTGTAAGCTGCTGATAATTATTTTGATATTTAACTTGTGTTAACGATAGCCGATTCGAATCTGACCGCCCTGTTTGGCGCCGATGGTCCGCTGGCCGCATGCCTTGACGGTTTTCGCCCAAGGCCCGAGCAGCTGGCCATGGCCCGGGACATTGCCGCAGCGCTGGCCGTCGGGGACAACCTGGTCATCGAGGCGGGTACGGGCACCGGTAAAACGCTGGCTTACCTGTTGCCCGCTCTCGATTCGGGGTTGCGCGTGGTCATTTCGACCGGCACAAAAACCCTGCAGGACCAGTTGTTTCATCGTGACCTGCCGATGATCGGCAAGGCAGTGGGACGCCCGGTCGATGCACAATTACTCAAAGGCCGGTCGAATTACCTGTGCCTGTACCGGCTGCACCAGATGACGGATGCGCACACACATGCACCTTCGTCGAGCCGTGCTGCCGAGGTTCGACATCTGCACCGATGGGCGGACCGGACGCTGACCGGGGACATCGCCGAGGTCGACGAGCTGGCGGAGGACTCGCCGTTGTGGCCGCGAGTGACCTCTACGATCGATAACTGCCTGGGGTCACGTTGTCCGGTCTTCGACGACTGTCATGTCGTTGCGGCCCGGCATGCCGCACGCGAAGCCGAGATGGTTGTCGTCAACCATCATTTGTTGATGGCCGATCTGGCGATGAAGGAGGAGGGCTTCGGACGGCTTCTGCCGGGTGCCGACGCGATCATTATTGACGAGGAGCATCGTTTCCCCGATGTGGCGCAAAGCTTCTTTAATATCGCACTGGGCAGCGGACAGGTACTCGACCTGGTCGCCGATGTGCGCGGCGAGGCGGTACATGTCGGGGTATTCGATGTGTCACTCGAGCGAATTCTCGATGCGTTGCGCAAGACCGCTGCCGATGGACGGCTGGCGCTGGCCGATGGCGTGACGAATCTGTCATGGGAAACGGGCGGTCAGGACTTCCTGTCCGCCTTCGAAGCGCTCGGCGCGTCGCTGGACGGGCTCTGCGAAGAACTGGGCGGGTTCGAGAATGCCGGACCTGGTCTGGAACGTTGTCGGCAGCGGGCGATGTCATTGTACGATGCCTTCGAGGCGATTGCCGGTGCGCACGAGGACAGCGGTTTGCGCTGGATCAGGCTGGCACGGCGCACGTTCACGGCAAATGTCACGCCCCTCGATACGGCCGAAGAATTACGTGCCTTGCTCGAGGCCCGTCCGGCAGCATGGATTTTTACGTCAGCGACGCTGGCCGTTCGTGATGACTTTACGCATTTCGTCAGTCGCATCGGTCTGCCGGACGTCAGAACCCGGCAAATTCCGAGCCCGTTTGCGTTTTCCGAAATCACGCGCCTGTATTTGCCCCGGGGGTTGCCTCAGCCCAACGACCCGGATTTTACCGACCGGGCCGTCGTCGAGATGCAATCCGCCGTGCGCGCCAGCGAAGGCCGGGCATTTCTGCTATTCACGAGTCACCGGGCATTGCAGCGTGCGGCCGAATTGCTGGCCAATGATCCGGCATTCGAGTATCCGATGCTGGTGCAGGGCACGGAACCGCGTTCCAGGCTTCTGGACCAATTTGCCGTACAGCCCCATTCGGTATTGCTGGGGACGGCGACATTCTGGGAAGGCATCGATATTCGTGGTCACGACCTGGTTCTGGTTGCCATCGATCGCCTGCCGTTCGCTTCGCCGGGCGATCCGTTGCTGGCCGCCCGCCTTGAAGCGATTCGCAGCCGGGGCGGCAATCCTTTTCGTGACTACCAGTTGCCGCAGGCTGTGTTGAGCCTGAAACAGGGCGTTGGCCGGCTGATCCGAGATTATGACGATTATGGTGTTGTGATGATTTGCGATCCGCGTTTGACGGAAAAAAGCTATGGCCGCATGTTCTTGTCGAGTCTGCCGTCGATGCCGATCGTTCGGGATATGCACGCGGTTGGTGAATTTTATGCCGCACACGGATCCGCACCGCGATGACGACAGTCACCGGAAAAAGGGGCGAGGACGCGCCATTTATGTGCCTGGCCATTGAACTGGCCACCGGTGTCGGCAGTGTCGCCGCCTGCGCCGGTGCGCGGACCAGCAGCCGCGAGTATCCGGTCGACTCGACGCAATCGCGCGATATCTACCGCGGTGTGCACGATGTGCTCGAAGAACTGGGTCTGGAGCCGGACGCATTAGACTGTGTGGCATTCGGTTGCGGCCCCGGGGCCTTTACCGGGCTGCGCGTCGCCGCATCGGTTGCCCAGGCACTGGCTTATGGTGCCGGCCTGCCGGTTGCGCGGGTTTCCAGTCTTGCCGCGCTGGCGATAGCCGCCCGGCGCCGTCACGGCGCCGACTGTATCGTGCCGTGTTTCGACGCGCGCATGGGCGAAGCGTACCTGGCGGTTTACAATGGCGCCTTATCCGGTGGCGCGGCCCCGGACGGGCTGCACCAGACGGTACCCGATTGCCTCGTCGATCCCGGGTCATTCAGGCTGTCGCCAGACCTGGCTTTTTTTGCGGCCGGGCCGGGTTGGGCCGTTTATCCGGAACTGGCGGCAAATCATGCGGCGCAGATCGTCGGGTCGGATCACGCGCTCGTGCCATCGGCCGTCGATGTGCTGGCGCTGGCGGCCGGAGACTATCGCGATGACCGGACAATGGCGGCCGCCCAGGCGTTGCCGAATTATATTCGTGACAAGGTGACTTGACCGAAGGATATCGAGCCAAACATGACCATCAATAGTCTGACTGCACCGCATTCACCGTATGACCGTCAGCGTGTCGGCAACCTGGCCGCGTTTATCGTCTGTGCCGGAATGATGACATTTGCACTGATCGCGCAGTATGTCTGGCTGATGGAGCCGTGCCCGCTGTGTGTGTTTCAACGCATTGCCCTGATCGTGCTCGGGCTTGTTTTTCTGCTGGCTGCGTTACATGCGCCGGGTCGCACCGGTCAGCGGGTCTATGCCGTGCTGCTGGCGGGCGCTGCCCTGGCGGGCGCTGCGGTTGCAGGCCGGCACGTCTGGTTGCAGCACTTGCCCAAAGACCAGGTACCCTCGTGCGGACCCGGACTCGATTTCATGTTCGATACCTTCCCGGTCCTCGAGGTGCTGAACATGGTTCTGTCCGGTTCCGGAGAGTGTGCGGAGGTTTCCTGGCGTTTCCTCGGACTGACGATGCCGGCATGGACGCTGATCAGTTTTGTGTTGCTCGGCGGCTGGGGTGTCTGGCTCAACGGGGTGAATCGTCATCGTCGCCCAGCAGTTTCTGCAGGACCTTCAGATAGACCGTCCTGATGCGCTCGATGTCATCGACGCAAACGTGCTCGTTGGCTTTGTGAATCGACTGGTTGACGGGGCCGAATTCGACGACCTGTGCGCCGCTCGGTGCGATGAAGCGACCGTCGGAAGTGCCGCCGCCGGTCGACAGTTTCGGGGTGACGCCGGTGGCTTCGGCCACGGCTTGCTGTGCGGCCCGGGAAAGCGGGCCTTCGGGGGTCAGAAACGGCGCACCGGATAAATGCCACTCCAGCGTATAGTCCAGCCCGTGTTCATCGAGCAGTTTTTCGACGTAGGCCTGCAGTTGTTCATGGGTCCAGACGGTCGAATATCTGAAATTGAAGCGCGTATAGAGCGAGCCGGGCGTCACATTCGGCGCACCGCTGCCGCTTTCCAGTTGCACGACCTGGAAACTGGTTGGCGGAAAATGCTCGTTGCCGCCGTCCAGGGTACGCGCGTACAGGTCTGCGAGGACCGGTGCGAAACGCTGGATCGGATTGTTCGCCAGCTGCGGATAGGCGACGTGACCCTGTTGCCCGTGTACGGTCAGCATGCCGCTCAGTGACCCGCGCCGGCCGATGCGAATCGTGTCGCCGAGCCGTTCATTGCAGGAGGGTTCGCCAATCAGGCACCAGTCGATTTTCTCGTCCCGGGCATCCAGTGTTTCGATGACTTTCAGGGTGCCGTCGCGGGCACGGCCTTCCTCGTCACTGGTGATCAGGAAAGCGATGGAACCCGGATGGCCGGGATATTCGTCGATGAATGCATCGGTGGCGTCGAGCATCGCGGCCAGGCTGGCTTTCATGTCCGCTGCACCGCGACCGTACAGGCAGCCGTCGCGGATTTCCGGTTCGAACGGTTCCGAGTCCCATTGATCTTTCGGCCCGGCTGGTACGACGTCGGTGTGTCCGGCAAAACAGAAGACCGGCGACGATTTGCCGCGGCGGGCCCACAGATTGGTCACGTCACCGAAACGCAGCGTTTCGCATTCGAAGCCGGACCGTCCGAGACGTTCCGCAATCAGCTCCTGGCACCCTTTGTCATCAGGCGTTACCGACTTGCGGCGGATCAGTTCTTGCGTCAGTGTCAGCGTGTCAGTCATGCATGCTGCTACAGGTCAAGCGCCGCATATTCATCCGCATCGAATCCGAGTATGACTTTTTTGCCCGCCTCTAGCACGGGACGTTTCATGACGGTCGGGTAGTTCAGGATCAGGGTCCGTGCATTTTTCGCATTCAGTTCGGCGCGATCGAATGCCGGAATTTTGCGCCATGTGATGCTTTTTTTGTTCAGTAACGGTTCCCAGCCGAGTTGTTCCTGCCATGATTCGAGTCGTGACTCATCGAGTATTTCATCGCGTATATCGCTGAACTGGAATTCGATGTCATGGTCGCGGAGCCAGTGTTGCGCCCGGCGGCAAGCGTCACAGTTGCGAATACCGTAGAGCCTGATCATCGTGGTGCACCGGTTTGGATCATTCCGAACGCAACAGCTCGTTAATTGCGGTCTTGGCCCGGGTTCCGGCATCGACATGCTTGACGATAATCGCCGCATAGAGGTTGCAGTTGCCCTTGCTCGACGGCAGCGTACCGGGCACGACAACGGATCCGGCCGGCACCCGCCCATAGATGACTTCGCCGTTCTCCCGGTCATAGATGCGCGTGCTCTGGCTGATAAAGACGCCCATCGAGATGACGGCGCCTTCCTCGACGATGACGCCTTCGACGATTTCCGAACGGGCGCCGATAAAACAGTTGTCCTCGATGATGGTCGGTCCGGCCTGGATCGGTTCGAGAACACCGCCGATGCCGACGCCGCCGGACAGGTGAACGTTTTTGCCGATCTGTGCGCAACTGCCGACGGTGGCCCAAGTATCGACCAGCGTGCCGCTATCGACGTAGGCGCCGATATTGACATACGAGGGCATCAACACGACATCGCGCGCGATATGGGCGCCTTTGCGGGCCACTGCATTCGGCACCACGCGAATGCCGGCACTGTCGAAATCGGTCTGCGTCATCCCTGCAAATTTCAGCGGCACCTTGTCATAGTAGTTGGTGCCGCCGCCATCGATGCACCGGCTCTGCTCAATGCCGAAATACAGCAACACGGCTTTTTTCAGCCACTGATTGACAACCCAGCCCTGCGGGCCTTTTTCCGCCACGCGGGCCTTGCCGTTGTCGAGCATTTCGATGGCAGTCAGGACGGCTTGCCTGAGTGCCGGCTCAGGCCGGCTCAGGTCGAGGGATTGTCGTTCGTCGAAAGCTGTCTCGATGGCAGTCTTGATATCGTCCATGCGGGGTATCCGGTTCCGGTTTGGTGATTATAAGGTAATCGGCATGCAATTAGGTTGCCATATCGGAAAGCGCGGCCAGCAGGTCTTTTTCCACTGCCGCGCACACGCCTGCCGTCAAGGGCCGGCCCGAGTCGTCGGCGATGAAGAATACATCTTCGGCCCGCTCGCCGATGGTCAGCACCTTGGCCGTCTGAATGGCGATCCGGTGGTTTCGCAGTACCTGCCCGACTTCGCATAACAGTCCCGGCCTGTCGCCGGCGACGATTTCCATGATCGTCCTGTGATTGATCCCGTCCTGCGTAAAGCTGACGATGGTCGGCGTTTCGAATAACCTGACCTGGCGGGGCACCCGACGACTCGTCGTCATCGGCACGTCCGGGCCGGAAAGCAGGGTGCGGGTCAGGCGACGCTTGATCTGCTCGAGACGCGAGTGGTCCTGGATCCGATCGCCGCTCTGTTCGATCACGACAAAGGTCGTCAGGCTCCATTGATTGTGCAGCGGAATAATCCTGGCATCCAGGATATTCAGGCCGAGTTCGTCCAGCACGGCGGTGGCGGCGGCAAACGTGAAATTTTCCTGCGGTGAAAACAGGAACAGGGCCGTGCCGCCGTGGAAGGCCTGTTCAAGCAGATCGACCATGAATTCAGGCTGATCGTTCGCCGACCGGATGAACAGCCGTGTATGCGAATAGACTTCCTCGGGCCGGCAACGCAGGAAGTATTCATCGGTGAACATTTTCCAGGTTGCGTCGATCAGTGCGTCGTCCACACCGGCACGGTTCAGCAGTGCGCGCGCTTCCTTCCTGCGCTGCGTGAGTAATTCATCCCGGTCGATTGGTTCGGTCAGGCCGCGTCGCAGGGCCTGTTTGGTCAGCTGGTAGAGGCCCTCGAACAATTGTGCTTTCCATGAATTCCACAGTTCGGGATTGGTCGCGCGTACATCGGCCACCGTCAGTACATACAGATAATCGAGATGTTCCTCATCTCCGGCGATTTCGGCAAACTCGCGTATGACCGCCGGATCGCTGATATCCTTTTTCTGGGCGGTCAGCGAGAGGGTCAGATGTTGACGGACCAGCCATGCAACCAGGCGGGCGTCGTAGCGCGTCATGCCGTGTTCCAGGCAAAATGCTTCTGCATCGACGGCGCCGAGTTCCGAATGATCGCCGCCGCGCCCCTTGGCGATATCATGAAATAGCCCGGCCAGGTAAGCGAGTTCGGGCTTTTGCAACGATTGCATGATTTTCGAACAGAGCGGAAATTCGTGATCGAAACGCGACAGCGCGAACCGGCGCAGATTGCTGACGACGAACAGGGTATGTGCGTCGACCGTGTAAGTGTGGAAAAGATCGTACTGCATGCGCCCGACGATGCGCCCGAAAGCCGGGATGTAGCGGCCCAGTACACCGTAGGTATTCATGCGCCGCAATTCATGCGTTACCCCCTCGGCCGCGCAGATGATATTGAGAAACAATGCCTGGTTACGCGGGTCCTGACGGAATTCGTCATCGATGAGATGCAGGCTGCGTTTGACGGCGGTAATCGTGGATGCACTGACGCCCTTGAGTTCGGGATGCTGCTGGAGAAGGAGAAATAGTTCCAGCAGGGCTGCCGGCACCGTTTCGAATACTTCGCTGTCGGCGATCTGCAAGAATCCGTTTCTGGTCTGAAATCGTTCGGTCAGGTCCCTGGGTACGACATCGGGGTTCATCAGGATTTCTTCCTGAAACTGCTGCAGCAGCATTTCATTCAGGCGGCTCAGGTCCATGATGGTGCGGTAATATCGCTGCATCAGCTGTTCGACGGCCAGCATGTAGGAGGCATCCTTGTAGCCGAACAGATGGGCGATTTTTATTTGGTGGTCGAACAGCAGGCGGTCTTCGCCGCGACCGGTCAGGACATGCAGCGCAAATCGGATGCGCCAGAGAAATTCGCGTCCCTGTTGCAGCAACCGCAGCTGCCCCGGGGTCAGGAATTTATGATCGACCAGTTCATTCAGTCGGCTGGTTCCGAAATGACGATGTGTGACCCAGGCAATCATCTGGATATCGCGTAATCCCCCGGGGCTGCCCTTGATATTGGGTTCGAGCTTATAGGCCGTGTCGTCGTAACGCAGGTGTCGCTCGTGCTGTTCACGGAGTTTGGCTTCGAAGAAGTTGCGCGCCGGCCATATCCGGTCGGGCGCGACAGTGGCCTGCATGGCTTCGAAGAGCGGCCGGGCGCCGGTCAGCAGGCGCGATTCCATCATTGTCGTGGCGATCGTGATATCCCGCCTGGCCTCGTCGTGGCATTCGGTCACCGTGCGGGCGCTGTGTCCGATATCCAGGCCCAGGTCCCAGAGCAGGGTCAGAAAATCCGACAAGGGCTCCCCGGCTACCTGCTTGTCCTCGTCACGCAATACGATCAGCAGGTCGATGTCGGAATGCGGGTGCAGTTCGCCGCGGCCATAGCCGCCAACGGCCACGAGGGACGCGGTGCCCAAAGCGTTGCCGGCCGTCGCGCGCCAGGCCGCGCAGACGACAAGATCGACCAGTCGCGCCCGGGCTTTGACGAGTTTGCCGGCCGCTTCGCCGTGCAGAAACAGTTGCTTCAGGGCGGCACTGCCGCAGGCGAGCGCGTGTTTGAGCCGTCCCGGATCCGGGGCCGTCAGCATCGCGGCGATGCGTTCCCAGTCGATCAATTCGCCGTCACCGGCCATGACTTCTGCGGCCAGCCTGAGTTCCCCGGCGGGTTGGGACAGCGTGGGTTCAGTCGTTGACAAATCCCGGGTCTGTGTCATGTCGCCCTGTCAGCTGCACCGAGCGTCAGGACTTCATGGCCCGTGTCGGTGACCAGAATCGTGTGTTCCCATTGAGCCGAGAGCGAGTGATCCTTGGTGACGACGGTCCAGCCGTCCGGCAGCAGGCGGACGTGTCTTTTCCCGGCATTGACCATCGGCTCGATCGTAAAAACCATGCCGGGCCTGATTTCGATCGTGTTTCTGGGTTGAAAGTAGTGCAGGACCTGGGGATCTTCGTGAAAACCGCGTCCGATGCCGTGACCGCAATATTCGCGTACGACAGAACAATGGTGGGCCTCGACGTACTTCTGGATGGCCCGGCCGATTTCGTTGAGTGCGGTCCCGGGACGGACCTGGCGGATGCCTTCCCACATCGCATCGAAAGCGATTTGTGCGGTGCGCTGCGCTTGCACATTGGGCTTTCCGACATGAAACATCCGGCTGCTGTCACCATGGAGGCCGTCCTTGATGACGGTGATGTCTATGTTCACGCAGTCACCGTTGCGCAGTACCTTCTCACTGGGGATGCCATGGCAGACGACGTGGTTGACGGATGTGCATGTCGATTTCGGGAAGCCCCGGTAATTGAGCGGTGCCGGGATGGCGTCCTGCGTATTGACGATGTAGTCATGGCAGATCCGGTCGAGTTCGTCGGTCGATACGCCCGGCTGGACGTAAGGGCCGATCATGTCGAGTACGTCGGCGGTCAGGCGCCCGGCCACGCGCATCAGGTCCTGTTCTTCTGGGGTTTTGAAAGTAATTGCCATCGATTGCGATTCCGCCTGTTTTCGGGTTATGCCGTTCCGGGTGAAGTCCGTTTCTGTGCAGCAGTCGCTTCACCGCAACCCGGCCTGGTAAACCGGGCGGCGCTGAGTGTAACGATTATCGACAGTCGGATTGGATCCGGTCTGTCAGCAGATGGACCCTTCACGGGCGCGTTGTTGCTGGAACCCGGGTATGGTATAAAGCGCGCGCCCTTGAGGCAATAAAATCCACACATGCACCGGCACATGCGACGGGGTGCCTGGCCCGGGGTCAGGTTGTCGTATGGGGTGCATGGAGGCCCAACCCGAACAGGAGAAAACACATGGCACAGGTCAGCATGCGCCAGATGCTGGAGGCGGGCGTCCATTTCGGGCACCAGACCCGGTACTGGAATCCCAAGATGGCACCTTTTATCTTCGGTGCCCGGAATAACATCCATATTATCAATCTCGAGCAGACGGTACCGATGTATCAGGCCGCCTGCACCTTCGTCAAGACGCTCATCTCGAATCACGGCAAGATATTGTTCGTCGGTACGAAACGTTCTGCCGGTAATGCCGCGCGCGAACAGGCCGAGCGTTGCGGCATGCCGTATGTCTGCCACCGCTGGCTGGGCGGCATGCTGACCAATTTCAAGACAATCAGGCAATCAATCAAACGCCTCGAAAGCATCGAAGCGATGGAAGAGGACGGTACGTTTGACCGTCTGACGAAAAAGGAAATCCTCGGGCACCGTCGCGAAAAACAGAAACTCGAGCGCACGCTCGGCGGTATCAAGAACATGGGATCTTTACCCGATGCGGTATTCATTATCGATGTCGGACACGAGAATATCGCTGTGCACGAGGCGAAGGTTCTTGGCATCCCGGTGGTCGGCGTTGTCGATACGAACTGCTCGCCCGATGAAATCGATTACGTCATTCCGGGCAACGATGACGCAATGCGCGCCGCTGATTTATACGCGGCCGGGATTGCCGATGCGGTGCTGGACGGCAAGGAAGCGCTGCCGGCGATACCGGGTGGCGAAGACGAGTTTGTCGAATTGGATGCCGAAGGGCGGCCGACCACGCAGCCGTCTAAACGTAACGGTCGCAAGCCGCGAGCCAGAACGGCGGCCCGGGTCGATCCGAGTGCGAAGCGCCGGGCGAGTGGCGCCGGCGAGAGTCCGACCGAAACAGCGGGCGCGGCGGAAGAATCTGCGAGTGAAGAAATTGCCGCCGACTCTCCGTCCGATGAGCGCAGCGATTCAAGTACCGCCGCGCCGCCGGAGGCGGTCGAAACGGCGGTGAAACGGGGGTCCGAGCCGGAGCCGGAGCCGGAGTCCGGGTCAGAGCCGGAAGCCGAGCCAAAAACTTGAATCGGGTACGCCCGGGGCGTAACGGCTCCTGCATGGATCAGGGGCAGATATAGCGGGATCAGGATAATGTCTATCACAGCAAGTTTGGTAAAAGAGCTTCGGGAAATGACCGGGGCGGGAATGATGGAGTGCAAGAAAGCCCTGACGCAGGTCGATGGCGACCTGCAGGCAGCGCAGGAGTATCTGCGCAAGAAGGGGCAGGCCTCCGCCGAGAAGAAATCCGGGCGCATTGCGGCCGAGGGACGGATCGAGCTGGCCATTGCCGCCGATGCGGCGGCCATTGTCGAGGTGAACTGCGAGACGGATTTCGTTGCCAAGGACGAAAGTTTTCTCGCCTTCGCGCGTCAGACCGCCGGGCTTGTTCTCGCGGACCGTCCGGACGACGTGTCCGCATTAATGGCACTCGATTGTGACGGCGAGACGCTTGAGGCCAGGCGCAATGCGCTCGTTGCGAAAATCGGCGAGAAAATCGATGTACGCCGGTTCTCGGTCATCGTGCCGGAAGGCAGGATTGCGCATTATGTACATGGCATAAAGATTGGCGTGCTCGTCGATGTGCAGGGGGGTGACGAGGAACTCGGCAAGGACATTGCCATGCATGTGGCCGCCACGAATCCGCAGTACATTTCGGCGGACGATGTGGACCCCGGGGTGCTGGACAAGGAACGCCGGTTTCTGTCGGAACAGGCCGGGCAGGAGGGCAAGCCGGCCGAGATCGTCGAGAAAATGGTGGCCGGACGCCTGCGCAAGTACCTGGCTGAAATCACCCTGCTCGGACAACCGTTCGTCAAGGATCCGGATATCAATGTCGGCAAACTCCTTCAGAACCATGCGGCAACGGTACATCGGTTTGTTCGTTTCGAAGTGGGCGAGGGTATCGAGAAAAAGGTCGAGAACTTCGCCGAAGAGGTCCAGGCCCAGATCAAGGCCAGCAGCTGAACAATGGCAATGCCGGGGCTGACGAAGGGCATTGGTCAGGCCGGTAGCCGGGCCGGGGCAGGTTTGCCAGCCTCAGCAAGTGGTCGAGTCATCGTCCGTCAATCGGCTGGAATCGATGCAGACCCTGCCGTTACAGGGTAGGGTTGATGATTTTCCGGAGTCAGTGTCGCCATGGATAAGCCTGCCTCACCGTATCGACGGATTTTGCTGAAACTCAGTGGAGAGGCCCTGATGGGCGGGGGCAGTTACGGTATTGAACCGGCGACGCTCAAGCGCATTGCCGCAGAAATTATCGAAGCACAGGCCTTGAACGTAGAGATTGGCATTGTCATCGGCGGCGGCAATATTTTCCGCGGTGCCGGCTTGTCCGAAGCCGGCATGGACCGGGTCACCGGCGATCACATGGGCATGCTGGCTACGATGATCAATGCACTGGCCTTGCAGGACGGTATCGAACGCATTGGCGGCCAGGCACGCGTCATGTCGGCCTTGCAGATTCACCAGATCTCCGAAGACTATATTCGGCGTCGGGCGGTACGACACCTCGAAAAAGGCCGGGTAACCATATTTTCCGCCGGTACGGGCAATCCGTTTTTCACGACCGACACGGCAGCCGCCCTGCGTGCCATAGAAATCGATGCCGATCTGCTCATCAAGGCAACCAAGGTCAACGGCGTTTTTTCGGCGGACCCGGTCAAACAGAAGGGTGCGCAGCACTACCCGGAAGTGACATTTGACAAGGTTTTGTCCGATAAGCTACAGGTTATGGATGCGACGGCTATCGTCATGTGTCGTGATAACGGCTTGCCGATCCGGGTCTTCGATCTGAATACCCCGGGTGCCCTGGTGCGACTGATCGGGGGTGCGACCATCGGGACTTTGGTGCATGACAGTCGGCAGAATCGTGTCGTCATGGAGGGGAAAAGTGATTGAAGAAATCAAGAAAGAGGCAGACAAGCGGATGGACAAAAGTGTCGCCGCGCTGGGCCAGGCTTTCAAGAAGATGCGGACGGGCCGCGCCCATGCCGGCCTGCTCGAGCACATTACCGTCGATTACTATGGCGTCGATACGCCGTTGAGCCAGGTCGCCAATATCGCTGTCGAGGATGCGCGGACACTGACAGTGACTCCCTGGGAACAACCCATGATTCCGGTCATCGAGAAGGCGATCATGAATTCGGACCTGGGCTTGACGCCTGCATCGGCCGGTAGCGTCATCCGGGTGCCCTTGCCGGCATTGACCGAAGAAAGGCGGCGCGATCTGGCCAGGCTCGTCAAGCACGAGACCGAGAACGGGCGCATCGCCGTGCGAAATATTCGTCGGGATTCGATTCATGATCTCAAGGATCTGCTGAAGGAAAAAGAAATCTCCGAAGACATGGAACGTCGGGCCGAGCAGGAAATCCAGGCGCTGACCGATCGCCATATTGCGAAGATCGATGAGCTTGGCGAGAGAAAACAAAATGAAATCATGGAGTTTTAAGGTTATTCTGAAGTAGATCCGATGAGTAAAGGGGCTGATAAATCGAACTGTTCGATACCGCGACATGTCGCAGTCATCATGGACGGTAACGGTCGCTGGGCGGCGCAGCACGGGCGTCCGCGGTTTTCGGGTCATCGGGCCGGCGTCAAGTCGGCACGCCAGATTGTCGAGGCCTGTGCCGAAGCCGGGGTCGAAACATTGACTTTGTTCGCCTTCAGCAGCGAAAACTGGCAACGGCCGGTGGCAGAGGTCAATGCGCTGATGCGCTTGTTTATCGAAGTATTGCAGCGCGAGGTTTCGACCCTGCACGAGAACGGGATTCGCCTGCGGTTTATCGGCGCACGCGAGAATCTGCCGACGATCCTGCAAAAGCGTATCGATGATGCCGAAAACAAGACGGCGGGTAACACCCGCATGACTCTCATGCTGGCCGTCTCGTTCGGCGGACGCTGGGATATTCTTCAGGCGACAAAGCGAATTGCAACCAAGGTGCGCACGGGGGAGCTGGACGTGCAGGATATCGATGAAGCCGTCATCTCGCGGCATTTGTCGCTGGCTGCGTATACGGACCCCGATCTGCTGATTCGGACCGGCGGTGAAAAGCGGGTCAGCAACTTTCTTTTATGGGATCTGGCCTATACCGAAATATACTTCACCGATACGCTGTGGCCCGGTTTTGACCATGCGGATCTGGCTGCAGCGTTCGAGTTCTTCGGCCACCGTCAACGCCGCTTCGGCCGGCTCAGCGACCGCAATGAAGCCAGTAGCGCTGAATGAGCATTGCCCGGCTTTGTTTAGCTGAGATCGGGATGAACAAGCTTTTTAAACGGGTCGTGACTGCCGCGGTTCTGCTGGTGGTCCTGCTGGTCGTCTTTTTCCGTTTGCCGGCACCCGCTGCCATCGGTGTACTCGGTGTATTTGTCACGGTTGCAGCCTGGGAATGGAGCGCCTTTCTGCCGCTTGAGCGTCTGCCCGGTCGGCTGGCCTACGTGTTCTTGCTGCTTGTTTTGATGGCCGGTTCGATGTGGCTCTTTCCGGGCCGTGCTGCGCTCGAACCGCTGTTGTGGCTGAGCCTGCTCTGGTGGGGCATTGCCTTCGTCTGGATATTGCGATATCCGACCGGGATCGGGCCTGTCGTGGGTGCGGTTTGCGGCGTGTTGGTTCTCTTGCCGGCATGGGCCGCACTGGTTACCCTGTTCGAGATGCCCGGGCGAGGTCCGGAATATGTTCTGTTTGTGCTGATGATCGTCTGGGCGGCGGATGTCGGCGCTTATTTTGTCGGCCGTCGCCTGGGGCACACGAAACTGGCGCCCAGGGTCAGTCCGGGGAAGACCTGGGAGGGGTTTTGCGGCGGTCTGATCGCTGCAGTCGCCACCTCTCTGTGCGGTTCCGTGTGGTTCGGCTGGTCGCCGTGGTTTCTCTTGCCGCTCGCGATCAGCGTGACGGCCATATCGGTGGTCGGCGATTTGACGGTCAGCATGTTCAAACGCAATGCCGGGCTCAAGGATAGTGGTAACCTGTTCCCGGGGCATGGCGGAGTTCTCGATCGCATCGACAGCGTGACGGCGGCAGTTCCCTTGTTCGCCCTGGAAATGACCCGGATCGGGCTGATTGCGAATTAACGAGAGTGAGTAATGGACGGATTTCTTACCAGTCTTTTGTCGTTTGTCCTGGCCATCGCCATTCTCGTTGCGGTGCATGAATGGGGGCACTATATCGTCGCGCGCCTGGTCGGGATAAAAGTGCTGCGCTTCTCGATCGGATTTGGCCGGCCACTGTGGATCAGGCGATATGGCCGGGATCGGACCGAGTTCTGCCTGTCGGCAATCCCGATCGGCGGCTACGTCAAGTTACTGGACGAGCGGGATTGTGCCGTGCCGCTGGCCGAGCAGGGTCGCGCATTCAATCGTCAGTCGATTCCGGTAAAGACAGCGGTTCTGGTGGCCGGGCCGGGACTCAATTTTCTGTTTGCCATTGTCGCCTACTGGTGCATGTTCGTGGTCGGCGTACCCGGCCTCAAGCCGGTCATCGGGGATGTCGAACCGGGAACCATAGCGGCGCAGGCGGACATTCGCACAGGCGACCGGATCAGTGCAGTCGGCGGCCATGCGGTAGCGACCTGGGAAGGGGCCGTGCTGGAAATTCTCGGACAGCTGCTCGATGAGGGCGATATCGAATTACAGGTTACCGGCCAGGACGGTACCGAGCGTCGTGCGGTACTGCATGCGGCCGGACACGAATCGGAGCTCACCGAACCGGGCCGGTTGTTTACCGGCCTGGGCATCCGTCCCTGGTCCCCGGTCGTGGCAGCGATCATCGACGAGCTGACGCCCGGTGGTCCGGCTGAACGCGCAGGTCTGCAGCCCGGCGACCAGGTGATCGCCGCCGATGGCATGCCGATCGATTCGTGGACCCAGTGGGTCCGGTTCATTCGCGCACGTCCGGGCCAGACGATAACCGCTACGATCCTGCGCGACGGGCATGAGCGGAAGCTGGAGATCCGCATAGGTACGGCCGAAGACAATGGCGAGACGATTGGCCGCATTGGCGCCTCGGTGCGGATTGCCGACGACTTGATGAAAGGCATGCGGGCCGAGCAGCGCTACGGGGTTTTTGCCGCATTTCCGGTTTCGGTGATAAAGACCTGGGACATGACCACGTTGACCGTTCGCATGCTGGCGAGCATGGTAACCGGCGGCGTTTCGGTGAAAAATATCAGTGGACCGATCAATATCGCACAGTTCGCCGGGCAGAGCATCAGCGTCGGCCCGGTCGCTTTCCTGGGTTTTCTGGCTGTCGTGAGTATCAGTCTGGGCATCCTGAATTTATTGCCGATACCGATGCTGGACGGCGGGCAGATCGCTTACCAGCTGATCGAGGGGATCAAGGGGAGTCCGCTCTCGGAACGTGCGCAGATGTTCGGTCAGCAAATAGGCATTTTATTTTTACTGCTGCTGATGAGTTTTGCTTTTTATAACGATTTGGCGCGTATTTTCGGTTGACTGCGAGATGCGATCCTGCATGAGTTGTGTATCGAGAATGTTGCCCGTGCGGGTATCGCTGCTTTTCGTGTGCTGCCTGTTTGCCATGGCTTCGATGGCCCAGTCGACTTTTGTCGTCAAAGATATCCGCATCGAGGGCCTGCAGCGGATTTCGGACGGTACCGTCTTTAACTATCTGCCAATCAACATTGGCGACACGCTGGACCGGCAGCGAATTCAGGAAGCAATGCGGGCCGTTTATGCCACCGGGTTTTTCAAGAATGTCGAATTCCGCCGTGACGGAAATACACTTGTTATTGCGGTCCTCGAGCGGCCCTCTATCGAGTCCTTCACGATCGAGGGCAACAAGGACATTAAAACCGAGGATCTCGAGGAACCCCTGGCGCAGATAGGGCTGAAAGCCGGGCGAACCTTTAACCGTTCCGTGCTGGACGAGGTCGAGCAGTCCCTGACCGACCAGTATTTCAGCCAGGGTAAATATGCGGCGAAGGTCAAGGCCGAGGTCGAAGAAGTCGAGGGCAACAAGGTCCGGATCGCTATCAAGATTGTCGAAGGCGATCGAGCCCGAATCAGGCAAATCAACCTCGTCGGTAACAAATCGTATTCTGACAAGGAATTACTGAAATCATTCAAACTGAAAACGCCTCATTTGACCTCGTTCATTCGCCAGGATGACCGGTATTCGCGCGAAGCATTGCAGGGAGATCTCGAAACGCTGCGATCCTTTTACATGGATCGCGGTTTTGCTGATTTTGCCATCGAATCCACGCAGGTTGCGATTTCGCCGGAGAAGGATGATATTTTCATTACGGTCAATATCAATGAGGGCGATCGATACAAGATCTCCGATGTGCGGCTTGCAGGCGACCTGATACTCGACCAGAAGCAGCTCAATCCCTATATCAGGGTAAAGCCCGGCCAGATCTATTCCCAGCGCCTTATTTCATCGAGCGCGGAACTGATTCGCCTGCGTCTCGGCGAGGAAGGCTATTCGTTTGCAACAGTCGAGCCGGTGCCCGAGCTGGACCGGGATGCGAAAACCGTCGAGCTCACGCTTTACGTCGACCCCAAGAACCGCGTTTATGTCCGTCGTGTCAATTTCAACGGGGCCGATGCGGTAACCGACGAGGTCTTTCGCCGGGAAATGCGCCAGTTTGAAGGCGGATTCCTGTCCAACAGCAAAGTCGAGAGATCCAAGACACGTTTGCAGCGTCTGCCCTACATCGAGGAAGTATCGGTCGATACGAATCCCGTCCCGGGAACGCCGGATCTGGTCGATGTGGACTTCGACATTAAGGAGGGGTTACCCGGCCAATTCGGTGGCGGGTTGGGCTTTTCCCAGTCCCAGGGGCTGGTTTTCAATGTGAATTTCGTGCATACGAACGTTTTCGGTACCGGCAATCGTCTGGCCGCCGATATTAATACCGGCAAGTTTCGCACTGTCTACAGCCTGTCGCACACCAATCCCTACAGCACGATCAATGGTGTCAGTCGCACCCTGAGTTTCGCTTACCGCGATATATCGCAGTTCACCTCGGATGCATCGGAACTGAAAACACAAACGTTGTCGGCTCGCGTCGAGTACAGCTATCCGTTTACCGAGTTTCAGACAGTGGTGCTTGGTTTTAGCTGGAACAAGGCCGAATTGCTCGCGAGCCAGAACAGTACGCTGCAGGCTCAGGAATGGGTGTCGAATAATGGTAATCCGTTTATTACGTCCGGTGTGGGCGGCACCCGGTTCAACACCTACGAGCTGATCGCCGGCTGGATTTACGATACACGCAACCGTTCGCTGTTTGCCGACCGTGGCGGCAAGCAGAGCCTGATACTGAATTATTCCATTCCGCTCGCCGATGTAGAGTACTACACGCTGACGTACTCGGCCCGGCGCTATATTCCGTTGACGCACCTGTTCACCGTGTCGTTGAATGCCGATCTGCGTTTCGGCGAGGCGCTCGGTGACACGACGGCGTTGCCGCCGCTGAGAAACAGTTTTGCCGGGGGGCCGAACTCTGTGCGCGGCTACCGCGAGAACGGGCTCGGCCCGCGCGATTCATTCGGCAACCCTTACGGGGGAAACCTCCTGACGGCCGCACAGGCCGAGTTGATATTGCCAATCCCGGAAAAGTGGCGTTCCAGAACCCGATTTACACTGTTTTTCGATATCGGCAATGTATTCTCTACCGACGATGTGACGTTCTATAACACCAGCTGCAACTCGTTTTCGACGCCCGAAAACTGTAATGAGAGCAATAAAATCAGTTATCATTTCAATACGAGCGATTTGAAGCGTTCTTACGGCGCCGCGGTCGAGTGGCTCGCGCCGCTGGGACTGTTCAAGTTCAGTTATGCGTTTCCCATGAATGCGGACCCATTCGAGGTTGACGGGCGTTTCGGCGATAAAACCGAAAAATTCCAGTTTTCCATTGGCGGGGCCTTCTGATTTAAGTGAATGATGGATGATGCTTATGTTTACACGGTTGAAAATCTTGTTTGTCGTATTTGCCAGTCTGCTGGTAATTCCGGGTTTTGCGCAGGCAGAGGGGCTGAAGATTGGTTTTGTGAATGTCGGTCGCCTGATCAACGAGTCACCCCAGGCAGCAACGGCGATGGAAAGCCTGCAGGAAGAGTTTGCACCGCGTCAGCGTGAAATCGTCGCAATGCAAAATGAATTGAAGGAAAGGCAGGACAAGGTTCAGCGCGACGTCGAAGTCATGGGGGCCGATGAGCGGCGCAACGCCGAGCGTGATTTGCGTCGTGATGAGCGCGAACTGGCGCGCAATCAGCAGGAGTTCCAGGAAGACATCAACCTGCGGCGTAACGAATCGCTCGGTAAATTGCAGCGCGCATTATTGCAGCAGGTTCAGAGTTATGCGGCCGAGCAGGGTTACGACCTGATCGTCAGCGAAGGCGTACTGTATGCCAGTACCGCCATCGATATCACCGAGCAGATTTTGACCGGGTTGAAGAAAAGCTTTGCCGCAGAGTCTGCCGACAAGTAGCGATCACCCGGAACTTTTCAATGGGTATCAGCCTGGGTGAGATCGCCGCTCGCTACGGCTGCGAATTACGCGGTGATCCGGATACCCGGGTCTCTCATGTCGCAACCCTGCGTGGTGCGGCCCGGGATTCGATCGCATTCCTGGCGAACAGGGCATACCGCCGGCAGCTGGAAACGACCGGTGCGACCGCCGTTATTCTGTCGGCCGAACACCTCGATGCCTGCCCGACCGCCGCGCTCGTGGCGCCGAATCCCTACGCCGTATATGCACGGGTGGCCTCGGATTTGCACCCACCGACCGCGTTGGTACCCGGTATCGACGTGCGGGCATCGGTCGGCGAAGGGTGTTCGATAGCCGATTCGGCACAGGTTGCCGCGGGCGCGGTCATCGAAGCCGGTGTAACGCTGGGTGAACGGGTCAGCATCGGGCCCAATTGCGTCGTCGGTCACGGCTCGTGTGTCGGCGACGATACGCGGTTGATGGCCGGTGTGACACTCTGCCATGGCGTCAGTATCGGGAAACGATGCCTGTTGCACAGCGGTGCGGTGATCGGCGCCGACGGTTTCGGCATTGCACAGGATGAGGCCGGATGGATAAAGGTTCCGCAACTGGGTGGCGTCAATATCGCCGACGACGTTGAAGTTGGCGCGAACACGACGATTGATCGCGGAGCGATCGACGATACGGTCATCTGTACCGGGGTCAAACTCGATAACCAGGTCCAGATTGCGCACAACGTGACGATTGGCGCGCATACCGTCATTGCGGCACTGGCCGGCATTTCCGGCAGTACATCGATCGGCGCAGGCTGCATGATTGGCGGTGCATGCATGATAGCGGGCCATATCGATATCTGTGATCATGTCATGCTGGCGGCCGGCACCGGCGTGGCGGGTTCGATCCGCAAGCCGGGCGCTTATGGCGGTTTTCCGGCCAATGCCGACACGATCGGTCGCTGGCGGAAAAATGTCGTCCGCTACGGTCAGCTCGATGAAATGGCGCGGCGGCTTCGCGCCGTGGAAAAGACACTGGAAAACATGTCGAACCGGAACATGGCAAATCCGAAGACTCCGGATGCGTCATGAGCAAAACTGAACCGATACATCCGTCGGCCGTCATTTTTCCCGATGCCGAGCTGGCCGAAAATGTCCGGATCGGACCCTTTGCGGTGGTCGGTTCCGGGGTCCAGATCGGCGCCGGCTCGACGATCGGTGCGCATTGCGTCGTCACGGGGCCGACAATTATCGGACCGAACAACCGTTTCTATCCGTTTGCGTCGATCGGCGACGATCCGCAGGACAAGAAATACGGGGGTGAAGTGACACGCCTGGAGATCGGTTCGGGCAATACGATTCGCGAATACTGCACGATTAACCGGGGCACGGTTCAGGATGCGGGCATCACGAGAATCGGCAATAACAATTGGCTCATGGCATATACCCACGTCGCGCATGATTGCCGGCTCGGCAGCGAGATTGTCATGGCCAATGGTGCAACGCTCGGCGGCCATGCGCATATTTCAGACTACGCGATACTCAGTGCATTTTCGGCCATTCACCAGTTTTGCCGGGTCGGCGCGTACAGTTTCATTGGCGCCTATGGTGGTATCGCCAGGGATGTTCCGCCCTATGTCATTGCGTTCGGGCAGCCCCCGGAACCTCGTGGCATCAACGTAGAAGGTTTGCGGCGTCATGATTTTACCCTCCGACAGATTCGTCACCTCAAAGAGGCCTATCGCATCCTGTACCGTTCAGACCTGCGCCTGGAAGAAGCCAGGGATCGGCTCGTCGAACGGGCAGACGACCAGCCCGAACTCGCGATCCTGATCGAGTTTCTGGATAAATCCGAACGCGGAATCTTTCGCTAGCGGGTCGATCAAGCCCGCAATTGCATGTCAAGAGTTGTCGTCATCGCTGGTGAGGCCTCCGGTGACCGGTTGGGCGCCAGCTTTATCCGCAGTGCACGCGAACTGTGTCCTGACCTGCAGTTCGAAGGTGTTGCCGGTCCCCTGATGCGTGCAGCCGGTTGTCATGCGTGGTTCGACAGCCAGGATCTCTCTGTCATGGGTCTGGTCGAAGTGGTCCGCCACTTGCCGCGTATTCTGCGCATCAGGCGCGAAGTTGAACGCCGTCTGCTGGCCGATCCGCCGGACGTCCTGCTCGGTATCGATGCGCCCGATTTTAACCTGCACGTCGAGCGCATCGCGCACCGGGCGGGTATCCGCACGGTGCATTATGTGTGCCCATCCGTCTGGGCCTGGCGCGAGGGCCGGGTCAGGGTGTTGCGTGCCGCCTGTGATCGTGTCTTGTGCCTGCTGCCTTTCGAGCCGGCATTTCTTGCGCGTCACCGGATCGCCGGAGAGTTTGTCGGTCATCCTCTGGCCGATGAGATTCCATCGGATCCCGATCGGGCGGCTGCCCGGGCCCGTCTGCACCTGGGGTCCGGGACCATCGTTACGATCATGCCCGGCAGCCGGGCCGGCGAAGTGGAACGAATCGGGCCGCATTTCGCCCGGGCTGCCGCCTGGCTGACCGACCGGGTCGATGGTATCCGGTTTATCATTCCGGCGGCCCGCGCGGACCTGCGCGCAGCGATCGAATCACAATTTGACGCGCTGGCTCCGTCGGCGCAGATTGCGATTCTCGATGGCGAGGCGCACACGGCGCTGGCCGCGTGCGATGCGGCGCTCCTTGTGTCCGGTACGGCGGCGCTGGAGGCCATGCTGTCGAAGCGCCCGATGGTCGTTGCCTACACAATGGCGCCGGTCAGTTATCATGTGGTTCGAGTGTTGCGTGTGCTGGGGCTGATGAAAGGGGAATATATCTCTTTGCCGAATTTGCTGGCCGACCGTCCTCTCGTGCCGGAATTGATCCAGTCGCGGGTCTCCGGTGAAGCGTTGGGGCGGGAAATCCGGAAAATTTTACCGGCCTCGCCACAACGCGATGCGCTCATCGCGATCTTCGGTCAATTGCAGGCCCGGCTGAGACGTTCCGCCGGCGAACGTGCAGCACGCGCCGTCCTGGAATTGGCGGGAATCGGAAAAACCTGACGAGAGCAGGGGAGGAGGCTTTTCAACGCATGAACAAGGTTTTGACCAGCTTTGGCATCAATATACCGGGCTATCCGGTGCAGGCCATCGGGGGTATCGATGAGGCCGGCAGAGGGCCGCTGGCCGGTCCGGTCGTGGCTGCAATTGTCGTTTTATTGCCGGGACAGCGAATCGACGGCGTACGCGACTCGAAACAACTGACACCGCGACGCAGAACGGTGCTGGCCGAAGAAATAAAAAGCCGTGCGGCGGCCTGGTCGATAGCCGGTGCCGATGTCGCCGAGATCGATGAGCTGAATATTCTGCACGCCACGATGCTGGCAATGCGCCGGGCGGTGGAACAGCTTCGACACCTGCCCGATGAACTGCGCGTTGACGGGAATCGTGCGCCGGAACTACCCGGCTACCGCGGCCGGACAACAACGATAGTCGGTGGAGATCGAATGTGTCCGGCTATTTCGGCAGCCTCGATTCTCGCCAAGGTGGCGCGCGACGATATGATGCTCCGGCTCGATCGCACCTTCCCGGATTACGGTTTTGCCGGGCACAAGGGGTATCCGACTGCGCGACATCGCGAGGCCTTGCTGAGGCACGGTCCATGTTCGGCGCATCGCCGCAGTTTCAGGCCGGTCCGCCAGGCGCTGGAAGCGCGGAGCGTTCGCTCATGACGGCATCGTTCGTTCATTTGCATCTGCATACCGAATATTCGATCACCGACAGCGTCGTTCGGGTCAGCCAATTGATGGATGCAACAGCGGCAGCCGGGATGCCGGCCGTTGCATTGACTGACCAGAATAATCTGTTTGCCCTGGTGAAATTTTACCGTGCGGCAATCGAGGCCGGGCTCAAGCCGATCGTCGGTGCAGAAATCTGGTTTCGCATGCATGACGAAGAAGAACCTTCGCGACTGGTGCTGCTGTGCCGAAATAATGACGGGTACCGAAACCTGTCGCGTCTGCTGACGCGGGCCTATCTGGAAGGGCAGCAGGAAGGTGTCCCGGTCATCGTGTGCGAATGGCTGGAGGCCGGTGCAGCCGACGGCCTGATGGCACTTTCCGGAGGCCGTGAAGGGTGTATCGGCAGGCATCTGCTGGCCGGACAGCCCGAAGCGGCCCGTACCGAACTCGATGAATTGTGTGAATTATTCGGCGGCGATTTCTTTGTCGAGTTGCAGCGCACGGGCCGGGTGGGTGAACATGAATATCTGCTCGCGGCGGTTAAGCTGGCCGCAGCCAGCCAGTGTCCGGTCGTTGCGACCAACGATGTACGGTTTTTGCGCCGCGAGGACTTTGAAGCGCACGAGGCGCGGGTCTGTATTCAGCAAGGCTGCGTCCTGAATGATCCAAATCGGCCGCGCGAATACAGCGAACAGCAGTATCTGCGGACTCCTGCTGAAATGGCTGAACTGTTCGCGGATTTGCCCGAGGCGCTGAGCAACAGTGTGGAGATCGCCAAGCGCTGTAATGTCGAGCTGACATTCGGCAAATCCTATTTGCCCGAATACGACGTGCCGGAAGGTTTGACGATCGATGCATTCCTGGAGCAGGAGGCGCGGCAGGGGCTGCTCAGCCGGCTCGGCCTGGCCGGATTTGACGAGGTTCCGGAAACTTACCGCGAGCGCATGAGCGTGGAACTGGCCGTCATCAGGGAGATGGGCTTCCCGGGATATTTTCTGATCGTCGCCGATTTCATTCGCTGGTCGAGGGATAATGCGATACCCGTCGGTCCCGGGCGCGGTTCGGGCGCCGGTTCGCTGATTGCCTGGGTGCTGGGTATTACCGAACTCGATCCGATTCAGCATGAATTGCTGTTCGAGCGCTTTCTTAATCCCGAACGCGTGTCAATGCCGGATTTCGATATCGATTTCTGCATGGAAGGACGCGATCGTGTCATCGACTACGTTGCGCAGCGTTATGGTCGCGACCGGGTATCGCAGATCATTACCTACGGCACGATGGCCGCCAAGGCCGTCGTGCGCGATGTCGGACGCATCCTGGGCCAGCCGTACGGTTTTGCCGATCGAATCGCCAAGCTGATTCCGTTCGAGATCGGTATCACGCTCGACAAGGCCCTGAATCAGGAGAAAGAACTCAGGGAATTATATGAGAGTGATGACGACGTGCGTACGACGATCGATCTGGCCAGGCAGATCGAAGGTCTCGTGCGCAACGCCGGCAAGCACGCCGGCGGGGTTGTTATCGCGCCGTCGACGATTACGGATTTCATGCCTCTGTTTCGAGTGGAAGGCGAGTCGGCAACGGTGACGCAGTTTGACAAGGATGATGTCGAACTGACCGGGCTCGTCAAATTCGATTTTCTCGGTCTGCGGACCCTGACCATTATCGACCACGCGGTTCGAACGATTAACGATAAGTGTGTCAGTGCCGACGGGCAAATTTCTATCGACTCGATTCCGATGGACGATCCGGCGACATTCGAGCTGCTTTGCGCCTGCAATACGACGGCCGTATTTCAGCTCGAATCACGCGGCATGCGCGACCTGGTCAAACGGCTGCGTCCCGATCATTTCGATGACATCGTCGCGCTCGTCGCGCTCTTTCGTCCGGGCCCGCTCCAATCCGGGATGGTCGATGACTTTATCAGCCGCAAACACGACCAGTCCGGCCAGACCATCGATTATTTTCATCCGGATCTGGGGCCTGTGCTGGAGAGCACTTACGGCGTCATCCTGTACCAGGAACAGGTGATGCAGATTGCCCAGCGGTTGTCGGGATATTCGCTGGGCGGCGCCGACATCCTGCGGCGCGCGATGGGCAAGAAAAAACCCGAGGAAATGGCCACACAGCGCAGTATTTTTGTCGATGGCGCCGCTGCGCGCGGCGTGGATCGTAACCTTGCAGCCGGAATTTTCGATCTGGTCGAAAAGTTCGCCGGCTACGGTTTTAACAAGTCGCATTCGGCGGCCTATGCGCTGCTGGCCTATCAGACGGCCTGGCTCAAGGCGCATTATCCGGCCGCTTTCATGGCTGCGGTTCTGAGTTCGGAAATGGACGATACGGACAAACTCCAGATTCTCAAAGAGGATTGCCGGCTTAATGACCTGGAACTCCTGCCGCCGGATATCAACGATTCGGACTATCCGTTCGGCATTCGCGGCGATCGTGCAATTCGCTACGGTCTGGGGGCCGTCAAGGGCCTGGGACGAAATGCCATTGAAAAGATTATCGAAGCCAGGCAGAGCGGCCCGTTCCGCGATCTCGATGATTTTTGTCTGCGCGTCTATTCGTTCAAAGTCGGTCGGCGGGCTGTAGAAGCATTAATCAAGGCCGGCGCGATGGACGGGCTCGGACCGAACAGGCCGAGCCTGATGAGACATGTGCCTGCGGCCATTGGCGCTGCCGAACAGGCGGCTCGTCAGCGTGATTCAGGGCAGGTCGATCTGTTTGGCGGCGGTCCGAGTTCGGCGCCTCATGCAACGCCGGTTAATCTCGAACCCGATTGGGATTTTCGCCACAAACTCGCAGCGGAAAGAGAAAGCCTCGGCTTATATATGAGCGGCCATCCGTTCGACGAGTATCGCCATGACGGGCCGTTCATTTCTTCCGGGACGATCGGCAGTCTGAAAAGCGCCCGCCCCGCGCCGAAAACCGACAAGTCGTGGGCGGGCGGCAAGGAATGTTCGGCAGCCGGCCTGGTCACGCATCTGCACAAACGCGGCGGCCGTATCACCTTCGATCTCGATGACGGTCTGCATCGAATAGAAGTGACGCTGTTCCGGGAAGCGTATGAACGGTTACGGCACCTGTTGACCGCGAACGCAATCGTAGTGGTGTCCGGCAGGTTGCGGTTCGACGAGTTTATCGATGACTGGCGGCTGAACGCTAAAGATATTGCCGATATCGACAAGCTGATCGAGCGTCAGGCCACAAATCTCGTGATCCGCTGGCAGCAAAACGGCGCCGGCGGACTCGATGCCGAGCGTCTCAAACAGGTGCTGGAGCCCTATCGCCCCGGCGGCTGCGACATCAGCCTGTTTATCAGGCGCGGCCATGCACAGGCCCGCGTTTGCCTGGGAGAATCGTGGTCCGTGCGGCCGAGTCGCGAGCTGCGCGAACGTTTGTCCGAAATGGTCGGTCATGACGGTTTTCGGTTTATTTACAAGAATGCATTGTCAGCCTGATTCGCCCTTGTAACCCGTCGCGTCAGCGTTTAGGGTTCCGGCCCATGGACCTGAAATTTCTCGATTTTGAACAGCCCATTGCCGAGCTGGAGGCGAAAATCGATGAATTACGTTTCGTCGGCGATGATTCGGAGATTAATATCGGCGAAGAGATCTCCCGTCTGCAAAGCAAAAGCAATTCGCTGACAAAATCGATTTTCTCGAATCTGACGCCGTGGCAGATTGCACAGGTTGCGCGGCACCCGCTGCGGCCTTACACGCTCGATTACCTCGGGGTGATCAGCCCCGGATTCCAGGAATTACACGGCGACCGGATGTATGCGGAAGATATGGCCATCGTTGGCGGCCCCGGTCGTCTCGACGGCAAGCCGGTCATGTTCATCGGCAACCAGAAGGGGCGTAATACGAAATCGCGCGTGTTGCGCAACTATGGCATGGCGAAGCCGGAGGGCTACCGAAAGGCGCTGCGGCTGATGAAAATGGCGGAACGCTTTCATTTGCCGGTGATTACCTTCATCGATACACCGGGTGCCTACCCGGGTATCGGAGCCGAGGAACGCGGCCAAAGCGAAGCGATTGCCCGCAACCTGTTTACGATGGCGCGGCTGAAAACACCGATCATCAGTGCCGTCGTCGGCGAGGGCGGTTCCGGCGGAGCGTTGGCGATCGGGGTTGCCGACCGCATCCTGATGCTCGAATTCGCGATCTATTCGGTGATTTCGCCGGAAGGCTGCGCGAGCATCCTGTGGAAAAGCGCCGACAAGGCGCCGGTGGCCGCCGAAGCGATGGGGATCACGGCCGACAGGCTGCTCGAGCTCGGCCTGATCGACGAAATCGTTCCGGAACCGCTCGGCAGCGCACATCGGGACATGGCGGCAACGGCGCAGACCCTGCAGAATTCGCTGGTCACGCATCTGCGTGAACTCGAAGCACTGGAACCGGGCGATTTATTGTCCCGGCGCGCGGAGCGACTCGAGGCCCTTGGCGTGTTCAGGGAAACCTGACGGCGTACTGCGGTGACGCGCCGTGCGCCGGCGATTGAATACCATGCTCGATATCCTGCGCCAGCAACTGCACGACGATCTGACGGCGGGCGCCAGATGGTGTCTTGCACTCAGTGGCGGCGTCGATTCGACGGCCCTGTTGCATGCGGTCGTGCAACTCGGGAAGGCATACCCCGGAAATTCGATCCGCGCCGTTCACGTCAATCATCACCTGCATCCGGATGCCGGGGCCTGGGCCGCGACTTGCCGGGCACTGTGCGATGCGCTGGGCGTCGAATTGACCTGCTGCGATGTAGCTGTTGCCGCCGGCAACGGCAACAGCCCGGAAGCGGCAGCGCGCCGGGCGCGTTACGGGGCGTTAACTAAATTGCTTCTCGATGATGAACGTTTACTGACGGCCCATCACCGTGACGACCAGGTCGAAACTTTCCTGCTGCGGATGCTGCGCGGTGCCGGCCCGCACGGCCTGGGGGGCATCGAACCGCGCCGGCCGTTCGGCCGGGGCTGGCTCGTGCGCCCCCTGCTCGATGTCAGCCGCCATGCGCTGGTCGCTTATGCCGGCGAGCAGAATCTGTCCTGGATCGAGGATCCGGCCAATATCGACACGAAGTTCGATCGAAACTTCCTGCGACATCGGGTGCTTCCGGTTTTGCATGAACGTTGGCCCGGCCTCGGTGAAACCGTTGCGAGAGCCGCGCGACTGAGCGGAGAAGCGGCACGGATGCTCGATGAACTGGCCGGGCAGGATATGCGTTGTAACGGGGCGGCGCTCCCGGTCGACACGCTGGCGGTCGAAACGCTTGCGGGACTGTCCTGGCCGCGCCGGCGCAACGTCATCAGGTACTGGTTGCGCCGGCACGGGTTGGCGCCGCCCGCCGAAGCCAGGTTACGTGCCGGGCTGGAACAGTTGTTGCATGCCCGGTCCGACCGGATGCCGTTGCTCGAATGGGGCGGAGGACAGATTCGCCGTTATCGCGGCAGTCTGTATGCGCTGGATTACGATCCGGATCCGGCCGGAAAATTGCCGCGCGAATTTTCCTGGGACGGTCGGGATTGCCTTGACCTGGGAGCGTTGCGCGGCAGGCTGAAATTTTTGTCCGGTCACCCGGTGCCCGGCCGTGCATCGGGTCACTGGATCGTGCGTTTCCGGATCGGCGGCGAACGCTTCTCGACCGGAGGGCAGCACAAAACCGTCAAGCATTTATTCCAGGAGCTTGGCATCGTGCCGTGGATGCGTGCACATGTTCCATTGCTGTATCGTGCCGATTGCCTGGTTGCCGTGGGCGACCTGTGGCAGTCCGGCGATGCCGGTGCCCCGGTAGCCTGGGAGGGGCATCCGCCGGTGCGGTGAAGCCGAACCGATTGTAGTGTTTGCGTTGTCGTGATCGGGGTGATCTGGTAAATTGGAGTACCGTGTCGATCATTCCGATTTTCAGAAAAATCCGTCCGGTCGCCGCACGTGATCTCGAGCGATCTGAACGTCGCCCGGTTATCGTCCGTTCATCTGTTACTGGCCGCTGGATAAACCTGGAATAGCTCATGCCTCGATTCGTATTTGTCACCGGTGGGGTGGTTTCTTCTTTGGGCAAGGGGATTACGGCTGCCTCTCTCGGGGCGATTCTTGAGGGCCGTGGACTCAAAATCAGCATGATGAAGCTCGATCCCTATCTTAATGTGGATCCCGGGACGATGAGTCCGTTTCAGCACGGCGAGGTTTTCGTTACCGAAGACGGTACCGAGACCGATCTGGATCTCGGGCACTATGAACGTTTTGTGCGTACGACGACCGGCAGGAACAGCAATTTCACGACCGGACGAATCTACGGCAGCGTCATCGCCAAGGAACGCCGCGGCGATTATCTCGGGGCGACAGTCCAGGTCATTCCGCATGTGACGGACGAAATCAAGCGCGGCGTTTCGCTGGGTGCCGGTGATGCCGATGTCTGCATCGTGGAGATCGGAGGTACGGTCGGCGATATCGAATCGCTGCCTTTCATGGAGGCGATTCGCCAGGTCGGCGTCGATCTGGGCCGCGGCAATGTGGTCTATGTGCATCTGACGCTGGTGCCGTATATCGCGACTTCATCGGAAATCAAAACCAAACCGACCCAGCACTCCGTCAAGGAACTCCGCTCGATCGGTATCCAGCCGGACGTACTCGTTTGCCGCTCCGAGCAGCGCCTGGGGGACGAACCACGGCGAAAGATTGCATTGTTCACCAATGTGCAGGAACGGGCCGTCATTTCGGCCATGGATGTCGACGATATTTACCGGCTGCCGATGGTATTTCGAGACCAGGGGCTCGATGAGCTGATCATCGAGCAATTCGGACTCGATGCGCCGCCGGCAGACCTGTCGGAATGGGAAGCGGTCGTTACGGCAAAGAAAAACCAGGATACCGATGTGACAGTCGCTCTGGTGGGCAAATATGTCGACCTGCGCGATTCCTACAAGTCACTGGCCGAAGCGCTCATGCATGCCGGCTTGCAAACGCGTACCCGGGTCAATATCCGCTACATCGAATCCGGCCAGGTCGAATCGGGTGACCTGGAATGCCTGGCTGATGTCGATGCGATTCTCGTGCCGGGCGGTTTCGGTGAGCGTGGTGTCGAAGGCAAGATCAACACGGTTCGATATGCCCGCGAAAACGGTATTCCGTATCTGGGCATTTGCCTGGGTATGCAGGCCGCCGTGATCGAATACGCGCGCAATGTTGCCGGTCTGGCCGACGCGCACAGCACCGAATTCGAACCGACGGCCGGCCACCCGGTGATAGCACTGATCACCGAGTGGCGTGACCAGGACGGCAGCAGCCAGGCGCGCAACGCCGATTCGAATCTCGGCGGGACAATGCGGCTCGGCGCCCAGGAGTGCCGGCTGGCTCCCGGCAGCCTGGTGGCCGGAACTTATGGCCGGGACGTTATTTACGAGCGTCACCGGCACCGCTACGAATTTAACAACCGGTACCGCCGGCAGCTTGGTGAGGCAGGCCTGGTTTTTTCCGGGCTGTCTATCGACGACCTGGTCGAGTGTATCGAGATTCCCGGTCATCCGTGGTTCGTCGCCGTTCAGTTTCATCCGGAATTTACTTCCAATCCCCGCGACGGCCATCCGCTTTTTGCCGGGTTCATCAGTGCGGCGCGCCAGTTCAGCACTGAGGAATTGACGGCGGCTGCAGGTGCATGAAGCTGGCCGATTTCCAGATCGG
>Ga0114931_10000519_pt1 | contig 46543 bp, 59 predicted proteins | sample 2SBtaG_FD_89579 | JGI IMG/M metagenome (GOLD analysis project Ga0114931, IMG submission 89579) | Deep subsurface microbial communities from Kolumbo volcano to uncover new lineages of life (NeLLi) - 2SBTROV14_V59a metaG | ecosystem: Environmental > Aquatic > Marine > Volcanic | place: Kolumbo... | reverse complement strand
CCTTTTTTAGTAGCTGTCAAGGGACAGACTTTCCAGCAGTTTAGTCATGCGTAGCATGACAGATATAGCTGAAGTTGGCTGGAAAAGAAGTCAAAAGAAAGTGCAGTAGCACGGTTTAGTCCTTGGACAGGGCATTGGCTCAACCTGGGACCAATGCCCTAGAGGCTAGTTTGAGCACTTTGTTTTGAGTTGTTTTACAGCTTGCCCTTTACAGCTACTTTAGGCTGTGAGAGAGTCGGGGTGCTGACACAATACTGTCAGGTGCTTCACCTGTCCCTATGGGACTGTGCTGTCAGGCGCTTCGCCTGTCCGCTTGATGTTACAGGTACTCCTTGGCTAGGGTGAAATGTTAGCAGTTCAAGTGCTTGGACGTGTCTCGTGGGCACTGAGAGTATTACCTGGTTCTGCTAAGGTACATATCCACACACAATGTCCCGGCTATTTGCAAGTCCAAGCACGTCGGGTGTTCCTGAGCACTGTCAAGCTTTGCCTCCCTGGCAAAGGTGGACTGTGCTGCCCTGTGGCATGTTTTAGGCAGAGGCAGGGGGTTGCAATGCTGTTCCTGACAGAGCATGCCGGGGGGTAGCCCCCTGTCGTGGGACCCAGCACGGCCTTCTTCTCCTCCCAGTTTATAGATAGCACATGCATACCCACTCAAGTTTTAGCACCAGTTTGGCTTTACCAAGTAAATCCTAAAAGTAAGATAATACTGTCAAACCAAATACTCAGTAGTTCTATAAATTTTTAGTAAGTAATAACTACTTTAGAATTTTAAACAATACCTGCAAATGTTAGTAATTCTTTAGAATTTTTAGAACTCTAAATACTTGGTATTATTGGACTTATTACTAACATTTTGGTAAAGTATTGTCATAGGCAGTTATTACCCCCTTTAATTGCCCTTTAATTGCCCCTATTTCTAAGAATTTATAGAATACAGTTATTATTCTAGGCGTTTTCCCCCTCATTATTTTAGAATTTTTAGAACTAAAACTAGACTGCAGGGCCTCTACTAAGCTATTACAGACCTCCCCCTTTAGTTAGGGGCCATAGACTTGACAACTATTACAAAATGTGCTATAACACCTGACAGGTCCTGTCAAGCAGTACTGGACATGTACATGTCCTGGCACTATGCTAATGCATTATCCTGTCATAACCCCCCGAACAAAGGCATTGCCAGACATGCAAGACCTTGCTATTGGGTCATAACAGATCTTATTAAGACTATTCTAAAACAATACCTGTTCTGTTACTGTCATATACACCCATTTATAGGTCCACACCAGGACAATGCACCCACAAGAACTTGTGGTAAGGACTTGACAAACTATCTAAAGTGTGCAATACTCACTAAGATTTGGTAGCTTAGCATAGGGAAAGTCTGGTAATGGCTAGTAAATTTGGAACATACCTCACAAAGTTAACAACAGACCAAAAGAGACTGGTTTGCCAGGCTAGGCTCTCTGGAGCTACCTATTCTAGAATTAAAGACATGATTCTGGAAGACTTTGGTATCTCTGCCACAACACAGACCATAGGCTATTTCTTTGAAAGTATGTCTGGTCAGGAGCTTGTAGAGGAAGAACACCAGAAGTTACGCAAGACTTGGCGCAATATGCCTTTAGTTGAGCAGACTAGTAGGATGAAGGCTATAGCTGTGGAAGCTTCTAAACTAAGAGATACATTGGCTCCACTGGATCCAACAGATGAAGAGTACATGGGAGTATCTGCAGAGTATAGAAACTACCTAAAGCTACTAAATGTTGAGGATCAGGGTAGCAAGATTACATTCCAGACTGCTACAAAGTCTCCAATTGAAGAGGCTTTAGAAAACATCCTAGACAAGAAGAAAGAAAGTAATGAAGAGGCTGAGGTTACAGGATCTATACACTAAACCTGAGCTTCTTACACAGATTAAGAAAGCACTATTCTCACAGTGGATCTTAGAAAATGGGGAGTGCTACACACCACACCCAGGACAGGCAAAGATACATTTTGAGTATTGGCAGAATCATGTAGCAGTTTGGGGGCGAAGAGGGGGCAAGACACAGGCAGCAGCCGGTGAAGGGCTAATCATGTTAGGTATTCCCAATACCAGGACATGGATTGTAGCTCCTACGCATAACTTGACACACAAGGTATTCAGGCTGATCTGGAAAGCAGTAGTAGACGATGAAATTTATGGACCAGGTTCTGTAGTAAAGTGTAGTAATTCCAGAGATTCTAGATACATTGAGATGAAATGGGGCTCATGGATAGAAGGTAAGTCAGCAGAAAAGCCAAAGGGATTACTAGGAGAAGGTTTAGACTTACTAATCTTTGACGAGGCTGCAGAAGCACCATCTGATATCTGGGATGAGTACTTAGAACCAACATTACTTGACAGAAAAGGCAGAGCACTTTTCATTACTACTCCAGAAGGGTATGACTGGATATACGATCTTTGGGAAGAGGGTAGAGATCCAGAAGGGGAAGGTTACAAACAGGGTTGGAGATCTAGCCAGATAGAGTCTGCAGACAATCCCTACCTAGACAGGCAGTGGATAGAAGACAAGAAGCGTAGAACTCCACACCTGATCTTCTTACAGGAATATAAAGCACAGTTCGTTGCAAAGAGGGGTGTTATTTACCCAGACTTTAAAGACAGACTTTGGACTAGAGAGAGTCCAGCTCATCTGTACAATGATGATATGCTTTTGATACAGCCTGGGTGGACACACTACAGGGCTATAGATCCTGGTAGTAATAACCCAACAGCATGTATCTGGGCTGCAGTAGATACTAAGAATGATGTCTGGGTCTATGATGAGTATGAAGCAAGGAGCACACTTGTTAGAGATCATGCTCTAGCCATTAATGCTAAGACATCTTATCCAATCTGCACTACTGTTATTGACCCAAAGGCTAATTCTAGAAATGATGAAACTGGTCGGTCTACAAAGGATTTGTATGAGTACTATGGTATTTATACACAGGATGCTCTTAACAATGTACAATATGGGTATCAGGTAGTATCAGAGTACTTGCGAGCTACACTTGAGCATAGTAGTGAATTACCTAAGGTATACATACATGCGACTAAATGTCCAAAACTAATAAGGTATCTCAATCAATATCAGTGGGACAGCAATAGAAGCTATCATGACAAGAATGCTCCAGACAAACCAAGAAAGTATAAAGACCATTTGCCAGATGCCTTGCGATACCTTCTAGCTTCAAAGCCTATATACATACCATCTCATGCTATTGCTGAGCAACAGAGACAGTTCCAGGATGATGAGACTACTTCTGAACAAATTAGTATGTCTGGAAATCCTTGGGATACTAGACAAATAGGCTTTGAGGGAAGGTCTACTGTAGGAATCTAATAAGATTATGGCTACAAATGTTTCAAGCAAGAGTGTAGATCCTGACCCAAGGATTACGGCTACTGACAAGGATATGCTGTCTATAGTTATAGACAGGTTCAAAGCTAGTAGAGATTGGAGACAGCCACAGGAAGATATGTGGCAAAGGTGGGATGCACTGTACACAAGCCAAGCTCCAGTTAAGGACTGGCCCTATGCAACGTCCCTGTCTATTCCAGTTATCTTTAGTACAGTAGAAGCTTTCCTTCCCAGGATAGTAACACAGAGACCTGCTATAGCAATTGTAGCAAGAAACCCAGAAGATACTGCTAAAGCACAGACTCATAAACAGTTAATAGACTACCAGTGGGAACTGCTAAAGATGCCACTGAAACTAGAAGATTTCTGCAGAGGAGTTTTAGTGTATGGCTATGGCTGGATGAAGCTTGGTTGGGAAACGGTAAGGCAAACCAGGAAGTTTAGAATTCCAGGAGGAGGAACAGGTACTAGAGAAGTAGTAGTCAAGGATGACCCATTTCTAGATCTAGTCCCTCCAGAAGATATATACCCTGATCCTACTGCTGTAGATATGACAGACATGGGTTGGCTCATACACCGCAGTAAGTTACAGCTACATGAGATAGATCAGTTACTACAAGATCTACAAGTACCTGGAAGACAAGAGACAGTAAATAAGCTCAGAAAGCAAAGAAAGTCAGAGCTAGATGCACAGGCGGAGAAAGTTGAAAGAAACAGGGAGGCATTAGCTGGGACTAGTGTGTTTGACGGGGGTTATAGAGATAAGGCGAGAATGTGGGAGTTTGACGTTCTTGAGTATTGGGAGCCAACTCGTAGAGCTATAGTAGTTCTAGAACCAGAAATGTTTCTGTTCCAAGGCCCTAACCCATACTGGCACCAGAGAATTCCATTCCTCCTAGCAAAGGATAATCCCCTTCCCTTCAAGCTGCAAGCAATGGGTGAGCCTCAAATTCTAGATGCTTTGACAATGGAGCTTAATGAGATACATAACCTTAGACTAGAAGCTGCAAAGAGAGGAGTATTCCCAACTTTTGTAGCAAGGTTAGGCTCTCCAATAACTCAAAAGGCTGTACAGTGGGGTCCACAGAAGATTATCTGGGCTGGAGACATTGACCGAGATATTAAGGCACTATACCCTGGTGGGCAGTTTGCACCAGGCTACAGAGAAGAAGATGCAATAAGGATTCTTCTACAGGAGGTATCAGGGGCTAATGATAACTTCAAGGGCTTGGGTACCAATGCAGGTTCTGAAACTGCTACTGCTGCAACTATTCTTGCACAAGCTGCAAATTCTAGAGTAGGTCTCAAATTCCATAAGCTAGTTGAAAGTGTAATCAAGCCAATGGGAGAAATGCTTATATCACTGAACGAGCAAAAGATTGACAAGGAAAGAAGGATTGAAATAGTAGGACCAGAAGCGCAGGAGGCCACACTAGACCCAGACCTACTAGCAACTGGTGGAGCAATTCTAGATGTCAGAGTAGACGTGGGACAGACAGATCCTATTAATAAGGAAGTTAGTCTACGAAAGACAGAAGAGGCTATAGGGGTTATAGCACAAATTCCTCCACAGGTAAGGACAGACCCAATAATCAGCATATTGATAACTAGACTAATGGAGTCTCTTGACCTACCAGTTACACCACAGACACCTGCACAGAACCAAACTAGTCTTACACCCGCTGATACAGAAGGCCCAGCACAAGGTTCAGCACCAAACCAAAGTAACCAGTCACCGATAGGAGCTGTAGCAGATGCTATAAATCCCAGGGGTGGCGCAAATGAAGGCACTGCAGGATAATGCAGATGTCCAATCAAGGTAAGTGATGGAAGACGGAATTGAACTAAAAGTAGTAATGACAGAGAAACCTCCAGAGATCCTAAACATAGGAGATGTCCCACCAGATATTTTGAGGCATATCAAGAGGTTCTTGTTAACAGATGCTGGGAAGTATGTTAAGTCTTGGTTCCTAACCTACAAGATGTTGAAAATGAACTCATTAGCTCAGCCACTGCCCTCTCTAACAGAGAATGCACACAATGTTACAAGAGGCTGTCTCTTAGGTGCAGAGGAACTATGGCTTCTGTTTGAAAAGGCTTTACAGGACGAAACTTTACAGGAACTACCACAGTAACTAATGAAAGGTGCAACACATGTTATCTAAACTCCTGATGAATCTAGTACGTAAGAATGCACGAAAGATAGCACTAGAGGTAATAGACCAGCTCTGGCCTATGATAAAGGGCAGAGTCCTTGCTCTAGTAGACGAACTATTTCCAGACGAAGGTGGTGAAGAGTAATGGCCGGATCATTCCACCCACCCAAGGGTAGTATTCCTTCCCAGGGTGAACCAGTTTCAACAAAGGGCTCTGCGGTAGCAGGTATGAAGGGACACCGTTCCCTAGACCCTAAGCCCAATTATCCTGTGGGAAATTTTAAGCCAGGCGTAAGTCCTGCAAAGAAACTTCCATAATAGACAAGACTGATAGAAAACAGAGATGGCTGACAACCCAACACAGACAGAGCATGTAGAGTCAGATGTTAATGACCCGCAAGTGATCGTTGCAGGCTACGATGATCTAACTGCGATAACTAGCTTCGACTCTACAGAGACTCAGGACGTAGGGAACGAATCTAACCAGACTGTTCAAAATGTGCAACCAGACCAGGGTATAAAAGTACCTGACGGTGATGGGAGCGAAATCCAGAAGCTTAGACAACAATTAGCTGACAAGGACAGACACATTTCTTCTCTAGAAGGCCAGATACAGGGCATAGAGAAGACTATGACACTCCACCCCCCGGAAGAGGCAAAGGTGGATGAAGAAGAGAAAGTGACTGCCCTTAGCTTCACTGATGAAGAAATGGCATTGTTATCAGAGCGTATGGAGAAAGACCCTGCCGGTACTACAGTACAGTTACTGCAAATGGCCGGTGAGGTTCAGACAAAGCAAATCCTGAAAAAGATTGAGGATTTGCAAGCTCCTGCTCGGGAAGAACAGAAGTTGCAACAAGAGAGACAGGTTCTAGAAAGCGCATTAAGGCGTGAGATGCAAACTGCCCTGAATACGTATGGTGATGCTGCTAAGCCTGTATTGGCACAAATGATACAGGATCCTAACAACTCACCACTAGTTGCTGAAATAAGAAGCATAGGGGATACAGTTTTGCAGGCACCTGGTTATCTTGCAATGCTTGTTGGTAAGTATATAACTTCTGAACAAGATGGTTCTGGGACCTCTCAGGATCAGATACAGTCACAATCAGATGGGACTATAAGAGCAGGGGCACGTTCCCAAGACCTTAGTGGTACTAAAGAACAGATAACCCCTGAAGAGTCTATCCGACGTAGTGTATTGACTGCTAGCGGTAAAGAAGACAAACTAAGGGAGATGTTTAACTACTAGGGTTATAACAGAAGGTAATAAAGAAGATGGCACAAATTTCTGGAATGCGCTCAACACAAGGAACACAGGGTATTGCCCAGTTCCGTCGTGTTGTGTCTATGTGGGAAGCAATCCTGCTTCTACAGCCAAGCGCAAACCCAATTGTCAACATCATAACCCGATTGGACAGAGAGTCTGTAGACAACTACAAGTTCGATGTACAAAAGGATGACCTAGTTGCCTACCAAGCTAATACTAGCACAAGCTATTCGAACTCTGCTACTAGCATTGTTCTTGGTGCTGGTGAGGCTGGGTACTTCCAGGCTGGTGATCTGGCATACGTTCCTGAGACCGATGAAATAATCTTTGTCGGTGCTTCTGATGGTAGCACAACTATCAGTTCGCTAACCCGAGGATTTGGTGACAGTACTGCTGCTGCTATTTCTTCTGGTGCTCAGGTTCTGAACATTGGGGACAGTAATCTAGACGGTGCTGATGTTGGTTCTGGTGTATCAACTGTTGTCACAACTGACTTCAACTATACTCAGATCTACCGCACACCCTGGGAGATTGATGGAACTCTAGCTGCACAGAAGCTCTATGGTGGTTCAGATATGGATTACCAGGCACGCAAGCGTGCTATTGAGCATCAGCGCAAGATGGAGCTTTCCTGTCTCCTAGGTACTCGTAGTAACACTACTTCGGGTGCTTCTGGACGTCGGACTACTGGTGGGATTCATGAACATCTAACACAGCATGTGCTGGATGTGAGTGGTAACTTGACCAGTCTAGAACTTATGTCTCTTATCCGTGACGTTACACGTTTCGGTGATAGTGACCATCGAGTGATGATTGCTTCACGAGAGGTTCTAGACGCTATTGGTCTCCTAGCAGGTGGTTTAGAGTATGTCCCTGGTGATAAAACTATTGGTATTGCTGCCAATCGTTTCCAGTCAGCCAATGGTGTACTAGATATAGTACCACACCCAATTCTTTCAGATAATGATTTTCTGAAACAGCGAGGCTATATCATTGACTTCACCCAGTACGGGTGGAGGTTCCTACAGGGACGTGATACCATGCTTCGCACCAATGTCCAAAACCCAGGCGTAGACGGTCGTAAGGACGAGTACCTTACAGAAGGTGGTGTCTGGCGAGGACGTCAGGAAACTTCAGGACTTCTGAAGGGTGTGACACTTCCTGTCTAATCTAACCGGATTGACAAGGAGCTAATAATTAGAATGTTATTCCTACACAAGTATCGTAATGGCAAGGTGGTTAGGCTGCCTAGCCATATGAAGCCAGTTACGGACGCACAGGGCATTACTTCTTTTGTCCCTGTGATGGGTGATAGGATTGAATTCTCTGCCATTCCAGACCTTACCTACAAGGGTAGGGTCTGGCGTGGTAGGGTTGACTTAACTGACCCTGACAGAATTGACTTTGTGTTACACCACCCAGCGTATGGACTTGATTTCATTGGTATTGAAGAGGACCACACTGTCTCTCTAGATCCAGATGAAATCATAGAAGCACGTTCTGATGGTATGTACTACTGCAGCGTTTGTGACGTTGTAGCAAAGAATGCACAGGGCATGTCAGGTCACAAAAGATCTGCTGTTCATAAACAGAATGTAGCAGATGCTAATAATACCTTTGCAAGTAAGGTTCTTACATCCAAGCAAGAATCAAACCTTGCAAGGGCCACTCTAGGAATATAACCTTTCTGGGCTGCGAACCCAGTGTTCTTAGGTGAAACTAACAGAAATAGGAAAATAAAATGGCCTTTGGTAACTCACTATGGGGTGACAACACAAACGTTCTTGATGCTGCAGGAAGTAAGCTTGCTTCTCAGAACCTAACAGAAAGTAGCAGCACTACTTTCAGCTCAGCGTTTGATCCTGCTGGGTCTAAACTTGTAGGTCTATTTGCAAATGTAGCAACTGTAGCTGCAGGTACACTAGACATAAGTTTCCAGTACTCAACAGATAAGGGAGTCACTTGGGCTGATATGCCTGGTGCTGCCAACAGTCAGACAGCTGCTTCACTAACCCAGATTACTGCTGCTGGTATTGTCTACAAGTGGTTTGAGGGTGTATTCCCTCCAAACTCAAGAGTACGCCTGAAGATGGTCTGGGGGCTTAACTCAGACATGACCTTTGGTTCTGAAGTCAAGTGGGTTTCTACTGACCGCTCAGTGTAGGGAGTACTAAAGCATGTCGTCCTATAGTGACTATTTAGAGAATAAAGTCCTAGACCATGTACTAGGGACAACTGCTTTTACCATGCCTGCTACTGTCTATGTGGGGCTGTACACAGCAGCCCCATCAGACAGTGGGGGTGGTACAGAGGTTTCTGGTGGGGCATATGCTCGGCAAGCAATAACTTTCTCTGCTGCTGCAGCTGGTACTACTAATAACTCCGCAGTTGTAACTTTTCCAACAGCTACTGCTAACTGGGGAACTATAACACACTTTGCTCTGTTTGATGCATCCACAGCTGGAAACATGCTAATGTGGTCTGCATTGACTACCTCTCGTGTTGTGAATACAAATGACATTGTAAAGTTTTCTGCAGGTTCTCTTACAGTAACTCAAACGTAATACAAAACTATGTCAATTCCTGTAGGGTTTGGATCAACAGAAATAGGCTTTGGTAGTGACAACTGGGCTTGGGGTGCAAACTCTGCTGCCCAGCAATATGTTCTATCAGGGTCTATAGTTGGTGACAGTCTAGTTTCAGGAGCAGTGTTTGCAGTCTACACTCCCGGACTAAACAGTGTCTCTGCAACCTCTGCTGTAACTGGTTCTGTCCAAGAAGTAATTGTTCTGGATCCTACAGGAATTGCTGGTGACTCTACCTTTGTAGGTAGTGTGCAACACATCATGTCTCTACTACCTGATCCTGTGTCTGCTACTTCAGCAGTCCAAGGTGGCATTACATTAATACTCCTGCTAGCACCAACAGCTATACTTGGTTCTAGCCAAGTACAGGCCAACCTAAGATATGTCTGGGAGAACTTGAATAAGACACTATCTGGTGTTGATTCTTGGACTAGCAAGACACTTTCAGTAATTGATGACTGGGTACAAAAGAACTACCCCAGTCCATAAGAGAATAGACTATGGCTACTGTTAAATACCCAACAGCTCTGGTAACTGATGCAGACCTACCAAGAGTGGGGGATGGAATAGACCAGAGAACAACCCTAACAGGTGCACATACCTCTGTTGTAACTACCATAACTGTTGCCTCAACCACAGGTTTTGCAAGTACTAATGGAACTATTGTCATTGGTGGTGAACAGATATACTACACGGGTACTACAAGCACTACCTTTACAGGTTGTACTAGAGGTTGGGCAGGTACTGCTGCAGCACATAATGATGGAGACAATGTTGTAGCAGTGCCAACAGGTAAGGTACAAGATCAGCTAGTACAAGAAGTTGCTAACATAGAGTCAGAACTAGGTATTAGTCCTTCTGGTTCTTCTGCTACTGTAGATGCTAGAATAGCTGCTGTAGAGTCAGGTGGGATAGCTATTGCATCCCAGGCAGCACTTGATTTTGTCTATGCCTCTGGGGCTTCCCAGTTCGGGAGGCTCCCTGTGGGCACCGGGTTGCAGCTTGTTCGACTCAACAGCGGAGTAACAGGCTACGAGTTCGTCTCTCCGGAGAATGTGCTCAAGAGCAGCTACTACGACCTGGACGAGATCGCGACACCCGCAAATCCTGGGGTGAACGTAGGGCGTGTGTACGCCAAGGATGACGCCGGCACGACGAAACTTGCCCTGCTCGACAGCGCGGGAGTAGAGACCCTACTCGGTGGTAGCGGTGTCTTGAAGCAGATCGCAACCACGACCACGCCCGGCACGACCCTGAACGTAACGACTACTGGATACGACACGCTGGTCGTGCTGATCGAGAAGCTCAAGGTTGGGACGAACGGCGTTGCCGTAGGCATCCAATACAACGGCTCCTCCAATAATAACTACCACTACCACCACGGCGACAACGACTCGTCCACAGCCACGTATCAGGGCTCGGCATCCAACGCGGGCACCTACATCGAGCTTGCATCGAACATGGGATCGAACGTAGAGGGTGGCGCGTGGACACTGTGGCTTGAGAATCAGACCAACTTCATGACCAGGGGATTTGGAACATACATCGAGGCCACGACGCTAGACCCCAAGGGAGGCTCGATTGTTGGCCGGGCAACGTCTGTAACGGGGCCGCTCACAAGCGTCGTGCTCGTCGTGTCATCGGGCACGATCTCCTCCGGCGTCGTGACCATCTACGGGTGGAAGGTGGCATAGTGATTAGCGCTGTTGCCTCTTACCCTAAGAAAGTTCAAGAAACTGGTGTCCTCTAATGACTGAACGATTTGACACACCTGATATGTGGATCGAGGCAGCACATCCAGATAGACAGAACGAGGTTACAATAGGGTCTAAAATTACTGACCCGGCTAAGGTTCGCCTTGTGGGCCAGCCTGGTGAGGTACTTGGTGCAATCTCATTTAACATAGATTCAGGAAATGGTGGCCAACTAGAAGCTGCTCTTGCACTTGTCAGAGATCTAGGCAATGGGATAGAAGTAAAGGTATTTGCTGCTGCCACTAGTTCAGGGTATGGCAAGGACTTTAGTGACAAGGATCTAATCTTCTGGGCCTATCCTGAAGATGGTCAAATGCACATAGTTATACCCGGTATTAGTGGTGCTCCAGGTCCTATGGGATTGCAGGGGCCTACAGGTCCTATGGGAGAACCAGGTAGAGATGCAGATGACAGTGTTTTGCAGTTTATTCTTAAACAGGTCAAGAAACTAAAAAGAAGAATAGACAGGCTTAGGGAAAGGATTAAGAATCATGCAGCTAAACACAGGTAATCCAAATCTCATAGGGCATACAAGATTCCTTGTGAATGACGAGACTACAACTGCTAACCAGATCTGGACTACCCAGCAGATTACAGATGTCCTAAACCTCGCATATTTGGAAGTTGCCACAGCAATAGAACAGAATTGGCCTGGCTATTTTGTGTTTGAATCATTCAGGGATACAGAGGCAGGTGTTTCATACTATAAACTGCCTGCAGGATTTAACAGATCAGTACAGCTTGTGATAGATCAAGATGGTGCAGACCTTAGTACTACTGTTGAGGGTACTGGATCAAAAGACTATGAGTTCAAACCTTTGGAAATCTTCTCACAGATTAGGAGAAATGCTACTAGTAATGCATATGTTTGGTCTATAGAGTCAGAACATCTGGTAGTGTACCCTACCCCAACAACTGTCACAGCAGGTGTCAATAGTATGCGACTTGTATACGAGGGTCTGCCACAACCTTTAGTTGCTGATACAGACACACCTGTTATACCAGCACAATATCATGAGGTTATTCCTGTTAGAGCAGCTATAAGTCTCAAGACCAGCAGAGATCTTGACACAAGGCTATTACAGCAAAAGAACATACTTCTGACTAGAGAAATTCTAGTACATGCACATCTTAGAGTTCTAGAACAGAGAGAAAGCCTAGGTACAGACATAGGTACCTGGCAGGATACACATGTGAATAGGATAGGCAGGATTACTGCTTAAGTAAAATGATTACACCAAGAATTTCAGGTATAAACTTCAATCCATTGCCTACCAAGATGGTGACTAACAAGACTAAGTTCAATAGTCTTGATTGGGCACTTCTTGAGTCATGGGAACCTGACCCTGATGATTTTGGTGCACTCAAGGTAGAGCCTGGTTGTACTGAAAAGACTGCAACAGGTCTATCGGCTAATCATGTTACTTATCTAGGCTATGGTGAAAAGTCAGACCAGACCAGAAGAGTCTTTGCAACAGCAGGAACATCTGCTTATATCATAGACCAAGACGGGACTACACATCTGATTAAGTCAGGTCTTACAGCAGACACACCCATGTCTTCTGTCACATATGGTGATCTTGTACTGTTCTTTAACGGTATAGACACTCCCTGGAAGTATGATTTCACAAGCAAGACAAGTAGTGCTGTGTCTAATATAGGACTTACGCAACCTGATGTTACCTTATCTTCTTCTGCAATAAAGGATAGTCTTGGCTCTGTAGAACAAACTGTAAAGTTCTGGGTAAGTTATGTCACAAGTACAACTGAAGGCCCTCTGTCAGATTCATTTGGGACCATAGACGCCGGCAATGGTAGTACAATAACCTTGTCAAGCTTACCTGTAGGTCCAGGTGGAACTACTGCTAGAAAAATCTACATGTCTATCAGAAACAGAGATGAGCCTTTCTATGCTGTAACTATAACTGACAATGTTACTACCAGTGTTGATATTGCATTGTCTAGTGAAGAGTTGGGAGACATTGCTCCTACCAAGGGACAGAACCCACCAGTTGATCTGAGAAGTCCTCTAGTCTTTTACAACAGAGTATATGGTTGGTCAGGAGCCTCGGACATTCTTTACTCTGATCTGCTACAGCCAGAATCTTGGGAAACTAGTATCAACAGGCATGTTGTCTGGGCTAATGATGGGGACAGAGGCATTGCATTAGCAGCACATCCACAAGGCATTGTAGCTTTCAAGAAGAATCACATATACCTGTTACAGGGGAAGGATCCAGAAGCAGAGGTCATAAACATTGTTCAGTTATCTTTAGCAGACCAGCAAAGCTATAACATAGGCTGCAGTGCCGAAAAGTCTGTTACCCAGACAAGTGTTGGTGTGTTCTTTTACTATCGAAACGGTTTCTATCTTATTGACAAGACTGGTAAGCTGCAGTACTTGTCCAAGGAGATAGAAGATGAGCTTAGGACAGATATTCTTTCAGCAGAAGAGAGTAAGATAACAGCAAGATACTTTGCATCACAAGATACTGTCTGGGTTTCAGTACCAACTACTGGTTCTGGGTACGGAAGTCTACAGAGAACTTACAAGTTTAAGGTTAGTGACTTCTCCTGGAGGAGACTAGACCAGGGCTTTACAGCATTTGTAGAACACGAACTGGGTACTGACCTGCAGGCTAGCACAGGAACAGCACTATGGGGAGCTAGAACAAAAGCTGTTCCAGATGGCAAGGTACATCTTCTGAGAGATAATTCTACAGGAGACTGGGCAGGTGTTACAAAAACTGCTACTGCTCAGACAAACCCTTTGTTCTTTGGAAGTCCACATCATAAGTCCAGGTTCATGCAAATCCTTGTAACGTTTGAACCTTTGTCAGGAGAAAGTCTAACAGTCTCTTGGAAGATAGATGGTCAGACAACATGGCAAACAGCCTCTATACTTATAACACAGGCTGGGGTTTCCCAATGGACCAGGAGTGTTGGTATAGGTTCTGTAGGCAACAGTATTACTATAAAGCTTTCATACTCTGGTACTGCACAGCCTAAAATCTACACCATCTCTGTACTTGGACAGAGACTGCATTTGGAGAGGAACTAATGTCAAGGCTTACTAATTTACGACAGACTTCAAGACTACCTGTAGTAAAGATACAGCCCCCAACTCTTCTTACTAGTGCAGGTACAGTTCAGGAGCTAGCCCAAATGCTTACCCTGGAACTGACAAGGATGTCAAACACACTAAACACTGTTCTAAATTCTTATCAGTTGCAGATAGATGAAAGCAGAGGGACTTTCAGGGGCACACTTGCCAAGCATACTAAGAAACTTACAAGCACAGGAAAGAGCCAGGTTGTTACTGCAGAAGAAGTTACAGACAATGTGGGAGGAGAAGGCATTAGTACTCTTGGTGCTAGTTCTGTTAAGTATGCAGATTCTAGTTCTGTCGAGTCTCTAAAGCCTGGAGAAGCTGGTGCAGATGTTACAGGTTCAAACACTGCTGCTTCTATAGTAGGACAGGGCTCTCTAGCTACTAAGAACAATGTAGACCTTGCGACAGGAGAAGTTACTAACAAAACATTAGCACAATTAAGTGGAGATGCAGATGATATCCCGGAGAGCATTACCAGGAAGTGGGCAGGAGAAACAGGAGCAGACGTTACCAGTGGTAAGACAGCAGCAGCCATTACTGGTCAAGGCACGCTTGCTACTAAAAACTCTGTTGACTTGGCTACTGCCGAAGTCACAAACAAGACAGCAGACCAAATTGGAGAAACTATTACACGAAAATGGGCATCGGAAAGTGGGGCGGACATTACTTCGGGCCATACTGCTTCAGCGATTACAGGACAAGGGGCATTAGCTACTAAAAGTTCTGTAGCAACAGCAGACATAGATACAGCAGCTGTAACAACTGCAAAGATCAGCACTGGTGCTGTCACTAGTGCAGAGCTTGCTGCCTCAGCAGTGACAACTGCTAAGATTGCTAACCAGGCTGTAACATCAAGTGAAATAGCTCCAAGCGCTGTAACAAGTTCTAAGATTAGCAATACTGCAGTAAGTAAAAATAAGCTAGCAACCAGTGGGTTCAATGGTTGGACACCCAACGGTAATGACAGTTTTGGTAGACTTCAAAATGCTATAGATGAACTCCAGACCAAAGTATCAGACATGGACAATCTGGGTACTTCTGGTTCTCCTTGGACACCTAACAAACCAGTAACAGGTGGTAACGCAGAAACGTAGGCATACAAGTGTTAATCTTACGAAAGCCTAGTACAGCCTTTATAGAAGTAGCCAAAGTATGGCATGAGGATGAAGACTTAAATCACAAGACAGGTTTTGGTAGAGGAAGTTTGCCAATCCTTACAGCTAAGAATATGCTAGAAAGTTTGGCAACATACAAAGGTAAGGACCTATTACTCTTAGCTATATGGTTAGCAGATGAGCAAGAGGTTCTAAAGACACCAATAGGCTATACTTTGTTCTATCTGCCAAATACTAAGAATAGGGTAGTAGATGTGCATTTAACATTAGGGCCTGCATACCAAGGTCAGGGTTATGGCACTAAAGCCCTGGAATTGATACAAGCGTATCTTTTCTCAGAGGGTGCTTACAGGTTAGAATTCCAACCTATGAAATGGAATAAGCCAGCAAACAGCATAGCTAAAGCAGCAGGCTTTGTAAAAGAAACGGTAAAGAAAGCAAGTGCTTGGACACCGGATGGTCCACAAGACCAGACTTTGTGGAGACTAACTTTACCAGAATGGAAGAAACTAATGAGAAAGAGAGTATAGGGAATGCCATCATCGGGTTTACAAATAGCTGGTCTTGGTGCTTCTCTCCTTGGTTCACTGTTCAGTGGTGGAGGCAAGAACAGTTTACTAGAAGACCAATCAAGAGCACAGACAGAAGCTAGTATTCGCTTTGGGCAATTACTAGACAATGTTCTAAGTGACAAAACCTTCCTGTCAGATTTCCTATCACAGGCTCTTGGCCAAATAGGTCTCTTCAATGGTAAGAAAGCAGGTAAGGGTAAGTCTTCAAGAAAACAGTTTAAGAATGTAGAGGGCTCTGCTTTACCAATTTTGCAAAGATTGTCTATCTTGCAGAGCCTTCTGGGAACTGTTGGTGGTTTCGGAGCAGGACAGGCTCCATCCCAGAATGCAGGTCTAGGGCAGCAAAGAAACTTGCTTGCTGCACAAGGCTTTGGTGGGGCTGCAGGACTATTCTTAAACAGTCTTTTGCAAAACAACTCTCTAAACACTTTGCTACAAACTATAGGTTCTGGTAGCACTGGTGGAGGATAAATAGAATGCCCAGTATTTTTACACCACTCTTAAGCCAGTTTACAGCAGGGCAAGACAGACGTAATGCTAGGGCTGCGGGTAAGGCTGGAGACTTCAGTTTCTTTTCAGCAGGGGAACAAAGACAGCTTGCTAGACAATTGTTTGGTACCAAGACAGTAGACAGTTCTGGAGGTACAACACAATCTGTATTGGACAACTTGACACAGCAAGACCTTGTGGGTAACCAAGACCCTGTACTAAACAAGCCTCTCATTACCTTTGGTGATGACCTTGGTAAGATTTTTGCAAGTGGTAACATTGGGCAGAATGCTCCTGACAGGCTACGCAAAGCATTACTTGGAGTACTTGGGCCTGGGGACTTTACTGTAGACTTACCCTTCTTGCAAGGTCTTGACCTGTCATCTTTTGAAAGAGACACACAGCGTACCCTTATACAGCGTTTGCTAGACATTGGTGGGGGCGGTACTGGTAAGGGCAATATTACAGCTAGCCTGGGCTCTGACTTAACATCTACATTGAATGACCAAGGCCAGACAAGATTAGCAAACCTATTGCTTCGTCTGTCTACTAACCAGAACCTTGGACTGCAAAAGGCTATCTTTGGTCGTGTTCTATCACCACAGGAAATATCTGGTAATCCTAATGCTGATATTGGTCTTAGCCAGATACAAGCTTTACTAGATGCAAGTACAGGAGATAACAAGTTCCTAAACCCTGGAGTTGTTCAGTTCTTACAAGATGTCCTGTCAGGTAACTTTAATCAGGTTACTAATACAGACAATGGCGGAACTGGTAATCAGGGAAATGGTGACAATACCGGTTCTGGCAGTACAGGGTCTGGTAGTACAGGATCTCTAGGTGGAGATACTATAGCCCCCAACAGCGTAGATTCTGTCTCTGTTGTGAACAGTATCTTATCAGGTACTGCAAAGCCTGCCCAAGTAATTATAGACACACTAAATCCAGGACCTAACCAGGATGTTCCTAATACTGACACTAAAAGCTCTGTCTTAAATGCTAGTGGTACTGCTGATACAAACAATGAGTTGGTACAGGTTCTCTCCAAGTTTGCAGCTGATAGGCTCTTATCAGGTGACTTTGGCATACCCGCTGATGTACTGCAGGCTAATGTAGATCAGTTGACAGAAGCTTCTGCTATAGCACGTAGAAGGGCTGCACAGACTGCTGCAAGCCAGTTGAATGTCAGTGGTAATGTTGGGTCAGGCAGACATGCCAAGTTCTTGTCAAACCTTGCTTCTGGTAGTGAGACTAACCTGTTAAATGCTTTGACAGGACTACAGATTAGTGCAGCACAGTTTGCTATACAAGACAGGGCTGCTGCTGAACAGAATGCAACAAATGCTATTGGTGCTCTTACCAACAGAGATACTGGTTTGGCAGACATAAGGCTTAGGGAGATACTTGGTTCTGCTGGTATAGACCTACAAGACTTGCTTGGCAGGGGAACTCTAGGTGTCCAGCAACAAGATCAGGCTCTAAGAAAAGTACTTGGTCTTGGTGGACTTGGTATAGAGCAGGGTAAGCTAGATCTTGCTAGGGAGGGAACATTCTTTCAACAGGGTTTGCAAGAGTTCTTGCTAAACCTATTCCTCACTACAGGATTGAACCCACAGATAGGCTAGGGATTACTATATGTCATTAGGTCTAGCATTTCTTCTAAAAAGCCTTGGTCAGGCTACATCTGATAATACCAGGGCAAAGCTGGATTTGGAAAAGCAGAGATTCTTTGCCAATTTGGCTAGGGATAATCAAATACAGATTCAGACAGCTGCTGCTAATGCCCAGGCAGATGCACAAACTAGAGTAGCTGGTGCACAGGCTGCTGCCAAGAGTAAGGTTCAAACACAAGACGATGTCCTAAACCTTGAGACAGATCCTGGAATTATACAAGGTCTTTTAGAAGACAGATTCCCAGGAACTTTTACTTCTGAGCAGATAGGTAGTGTTTCCCAAACAATAGCTAGAAACAACAGATTAGCTCTAAAGAGAAAGAGAGCAGAGACCCAGACTGCTTCTGGTACTGCATCTATAACTCAAGATACTGCAACAGTTTCTAAAGCTACAGTTAAGGATAGAATACTGCAGAGTGGTTCTCTGACCACTGAACAGATGCAAGGACAGATAGGACTCTTAGGTGCACAAGAGAAAGAGGTCATAGCTAGAGCTACCAAGGAAGGTGTAGACACGTCTTTTCTACAGTCTACGTTTAACACCAGGAGAAGAATACTAGAGACACAAGGTAACCAGGCTTTGCATAATTTAGCTGTATCAAGAGAGTTTGATGCACCAGTTAAAAGAGGGGACATAGCCCTTGCAAGAGCACAAACTATACTGTTGAATAGCCAGAACCTTACAGAGAATGAAAACAGAAGGGTTAAACAAAACCTTTTGGAAGCACAGCTTAATTATCAGCAAGCCAATGCTTCACTTCTAGCAACAAGGGCTGCACAAGCTACGGCAGACACTGCTACAGCTGTGTTTAAAGAAACAAGGTTAGCCATTTCTGACATAATGAAGAGTGTTCTAGACCTCAGAGGTTCTGAAGTGTCTAATGAACTGAAACTTCTTATGACAGCTGTAACTGCCGGATCAACTAGTGTAGGTTTTACTGGAACTAGCTTTGACTTCTTCTTCCAAGATGATAATGAAACTAGACAGAAAGCATTAGACTTCTTGTCTGGGAAGATAGGAAGAGCTGTTTCTGGAGAAGAGCTTACTAGTGTGAAAGACGAGTTCAACAGATTACTGAAAGAGACTGGACAAGACGAGATTCTTAAGCAGCTTAAGACAACAGAGTCTGCAGCCTTAGAACAAATGAGTGCTTCTGTCAGTGCTGGTATCTTACCAGATTCTACAGACAAAGAGTTTGATAAGGGTGGCCCAGCATTCAGGAATAATGTGTTTGATGGTAGTACCTTCCCTGCTTTGCAAAGTCCTCTAATGAAAGCCTTGGGATTGTCCACATCTCCAGACATCATTCTTAAGACTGTAGCTGAGGGAGCATTTTCTGTAGATGATCAAGGACAGCCCAATAGTAAGGCTCTTTTACAAGACCCCACAAGTTCTACTTCTGCATATGCTGCACAGTTTAGCAAGATAGACCCAAGTCAGATACAAGCTGCACAACAGGAAGTACAAGTCTTTGTTGCTAACTTGAACCAGGCTGCACAACAGGCTGGGCTGTCTTTGGAAGAGTATGCTAACCAGTTGTTACAAATGATTCAGCAGGGAGCTAACCAATAATGCCATTAGGAATACCCCCTATTGGATCATTACTAGGTGGTCAGGTAGGTAAGAAGTTTAAGAAGGATGTCCAGGACATAACCCAAGCCCAGTTTAATCAGGACAAGGGTGGTCCTGCAAATCTACCACAAGGCTTCTCCCCCGACTTCACAAGTAAATCTTTCCTACCCCCAGCTCTTGATATTCAATCATTGCAGAAGGATTATAGTAAGCTTCCACCAGGGTTCAATCCACGGACTGCTAGTGGTTCCTTTGTAGAACTTGCTACTAATTCTCTTGTCTTGAAGAATGCTCCTTCTAAGTTCAATGATGCTACAATCAATGCTATGATTGTTAATCCCAGAACACCTATCTGGGACATTCTAAAGCAAAATGATCCTGCTCTCTACCAAAAGCTTATGCCTTTCAAGGGCAATAATGTAGCTAACTGGTTCAATAGGATCTTCTTGGATGTGACAGATCCTAGAAACTTTGGATCATTTGTAGGCTCTGCTGTTGATCTTGGTATAGGTTTTGCTGGGTTCTTGAACAATCTAGGTCGTCTAGGCTCAGCAATCGTTATGCCAGAATCTCAACAGGCAAGCCTACTGGAGTTTGAGGCTAAGGCCAATGGATTTACTAATGTCAGGGCAATGCTAGATGATGAGGTAGAGAGAATGTCTAGCCTCCCCGGCATTGGCAAGGATGTAGCAAAGCTCCTGACTTCTTATGATGACAAACTGAGAATAACAGGTAAGGGTAAAGGAGATGGTCCCAGGACTCCACTTGGTACTATAGGTGAAGGTGGTAAACTCCTGGTTGGTATACCTATTTCAGTCTTGGGGGGCCTTACACGGGCTGTTATACACCCTGTACAGACTATCAAGTATGATATACCTGGTACAGTGTTAAACATAACACTTGCTAAGGGTGGTGCTAGTTTCGTTACAAAGGGTATGGGTAAACTCTTTGGCAAGACAGGCTTTGTCAGAGAACTCTTTACACTTGATTCTCCAGAAGTTTTGCATCCCAATCCAGCCTATAGTGAGGTAGTTGCACCGGGACGTGTTACAGGTCTCGACCCAGAAACGGGTAATATCAAGTCTGCTGTACAGAAGCTACCCAAGTTCTGGTCAGATGCTATAAATAACGTTGGCAAGCTTGGTCCTGTAGCAAGAGAAATGCTAGGCCGTGTAGAAGAACCTGCAACTAGTGTCATACTTACTGAGGGGTCTAAAGTAAACGTTGCTAAACCTGATCTTGTAGGTCCAGAAACTTTGGTTGTGCCAGAAGTCAAGGTTAGTACTGTTGGGCCTGTTGTCTTTGACAAGGCTAGTACTACAGTTCCTGGAGACTCTGCAGTTGCAAGGCAGCCAAACGGTGTCAAGGTTGTAGTTTCTAAAAAGCCAGTTGATACTCCATCTGACTCTTTTCCTGCTCCAGATCCTGCACTAAATGAGTACCCAGAGGCAGTTGCTTTTAACTACCACACACAGTCTAGTACAGCACTGTTTGAGAATCTTGCAACAGAGGTTCCTAAAGAAGTACTTTCAACAATAGATTTAGTTGGTGCAAAAGAGTCTACAACAGGTGCCCCTGGAAACCTAGACTTGACTCCAGAACAGCTGACTGATAGTTCTCTTGTACCAAAACTGCCTAAGCCTGTTACTGCTAAGAAGCTTGGTATTATGCGTATGAATATTGAAAGCGTAATGCCTTGGGCTAGTAAATTCTTCAAGTTACTAGAAAGATATGACATCTACAAGAGCCCTGATTTGTTCAACTATCACGATTTACAAAGGCCAAGGGTAACTACAGGATTACTGGGAAGTCTACGTGTACAGTTTGCAAAGCTAGAAAGTACCGGTCTACCAGAAATTATGGCTTTGACTGGAAGTGCTAGCAAGAGGTTTACAACAAGTGTCCGGGGCTTCCTGGATACAGAAGTGTATGGTGACCTAGGTCTTTTCACTAATGAGCCCAAGACTCCAGAGGCTGCAAATGTTTCATTCTTTTTCAGGTCAAGTGTCAAGGACATTATAGAACACAATAGGTTCCTTAGAGAACAAACTCTACAGTCTGGTATTCCTCTTACTGAAAAACAGTTGTCACAGTTACCAGTCGAAGCTAAAGTTCGCATAGCTGCAGAGTATAAGAGGACTTCTATAGAAAACTACTATAAGGATAATGGTATAGATGTACAAGATCCTGTAGCTGACCTTACTACTAGATTATCCAAACGTGCTTATGTCATGGATAGCTTACATCAGGTACTTGCAGAAACTGGTGGTGCAGATGGTTTGTCCTATGAACAGTTTGTACCTGATTATGTCACCAGGGCTGTGAGCAATGGTTTTGACTTTACATTTGATGAAGCAAAAGTAAACCCAGCAGTTGCAGGACCAAGGTCTTGGTTCTTTGACATGTCACGCAAAAAGAACCTTTCCCTAAACGAGCTTAAAAAGATTCATAGAGATCCTTTTAGAATGGACCTATTCTATGTAAATTCTATCGCTCATAAATTGTTTGATTCCAGAGCTGAAGCAATGGGCATGGCTCTGGTCCGACAATTCACAGAGGGTGTTACAGCAGACAGAGCATTCATACAAGATGCTACAAAGGGCAAGATTAGAAAACAAGGTTTTCACACAGGCTTGACAGAGGGAGTTCAGATATCTTTTGAGCCCCAGCCAACCATTGTTGCTGAATCTACTCCAGGCACTCCATCTTTGTCCAGTGCATCAGATGTTGCGGGTATGTCCAAAGCAGGAAATGCTGTGAGCAGTCTTCTTTCCCAGGAAGGAAACTCTACTGCCCCTGGTGCTTTGTTCATGATAGAAAAGATTTCAGATGAGTCCATAACTCTCAGTCCTGTAAAGAAACCTGCCAGAACTGGGGAAATAAAAGCAGATGCAGAGGCAGTGCAAAAGCTGGTTACCCAAGATGCAGTTGACAATTTTGTACCAGATCCTACAAAACCAGAAGGTAGCCTTGGAGTACCTATACCCAAGGTTAAAACAGGTGGCCCTGTAACAATTGAGTTTGAAACACCAGAGGTCAGAACAAACATTTTGCAGCAGTTCAGAGTAAAGCCAACTGTTCAGGTAGCACAGGCTGTCAGAAACTTGGTGGAGTACAATCTAACTAGGAGTAATCAACCTATAAGGTTCTTTGCAAGAAGCATCAAGAAGGTAGGTGAGCAGTTTGGGGTACAGATGTCAGACGAGCTTGCTACTAGAATCTCCTCTTTGCACATGTCTGCACTCTTTGCTAAGTTCCTTGGCTTGCCTGCCATTTCTCCTGTTGTTAAGAACCTGTTACAGGCACCAACTCTTGGTTCTACAGCAACTCCCCTGAAATGGCAACAGAGAGGCTTGGAGTATTTCAAGACTCCAGAAGGAAAGGCCCTTGCCAGAGACTTGGGTCTGTCAACAGCCAAGCCCCTTGAACCTGTAACTTTGGACTCAACAGAATTTGCAGGGGTGTCTAACAGTGGCCTTACTAAGGTAGAGCACATAGTCAATTCATTCCTAACTGCTTTTGGACTTGCTGACAGAATAAATAGAATCAAGGTTGGTCTGGGCAAATACCTACAGGTTATGGAGGAAGGTAAAAACTATGTACCTAATTCTTCTCATGCAGGGTTTAATGACCATGTAGCTGACATGGTAGCAAAAGGCGATATAGAGTCTGCTGCAATGTTAGATGCCATTGGTTCCAACATTACTACCAACTGGCAATACAGTAGGTTTAACAGACCAGACCTTATGAAGCAAAGTGACTTTGTTAACATGTTTACTACTTGGGGAGCTAACTATACCGACTTGTTCATAGGTGGCACCAAACGTCAGCTTTCTAAACCATTGCAGAACATTCCCAAGACACCCTTTAAAGCTAATGTTTCCCGGTATGTTGTTGGTTCTGTCTTATCTGTGGTTGCTGCTAAAACACTTTTGGGTGCAGACATCAGTAATTACTTCTTCTTTGGTCCTGTTATTACCAGTGCATTTGGCCCCTCTGCTGGGACAGATGTAGTTGGTGGTGCAGTTGCTGCTACTAAGATTGCTGGAAATGCCTTAACCAGTGGACAGGTAAGCCAGTATGATGTTAACAAGGTCTCTAAAGCCTGGGATGCTGCTGTTATGCTCATGACACCAGTGCCTGGGTTTAATGGTGCTGTTAACTTAGAAGTAGCAAGAGAGCTAGCAGCACAGGGCTACAGCCAGAAAGCTATCGGAGCAATATTAGCTGGTAAGACTAGTGTACTACCCAAGAATAGAGCACAAAGGTCCTCTAGAGTAACTGGAGGTTCTGGAGGCTTGGGCAGCCTTGGATCACTTAAATAACAAGTCTGATTAATTACCTGGTTAACAGGTGTCTAAATGATGACTTATGAGTAGTTAAGAAACAGGAGCAATGCACAATGAGTATCCTATATGACTTTGAATGTACAAATGAAAAATGTCATGTAGTGTTTGACAAGTCGGTAAGGTATGAAGACAGGCATTCTGTTACATGCCCAAACTGTGGTAAGGAAGCTGTCCTGGTCTGGTTACAGGCACCATACTCTAGACCTGAAAGAATGGTACACACTAATCCCAGGACAGGTGTGCAGTCTGTAGTCATAGATGAAGACCCCTGGAAAGACACACCATTGGCGTCAGTTTCTGGACGTGATCCTAATAAGGCAAGTACTCGACTAACCTTTGACATGGGCAGTTAACAGTGGAAGAGACTAAGGTGTCTATAGCAGTATTACAGACAGAGTTACGAGACCACTGTATCTTAGCTAAGGAATACTTTGCAAACCAGAAAGAAGAGATGCATGAGATAAAGGCCCTCCTGCGTGGAAATGGACAGGAGGGCCTTACAACACGAGTGAGCAAACTAGAACATATTCTGAAAAGGTATACCTGGTTTGAACGTACAGTATGGTCTGCTCTAGTTACACTCCTGTTTGGTATTGTACTCTACACCCTAACAGTTCTTTAGGAGATGTGTTATGCACATTCTAGCCTTACTGATTAAGCTAACTTTCTGGGACCTACTTGTTTACTCTAAAACTATATATGGAGAAGCAAGAGGAGAACCAGAGCTTGGCCAAGCTGCAGTAGCCCATGTTATACTTAACAGGATAAAAGACCCAAGATGGCCAGACAGCTTAGCAAAGGTTTGCATGGAGAAAAAGCAATTCTCTGTATGGAATGAGAATGACCCAAACAGGATGAAGATACAAGATCTGAACCTCACAGACCCTGTATTTTTGAAGTCCCTATATGTAGGGCTAGGTGCTTTACTCGACGTCGTTCCTGACCCCACTCTTGGAGCTACACACTACCTAAATATACGACAAGCTAACCCAGATTGGGCAGATTCTTCTAACATGAGATTTAGAGGAACCTGGGGTAATCACACATTTTACTATGAGGCAGGTCCAGGAGACTAAGACAATGTTGAAAAAGTTAGTTCTGGTAGTGCTAATGGCAATACTCATGCCGACTTTGGGGTTTGTACAAGCTCCAGAGAAGGCAATTGAGTTCCAGGTTAAGCAGCATGAAACTGCTGTAGACACTACCAGGCTGACTAAATTCATAACCCTGTTCTTTGCACATCCTGACATGTCTTGTTCCGGACCAGATAAGATTAGTTTGGAGATATACCGGTACAAAGAGTTTCAGGACAAAGTGCTAAGAACACTTCCCCCCGCAAGTCGGGAGGCATTTTCCTTGCGAGGGGATGGCATAATCGTTTGGGCATATAGTGAGTTGAAAGACAGAGACAATTTGGTCATAAACCTGTTTGCTCAAAACATTACAGACAGGACCGTTGCTCATGAGCTATTTCATTGGTTTATAGCTTACTGTACACCAATAGGCAAAGTGCATTCTGAGCAACTGGTAGAAAACCTAAGCCTGCATTACTTGGGCACGAAATACTACAAGGATTGGCTTAAGCATGAAGAGCACTTTTAGACAACCATTTCCTGGACAGAAGAGAGTACGGGGGCTAGGTAATAGAATAGAACTATTTCTTATCATGCCCTTGATCGGCATAACCCGGTGGATGACAGTGCCTTGGCATGGTAGGTGGACTGGGAAGTTACCTAAGAAGTGGTCCTGGGCAGAAGGTGTACTGACATTCTTGTACATGGTAGATGTGAAGCTACAGGAAATATTCTGGGGTGAGCAGGGCGAGACTATTACGAACCAGTTTAGAGAGTCTGACAAGTGGTGGGTCACAGCTTTTGTCAGACATTTTAGTACACACCCAGAAGATCACTTCCCAGAGGATGACCCACAAGGCTAGTTCTCTAGTTCTTCCTCTACTTTAGCTATGGCTTCTGTGTTAAACTTAGCCCTTAGCTGTACTGTTATTAAACTACTTCTTAGTTCTACACAAACATGTTTCCAGTATTTGATTTCCTCTTGCAGGTTATACACCCATATGTAAAGGTAAGTAAGTGCTAGAATTATCAGGATCATATTAGATTAGTCCTCTCTGAGGGAGTACTAAGCAGATGCCTTATAGGAGTACCAAATAGTATCCTGTAGTGTTCCAGCCTTTTGTTAAGTATTTCCTCTTCCTCTGCTGTCTTCAGTGCTAAATCAATGTAGTCAACAGCTAATCTAGCCATCTTAGTTTTTAGAGAGTTTACATCTAGTTTAACTGCTTGTTCGGTACTTTCATACTTTTCCCAGTGTGCCCGTAGTACCTCCTCATCCCACTGAGAATAGGTTAACAATTGTTTGGCAGTACCAATTAGATCTTGTCTAAGCATTTGTTTCAGTCCTTTAAGAGATAAGAAAAGGTAGGCCCGTCCGGATTTGAACCGGAGTCTCTGCTTTATAAGAACAGGGCTCTAACCTATTGAGCTACGGGCCGTTCATAGCATACTAAACGTCTATACCTCCACAGCCATAGGTATAGTAACCCATGAGTTCTTTTTGTATTTCTGCTAAGCTTGTTCCACGGACTACACCACTGTTGAATACAGTCTTACCCGAACCACTGTAGTCAAACTCCTGGTTGTATTCACAAGACCATAGTCTGTATGAACCAGGGTAAGTGTCTATTAATGAGATGACCTTTCTCAACTCATTAGAAGCTTCTACTAAACTAGTGCCTGTTCTGTACTGGTAAGCAATTCCACTGGCATCTGGGAAGTTAAATACCTTACCTTGTGTCATATGAACCCAGATAGGAATTTCTGGACTAAGAACTGATCTAAGAAGACCTAGCCTGTGATTGGTTTCATTGATAGAGTAGTGTTCATCATGTTCTAACATGAAGACTACAGAGCTGAGTAAGTGTCCTACCTCACCAAACAGGTTCTTCCAACGCTCTACCAGTATGGTATCTGCTACTGATACCTCATCTGGGTAATGAGCTGTAAGAATAGGATGAAAGCCTTTTGACACTAGGGTTTCTAAAGCCTTCTTTAGTCTCTCAAGGCCCTTACCACTTCTGAGGTCAAAAGCTTTCTTGAGTGGCCAGAACTTATTTGGAGCACCAATTGCATCCAGCCACCAGTGGGTATATTCTTTCTGTGCCATAACATCTTCAAGGTATTCTTTTTCTGGTCGTGACAGCGCTGCATAGGCAGAGCTTAAGCTAAACTTGGTAGTATCTGTCCTTCCTGTAAATAGAAAGTCTCCTCTTGGGGTAAGTCTCTCAGTATTAGATCCCCTGTAAGAGATACTAGTATCGTTGAGTTCTGTTATAGTATCTTGCAGGGCTTGTATAGCTTGTTGTATTACTCTCCTATCTGCCTTTTTCTTGAGTCTAGACAGCTCCTGTTCTAGAATTTCTATTGCTTCTGTTATAATCCTGATCTGTCTTTTAACACCCATGGTGCTGTCTCCTCAAGCAGACTTGTATAGTCTTCTTTTTCTTTTTAGCAATTCTGAACAAGTGTGTGACATAAGCTTTACTTAGCTGACTCTTGTTTAGAAACTGTACTAGCTTCCACATGTCAATATGTCTGTACTTTTCTAGTAAGACTCCAGCTATGTTTTGGTCTTTTTTAAGTCTTGGCATTGCTATCTCCTGCAGAGCATCCTTACTAGTTCTTGGAACATTTGCCATCTCTCTTTAGAGAACATGTACGGTCTGTGAGTTCTGTACTTTTGATGAATCTTTTCTAAGAACTGATAACGTGCAGTTTTGCTGATAGTGTATTCAGCAATATCAGCAAGGTTTTCTTTTATAAACCCGAAAGCAGTATTCTTAGAATTTTCTTTCCTATACAGGGTATAGTCATCTAATAACGATTTAGCATCAAAGCAGTTAGTAACTCCCAGGCATAAGCAGACAAGTGCTGTTGTTGGAAAATCCCAAGTGCTTAGATTAATCAGTTTCTTAACATGCCTTCGCTTACTCAAAGCAGAAAGTCTTTTGACAGTCATAAGTTCAGCAGAATACCAAGGTCTTGTTTCTAAGTAAGTGTTAGCAATCTGTTCAAAGGTTGTGTTTACTGTTATCTTAAAGAGTTGACCTTTCTTTTGGTGCATGGGTCTTTACTCCTTGACATTGGCTTGGTTTGTGCACAAGTCTGTATAGCTTTCTCTGTCCTTCTGCACAAGTCCGTGGGTTTAACAGTAGTAGAAGATTCTGTATTACTTGTTCTTTCTGTGGTCCTTCAAACCTAAGCATGTTTTTAACTTTTTCTGTCATTGTCCTGTTCATGTTCTAGCTTGTCTATTGTTAGTCTCCACCTGTTCTTGGTTTTCTTCCAGGAATGTAAGCTGGCTTTTAAGCCACAGTCTAGCCAGATGGGTAGAGTAGCATTGGCTAGCATTTTCTTTTTGTGACTTGACTTGTTACTGGCTGTTGTAACCTGTATACCCTCTGCTGTTCCATTCTCTGGCCAAAGGACGAACAAGTCGAACAGGTTGTACAAGTCTCTTTTCAGTTTTATGGGGGCTATCCATTGTTCTACTGTCCATGGTATGCCTCCCAAATCTTTTACGTATTTTCTACTTCTCTGTTGTGGGGTCATACAGTCCAGATAACCTTGCCTATCCTAAAGTCTTGCAATGCTTTTTCACAGCCTGCACAGGGTTTTGCTAGAGCCTTGATATCACCTTGTTTGTCTAGGTCGTACTTAGCCCTGCTGATGTACATAATAGACTTAGGGAAGTATTCTTTGGCCAAACCTTGTGCACTAACTAAGCAGGAGATTTCAGCATGTAAGAAAATAGAGCTTTCATTTTTAGAATACTTGGCCTGCAGTGGGTGTGACTTTCTTTGGTTGATCCCTACAGCAATGAGATGATTCTTGTAAACCAATCCTGCTGCTAATCTGGCAGATTGAACCTGGTGTACATTTTGTGCTAGCTCAAACATCTTGTCAAGCCAGAACAAGTGGACCCCTGTTCTATCAGTTCCTGCTCTAAAAGAAGTCATGTGATAATTCCTTTGTATTGGAATAAAAGAGGAGAGCAACCATGACAGTTGCTCTCCCCCAAATGCCCCCGGCCTGGTATAGCCTCTCAAAGTACTAGATCAACACAGTGTACAAACTGTTCACTAATACTGAAAAGGCTATACCAGGAAACTCGTTGTCAATATTTACGCCCAATATATGAGGTCCAATCCTGTCACCTTAACAGGATTGGACTAGTGTAGCATATCTTGTTAGGTTTGTCAAGGATAGTGTTAGCAAAAGGTAACTTGATGCATAACTTTTTGCAAGTGAGTTAGTTTGCTTCGCAGTCTGGTCCAGCACAGGGGTAGCCAAATTCCTCGGCGGTCTCGCCGGGCCAAAGGTCTCCTGCATGCGGAGGCAGTAACCACCCCGGACACTCCCGGTCGCACAGGCTGTTCGCCATCGCGAGCGGTGCGGAGCGACCCCAGGGCTTTTTCCTAAGCCCGCAAACACGGCAAGTGACTGCTCGACCTACTACTGCATTCATTGTTCCTCCAGATCGTGCTGTAGGCGCTCGATCTTGGCTTCTAGCCTGTTGATCTCGGCTTGACACGCCGGGTCCACAGACAGCCTTTTGAGCGCCGTGGCGAACCCCTCGTTGCGGCGCCTGTTGCTGGAGCTTGATCTTCTCCACCTTCAGCAGTCGTTCAATCTCGGCATCACGCTCGGCCAACGTCTCGCGTAGGTCGATTGTCTCGCCCAGGTTAGGGCAGGCTTCATCGTGTGACTCTCGCCACACGTTGCGTTCCGAGGTCATGGTGTCTAGAGCCGCTTCGGTCTCCCGCAGCTTGGCCTCTAGCTCTAGGTGGTCCGAGGCGCTAACGCTCAGGTCGTCCTCGGCAATAACCAGGGTTGGACGCTCGCCGGCCGAGGTCAACTCAACCGAAGGCGGGGCAGCCGGGGGCTCGCTGCCCGCTCCTTGACCAGGGTCGTCCAAATGCCTTGCCCCCTGACCACCCTGGTCGCCTTCGGTTACTTCGTAGAACTCACCGCCATCGTTTACCCCATGGCCGAGAATGGGCTCACTCACGATTACACCTCCAGGTCCGCCACAAGGTTCATAGGTCGCATCGAAGATGTCGGGACTGCACGGATAGAACTCTCCAACGACCCCACGAACGATCCAGTCTCCAGGGGCTACGTGGAGGGAGCCTCCGATCGTGTCAATAACAAGCCCGTTGTTGACACACAACCTGGCCCAGCCTTGAGTGAATCCGTCTATCTCGGACCAGTTTCCACCGGTCCACTGAATAGCTTCTATCACAATTGGTTTCTTTCTAAATCTCATGACTTCACCCTTAGTTTCTTTAAAGTAGCAATGATAGCATCACGTTTGTGCAGGTCTGACTCATAGCTATTTATCATCTTGATCCTTGGTTGTTTCAGACTGCGGATCTCGGCATCGCGTTCTTCGATCTGTGCATTGCGTTTAGCAATCTTTGGGTAGTAGTAATCAAATGCTCTCTGAGCTGCAGCTAGGATTTTCTTATCTATTTCTACTGGCGTTAGAGGCTTAGTAATCCAAACTGATAGATCATTTTGGTCTGTATAGTTGCCTGCAATGCTTTCATTTATTGGACAGACAATAGTATGAAATTCCTCCCATGCTCTTTCCCTATCAGTTGTCATCTGACTCTACTCATTTGTTAGTAGTTTTTTCCAGCCAAAGAAGTCTGTAATGTCTTTTATAGTATCACAAATAATAGGTTTCTTTACTGGTCTGTAGGACACATTAGAGAAGTAGCAGGGATAATGTTGGTACCCTCTGTTTATTCTTTCAGTGATTTCTTTGACTATTTTCTTTGCTACCATCTCATTATGTGTATAGACTATATCTTCTTTGCCAACCCAGTCTTCACCGATGACAACATACATTTTGGATATCCTACTCATTTGTTAGTAGTTGTTCTGCTTCTTCTATGTTTTCCTGGGTTAGTCCTACATTTTTGTCTACATGTACTACTTGGTATGGATATTCTGGCTTACTGATTATATTTGCATCTAGAACCACAGGGCATGTTGTGCCTGGGTGTACGTACAGCCACTCCAATATCCAGTCTTGTTTAGTTCTAATTAGTGTATTGAACCTTACACCAATCATGTCATCAATTTGTACTCCTGCAGACTTTAGAGTGTTGATTAGCATATCTGAGTTCCGCCAAAAAGATGTTAAGACTATCTTAGCTCCTGTTCTTGTAACTAGCTCGTCCAGTAAGTTTACTAATTTGGGTTTTATAATTCCTGATCTTTCTCTCTTTTGGTATGATCTGTCAGTGTGTAGAACCCCTGTAACACCTAAGAAGATAACACGTTCTGGCCTTTCATTTTGTTTCATCTTAAACCTCTGTCTGATCCTTTTCTCTGCCCGTGTGTTTTTGTACTGGTATGCCTGCGCGTAATACTATCCAGTCTTGGTGACGTATGCCTATTATGCTAGTTCCGTCGAAGCTTTTAGTGCGATGTGTTAGTAGCCACTCCACAACGTCACCAATTGGCGTGGCCGGGTCAATTGTGTAAGGCAGGCATACTTCTGCGCTGTGATCTCCCCTGTGTTCTGCTGTGTGCAGTTCAACGACCATGGGTATGCCCGTACCACCAGCATAGAAACATCTTCCTGTGTGCACATTCTTCGTATCATTTTTCATACTGTTTCACTCTCAGTCTCTGTGGTATCCCAAACAGTAATGACTCCCCTTTCATCCAAGGTAATGTCTGCTGTCCGTTCAAGGCGTAGCATAGCATTGAACCAGGTTAGGAACTTGTGCATTCCAGCGTCATCAACCTTTTCCGGACTTCCTGCATTCCTTACCCGGAATAGTGTTTTCTTATTACTATCCGTGTGGCTCATTGTTAGATCCCTTCTCGAATTGGGTCTGTAGCCTTTGCTCTAATAACTCTTTCATTCAAGGGCCTTCTTGGATTGTAAGTACCACTTTCAGGATATTCAAAGGGACCCATACCAATTCTTTCTTTTGGCTTATCAGCTGTTTTGTCAACTTCTGCCTGATGATTACTCCAGTTCTTTTGTGTACTCACCTTGCTTGATTTTTCTAAAAGAGTACCCAGCTTACGTATTACAAAATTTGTTGCTGTGGCGCTGCTCATAACGTTTTGGCAGAAGATATCTAGAGCTTGTACAGGGTTTTTAGCTCTAATGTATTCCGTAATGTTTCCTGCATTTACAGTGTAGAGGTCATACTTCTTAATCATTTCTTTCTCCAGTCTCGGGTGAGTCAATTGGTGGGTCATGTGATACAAGGGTGATCTTAATATCAGTGTATAAAAGTGCTCTGTTTAAGATATAATAGTCATTCCCTTCTATTTGGTTTATGTGGTCAATGCAGTCTGTTAAAGCACTAAGAGGACCATAAGATAATACATTATAAGTATGATTGTTTCCAAGCTGTATCTTATACAGAGCTTTATTTTGTTTTTTATCCCCATACTTTTTTATGCAGTCACATGCTTCTTGTATTTCAATGGGCATGTAGGCCATTAGTTATCCTCCTTGAAGTTCTTGTAACGATCTAGTTTTGCTTGTGATACATCCTTGAAAGCTACCTCTACGCCTAAGCCTAGTGCTAGGCATATCTTGCAAAGTACTTCCAAGGAAACAGCACTTCCCCTTTCCAGATTAGTTACTGTATTTGGTGACACACCTGCATGCTTAGCAAGGTCTTCTTGTGTCCAATCAAGCATGATTCGTTCGAAGCAAATTCTCCTGGCTAGATGGTACAGGGTCTGGTCATAAAACTCTTGTTGCCTTTCAGTATTAGTCATCATAGAATCCATAGTATTCTCCTTCCCAAGTTAGGGGTACAGTTCCTACTGGTCCGTTCCTATGCTTTGCTACTATGATTTCTGCCTTACCCTTGTAGTGCTTAGAGTTTGGTTCGTACACTTCATGTCTGTATAGAAACAGTATTTCTTGTGCATCTTGTTCCAAGTTACCACTGTCTCTCAAGTGAGACAGGTTTGGTCTTGCATGTCCTGACCAAGGCAGTTGTTTCTCACAGTCTCTGTTAAGCTGTACTGCTAAGACAATAGGTATATTCCTTTCTTTAGCTTCTGCTACTAATTGCTTTGTTACAATACCAATAAGGTCTGACTTGTTTGCAGAGTACTTCTGTTCTGCTGGCAGCCGGATCCATTCTAAGTGATCTATGAAGATTATATCTGGTTTAAATCCAGCCTCATCCATGCCCCCAAACATCTCTGCTACGTTTTGCTGTGCTCCTTCTGAGATATAGAGCTTCGCTTGTTCTAAGTGTTGCCTGACTTGGTTGCACCATTTGTTCTTCTCTGCACACTTGTCACACATTCTTTCTGCATTTATCCTGGCTAATCCCTCCACTGCTGGGGATTTCAAACTGAACCATGCTACTGATAGGTCCTGGTCCAAGGCCATGTGCGCTACAAGCTGCTTTATGAAGCTGCTCTTGCCCATTCCTGGCCTACCTGCAACTAGTATCAAGTGTGGCTTGAACCCCCCATATAGGACTTGAGTTAGCATATGCCAAGGAGTTTTGATTCCACCCCACACAGGTTTAGGCTCTGAGTTTTCAGTCCAGTGGAGCTTCTTGAGTAAGGTTTGGATCTCCATGCTACTTTGTCACACTCTTGGTTGTAAATGTAGTTTTATCTCCTGCCATGTCATACCAATTAGGGCCTGATTTGTAGTCACCCTCAATAGGTATTATCATGTCCTGTCCAAAGAAGTCAGGTAGGTAATTCTCTCCTAGGATATCATAAGCAAGCTGTATCCTACCTTTCAAATCTTCTGCATCTGGTGTTGAGAAGAGAATAGCATCATGAATCAGACCTAGTGGCCAGTGGTGCTTAAAGTTATTAGTAGCATCTTGTATTGCTAAGAGGATTAGAAGATTGATTTGGTGAGCAGCAGATTGGAACAGGTGATTAAATCCCTGTCTTTGTGACTTGAATAGAATTGGATCAAACTTGTTAAGTCCTGTTCTGAATCTTCTCTTTAGTCCAAAACTAGTCTGGACGTAACCTCGGTTAAGTATATCCTGTCGTGTTTTATACCACAAGAACTTAACTCGTTTGAATCTCTCAAACCACAACTTAATTGCTAGCTTTGCCTCATCTACTGACAAAGGTGTTTGGTCTGCTAAACCCTTTGCGCTTACACCATACAAGATTGCAAAGTTGATTGTCTTTGCAACATTTCTTGGATCTGTTCCTAAGTGTATTCCCTGTTCTTGTAGTTTATCAGCCAGAGATAAGTGTAAGTCTTCATGAATTTTGATTGCTTCAATTAACTGGGGGTCTTTGCTCTCCTGTGCAAGGCATCTTAGCTCTGCTTGTTTCATATCTGTTTGAGCAAGATATCTATGTCCTGCTTGTTTGTGCGGGATGAATATTCGTCTGATTGGGTGTCCTCTTGGGATGTTATGCAGTGGTGGGTTTTTGTAACTGAACCTCGATGATGTAGTTCCTCCTGTTTTAGACTTAGATCTACTAGTCCAACCACTTGCAATGTTTACAGTTGGGTGCATAGTCCAGACAGGATCATCTGATAATTGTTCTCCCCAATCTGGGTCTTGGTCAATGTAATCATACAGGTTCGTTACATATTTCCTGTAGTTGTCTCTTTCCCTCTTGTACTTTTCTAGCTCAATAACAAAGCCTGTTGTATCGTTTGTAGCTCGTAATGTTTTGGTATCAGTTCTAGGTAAACCTGACTTCATTAGGTACTGGTTACCTTCTGGAGGTATTGCATACAAATCTTGGAAGATGATCTTGCTTACTCTGGTAGGTGTGTTCAGGCATTTTTCAGTAATCTTGCCTGGTGCTATTCCAGAAAATGTTCCACCTGCATTAGTCTTTGTAGTAATTGTAGCATAGTTTAAGTGAATTAGATTAAGAGACCATAGCTTGGTTGCTATAATTTCTTTGCAAGCTTCATCTACTCCCTGTAATTCTGCAGGATCTACCATAATTACTGTTCTGGTCATAGCAGCTAGGATTGGCTGTACTCTTTCCATGACCTTACTTACTGGTTCTGCTTGTGCAATATCTATTGTCTCTTGTGCCCCTATTTCCTTGCTAATTAGTTGTGTTTGTAGAACATCTCTGGCGTTGTACTCGTATAGTTTTGCAAGGTTTGTTTCATTTGCACCATGTTCAGGAAGCTTCCACTCTTTGTATGGTGTGTACAGTAATGCTAAGTGGTCTAATCTCCTGATAGGATACTCCTCATCAACTAGATAGTGCTTGAACTGAATGTCTCTTGTTCTGCAGTAAGGAAATTTACCTGGCTTTAGAAACCACATTAGGTCAAAATGTGTATTAGCTCCTTCTATGTATAAAATCTCACCAGGGTCTTTTGGTTTCTTGTAGACTTTCCTTTGTATAGCTGCAAAGCCTTTCTCATCTTTAATTACATACACTCTCTGTGATTCATTGGTGTGGTACGTAGGATTACCTGTAATACCAACACATCGTAGGGTATCTCCTCGCCACGGGTGTAGTCCTGTTGTTTCTACGTCCAAGCAGAAGTAAGTAGATTTGTTCAACTCTTTTGGAAAGATCTTTCTAACAGTTAGGTTAGGTACTAATTCCCTTCTGTCCCATTCTCCTAAGACGTAAGAATCTAAGTCTGCTTCCCACCACTCTTTTTCTCTTCCTTCCATTCTTAGAATGTAGGCAGGATGCCAAGTGCAGACAATTGGTATTTCTCTTGTGTATACTCTACCTGCTGAATCTGGGGCATAAGTATGCTTGTAAGACAAAACTCTGCGCCTGTCTTTAAAGACAGATGCAGAGCTATTTCGTGTGAATTGTTTCCAGGCTGTATTACCCAAACAAATGATAAGAGCTGGGTCTACAATATCTAGTAGCTTAGGTTTACAGATGTTTAGGCAATCCTGGCCCCAGGAAAAGCTTGGGGTTGAGTTGTACTCATCTGGTCTAACGTGTACTGCATTAGTAAAAGCACATTGATTCTTTGGAAAGTTTAGGTTTGCAAGTGAATCTCGCAATAGTTGTCCTGACTTACCAACAAAGACTTTGCCCTGTTCATTTTCTACCCTCCCAGGTGCTTCTCCAACAAACAGGAATGTCCTTTTAAGCTTTAAATTTTCACCGTAGACATATTTGTAGTTATACTGTTCCTGTCTTTTTGTGCATTCCTTGCACTGTTCTACTGGTGGGGTTATAGCTGCTGAGTTCATTACGTATGACCTCTAGTACGGTTTGAGTTAGGACTTTAGATAGGTAAGCAATCGGTGCTCTTTCTAGATCTGCATTGAAAAGTGTGTTACCAATTGCATTTTCTATCTTTTCACTTAAGGTCTGCATACTTAAATCCTTATGAGTTCAAATTCAGTTTCAGTAAGGTCAGGTCTAATATGGATTTTCATGTAGCCTGGCCTTGTTGGGGGGTAAGACATCATTTCAGCATAGCTCCCTTTTCTTTCCAGCCAATGGCCTGTCAGACCAAAGTATTGGGGTACTGTTACTATTCTTTTGTTTCTGAAATCAAACCTCTCAAGTGGTACTTCCCAAGCAAACAAGTCATGTACATGTCCCATCAGGTATATGTCAGCATCAGCAGTTCTTGCTAGTTTCTCTGCCTTAGCCATTCTAGTTCTCGTAAGGGATGCTCCGCCAGAACCATGTTCTGCGTATATTTTATGACTGTGTTTGCATCCTGGAAACTGTACTCTTATGTAAGCAGAGTATTGGTAGTATGGAACTGAAAGCAAGGAAGCCATTTGTTTACTTGGATCTATACCAGAAGCCTTACGTGTCCTTTCTTCATGATTGCCTGTTAGCAAACCAAGTAGTAACCCTGCATCTGCAATTGGTTTTAGGTACTCTGTAGCTACTTCAAACTGTTCTGCTGGGGTCATTAGTTGGTCATACACTCCTGTTCCTACAGAAGTTCTAGTACTGTTCTCCATGTAATCACCCATGCCTAAGACATAAACATTAGGTGTCTTTAGTACCCACTGTTGGAGATCTTGTAGGGCTTCTAGTGTTTCCTTTGTTTCTACAGAGGGGAAGCCTCTATGCACATCTCCAAAGGGAACAAGAGTGATTTCATTATTCTTTGCTTGTATACTGGAAAAGTATGTTGTTTTTGTCATAATAAAGTAAGGCAGGCTCTACCAGGCCACAAGCTATAATAGAGCCTGCCCACCAAGTATCTATCTCTGCTACTGCTGTTTAGATAGATACATGTTCAATGCGGGGGCCTTGCTTCCTGACTCCCTGAAATCGTTCATGAACATGATTAGTCTTTGTCCCTCACTTAGACTTACATCTCTGTCCACTCGGATTGAAAGAGCAATCTTGTCATCCTTCATGTCTGAAAAGTAACCTTCTAAGTCTGCTGAACTGTTCTTTGGTGCATTGATCCAGGCAACTCCAATCTTATTAGGATTAGGCTTATGTGTTCCACCGGAGTTATTGGTATTTCCTCGTCGTCTGGTTGCCATTACTTTTCCTTTGCTTGCTGTTCTGTTGGCCAGTCTGTTAAGATCCTAGTCACAATAGGAGCTTTTGCCCCAGGTCTTGTTTCATAACATAGACCCCTGTAGGCACAATATTGACAGACTAAAGCCAACGGTTTTCCCACAGTATTTTCATAACACTGTGGAAGATCATAAGGAGATTTAGCTTTCTGTCCTTCTCTGAAGGATTCTGCTGACTCCTGTAAAAACTGTATTTCTTTCTCTGGGTTAGTCACCAGTACACCTAGAGCTTGATGTCCTGTATCTCTGCTTACTAAGTAGAATAGGACACCATTTACTTTTAGACCATAGGTCTTGTATACTGCTCTTTTATAGGTCAGTATCTGATTGATGTACTTCTTTGAAAAAGGTGAGTCCTCAAATGACCAAGCGTTGAATAAGTAATACCTTCCTTTCCAACACCTAGCTCTTCGCCAGTAACCCTTCTCTGGGTTTCCAGGATCTGTATTACAGTATGAATAGTGCCCTGTAGTTTTTATGTCTACTAGGAACTTTAAGCCTTGGTATTCCAGTACCATATCTATATGACCAGGAATCCCACGCCATGTTACATCCCCTTCTACATGTGTTAGCTTAAACCTGGGGTCGGCACTTATCTTGAGTCTAATGTAGTCATGCAAAAATTTCCCAACTGCTAGCTGTATGCTATTCCTGCTGTTAGCATTAGGCTCTTCTTGGTCTGTGCTGTCATAGGCTTTTGTGTATGTGTGGAAAGCTTGCTTGCGTGCCTTGTCCCCTGCTCCAGACAACCTGAAGCCCCTAACAGTTCCTTCTTCTGGAACATTATCTTTGTAGGCAACTTCAATAGGTTGTGTGCTACCTACTGCTTCACGGATGTCTTGGAACATTTGTGAAAAGACTGGATTTAGTTGAGTATTGTCGGCAAGCATTTGTACAGCATACACACTTATCCGTGCTTTGTCAAGTTGAGGTTTATTCCTCTACTTCGGGTTTTACTTTGGGGTTCAAAGCTTCTTTTAGTATGTGAGTAATAGGCAGGACATACTGTTCTCCTGTAAAGGTGTCTTCACAAGTAAAGTTATTCTTTTCTGGGTCAATGGTAATCTCTGTATCTTTGTCATGAAAAGTAAGTCTGATAGATACATCCAGACTTAGAGCTAAACCTAGTAGGTCTGCTGCAGCATCAAGGGATTCCTTATGATCTAGGTCTGTCCAGGTCTTTTCAAGGTCTTCAATTGCTTTGGTAAGATCTTGATACTCCTTGGGTGGAGTTCCTTTACCCAGGTAAACAGAACTGATGGGCATTTTGTTTTTCCTTTCAGGTAGGAGTAGATACTTGAGGCGGATAGTCTTAGCTTGGCAGCAATGTGTGTAATGCCACCATATTCTTGAATGAGTTTCCTTACTAGTTCTGGGTTATAGTACTTTTCCTCACTTTCTGTTGCAAGGATATGTTTCTTTAGATTGCATAACCCACAGACATATGATATGCAATCCTTTGGCTTTTTTGCAGGTGCCTTGCATATCTCACAGTATAGGACATGGGTGTGGGGGCTGGTAGGTATAGGCATAGTAGTAACACACTCCTGTCAGTTCCTGTCAGGCAGCTCTTTGCAGGTTTCTATCAAGTCCTAAAGATTTGTCTGACAAATCTAGTAAGAAACAGTACTGTTAAGAACAAGGACTGGAAGATTTTGTAGCTTATTTCTAAAAGACCTGCTAGAACAAAGAGAGGTATTACTATCATGAAAGCTATGCCATCTGTTAAATGTTTTAGTAGCTTAATTTTGGGCATTAGTAACCTTCTCTGCGTTGTCCTTGTATCTATATTGGTGTGCGTCTGCATAGTAGTCTGCTTCTGCCATTGCAGTGTCTAGCCTGTCTCTTAAGTCCTCGGTTCTCATTCTTTCAATTTCTAGGTCTCCCCTTAGCTTTCTAAGGAGTCTATCATTTCTTAGATATGCTTGCTGCAGGTCTCGTTGTGCCTTTCTGACAGCTCTTAACTTCCTTCTAGTTTTGTACAGAAGCTTGGTAGTGTCAAAGTCTCGTCTACATACCTCTTCTGCCACATGTTGCCAGTACTTTGACCTCTTCTGCAAAGCCTTCTTTGACATAGCAACTAGGGGGTTGTTCAGGTGTAGTGTTCTTGCAATACCATGCAAGGTTTGTGGAACATTAATTTCTGAAATCATGTATTAGATCCTTTCTTAGATTATACCGGATAGTTACAGTATTTCTTTCTAACTTATCCGAGGTTATGCACGGACTTTAAGTCCTGCTCTCTTTAAGTGGTCTAGAATCCATTTAATGGCATCTTCGTCTGACTTCCAGGTAGAGTCAAAGTGTGTAGCTTCTGGGAAGTTTAAGTCTCCTCTAGTTGACCATTCTTTAACTTTTATTGGTGCTCCACAATTTGTATTAACACCAAAGCGACATTCTTTCCCAAGCCATTGTGGCAGTGCTTCCCAGATTGCAAAGGCTATTTGTGCAAAGCTACCTCTGTGGGCTAGGGCAAAGAGTAGTCTGTCTGTGTCTATAGGTTCCCCAGCTCTTTTTAATGGAACCCAGGTTTCTACATGTGGGTGCCAGCCTGTGTGATGCCTATCAGAGGAATGTAGTTTAGTACCTCTAGGTAACCAGAGTGGATTATTGTCTCCTTGTGAGTAGTCTTGTCTGTCTTGTTTAAAGTTACGTGTACTAGACATGAGATCTACAACCATGCTGTATCCTGCATACTCTAGTAACTGTATTAATGCTACTACAACTGCTCCTCTTTTTGCTACCATCTGGGTACTAACTCCTGAAGTAGCTCCATTTCCAAAGATTAGGTGGAAGATCTTCTGTCCTTCTTCTTCTACACATGTCATTCTTTGTTCTATGAAACACTCTGGAATGCCTGTTGTGTATGCTGCCATGTCTATATCAGCACCTGTTACTTCAAAGAAGTAGTCTTCTCTTTCTATGATACTAGAGCATTTGTCAAACAGCCAGGACCCATATACATCTGCATACTTGCTTCCTTCTGGCCACCCTTGTATAGCTAAGACTTCTGTAGTATGTTTAAATGTACTTCCATCACGTTTTCTTCTACTATGTCGTTTCTTTGTTTCAATTATGTTACTTTTGTCCCATTGCGTTGCCTTGGCTTGTTTTGCATATTCTACGTATTCTCCCCATGTTTGGAACATTTGTTTGTAGTGTCCTGGTTCTTTTTCTAAGATCATGGCTTAGTCTTTTCTTGAGGTACCAGTTCTGTTCTTGTTTCTGTTGGCTTACCAAGACCCTGTAGCTTTGGTAATGGACAGTTCTTTAGGGTCTTAGTTCTGTAGTCTTCTGTGATTCCTCTAGCTACAGTTAGTTTATAGATCTCATTCATGGGCAAGTCTGTGTTCTTGAGTAGCCTTGCTCCGAATATACAGGATCTTGGAGTTACCATGACTCTAGGTGCATTCTCTTCTGCCCACTTTCTTGTGGTCTGGCACCATGTAATCCAAGGCTCTGCTTCTTCACACTCTTGCAAAGCTAATGCTCTTTCCAGATCCTTGTCATATTCCCAGTCCAAGACTACAAAGCGGTCTCTGGTAGCACTATCTAGCTTGCGTCTGTCTGGATGTGCAGGTGTTCCCCCAAAGCCAGGTGTATTTCCTGTAGTTACTAGAGCAAAGTCTTTATGTTGTTCTGTAATGATCCCTAGAGGCCAGGATCCCACCCCATTTGCTAAGGCTGAATTGAAGCTAGTAAGCAAGGCACCATTTGCATTATCAAACTCATCTATGCAAAGTAGACCACCCTTGCCTTCACTAGAATACATCTTGTAGGCAATACTTGGAATGTATGTCCCATCTGCAGTACCATACCCCTCTAGTTTACTGGCAGGTGACATAGGGTTGAGGCTAAGTAGGCCAAAGGGTTGCTTTCTAACCTTTGCTACTTGCATTGCAGCGGTAGTCTTGCCACTTCCAGGCCCACCCCAGATGTATACCTGAAATCCCAAGCTGATTAGTTTAAGCAGTTGTGGAAACTGGAAGTGGTGCAGTTCCTTAAACTGTTTTACTTGCTTGTCAGCTTGGTTGGAAATTTCTAGAGTCCTGGTAACCTGCATAGCCTTGCCTAGCTTATTCTGCAGTGACTCTAGTTGCTTACTAAGGTTCTTTAGCTTTTCATTTAAGGGGTCAGTCTGATCTTGAACTAGCTCCTGTATTTCTTCTTTAGCTATGTTAGGCTGTGTTTTCTTAGCTGACTTTTTCTTTGCTTGTGTATTCTTCTTTTCCTTTTCTTCTTTTTCCTGGTTGTCCTCTTTGTCTTCAAAAGGTAAGTCTGCACATTTCTTATGGTAGTACCCACCCTTGTGTGGTCCTCTTCTAACCCAAGTGATATCATCTCCGGGTTTTATTTTACCACCTAATCTGCAGTCCTTTTTTATGCAATGTCCATCATACTTTGCTTTGAATGCTGGTGCCTCAATTTTCTTTGCTGTCTTTATTTTACTTGTACTGTTTGAAGACCCCATAGTTGTGCTTGATTGGTCAAGAGTATACTTTGCTGGCTCCTCTTTTGTTTCTTTCTTATTAAGCTGTATTAGCTTTACAGGCATAGTCTGTTCCTAGTCTTAGTGAATTGTTTCTTTCTCTTCTTCAGGCATGTCTTGTTCTTTACCATTTCTTAGTTCTACTCTCTTTTGTGAGAATAGCTCCTTCTGGATGTACAGTTTAAGACCAGTTTGCATAGCTCTGTTACTAAACATTAGGATGCCCTTGAAAAGAGTTTGTAGGACAAAGAAAAGATATACTCCTTGCTTTACTTCTAGTTTTAGAAGGTCCTCTTCTGTTTGGTTTAGGTCCCAGTCAAATACTAATGCATCTTGTAATTCTTGAGTTGGTACTGGGATTCCTAATACTTCTGCAAAGTTCTTGTAGATCTCTTGAGTTTCTTTAAGTTGACCTATGATAGATTTGTGTTTCCCAGTGTCTTCTAGATGCTTTATTGGTAGGGCTACATGTTGGTAATAAAGTTCTGTGATGTCGGTTAAGCTAACCTCTTTTTTAAGGAATGGGTTCTTGCTTTCCAGGTCCTTGTCTTCTTTGGACATGTTTGTTTACTTAGTCTCCAAATTCGTTAAGTATAGTATTAATAGTGTCCAGATCCTTGTATTCTTCTTCCAGGTACTCCATAATGTCTTTCAGTTCAGTGGGTACAAAGGTGTGCTCTGAGCCGTATGTGTCTTCTTGTTCTGTACTGAGTTGGTGGAGTGCACATGCAGCTGTGATGTCTCCAATTACTGCTGATCTTCCCAGACTTTTGATGTAGTAAACTAGTAGGTTGATTTCTGGATCATCTGGTTTGTTATTTAGGATCTTGGTGCAACTCTTTTCAATTCTGTCTAGGTTTCTGTTGAGTTCTTGTACTACTCTGATCCAGTGTTGCAGGGATTCTTTTGTATTTGTGGTGCTCATTATTGCATTTCCTTTCTCACTAGCTGTAAGCCTAGTGTTTTTAGTAGAAGTTCTCTTATAATCTTTTGTGCTTTGGTTCTTTTCTTGACCTCCCATCTGATTCCAGAACTGTTTGTATCCAGAACCTCATGTTCTGGGTCGGATGCAGCAACTAGATCATGTAGATCTTTGATTCCCTCTCTACTGTTTGGGGAAAGTGAAAGGGCTGCATCCATAGTGTAGACTAGACTGAAGTGTCTGTCTGTAACACTGTTTGCTACAGCGGTGATTGGGCATACTACTGTAGTGCCTCGTCTGCCTCGAATGGCACCATCCTCGTCCTCCCAGGTGTAGCTATCTTTTACTCTTTCTAGTAGCCTGAGAAATGTACTTAAGCTGATTTCATTCCCTCTCTGCTTTTGCATTAGTCTTCCTTCTCTTCGAGTTTAACAACTCGTGTTGGAATATTTGCTTTCTTGGCTCTTGCTATCATGTCTTCTGTGCCCCTTCCGCCAGGAAAGGCAATTACCAAATCTGGTGATTCTTGGTCCAGCATGGTCTGGTTTCTGATAGGACCGGCTGCTTTACCATATTTGTTCCATTCTGGTGGATAAGTTATGACTTCTACATCATGTTTATTACCCCAGAGGTAGGCTAAGGTGTCAGCACCTTTAGCACCACCTTCAATAATTGTGCCAATTGGGTATTCTCTAAGCACTTTATTCATAAGAGTTATGTCCATGAAGTTTCTTCCGCCACAAACTAATATTTTCATGTAGGTTAGTCTCCATTTTTTGTATCTATTTTTGTATCTGAGGAGTCTTTTTGCAATGAAGTTTTGTCCTTTCCTGTTGTCTGTCAAGGATATGGCTGTGAGGAAAAGTACTAGAAGCGTTCCTATGTACATTAGTGATGCTTGGACATAGTGTTGGTTTTGTACTAAGGTCATTGTAAGTAGAATGCCTAGTACAGTAACTACTAGAAAGAAGAGTTGTTTCAGCATTTGGACACCATCCTTGTACTTCCCCGGGCAGGGCTCATCCGGACTCTAGAAGCTGTTCGATCGCAGTATTGTTTCTGCTGTCGGGTAGTTATAGGCCCTGAAAGCTGCTGTGCTGCCCCTTCTGCCTACCCTAGCTACAGGTCTCGAAAGCACTTCTCTTGTCCTTTCTGTCCTGCCCCACTACAAAAGGTTGTTAGCAGCAAGATAGTTCCATGTAAAAGAAACACTGTCAGGCGAAGCCTGTCAAAGAAAGTCCAGGCGCCAGCCTGGAAAATTTTTTTACTTTGCAATACAAAGTGGGCGTGCATAGAAAAAGGCCCGTGCCCAACCGGTCTTTCTGGCTGAGCACGGGCCTATTTCCTGAGCCGGAGCTAGCTGGCTTCGTTGTTGATGAGTGAGGTTACGAGGCGACTGACGCTGAATACGTCGGTTGCCATGTCGGTTACGTCGCTCTGGTTGTACTCGGCCCAAGCCTGCATCGTGGCCGCCGGCGTGGACAGGGGCAGGACGAGATTGATGTACAAGTTGTCGTAGTACTTGTACGCTCCGGGCTGCCCGACCCTACGAGTTCGCAAGCTGCCAATTACTAGGACCTTGTCTCCTTCCTTGAGCCCGTGCTTCTTGATGGTTTCGAAGGCATCGGACGGTGACACGCAAGCCCCGAATGGGCTTAGCGCCTGCCGGCCATGGCTTCGAGTGTATACGCTGAAGCTTGCAACCTTGCGGTCTCCGGAGCTTGTGTTGCGTACCTTGATTCCGGTTTTGCTGACTTGGCCTACCATGATGACCAAGTTTGTGTCGGCGGGAGGCATCTCCAGCTTGGGCGTCGTGTTCTTCTTTGCCATTGTCTGCGTCTCCTTGTGTTACCCGAGAATGTTGCTGAGTAGTTGTCGTGCTGTCTGGTCGTACCAGGACAGTGTTTGAGGCTGCTCTACACTCAAGTGAAAGAGGCAAAGCATAGACTCATGGGACGTTAGTGTGACTGCTGCTGCGTTGGGCCATGTCTCCCTGGTTGGTGGGTCGAGTGTTGGATCTGTGCCATAGGTGTACCCGTCGTATGGCGGGCGTGTGCGTGTGTCCTGGCTGGTCCTGGTGTAGTGTGTTGCGTAGTGCTCACTGAGGATCACGAGGTACTCTGGTGTCCATGTGGTAGCACCACAGGGACAGGACCATTCATTCTCGCGGTCTGGCTCGGGCTGTAACTCCTTGTAGCAGTCTGGGCAGATAATGGCAGTTGACATTCGGGCGTAATCGCTCGGGTCCACTCTGGCGATGCTGTGCTCGGTTGCTAGCTCTTCGTATGCTAGCAGTATGTCGTCTGTCATTGTGCTAGGCGATCTGGTCACGGTTGCGCTTGCGGGCTGCGAGCCAAGCCTTCCGCGCCTCTTGGATTGTCTTGTACCTCGCTTCGGTAACTGGCTTGTAGTATGTGTTGAGGTCGTCTTCACTCGTTGGCGGGATAATGCCGAGTTGGATGGATCCGTCACTGAGGCGGACGTATACACGCTGTCTCATCATGGCGCGGACCTTGTTCCGTACAAGGTGCTGCTGATGCCAATAGCGTTTGCGGGCCGGCCTGGTGTCGCTGCTCTTGCCTCGCTTGCTTTGCTTGGGCATTGGTTGTACTCCGATGTAGGTGCGTGGTCCGTCGTCCAACATATCGCGACGGACCACGCTTTGGCTGTGTTGCGCTAGATTACTGCGTAGAGCGTATCCCAGAGGTTGACCCAGGGGATACCCAGACTTTTGGCGTGCTCTATTGCATCGCCTGTTCGGGACCACAAGCGGTTTTTGATGTTCCAGAGGGTGACTAGCAGGTCTGCGCCGCAGACCATTGTCTCATTCTGCTTGTGGATTGCCTCTCTGACGTCTCTTGGTGTGGCGTCTTTGTTGAGTGTTGGGGCTTCAACGATTGAGGTTGCTTGGTCTTTGAGTGAGTCGATGAAGCATTCTCTAAGGTTTGACCAATGGTTGGCGGGTCTGCTATCTGGCAGTGCTGGGGGTACGTACAGTTCATAGGGTATGTCTAGGCTGATTGCTGCTTCGAGTAGGTTGTGGCCAAAACCCAGACTGGCGTCTGTGCGGATCAAGCTCGGCTTGAGTCCGTTAAGGATCTGGCAGAGGTGCTTTATTCGTCTCATGTCTTCCCGGACGTAGAAACTACCCGGGAGTAAATTCACGCTGTGTCCGATTCCTGTAATGATCATGTGCTGTATCTCCTTGGGTGTGTTTGCAAGGTTTCTCGTGTTGTTACGGCTGCGCCTGTTGGCGACTGACGTTGTTCAGACTGTGCTTCTTGATCTGCACACACTGGCGTTTGAGTTCCAGCGCTTGAGCGGTCCTGTTGGTGGCCTGCCGGGCGTGTCTTGGCGGTGTTCCGTGCCTCCGTGCTTTCTGGTTTTCTGTGTGTCGCATCCCCGACCTCACTGCCTTTTTTAGTAGCTGTCAAGGGACAGACTTTCCAGCAGTTTAGTCATGCGTAGCATGACAGATATAGCTGAAGTTGGCTGGAAAAGAAGTCAAAAGAAAGTGCAGTAGCACGGTTTAGTCCT
>Ga0114931_10000518_pt1 | contig 46725 bp, 45 predicted proteins | sample 2SBtaG_FD_89579 | JGI IMG/M metagenome (GOLD analysis project Ga0114931, IMG submission 89579) | Deep subsurface microbial communities from Kolumbo volcano to uncover new lineages of life (NeLLi) - 2SBTROV14_V59a metaG | ecosystem: Environmental > Aquatic > Marine > Volcanic | place: Kolumbo... | reverse complement strand
GCTGACGTTCCAGGCGCTAACGATCAAGCGCCGAGACGTCGGATTGGTTTTGATTGCCTGCACAAGATTTGCGATCTGGTCGATGGGCGCCCCGGCAGGATTTGGCCAGGAGCGCCATTGATGCCCGTAGACCGGCCCCAGTTCGCCAGTGGCGTCCGCCCATGCGTCCCAGATCCGCACGCCGTTGTCGTTGAGATATTTGACATTGGTGTCGCCCGCCAAAAACCACAGCAATTCATGAATGATGGAGCGCAGGTGCAGCTTCTTGGTGGTCATCAGAGGAAAACCCAAGCCCAGATCAAAGCGCATCTGGGCCCCGAACACCGACAGCGTGCCGGTGCCGGTACGATCTTCCCGGACTGTGCCATTCTCGCGCACGTGCTTTAAAAGAGTGAGATATTGTTGCATGGGCCCATTCATTCACGATTCTTTGATGGAACGCCAGTTCATTATACCCTACATGAAGGCCCCGCATTCATTCTTCACCAGATGAGGACCTTAGCCGATGATTGACCTTTATACCGCTGCGACACCCAATGGATGGAAGGTTTCCATCGCCCTGGAAGAAATGGGCCTTCCCTATAGCGTGCACAAACTCAGCTTCAGCGAGGGCGACCAGAAAAAACCGGACTTTTTGAAACTCAATCCCAATGGCCGCATTCCGGCGATTGTCGACCGGTCGGAAGGCGATTTCGCCGTTTTTGAATCGGGCGCCATTCTGGTCTATCTGGCTGAAAAGACCGGGCAGCTCATGCCCACTGACGCAAAAGGGCGCTCCCTTGTGATGCAATGGCTGATGTTCCAGATGGGCGGCATCGGGCCGATGATGGGCCAGGCCAATGTGTTTTTCCGTTATTTCCCCGAAACAATCCAGCCCGCCATCGACCGCTATCAGCATGAAAGCCGCCGTCTGTTTGAAGTCCTTAACGGCCATCTGGCCACCCACGATTTTCTCGCCGGAGACTATTCCATCGCCGATATCGCCAATTTCTCCTGGGTGCGCATCCATGAATGGTCGGGTGTGGAGATCGAAGGCTTAAACCACCTCCAGCGCTGGATGGCGGCCATCGAAGCCCGGCCTGCCACCCTGAAAGGCCTGGCGGTGCCTGACCCGGAGGCGCTGACCCGGCTGCAAGACAATGTGAAAACGGAAAAAGCCGTGGAAACCGCGCAGAAAATGCTGCAAACCTGAGAAAGCCCGCGGGCTTTATCCGGACCCAACGCTTTGGAACGTCAGGCTGTCCCAACAGGCAAGTCTTGATTTGGCTGTATATACCTGTTATATACAGCCCATGCTGGACATGGAGTCTATAACCGGCTTTGATTGGGACGAAGGCAATGCCCGTAAAAGTTCTGAAAAGCACGGCGTCACGCAGATGCAAGCTGAACAGGTTTTTTTCAACCAGCCCCTTCTTGTCCTTGAAGACACCAGACACAGCCGTAACGAAATCCGGTTTCATGCCCTCGGGCAAACAGATAACGCGCGCCTGTTGCATATTACCTTCACGTTGCGTGCGACTTTGATCCGCGTCATTTCCGCCCGTGATATGAGCCGAAAGGAAAGACTGAAGTATGAGCAGCTTTAAGAAAATACCCACATTCAAAACGGAAGCGGAAGAACGCGCCTTCTGGGAAAGCCATGATTCGGCCGATTATGTCGACTGGTCACAGGCCACACGCGCCACTTTTCCAAACTTAAAACCAAGCACAAAGACCATTTCAATTCGCCTGTCTGAATCAATGATCGCGCGGCTCAAAACAGAGGCCCACAAACGGGATGTGCCCTACCAGTCTCTCATCAAGGTCTGGCTGTCCGAAAAACTCGAGTCGCAAAAAAACTGAAACGGCACTGTTTCTTGAAATGAGCCTGCATGCAATTGATGTTTTCCGCGGAGGAAAATTCACAATTTAGTCCCTAGTTTCACGATTCCCAACGCTCGTCTGCTTTCCAAAGCATGAGGGCATCTTCACGGGCTTGCTTTGCAATACAACCAAATGGATGCGTTGTTCTCTTATGAAGATAGCAAATCCTGTTAAAAGTATCCGAGATGGATTCAATAAGTTTTTGCATGTCTGCCGATGAAAGCACATCAACATCGGCATCTGGACCTAATTTCTCAAGAATACGCGGCTCATCAATCATATGACCCGTATATCTGGTTCGAAAAACTCGAACTCGATTCATCTCGGGCGATTGGCACAGATCATCAATGAGACGTATTAAAACATCAAATCTCCGATCAAATTCATCGCGATCTTTTCGGCCGTCATGATTATATTTTGAGAAAAGATGATTCTTAAAATCATGGTCCTGTAAATATTTTTTCTTTAACGCACCAAGACTTTTACCATCAGATGCGGTATCCGCGATCCGATAAATCCGGCTCACAATTTCAAATCCTATCGAATGCCGTATTAGCCCAAACGTGTTTCCACCATCCAACGGCGCGCGCTCACCCCGCAATTCGGACATGACATAGTAATCTTCCGCAATTTGGATGAGAACATCGATACCGCTTTGAAGTCTCACGAAATGCGCGTCGAAAGCTTCCATTCCATAAGACTTTCTCAAAGCTGATCTTTCCATTTGCTGAAATACATCAAAATCGTATTGACAGATGCGCCAGAACTATGAAGGTCCGATCATCGGATTATTATAAAATTTTATCGGGCTGCCCGCCACAAGGGACTTTTGCCCGCTGTCCCCTGCCTGATCCGGACGCGCTGACCCGGCTGCAAGACAATGTGAAAACCCAAAAAGCCGTGGAAACCGCCCAGAAAATGCTGCAAACCTGACAATTCACTCAGCTTTTTCAGTCTTTCATTTACACTGAGGCATCACTATATTGAACCAGTGCCGGTCGCACCGGCTATGGCGATAAACGGACACGGAATAAGCGGATCGGACCCGGGGGCGGTACCCGGCGCCTCCACCATAAGCCCGCAGGCTTTTTTCAGGAAAATCAGGCGGGTTTTTATGGGGGCGAAATAGGATCGACGGACGTGTAAAGGTGATCTTTTTGCCCGGCGTGGTACCACCGTTATCGGGGCCGCAAATATAGTTGCAAATGACAACTATGAAGGAGAGGTTGCCCTCGCCGCGTAATGCGGCGCGAGCCATCTCGCACTTGAACTCCTGACCGTTTCCTGCGGTCAGGCGGGGTTCGGCGGGCCCCTGGCAACAGAATGCCCGCCACTTATATTCCATGCGGTTGATAGATAGGCGGTCGATTGACCCTTTTTTTGCGCGCAACTTTTCTTTTTCCAAGCGCCGTGGCACACTTGGCGCCTCATGCACGTGATCATCACCCTTCTGAAATTCATTGGCGGCGCCGCGATCCTGATCGCGCCGACCATGCTGGTGCTGTATTTTCTGTTCGATCCCAAACTGCCCCCGCTCGATCAGGCCGCGCGCGCGGAATTGGCCAGCACCCAGCCCGGTGACTTCGTCAAACTGTCGGAAGGTGTGACGTATTATCAATGGCATGGCGACCCGGACGGCAAAGTTGTGGTGCTGGTGCACGGTTTCATGGTGCCAAGCTTTGTTTTTTCCGGCCTGTCCCAAACCCTGGCCGAGGCGGGGTTTCATGTGCTCACGTATGATCAGTTTGGCCGCGGATTCTCAGACCGTCCGGACACCGAGTATGATTCTGAACTGCTGGACCGGCAATTAACCGAATTGCTGGACGCCTTAGACGTCAACCAGCCCATCCGCTTGCTGGGTTATTCCATGGGCGGCGCTCTGGCGACCATCTTCACCGCGCATCACCCGGAGCGCGTCCAGTCGCTGGCGCTCATTGCCCCCGCCGGCATGGCGCCGGACAGAGATGGGGCGCCCTCTCGTCTCACCCGCATCCTTCTGTCCCCCGGGGTCGGCGACTGGCTGGTGCGGGTCTTTGCCCCGAAACTCATCGCAAAACGCGCGACAAACGGATTCAACAAGGCCCCCGATCCGGCGCTGATGGCCAAGCGCTTCCTGGCCCAGACCCGTTATGACGGCTTTTCTGAAGCCCTATTGTCCATCCTGCGCTATTACCCTATGGAGGGCAGTGCCAGACCCAGTTTTGAAGAAGTCGGCCGCCTTGGCGTGCCGGTGTGGCTGATCTGGGGAAAGGACGACACCCGCGTGCCCTTGACATCGGCCCCCGAGATCCAAAGAGCGATCCCCCAGGCCCAGCTCAACACTTATGCCCATTTTGGCCACGAAATCGCCTATGCCGGTGTGGCGGCCTATAGCCCCGCCCTGATCACTTTTTTCTCCGGCGCCGGTGCGGCAGATCCCCACGGCACTCACCCCGTGCCGGATCAGCAGGTGGAGGACACTGTTAGGCCAGCAGAGCCTGCCGGCGCGCCTTGACCTCAAAAGACCTGTTTTTTCCCCTCACCTAACCAAATTTTAAGCATGACCGGTAACACTGACACTGCCGGGTGACACCAAGGCGCCCGTCAGGCTATTTCAATCTGATCAAGGTTACGGTAATGGCAAAGGAAAAACGTCATATTCTGTTTTCGCAGCATGAGGTGCGCCGCGCCCTGCTGGCCTTTGCCACCACACGCGGATGCCCCTATAATCTGGAAGACCACATACCGCAATTGACGCAAAACGAACGCGAGGAAGTGACGGCGCAACTCGCCAAAGCTGATCAACCTTCGGTCAGTTTCAGCAATTCCGAACTGCTGTCCGCCATGATCGTGTTCTGCAAACGTGCTTATATCCCCCTGCCACGCCTGTCCACAAAACGACTGGAACTCCACAACGGAGCTCTGGTGATGGCCATTGGCGACATGACCATGAATTCGATGCTGGCTTCCGTCAGCCAGCGCCTGAACGCCCTGGGGTCCTTTTCATCCTGATTATTTTACGCCTTGCGCCCGCTATTTGATGTCCGTTTGAGCGCGGCGCGGCGCCTCCATTTTGAGACTTGCCGAACAGCTCAATTAAGCGTTTCATGTGTCATCGTCACCCCTAACCGTAAAGGTGATTATGATGTTTATGCTTGGCAATTCACGCCGGACGATCCGTCTTTTTGTCCGCGCCGCGCTTGTTGTGATGGTTCTGCCCGCAGCAGCCCACGCTGAAACGCGCTATCGTGGCGACCTTGACAGCCTCACCCGCACCAAAGATTCCTTCTTTGACGAATTTTACCTGCAGCGGAACATTGATTTGTCTGCTTATGATAAAGTGCTGATCAGGCCTGTGGGGGTGATTTACGGCCAGGACCGCGACTTCAAAAAGTACAGCAAACGCGACTTGCAAGGCCGGCAGGCCTATTTGCATGATGCCCTGGCGAAACAATTCTCAAAAACCCACAGCCTGGTCGATAAGGCGGGACCGGGCGTTTTGGTCATCAGCGCGTCACTCACTAATTTACGCAACAACAAACCCACCCATGATCAATTGAGCAAAAACATGGACTTGTCGTGGAGTGGCTCTTTCCAGGCCGGAGCCGCCGGGTTTCAAGCCGCCATCAAAGATGGTGAAACGGGAGCACTGGTGGCCGCTGTGGCGGACCGGCGCGCCGTGCCGGATCTGGAATTTAATATCCAGAACCGGTTCACCACATGGGGCGACGCGAATGATTTCATGGACCGCTGGGCGCAAATCCTGCCGCAAAGGCTGGAATAAACGGGACCGTCTGCACGGGGCCTTATGGAAGTCCCAGCACTTTGTGAGTCTGCACGCTGAGCCGCCAGTGCGAATGGTGCAGGCAATAGCGGATGGCGGCGGCCGTGTTTTCCTGCAAGTCCGGCCCGTCCATAGGCTGAAGCAAAAAATGCCTGAAAGCCAACCGCTCGAAGTGCTCCGGGAGAAAGTCTGTCTGCGGATAAACCAGTTTCAACTCATCTCCACTCTTCTGGACAAACCGCGCGCCCGCTTTGGGGCTGACGCAAATCCAGTCAAGGCCCGGCGGCGCTTTGAGCGTGCCATTGGTCTCCACCGCCACTTCAAATCCCCGCGCCTGCAAAGCCCCGATCAACGGGATATCCACTTGCAGCAAAGGTTCGCCGCCCGTGCACACCACGAACTTGCCTTGCGCGCCGCCCGGCCAAGCCGCCTCCACCGCACGGGCCACAGCCGCCGCCCCTATGAACCTGCCGCCGCCCGGACCGTCCTGCCCGACAAAATCCGTGTCGCAAAAATCGCATGTGGCGGCGGCGCGTGATTCTTCAAGCCCATTCCACAAATTACATCCGGCAAAGCGGCAAAACACCGCGGCGCGTCCTGTGTGCACACCCTCACCCTGCAAGGTGGCGTAGATTTCCTTGATCATATACGTCATGGTGCACGCACGCCCGCGGCATAAGCGGCATAACCGGCGGCACGCAATGTGCACGCCGGACACGCGCCGCAGCCATAGCCCCAGACATGGCGTTGCGCGCGCTCCCCCTGATAACACGTGTGCGTTTCCTCCGTAACCAAATCAACCAGCGCCGCACCGCCCAGTTTTTCCGCCAGTCCCCATGTCGCCGCCTTGCTGAGCCACATGAGCGGCGTGTGCACAACCAGCCGCGCGTCAAGCCCCAGATTGAGCGTCACCTGCAGGGCCTTGATGGTGTCGTCGCGGCAATCGGGATAACTGGAATAATCGGTTTCACACACACCCAGCACAATATGACGTATGGAGCGGCGAGTGCTGAGAGCCGCCGCCAGGGTGACAAAGAGAATGTTCCGCCCTGGAACAAATGTGTTGGGCAGACCGTCATCGGATATTTTTATTTCCGCGTCCCGCGTGAGCGCACTCTCGGACACCTGCCCCAACACCGGCACATCCAGCACGTGGTCAGGCCCCAGCCGCGCGCCCCAGTGCGGAAACTGCGCGCGGATTCCTTCAAGCACATTCTGGCGGCACTCCATTTCGACGATATGGCGCTGTCCATAATCAAAGCCGATGGTTTCCACATGGCCATAGCGCGCCAACGCCCAGGCGAGACAGGTGGCGGAATCCTGCCCGCCGGAGAACAACACCAACGCCGCTTGTGATTTCACATCCGTCATCTAGTGCCCGTCATATTTTGTTTCACCCGCCTCGACCGCACATGCTGCCACTGATGCGCGCTCTATAGCATGAGAAGGTGTGGCAAGAACACGCGGGAGCAAATGGTTAACACTTGATTAACCAACGGTAGAATTCGGCCCGCGCTTGCCCTAAAATCAACCCCCGGTATGCACTGAGGCGGGGACATTCCCCAAAAAGAGATGGACAATATGGCATCACAAGAACCCCAGACCCGGCACGTGCTCGGCCAGACCGCCGTGGTGGTTGGCGCGGGCATGATCGGCCTGCTGACGGCGCGCGTGCTGTCGGATTTTTTCGAGCGCGTGGTGATCCTCGACAAGGACGATCTGGAAGAAGAGCGCGGCCCTCTTTATCCCGCGCGCAAGTACGCGCCTCAAGGCCACCATTTGCATATCCTGCTAAGCGGCGGCGCCCGGGTCATGTGCGACCTTTTTCCCGGCATCGATCAGGATTTCTTGCGGGCCGGCGCACAGCAGATCTATTTCCCCCGGGACATCCGTTGGTTTATTTCCAACCGTTGGTTTCCCCGCCATCGGGGAGAGTTACGGACATTCATCCAGACCCGGCCGCTGCTCGAAGCGGTGATCCGGCGCCGGGTGATGGGCTTGCCCAATGTCAGCCTCCAGCCATCCACCCGAGTGATTGATTACCGCCTCAGTGAAGAAGGACGCAAGGTGACGGGTGTGTCGACGGTGGGAAGCGACGGGGTGCGGCGCGTGATCGAGAGTGATTTTGCGGTGGATGCGGGCGGGCGCGGCGCACTGCTGACCAAATGGATGGCGCGCCAAAGCTTTGGCCCGGTGCGCGAAACCTCAATGGGAATTGACCTGGCCTATGCCACCACCTTTTTCGATCTGCCGCCTGATCCGGATAGAAACTGGAAAATGATGGCGTGCCACCCGGAAGCCCCGCAGCAAAAAATCGGCGGCGTCATCTGCCAGGTTGAGAACGGTCACTGGCACGTCACCCTGGCGGGCTACCACAAAGATCATGCGCCCACGGATCTGGAAGGATTCAAAGCCTATGCCGCCCGCCTGCCGGTGCCCGATCTTTATGAGCAGATCAGAGATCTGACACCCATCGCCCCGATCCGCAGTTATAAATTTCCGGCCAGCCTACGGCGCCATTTTGATGAATTGAAAACCCTGCCGGAGGGAATGATCGGCATCGGCGATGTGATCGGCAGTCTCAACCCGGCTTTCGGACAGGGCATGAGCAACGGTGCGCTTCAGGTCGCAGGCCTGCACCATCTGCTGCATGCCAGAGCCGAGCATGGGCGGGGTCTGGACGGCCTGGCACATCCATTTTATGCCCAGGCAACGCAGGCTATTGATCCGGCATGGAATATGGCGGGAAGCGAAAACTTAAGAGATCCGCTCACCACAGGGCGCCGCCCCTGGCACTTTGCCCTCTCCCAATGGTATTCGAATCGCCTGCTGAAATCGCCGGACGTTCATGTGGTTGAGCAGTTTTTTCGTGTAATGCATCTGGTTGATCCACCCTCAAGCCTGATGACGCCGGACATGATCCGGCGCACTCTGGGTCTGGGCACGATCAGCCTGAAACCAGTGCCCCTGCCTGAAACCGGCGCGCACCACTGAAGCATTAATCCGGGCGCACTCCTATATTCTCTGTTTCTTCTTGTCTAAAGCGAACAGCTTAAAGAATATTAACCTTGGTTAACGCTCGCCGGACAGAGGAAAACACCCGCTAGACTTAGGGTATAGCTTACCGGCCACCTCCATATCTTGTGAGACCAAGAATAAATCGGATTTTGGTCATATTAAGTGTTAATTTTTCGTTAACTCTCCCTTGAATTCACCCATGAGTTGTGGTTGCGTAGCCCCAAGCGGCGGTGTGGCCGGAACGCATTTGAGTCGAGGATAGCGCCTTGAGCACAATGAAACGGAGACATATGAGCCCGGGTTTGAAGAAGAAAAACGCCCGGGGTGAGCGGGTTCAGGCCAAAGCGTATAAAAACAACAAGAAAGTACAGTAGGGAAAAACATGGCGAATTATGAAGATCTGAGAGGCGCGTCCGGGCAGCAGATCTATTACCGGGCGGAGCGTTTCGCGCCCAGACACCTGTTTGGCGACCAAGGGCCCGAAACTTATGTGGACGGCGTGCAGCACAAGCTGTTGAACCTGAGTCTCAGCGGGCTGGCCACGCTGGACCGCTCGCATTCCCACACCGAGCAAAGTGTGGGGGAAACGGTGCCGGTCTGTATGAGAATCGACAACACGCCGCTGCATGAAGGTTATGGCCGTGTGGTGCGGGTTGAACAAACGCCCGCCGGTGCAAAACTGGCCATCCGGCTGACCGACAAATGTCTGGATATCACCAGACTGTCGCATCAGTACAGGGAGTATAATCTCAAACGCGCGCTCCATCAGGACCGGTTGGAAAACCTGGAACGGGCAGATCCCGGCTACAGGCTGCTGTGCACGGACGCCCTGCACCTCCTGCGCGCCCATGCGGCCATACTTCTGGATTGGGAGGAAAAAAACACCGACCGGCGACAAGACTCGCGTTATGGATGCGATTTTCTCGATCTGGCCGCGCAGCAGATTCTGCCTGAATGGCGGGATTTGAGCGAAAGGGCCAATGATTTCATTGATCAGATCATCGACGATCCGCGCGCGCTGGAACCGGCCAAGCGGTTTACGGAAATGGTGCTCACCCCGGAAATGATGGCCGGACCGATTTGGCGCCGTTCTTATGAGAAACCTTTGGGCTATCCAGGCGATTATCAAGTGATGGATTATGTCTACACATGGCAGGACCAGGGCGAAACGCTCTATGGCCAGTTGATCCACCGTCTTGGCCTTGATTCTCTTGATTGTGTCGCCGAGCGCATGTCCATGGTGCAACAGATCATTGGCCAGGAAATGATCGGGAAAAACGGCGAAGGCCCTGTCAACATCACCAATCTGGCCTGTGGCAGCGCGCAGGAAGTGGTGAACTGTCTGGGGCCGGGACGCTTGTTGCGACCCGTCTCCTTTACCCTGATAGATCAGGATCATGATGCCCTGGCCTATGCCTATGAACGCGCGTTTCCACACACCATCCGATTCACCGGGCAAGTGAAGCTCCATTGTCTGCATTCCTCTTTCATGGAACTGATGAAAGGGGGCGTCATCGCCAAAAGTCTGCCGCCCCAGGACATGATCTACTCCGTTGGACTTTTCGATTATCTGAAAACCCGGCGTGCGGAAAATCTTCTGACCACGCTTTTCGAGTCTCTCGCACCGGGCGGGCTTCTGGTGATCGGTAATCTGAAAGAGGGGCGCAGAATGGGCCGCTGGGCTGCCGAAATGATTTGCGACTGGCCGATGATTTACCGCACCGAAAAACAGATGACCGATTTGACAAAAAAAATCCAACCCGAGTCCATGCAGATTCTTACGGATCGCACGGACAAAGTTTATTTACTTCTCCTGCGCAAAGCGCGCTGAGGGTAAGGCTCTGTCAGGCCACCCTGTTGCGTTGTCCGGGCGCTGTTTCCCCTGATCGCCTGACCACGCATTGCGGGGGCAGGACGATAACTATTCTGGTGCCCACGCCCAGCCTGCTTGAAATATCGAGTTCGCCGTTGTGCAACTCAACAATCTTTTCACCAGCGGTAAACCCAGTCCCGCACCGCCATGATCGCGCGCCAAAGAACTCTCCACCTGAACAAAAGGTTTGGTGATCTGCGGCAAGTCCTCGACTGCAATGCCGATCCCTGTGTCTTCCACGACAATGCGCACCCTGCCATCGCGTGCGCTTTCCAACGCAACGGAAACCGATCCCCCCTGCTGAGTAAATTTTAACGCATTCGAAATCACATTTGTCAGCACCTGGCGCATGAGCCTGGGATCAAGGCGCAAAACGAGTTCATCGTCAGGAAGCCGCGCAGAAAAACGAATACCTGCCCGTGCGGCTTCTTCACGGAACATGCGCATGACTTGATCGACCAGATCATATATTTCTATATCGTCTTCATGCACGGTCAGCTTGCCTGTTTCCGCTCTGGACAGATCAAGAATATCATTGATGATATTGAGCAGATGGCGGCCGCTGGTGGCAATATCATCCACATATGATTCATACCGCTTAGAGCCTATGGGACCGAAGAGCTTTTGCTGGATCATTTCCGAAAACCCGATGATGGCATTGAGCGGGGTGCGCAATTCGTGGCTCATCACGGCAAGAAATTCGCTCTTTGCTTTATTGCCAGCTTCGGCTGAGAGCAAAAGTTTCTCGGATTTCTTTTTCTCCTCCATGAGATAGAAACTGGAGGCAAAATCACACCTGATATAATAATCGGACCAATAGCGCGTCCACACTGTCCATCCTACCGTGACCGTTAGAAAAAATGTATTGCTGATAAACGCCCAATGCGGAATGGGATTTATTATCCCCGCAGTGATGAGATACGCCGTGAACAAAATCAATGAAACGAGGACACTGTAAGAAAATCTCATGAGCAGGAAATTGGAGGCATACAGCAAGACAAGAATGAGCCCAGCATAATACATATGATTAAACGGCTCAGCTATGAGCGCAGTCATCCAGATGATGCCAAGCCCCGATATCAACATGCAGGTCGACAATATCCATTGTATTTTTGTGTGGATATTGGGCAAAAAACAGATGGTGACCAGAAGAACCAGCGAAGTGATAACCACCGCGCGAATTTCCAGAACATGCGTGAGCTCAGTTCCTTCAAGAACGAGAAAATCAAGAATGATATAAGACATCCAGGCAAAGATGCCGACGATCATATAGAAAACGCTTTGAGGAAAATCGCGATTGACCTGGTGTTCGGTAAACAGTCTCTCAAACCGACTGTCCTTGAACTGCAAGGTCAGGGGATTGAGTTCTGCATTTGACAGCCTGAAGGCCTGGGTCAGAAGCCGCCATTTAGGATGGTCCCGAAGCGCCACATTTTCTCTCCAACTAACAGCAGGAAGTATGAGGAGAAATTGGCTAATACCGGATTAAAACGGATGATTTAACTCGCCCGCAAACGTGATATTCGCAATATAGCGTTTACTGATGATTCATACTGGTTACGAAAAGATAAAAATCTGGAGCCGCGTTACCAAATGGTAAAGACAGGGGGGGATATATGGTTAAGGGAAAAAACAATAGAACCACCGGGAGACATTCTTATCGCCGGGACATTTTTCCTGATCGGATTTTCCGGCAAAGAGCCAACCGGCGAGGCCTTGCACCCAGCAAATAACAATCATCATCACAAAGATGAACCCACAAACTTCCGTCTACGGATTCTTTTAATCATGGTCGTGGTCGTGAGAATGCGTGTGGTCGTCGTCAGGGTATTCAAAATCCTGAGGGTGGGGATGATTATGACCATTCTGTGCGATCCATTTATAGATTTCCGGATTGCGGTGCATCAGCCGTGACACGGAGCGCTCTTCGTTTTCTTTGGCGTTCGACCACGGATTGAAATGGAAGTGATTGTAAAGCTCGCTGTCCGTCCGGCCAAACGCAATGGTCCCGCGCTTACAGGCAAACGCGCCGTGATTGATATAGGGCGGGCGCCAGAAATATCCCCCGGTCGGCAAATCGCCAAACTGCATCATCCAGGACGTTCCCCAGATATGATAGGATTCCTCGGCGCAATCATGATACGAAATATTGTCCTGCCAGAATTCCGGCGCCAAAATATATAGAAATGACATGGCGTGGGTGCGCTCATCATATTTCAGGACTTTGAGCAAACAACCTGTCGCCGTGCTCGGACTCACCGTCGGCGCCATCCAGGGCATGCCGCCATAGGCATTCACATCCGCCAGGCGCGCCCGGTCGGCGCGGTCATGGTCGACATCGGTTTCGATAAAATTCGGCTCGCTGCCGTTATACATGAGCAGGACTTCACAGCCGCGCGGCGAACTCATGGCCGGCATGGACACCCCGGGGGGGATGAGAAAATAATGCCCTTCGATGTACGTGGTGTCGCCATATTTGAGCGTGCCTTTCAGCAGCAGCATTTCAACTTCTGAATGACTGAATCCTGGCGGCCTTTTATACCCGGAATCGAAACGGACCTTCATGGTGCACGCCCCCGAATCGGTATCAAAACTCAGCATTTTATAATGCATGCCGGTGCCAAAACCTGACATGGACAGCTTTTTGTAATCCTCATTGCGCTCCACAAAAGGTTCGATATGCGGACGGGTCATGGTTTTCCATCTCCTGATAAAATAAAATTCCGGGGGGCGGGAAGCGGTCTTTGAGCCTTCAAAAAACCACTTTAAATTTACGTTTCGGCCGCGTGGGAATTTCCTCCGGCTTGATGACTCTCATCATATCGCCATCCACATTAAAGCCGCGGGTCTGGATGCGCTGCAGAAATCCGGCCACCCATTTATCGCGTTTGGGCGCCAGATCATCCTGCTCCTGGACGATAAGCTGATAGCGCTTTTTTTGCGCCGCGGTTTCTTTTTTCATCCACGCGCGCGTCTCCGCGCTGCGCTTGTGGGATATCCCAAGTTTATCCATTCACTCCTCCTGTGGCAGAACATCATCAAACGCGCTGCAAAACCTTATGGCCCATCTCCCGGCCCATCGCCAATCTTTTTTACAACTATTTCTGACGGGCGCGTCCACACTTAGACACACATTGGCCACGCCGTGGTCTGCCCTAAGTCACTTTGACGCCGCACCCTTGCATGGGGCCAGATGGACAGGCTAGTTTGGCCGCCAACATCATCACCAATGCTTCGCGCGCGCTGTTCTCCAGCCCCGCAACAAAATGAGGGAAAAGGGGCAATGCCGGGTCCGCTTGATGGCGTGAAAATACTCGAACTCACCAGCGTGGTGCTGGGGCCCTGGGCGTGCCAGATCCTCGGCGACATGGGCGCTGAAATCATCAAGATTGAGCCCCCTTATGGCGATTCCAACCGCAAACTGGGGGCTGCCGCCAATCCTGATATGGCGGCGCTCTATCTCACCTGCAACCGCAACAAACGTTCGCTGGTGCTGGACCTGAAGCAGGAGGCGGCGCGCCAGGCGGTGCTCAAACTGGCCAAAACCGCCGACGTGCTGATTCACAATTACCGCCCCCAGGTCATCTCCCGCCTGAAGCTGGGTTATGATGCCCTCAAGGCGGTCAACCCCAAAATCATTTATTGCGGCACGTATGGCTATGGCGCCGCAGGGCCTTATGGCGAAAAAGGCGCGCTTGACGATTCGATTCAGGCGGCGAGCGGCATCGCCATGCTCCAGGCGCAAGTTGAAGGGGAGCCGCGCTATCTGCCCACCGTGGTGGCTGACAAAACCACCGCCCTCACCGTGGTCTATGCGGTCACCGCAGCGCTCTTCCACCGCGAACGCACGGGCGAGGGCCAGGCCATCGAAGTGCCGATGTTCGAAACCATGGTGCATTACGTGATGGCGGAGCATCTCTGGGGGCGCACCTTCGAGCCGCCCAAAGGCCCTGCCGGCTATGTCCGGCTGATGAGCCGGCACCGGCGCCCTTACAAAACCAAAGACGGCTATATCGCGGTGCTGCCCTATATGAACAATCACTGGAAAACTTTTTGTGAGGTGGTGGAACGCCCGGACCTTCTGGAAGATGCGCGATTCCTCACCATGGCGCTGCGCACCAAAAACATCGACGCCACCTATGAAGAGACCGGCAAGATTATGGCGACCAAAACCACCGCTGAATGGTGGGACCTTTTGAGCCACACCAATGTGCCCACCATGCTGGTCAACACGCCGGACGAACTGATCGACGATCCGCACTTGCAAGCCGTGGATTTCTGGCAGGTGCAGGACCACCCCACGGAAGGCCCGATCCGCATGACCCGCTTGCCCGTGAATTTTTCGCACACACCAGCGGACGTGCGCCGCCTGCCCCCGCGCCTCGGGGAGCACAGCGCGGAAATATTAAAAGAAGCGGGCCTCAGCAAAGACGAGATCGTGGCGATGGTCGATTCAGGCGCCACCAAAACCGCTTGACCGGCGTGAGCGCCTCAGCCTGGACCCAATATGCGCTTTGACGCTTATCATACTGCCAAGGCCTGGATTCACGCTTGCGCGGGAATGACAAGGAGGGAGTTGGCCTTTTTTGCGTCCGTGCTCTAATCGTCCAAACCGTAAATCCGCGCCGTGTTATCACGCATCAGTTTGCGGCGCACTTCAGGTTTCAGGCCCAGCGCGTCGATGTCTTCCACCGTGCGCTTCCAAGGCAGGACTGGAAAATCCGTGCCGAAGATCACTTTATCCTGACCGTAAGACTTGATGTAATGGGTGAAGCTCTCCGGCCAGTATTTTGGCCGGTGCGCGTCGCAGCCGATATAGACATTAGGATGCTTCCAGGCCATGGCGATCATTTCTTCATGCCACGGGATGCCCACATGAATGCCGATGAGTTTCAACTCGGGAAAATCGCACGCCACCGCATCCAGCGTAATCGGCCGGCCGACAGAGCGGCAGGGGAAATCCTTGGCGTAGAGCAGCGATTGCCCCACCTGCATCTGGATCGGCACATCCAATTCCACACATTTGGCATAAAAGGGATAATATTTGGCGTGATCGGGCGCCAGCTCAAACCAATGCGGATAAAGATGTGCGCCGATAAAGCCCATATCGCGCACCGCCTCTTCGAACGCGCGCACGCCATTCATGCCGTCAAAGGGATCGATTCCGGCCAGACCATAAAAACGCCCGGGATATTTTTCGCAGGCCCGCGCCACCACCTCATAAGGCATGTGATAGCAGCCCGGCAGGCCGGGACGGCCGGAATGAGCGGCGACCAGAAACGCCTTTTCAATGCCCGCCTCTTCCATCTGCTCAATCATCTGCTCCAGAGGCAGACCCGCCATAATGCCGGTTTTGGCCTTGACCTTTCCTTCAAAGAATTTCTCACCCCAGTTCGGGCGGTGAGACAAGGCTTCTTGCGTCCAGATATTGACCACCGCATCGATGGCTTTGTCATCGTGTTCGCTCATGAGGTTTTCCTGTTCATACATGCCATTGAAGGGCGTTGTGATACGCCACATAAACACCGAGCATGATCGTCGCACTGCCGATCGCCACCTGCAAGGCGCCATGGCTCCAACTCACCAGGGCGGCCGCATATTTCAGCGGAACCGACAGAACGGCCGACAACAGGGCCATTCCCGCAATCGACCCTACGCCAAACACGCCGATATAGGCCAACCCCAGTGGCGCCGACGACACCGACGCCACCGTCAGCATGAGCAAGGCCGCCGATCCCGCGAGGCCGTGCGTCATACCGACAAAAAGTGTGCGCAGCGGCAGGCCTTCAGGGTGCGTATGGCTGTGCGACGCGTTCTGATGGGGGGTTTGATCTCCGGCATGGGCGTGCACATGCAGATGCTCAACCCCGTCATGGGCATGACGATGGATATGCACCCGCGCGGTATAAAGGCGGTAGATCACATGAGCCCCCAGGGCGATCAGCATGAGACCGACCGCAAATTCCAAACCCGCGGAAAATGAGGCGGGCACCTGACTTCCCAGGGCCAACACCACACCGCCAAAAAGCAGCAAGCTCAAGGTATGGCCCATGCCCCACACAACACCATGGCGGACAATGCGTTTCATGGACGTATCGCCGCTGGCAATGCTTGCCACAGCCGCCACATGGTCGGCCTCAAAGGCGTGCTGCATGCCGACCAGTAACCCCAACCCCAAAATAGCGAACATAATATCCTTGGCTTTCCCGTGATGCGATGAAGAGTGCTCCCGCACATGACTGGCGCGGACGACCGCCCCCTTCCTAAGCGCGCGCCGCCTGGCGCACACCTCTGTCACGCAACATGAACCACCTGGTGGTCCAACACCCGGCCCCACAACCCGCATTGTTTTCTCAAGGGGAACCCCATAGGCTCGCCAGGGAGTCTCCCCTGTCCACCATTTTGGAATAAACACCCGATGACCCGAACAAAATTGATATTTTCCTTCATGGCGCCTGTCTATGCCGCGCTGGATAACATTGCACTGGCCGTGGTGCGGGTTGCCGCCGGCTTGTTCCTGATGCCCCATGGCGCGCAAAAGCTTTTCGGCTGGTTCGACGGTCCCGGGCTTGAGGGCACCGGGGCTTACATGCAATCCGTTTTGCCCATTGCCGATGGCTATGAGGCGGCATTGGCCGCAGGTTTGGTTGAATTTTTCGGCGGCCTGGCGCTGGCGCTGGGTCTTTTCACCCGGGTGGCCGCCGGCGCGGTGATGGTCCTGCTGCTGGTGGCTTTGAGCACCCATGTCAGCAGCGGATTTTTCGTCTTTAATGGCGGATTTGAATACGCCCTGCTCTGGTTGATCGTCGTCGCGATGTTCTGGGTCAAAGGGGGCGGGCGCTATGCGCTTGATGCCCTCATTGGCCGTGAATTCTGAATTTTTGCAGCAAAAGGCACGACCCATGGGATTGCTGATCGACGGCGCCTGGCACGATGAGTGGTATGACACCAAAACCAGCAATGGCGCATTCATCCGCGAAGATGCGCAATTCAGAAACTGGATCACGCCGGACGGCAGGGCCGGGCCCACCGGGGAGGCGGGGTTTGCGGCGGCCAGTGGGCGCTATCATCTTTATGTGTCGCTCGCCTGCCCGTGGGCGCACCGCACGCTGATTTTTCGCAAACTCAAAGGCCTTGAAGACCACATCGGGGTGAGCGTCGTCGAACCCTTGATGCTCGAAAAGGGATGGGTCCTATCGGACGGGGGACCGGTTACGGGAGTCCGCACGCTGCATGAAGTCTACACGCACGCCCGGGCCGATTATACCGGACGGGTGACCGTGCCGGTGCTCTGGGACACGGAGCGCGCCACCATCGTGTCTAATGAATCGTCGGAAATCATCCGCATGTTCAATGACGCCTTTAACGCCATTACCGGAAATCATCTCGACTTTTACCCTGAGGCCCTGCGCGGCGAAATAGAACCGCTCAACGCTTTTATTTATGACACCATCAACAATGGCGTTTACCGCACCGGCTTTGCCACCACTCAACGTGCTTACGAAGACGCATTTACCAGGCTGTTTGATGCACTTGATAAAATCGATGAACGTCTCACAACCCGCCGTTATTTATGCGGCGCGGGGCTCACGGAGGCCGACTGGCGGCTGTTCACCACTCTGATTCGCTTTGACGCGGTGTATGTCGGACATTTCAAGGCCAATCGTCAGCGTATTGAGGATTATGACGCCCTGCCCGCCTACCTGCGCGATCTCTATCAGACGCCCGGCATCGCCAAGACGGTTAACTTTGACCACATCAAGCGCCATTATTACGCCAGCCACCGCACCATCAACCCCACCGGTATCGTGCCTTTGGGCCCGCAGCTTGACTTTGACCGGCCCCATGGACGGGACCATCTGTAACCCCTGTCTCCGGGTCGGACCCTGTGCAAACTGGTAGCGAAGGGCGGACTTGAACCGCCGACACCCGGATTATGATTCCGGTGCTCTAACCAACTGAGCTACTTCGCCGCAGTGTTGAGGGGCCAGCCGCTAACCTGAAACGCCGCCGCCATTCTTCAACGCCATGGTCCGGGCCGGGCGGCGCGACGCCGCCGCGTTTTTAAGCGCGCCCCCGGAGCGTGTCAAGCAGGGACGCCGCCGCCGGTTTTTTCAAACTTCAGCAGGGTGAAAAGCCGCAGAGGCGGCAGGGCGCGCACGCCCGAGAGTTTTAATCCCGCCTGTTTCATCACCAGATCCAAAGGAAAATCCGGCCGCCACCCGAGCTTCTGAGCAAACGGCGTCATGGCCCGCTCAAAAGTACCGCGTATCCCCTGACCGCCAAAAAAATGATTGATAATCACCACCGACCCGCCGGGCGCACAAACGCGTTCAAGTTCAGCCATCACCGCCAGAGGGTCGGGCACCACCGTCATCACGAACATCGCAACCACTGTGTTGAAATAACCGTCGGGAAAGGTGAGGTCGGCGGCATCCATTTCATGAATGCCGGCGATATTGGTCAGGCGCTTCCGGGAAACGCGCTCGCGCGCGCGCTACAGCATGTCCACAGAAAGATCAATTCCGGTGATCTCCAGGTTTTTTGAATATCCCGGCAGCGAAAGCCCTGTGCCAACGCCCACTTCCAGGAGTTTTCCCTGGCCGGCATTGATGGCGGCGATCGCGCGGCGTCTGCCAATTTGTGTGATGAGTCCAAAAGAAGCATCATAAATCGGCGCCCACCGGGCATAGGCTTCACGCACCGAATGGACATCCATTTTCGACAGTTCCAAGGCAAATCCCCCGCTTAACACACAAATCGATTTATTCACCTTAGCGTGAGTGGACGCGGCGCGCCAGTAGAGATCGCCAACCCCTTAACCAGGAAGAGATTTTTTGCCGATCCCCCAATCCCCCCCGCGCCGATATTTCAGTCCTCCATCAAACCCACCGTGCCTGTGATCCACCCGCCCCCTAACACCCGTGTGTGCCCGGACCCGTCATAAAACACACAAGCCTGGCCCGGCGAAACGCCTTCTTCCGGCGTCTCGAATTCCACCTGTGCGCCGTCCCCATCGGCGGCCAAACGTGCCGCCACCGGCCCTTGAGTGGAGCGCACTTTGACATGCAGACGCCGCCCGGCGGCCGCGGCGGCAGCAAAACGCCCCGCGCCAAGCCAGTTCACCTCCCTCAGGCGCAGCCGCCGGGTGAGCAGCGCTTCGCGCGGACCGACAATCACTTTGCGCGTCTCAGCGTGCAAGGCCACCACGAAAAGCGGGTCGCCCACGGCAATGCCCAGACCGCGTCTCTGGCCGATTGTGTATTTGAGGATTCCGTCGTGACGCCCCAGCACCCGACCATCGACATGCTCAATCAGTCCCGGCGCGCTTGCGCCCGGCCGCAGGCGCTCAATGACAGCGGCGTAATGCCCCTGCGGCACGAAGCAGATGTCCTGACTGTCCGGCTTTTCAGCAATGCTGAGGCCCAGCCGCCCGGCCAGCGCGCGGGTTTGGGCTTTGGTGAGATCGCCCAGCGGGAAGCGCAAAAACGACAATTGCTCGGATGTTGTGGTGAACAGGAAATAGCTCTGATCGCGGGTCTCATCCACCGCCCGGTGAAGCTCAGGCCCATCTCCCCCCATCACCCGGCGCACATAATGGCCCGTGGCCATGCAGACCGCGCCCAGATCCCGCGCCATACCCAGCAAGCCATCGAATTTAACCGTCTGATTGCACCGCACACAGGGGATCGGCGTGTGCCCCGCCAGATAGGAATCAGCAAAGTCTTCCATCACCGCTTGGCGAAAGCGGCTTTCATAATCCAGCACGTAATGGGGCATATCCAGTGCTTGCGCCACGCGCGCCGCGTCATGAATGTCCTGGCCGGCGCAGCATGCGCCTTTTTTTTGAAGTGCCGCGCCATGATCATAAAGCTGCAGGGTGATCCCCACCACGTCGTAACCCTGCTCTTTCAGCACAGCCGCCGTGACGGAAGAATCCACGCCGCCCGACATGGCCACCACCACACGGCAATCCGCCGGGGCGGCGTCAAACCCTAAGGAATTTGGCGCGCCGGGAACGCCGCGCCGGGTGGGCCGGGAATGGGTCGTGGTGGCGGGATTGTTCATAGCACCCTCTCTTATCGGGCGGGCACTATACGCCGGCACGCCGACAAGACAAGTCCGGGCGGCTCACACAAGCCTGCTTGCGTCGTTTCCGTTTAAGCAGAAACTCTAGAGAAAGTCCAATAACGACAGTTTGTTCAGTGTTGAGAGCATGCGCATGGTGGCTTGCGTGGCGGTCTGATCCTGGTTGAGGCGCGTGATGGCTTCGGCGATATTGACATCTTCTATATCGGAGATGAAGTTGGTGACATAGTTCGAGGTTGAGTCCTGGCGATCGATCGCGGTTTTCACTTGGTCATGTTTGCTGCCGTTCTCGGCCACCACCGATGTCAGCTTGTCGGCCGCGGCGATAAGGTTAGGCATTTCGCCCTGCAAAAAAGCCGATTGCGCCGGCGTGAGATCACCTTGAAACGGACCGGTGGCCGGGTTGGCGTCATAATCGGCGATCCGTTTGATGGAATCGAACAGATCTGTGGCGACATCGCTGGCCGTCACGCCATATTCGACGACCAGGCTTTCATCGAGCCGGGCACTCAATTTCAGGGTGTTGTTGTCGAAAACATTCGCCACGGCGGGCGTCGCGACGAGGTCGGAGATTGAGGAAATATTAACCGGCGGCGTGTCTGAACGCGTTCCGGCATAGATATATTTTCCATCGACCTTGCTGTTTAGAATACCGACCGATGATTCGAATAATTGCGTGATCTTGGCCATAAAGCCAATTCCTTTTCCAAGACTCACGGCATCAAGCACTGATTGGCGCAATTCACCGGCTGAATCCGCCAAAGACTGAAGCTGAACATTTTGCAGTTCGATGCGGGACGAGACCAGATCACCGGTTTTCTGAAACTGTTTGATGCGCGCATCAAGCGCCTTGGCGGATAAAAGTACGCCCGTATCCTTGCTGATGTCCTTATAGTATTGTGCCTTCTTTCCACTCGCCACCTGGCGTTCGGTGACAAAGGAACTTCCCTTTAACGCCTGAAGCTGGGCCAGAAGCGCCTGGCTGCGTGCAAAATCCGTAACACGTGTCATTTTTGATTCCTGACTTTTACTCAGTATACGTTATACCATGCGCAAAAGCGTATCATACAGATCGCGCGCGGTCGTTATCATTCTGGCTGACGCGTTGTAGGATTGCTGAAACACCATCATGTTGGCGAGTTCTTCATCCATATTAACGCCTTGCGTCTCCTGCTTTCTGGATTCGACTTCATCGGATCTGGCAAGACTGTCGGTGCTCAAAGAATCGATCTGCGCGGCCTGCGTGCCCATATCGGCAAGGATCAGGGCGGAATAGTCTTCCACTGATGCACTGGCGGCGCCAAGGTGGCCGGAAGCGCCGAAATTCACAGTCATGCTGCGCGCCTGATCAAGATTGAGAGCACCGCGATTGTCGCCCGCGCTGAGCACCAGCGCGCCTGGCGTTCCTACACTCAAATCGAGTTTCGCCAAAGCCAGTTGATCGGGATTACTGGAAATACGGTTGACCACGGCCATGTTGCGCGCCTGCTCCATTTGATACCGCGTTCCCAATCCAAACATCTCAGTAAATGTCACACCTGAACCCGCGCGCGCGGTGCCGTCCGACGCCACGTGAAGTTGAAACCCGTCAAACCCTGACTGCGGTGTGGCGGTCAATTTCCCATTAGCATCCAGACTGAAAGACATGAAAGAACCGAGCCCCGTCACCGGGTTGTTAAGATCCGCCACAATGTCGTCAAAGCTCGCCCCGGCGACGGTGTAGGTATATTGTATCGCCTCACGGCCGTCCGGGTTCCGGATCACAAAATCGATTGTTTGGCCGGGCGTGAATCCATGTGCGTCCGTGCCGCTGACACCGGTTTCAAACGTGCTTGGCCGCTGCGCTTGGATAAGATCGTTGAGGCCAAAAAAATGACTGAAGCCCCGGCCCGCACGGGAAGAAGGATTGGCGCTGTCCTGGAGAAAAGACACGCCATTGCCGCCCGCTGCCTGCATTGTCAAAACACCGCCGGTCAGAGAAGCGCTGCCATTGGCGCCCAAACCCGCATTAATCGCCGCGACAACGTCGCCGACCGTTGTGCCGCCGATGGCGACCGGAGCGCCGCCGTCAACCGCGTATGTTCCAGCGGAAAAGTCAATGGCGATCTGGCTGACAAGCGTACCGTCGGGCGCGGTCACGGCCAGCGTGGTCTGGCCGGTAAAATTGTGGCTGTCCGCCGCAACCAGACCGGTATTGCGTCCCACCAAAACAGCAGGGGAAGGCACTGCGGCATTGTCGTTGTGGACGGCATTCAACCGGTCTGCGACCGCGCCCGCCAATTGTCCGATTTCTGACGCCAGTTCGGGCAGCGTGCCGTCGCGCATGTTTAACAGCCCGCGCAATTCACCGCCCGTGATATGGGAATCCAGCGACAGAGTGGGGGGAATGGCGGCGCCTGTGGCGGGATTGATGGTGGTGGCGACCATCGGCTGAGTCACCGTATCGGTGGACATGGCGTTTTGCGAGGAATAGCTCAACTGAACCCTGAGCGCACCGACGAGTGAGAAGCCATCCTGGGTTGACAAATAAAGCGCTCCGTTCGGCTGATGCTGCGTTTTAATGTCAATGATATCTGCAATTTTGCTGACGATGGTATCCCTTTGATCCTGAAGGGCCGCCGCGTTTCCACCCAACACCAGTTCGCGCTGAATGGTGCTGTTGAGACTGTCAACCTGTTCGAACAGACTGTTCAGCGTGGTGATATTGGAGGAGATTTTACGGTCTACATCGGTCCGTATTTCCTGCACCCGGTCTGCAAGAGAGGAAAAGGATCCCGTCATCAATTCCAGTTCGGATATGCTGCTTGAACGTTGCACGGCGGAAGTGACATCATTCGACAAAGACCCTAAAGACACCAACGCGCGATCAATCTGACCGGACAGGGACGTGTTTTGATCCGGCGTTCCGAATATCGACTGCAACTGGTCATGGATCGATGATTGCGCCTTATACTGAGCACTGGCGGAGCGGGCACTGATGGACTCCCGCACGAAGAAGCCATCCACAATGCGCCTGATCTGAGAAATCGCCACCCCATTGGAGATGCCCTGAACTGTGGACGCTTCCTGATCAACGACGCGGCGCGCATAGCCCGGCGTGTTGACATTTGCCACATTGTTCGACGTAACCCGCAAGGCTTCCTGATTGAGCTGCAACGCGGAAAACGCATTATTTAAAACAGCCCCTATACTCATTTTGCACCGCTCCCTGAAAGGGCCGATGTCTTACGCGGGGCACGACACCCCTGAAGCCATAGAGCATAGTGATAATTTCTGCCCTCTCCCGGCAGGTTCATCCCTGCACTGGGAAAATTTTTCCCATAATCCAGAGCTTTAAAAACAACAGATAAAAATGCGCGGTGTTGCCTAAAACCCTTATAAACAATTGCTTTCATGAGATATATCCCACTTATGAATGCGCCTTATGTGACAGAGCGGTTTCACTGCGCACCAAAGTTAAATGCAATGCCGGTGCCAGGTGTATTATTCCCCGTCGTATTGTTCGTTCTGTGTACTGATTTTATGAAAGAATCCTTAGAGATAAAAGGATGTGCGTCCCCTATTTTGCCCGGCAAGACTTGCCGCAAGGCAAAAACAATCCGTGATCAGAAATATTTCCGCCTTAATAAACCCCGGACTACGGCCAATATTTGCGGCGCATTTTCTGGCCCGGGGCTTGCTACAAAGGCAGGAAGCATTTGGCAGGAGCCAGAGCAGACACATATTAGGTAACTTGCAAAAAAAATGACAGCGCCTCCTGATCTTATTGTTGCACCGCGCCCTGAACCGGTGGCATCGAGAGCTCCAAAGTCTCAAAAGATTTCCGGCGCGCCCGAGGGTCATTTTGCCGATCATGTGCGCAAAACCGATGACGGGTCCGTACCGTCGGCGCCTCACGAGACTCAGGCGGCCACCGGCGTGCAACACACGCACACGAACAAGGACACGCACAAGGACAGACATAGTGGCCGATCAAATCCCGGTTCCGGTGATGCAGAAAAAAAACAGCCTGGCGGACAGACAAAAACAAAAAGCGTGCGCCAGGAGCAGAACACGGCCCGCGCGCCCGGTGCCCAGATCGCCTCTCTTATTTCTTCCCAGGCGCTCTCCACAGCCAAGACCGGCGCGGTACCGGGCAATCCGGCAGCGCCCGCCGTGCCTCGTGACGAAAGAGCGTTGCCGGCGCGCCCCGTTAAAGACATTCTTCCGGGCAAAAAGCCAGGCAGCGCAAAAACACAAAAAAACCCGCTGCAAAAATCAGCACCGGCCCCGGAGCGCGCCGCCCTTCCCTTAAACACAGCACCGCCTGCAAGCCCACACCCCGGCGGGGTTCCGGTTGAGAACGCGCGCCCTCTCGTGACGTCATCCCGGGGTCCTGCCGCCGCCGCACCGGCGCAGGCATCCCCTCGGGCGCCCCGACCCGGCGCACCCCTGCAAAAAAAGAGCGCGGTCCAAGCCGGCACTGACAGCCCCGCCAGCCTGGCCAGACAGATCGCCGTCAACGCCCCCGCAGCACCGGCGTCTGCGCCGTCTGACCAAGCCACAGCACCGGCGGCCATCCCCCAGCCCCCTGCGTCCCCGGAGAACCGGCAACCGGTAAAGGTAAAGGTAAAATCCAGCAAACCGGCCACTCTTGCACAAGCCCTCTCCGTCAAACCTGCCCCCGCCCAAAGCACGGCGCCCATCGGACAGACGCCCGATGCTTCTGCTCAGTCCGAGACCGTGCCGTCAAAGCATGCGCTGAACCCACCCGGCGTGACAGAAGAGGCGCCGACGCCCAAGCCCAAGCATACCCAGCGCACCAAGGGCAAATCCTCGCGCACCGGAAAAGCCGGTCAGACCGTCGTCAGCAAGCCCGACGCTCCGGTGAAGGCACCCGACACATCCGCCCAACAGTCGGCCCCCACCGTAAATCAGGCGGTCCAGAACACATTGCCCCGGGCGCCTTTTGCCGCGCACCTTCTCCAAAATGCCTCCCCCGACTCTCCGGCGGTCACGGCAGATGTCCAGTCAAGCACATCCCTGTCCGCGCCCCCAGTTCCAGGAGCGCATCCTTCGCCATTCGCGCCGGTCCAGACCATCCGCCTCACAAACGCGGCCGGCGCAGCCGCCCTTCCCATCAGAAATATCGCGGTACAGATGTCCAAGCATCTGAAAGCCGGCATCAACCGGTTTGAAATCAGGATAGACCCGCCGGAAATGGGGCGCATTCATGTCCGCATGGAGATGACTCATGACGGCCGGGTGCAAGCGGTTTTAAGTGCCGACAGAAGCGACACACTCGATTTGTTGCAACGGGATGCAAAAATGCTGGCCCAATCCCTCGACAAAGCCGGTCTGAATGTCGATTCCGGCTCGTTGAAGTTTTCACTTCATGACGGCGGCGGCGGTCAATCATCGTTCAGTCACTCTCAGCACACCTTTACGCCAACACTCGTTCAGAATACGGAAAAACAAAACATGACGCATCCCGATATGATTACAGCGCCCCTCTTCAGCGATACCTACGGCTTCAGAACATCAGCCGCTGGCGGGATCAACATTCAGGTATGAACAGACATCACCCCTCACCGACAGGTTTTATGAAACGGACCAGAATTCCATGCAAGTAACCCCGACAGCTTCCACCCCTTTAAGCCAGGCCCAGAAATCAAAAGCAGGGCTTGCCAACAATTTTAATACGTTTCTCACATTGCTGACGACGCAATTGCAGAATCAGGACCCCCTGAATCCCCTGGACAGCGGCCAGTTTACGTCTCAACTCGTTCAGTTCTCAGGCGTGGAACAGGCCATCAGCACCAATGACAATCTGGAATCCCTGCTTATCCTCACACAAGCCGCCAGTACAGGAACCGCCGCCAGCTATATCGGCAAAACCGTTACCTTCAAAGGCGATACCGCACCGCTCGCATCCGGTCAGGCCAATTGGCAATATGATCTGGCCTCCCAGGCCGCCAACTCCACCATCGTGGTCTCGGATGATTCGGGCAAAGTGGTCTATTCGCAAGCGGGAGAAACCACGCCCGGCAAACATGATTTTGTCTGGAATGGGACCGACAACGCCGGCAACGCCCTGCCTGACGGTTCGTACACTGTTCAGGTCAGCGCCACCGATGATGGCGGCAAGAATGTCTTCGTCGATACCTTCGTGACCGGCGCTGTCACCGGCGTGGACGTCATCGGCCTCGAGCCCTTCCTGAAACTGGGCTCCACCCCTTACAGACTTTCTGACATTCAAACCATTCAAGAAACCCCGTCCCTCTGAAAAAAGGGTACTGGATCACCAGGAGCCTCAGCGCCCCGCGCAAGAAAGCGATCACAGAGCCTGGAGAAGCTGGCTCTCCCATAAAATGAAAAAAACCAACCCGCGCCACCACATAATTGCAGGCGCATGCAAGGAGAGAAAAATGAGTATCAATAGCGCAATGCTGGCCGGTGTGGCCGCACTGGCTTCGAACAGCACGGCTCTGGCTGTCACTTCAGATAATATCGCCAATGTGAATACGATCGGCTATAAAAAGAACGTATCCGACTTCTCGACACTGGTCACCAAGACGGAGTCCTCGGGTTCCTTCTCGGCGGGTGGCGTGCGCGCTTTCGCTCGCGCTCTGATCGATGAGCAGGGCCTGTTGCAAAACACTTCATCGGCGACGGATCTGGGCATTTCCGGGAATGGATTTTTCACCGTTTCCCCAAACGCCGTCAACTCCAACTCAACGGGAAGTTTTTTGTTCACCCGGGCCGGATCGTTCACCACGGACGACCAGGGATTCTTGCGCAATACGGCTGGATATTACCTTCAGGGCTGGCCCGTGGCGACCGATGGTACGGTCAACGCCAATCCCAGTGACCTCAACGCTCTGGAATCTGTGAACATCAACCAATTGGGCGGTACCGCTGAAGCCACCACCAATGTCACGCTCAACGCCAACCTGCTGTCCAGTCAGCCCATCTCCGCCGCTGAAGCCACTTATGCGGCCGGCACATCGGGCACCAATATGGCGTCGGGCACCGTCACGCCTGATTTCCAACGCTCCTTCCAAGTGTTTGACAGCAAGGGCGGTTTTCGCACCGTCACAATCTCCCTGCTGAAAAGCACGGTACCCAATCAGTGGCATGCCGAACTGCATGTCACGCCCGCAACGGATATCAGCAGCGGCACGCCATTGATTGACGGTCAAATCGCCACCGGCACCCTGGCTTTCACGCCTGACGGCCTGATCGATCCGGCAACCACCACGATCCCGACCAATTTGAATTTTCTGGCTTCGGGCACCGCGCCGGGCGCGGGACAGTTCGCTTGGGGAACCGCCCTCGGGATTGACGCACAAAACATAAACCTCGATCTGGGTCAACCGGGCGCCGCGGGTGGATTTACCCAATTCGACAGCCCCTCCGCACTGATCTCGACACAGGTGAACGGGGCGGTGTTTGGCGATCTTTCCGGCGTGAGGGTCGACGACCAGGGCTTTGTCGTGGCGCTGTTTGACAATGGAATTCAGCGGCAAATCTATCAACTGCCCGTCGCGACCTTTATCAATCCCAACGGGCTGGCGGCGCAACAGGGCAATGCCTATACCGTCACCAATGAATCCGGGACATTCAACCTCAAACAATCCGGCACTGCCGGCGCGGGGTTGATTGCGTCGGGCTCGCTGGAAGCCTCCAGCGTCGACCTGGGAGAAGAGTTTACGGGTCTCATCAGAACCCAGCGGGCTTATTCGGCTTCAACCAAGATCATCACAACGGCCGACCAGATGCTGGACGAACTGATCCGCATGAAACGGTAACCGTCAATGAGGGGCGCCTGTGAGAAACCTCCGGGCGTCCCTTTTATGGACAGTTTCTCCCTGCTTGTTAGATGTAGATTAACCTTACGCTTCAACATTTTTTTAAAGGACCTTTGCTACAGTCACCCCTGGTAATGAGTGAGGAGTTGGTAAATAAATGGTGGAGCAACACACAGACCGGGTCAATTATGTTGTCGGACCCGATGGGTCTCCTCTGACCATAGGAGACCTGCCCCCGAGCAACACAAAACGGTGGGTCATCCGGCGCAAGGCGGAAGTCGTTGCGGCAGTGCGTGGCGGCCTGCTGACTTTAGAAGAAGCCTGCGAGAAATATCAGCTTACGGTGGAAGAGTTTTCGATATGGCAGGACGCCATTGACAGATACGGCCTGCCGGGCCTGCGGACCACGCGCATTCAACAATACCGGGTTTCTGATTAAACCGGCGCGTCTTGAAAACAGGATTGTGAAGAAGCCGACGGAGAAATCCGGCGGCTTTTTTTGATTCCGGTATTTGATTAAACCAAGGCAAAAAATTTTTTTAATTTGTTAGGAGTTTCTACACCTCAAGATGGGCAAAATCTGCCCATGTGATCAATACGTCGCACCGCATCCCGGATGTCATCACATCCCGGGTTTGCCGGAAGAAATTCCGAGGTGCGCGAAAACCGGGAAACCCGGATTTATGTTGCGTAAATTTATTGTTTTGGGGTGTTAACAGTTGAAAGACTTTATCAATAATCTTGGACTCGCCAGGTTAGGCACAATCATTGGCGTCACCGCAGCCGTATTGATCGGTTTAATGCTGATTATTTTCCGGCTGTCGCAGCCGCCCATGTCTCTGTTGTATTCCGGGCTTGATTTCGAAGATGCCGGGCACATCATGCAACGCCTGGATCAAATCGGAATTCCTTATGAGATCAAGGGCAACGGCACCATGATCTTCGCGCCAAAGGATCAAACCTTAAAGCTGCGCATGGATCTGGCGACCGAAGGTCTGCCAAGCGGCGGCTCGGTCGGGTATGAGATTTTTGACAAAGTTGACATGCTCGGCACCACAAGTTTCGTGCAGAACATCAACCGATTGCGAGCTCTGGAAGGGGAACTTTCCCGTACCATTTCTTCGTTGAATGCCGTCAACAGCGCGCGGGTCCATCTGGTGCTGCCCGAACGCTCCCTTTTCGGCAAAGACAAAGGAGAAGCAACGGCATCGATTATGATCTCCGGGCGCACCGGCCAAATTCACGCCCCCCAGGTGCAAGCCATAGAAAACCTCGTCGCATCAGCCGTCCCGTCCCTTACCCCTGATCATGTCTCCATCATCGACCAGCAGGGCAATCTGCTTGCCAGCGCCGCGGGCGAAGACACCGAGGCGGCCCGCGCGGCGTCACTGGAAGAACGGACGGCCAATTATGAAAATTATATGCGCAAACAGGTAGAGAACATTGTCTCGCGCATTGTCGGGCCCGATAAAGTGCGGGTGCAGGTCAACGCGGATTTAAATTTCAATCGTGTTGTGCTGCAATCTGAAACCTACGATCCGGAAAGCCAGGTGGCGCGCTCCACGCAAACCGTTGAAGAATCTTCCAATGATACGGAAAAAGCGCGGCCTCAAGGCGTGTCCGTTTCCAATAATCTGCCGGAAACCGACGCGGCGCCAAAAGCTGCCGCGACAAAATCATCTTCCAACAGCACCCGCACGGAAGAGACCGTCAATTTTGAAATTTCACGCACGACCAAAACGGAAACCCAGGAAGCAGGCAACGTCAACCGGCTGTCGGTCGCCGTGGCCATTGACGGCGTCTACAAAAAAGGCGCGGATGGAACGCAGACTTATACGCCGCGCAGCCAGGAGGAAATAGACCAGATCACAGCTCTGGTGCAGTCCACCATCGGGTATAACGAGAAACGCGGGGACACTTTGGAAGTCATTAATCTTCAATTTGCCCAAGCGCCGCCGGAAGATATCGTCGAAGCAGACGAGCCGTTTCTGGGTTTGACCCGTGACGATTATATGCGTATCGGCGAAATGGTCGCCCTTGTGATCGTCGCCACCATCCTGCTCCTGGTGTTCCGCACCATGCTGACGCGGGTGAGCGCACCGGCCGGTGTCCCGGGCACGCCGGCACTGGCAGCCGCCGGCGGCGATCCGGCGCAACTGGCCGCGCCGCAAACGGGCGCACCGGGCGGGACAGCAGCCCTGCCACCCCCGGATCAGACCACCGGACCGCTGGCGAATCTCGATATCTCACAAATCGACGGCGCGGTGAAAGACACATCCGTCAAAAAAGTCGGCGAACTGGTCTCTACCCATCCTGAAGAATCTGTCGCCATTTTGCGCGGTTGGCTTCACCAGGCATAGGCAAGTAACATGGCGACAGGCAAAGCACTAAAAACCATAGATGATCCACGCCACTTAACGGGTGCGGAAAAAGCGGCCATTTTGCTGCTCTCCCTGGGCGATGAACACGGTGCCCAATTGTGGACCCTGCTCGACGAAGAAGAAGTCAAGGAAGTCTCGCAGGTGATGTCCAACCTGGGCAATGTCAACTCCTCCCTTGTCGACAAGCTGATGGTCGATTTCGTCTCTCAGATGTCTTCCACTGGTTCCGTTCTGGGCTCTTATGAAGCCACCGAAAGACTCCTCTCCCAGCTTCTGGATCCCGACAAAGTCGGCAATGTGATGGAGGAAATCCGCGGGCCGGCCGGGCGCACCATGTGGGACAAGCTGGCTAATGTTAACGAATCAGTGCTCGCCAATTACCTCAAAAATGAATACCCGCAGACAGTGGCCGTTGTGATGTCCAAAATAAAACCCGAACACGCATCGCGCGTTCTGGCCGCTCTGCCCGAAGATTTTGGGCTGGAATGCATCATGCGCATGCTGAGGATGGAGCCGGTTCAAAAAGATATCCTGGACAATATCGAAAAAACCTTAAGAACAGAATTCATGTCCAATCTGGCGCGCACCAACAAACGCGACGCGCACGAGATGATGGCGGATATTTTCAACAATTTTGATCGTCAGACCGAGAACAGGATGCTGACCTCTCTTGGCGAACACAACCGCGAAGCTTCCGAACGCATTAAGGCATTGATGTTCGTGTTTGAAGACCTCAGCAAACTTGATCCGGGCGGCATCCAGACTCTTCTGCGTGTCGTTGAGAAAGATAAACTGGGCCTCGCCCTCAAAGGGGCATCGGATACGATCCGTGATCTCTTTTTCTCCAACATGTCCGAACGCGCGGCAAAAATACTGCGCGAAGACATGGAGAACATGGGGCCGGTACGCCTCAAGGATGTGGACGAGGCTCAAACGGGGATGGTCAACGCCGCAAAAGACCTGGCCGCCAAAGGTGAAATCATGCTCGCCGACAATAAAGGCGAAGACGAACTGATCTACTAACGGAATATCAAAAGTGCAGCAGGCTGAAAAATATAATTTCGACACGGTGTTCGGGGATCACGCGGCCTCTTCGCGCGCCACTGCGCCGCGCGTCAAAAAACGGTTCAGCCCGGAGGAAGTGGAAGAGATCCGTTTGGCGGCCCATGCGGATGGCGTGGCCAGCGAGGAAGCCAAAGCCGCACAATCCTGCGCCAAGGCCTTGGGCGCCTGCGCCGACACTCTGGCCAATCTCTTTGAACATCGTGAATCGATTGAGCGCCGGCACAAAGCGCAAGCGCTGGAACTGGCATTGCTGACAGCGCGCAAAATCGCTCGCAAGGCTCTTGAAATTCATCCTGAAGAGGAAATCGTGTCTCTGGTTCGAGAATGCTTAAGCAAGCTTCCCGGGGAGCCGCGCGTCGTCGTCACACTCTCAGAGCAACTCAAAGGCTCCCTTGAAACGCAACTACTGGAAATGGCCGAAGATCAATCCTTTGGCGGTAAAATTCTCGTCCGTGACAGCGCCGCCATGACCGGTGCGGATTGCGCCGTTGAGTGGGCTGAAGGCGGTGTTGAAAACTCTTCTGAAAAACTCGCGCAAACCATCGAAGAACTGGTTCATAGCCGACTTAACATGGACAATCCGTGTCCTGATCAGGGGGATCTGTTTAGCTGCGCCAGAGTGGAGTCTCTGAGCGGAGAAGTATCTGCACTTGATGCCACAGCCACACACACTAGCCAGCAGGAGACATCATGATGGCTGACAACACAGAACTGACAGAAACAGAAAATACTGTGGACTTACCGGAATTTACCGGAGAGGAGACTTCTCCGGCACCGGCGGAGGACGCAAGCGTTCCCGCCACCACGGATGACTCCGCCAGCGGCGAGCACGAAACCAACGCCGCCGGCGAACTGGAAGCGGTGTTCGATGTGCCGGTGAATATTTCAGCTGTCCTGGGCAAAACCCAGATGGAAGTCAGCACACTTCTGAAACTGGGCAAGGGCACGGTGATCGAGCTCGACCGGAAAGTGGGTGAAGCCATCGATATTTTTGTCAATGACCGGCTTGTCGCGCGGGGCGAGGTCGTGCTCGTCGAAGAACAACTGGGCGTCACCATGACCGAAATCATTCAGGCCGACTGAGACCCTGACACACAAAGGAACTTAATCATGAGATTATTGATTGTCGGCACACTCAGCGGGCAGCTCAGCACGGCCACAAAAATGGCCATGGATCGGGGCGCGAAAGTCGCTCATGTGGAAACGCCGGAAATGGCTCTGGCGGCCTTGCGCGCAGGCCAGGGCGCCGACCTGCTGATGGTGGACGTGGCTCAGGATATCGCTGCGTTGATTGCCGACCTTCAATTGGAGCGCATCTGTATTCCTCTCGTGGCGTGCGGCATCGGCACGGATGCACGGGCTGCCGTGAGCGCCATTCAAGCCGGCGCCAAAGAATATATCCCCCTGCCGCCTGACGCCGATCTCATCGCCGCGGTTCTGGAAGCTGTCGCAGACGACAGTCACAAACTCATCTATGCCGACCCGGCGATGAAACATGTCGTTGAATTTGCCGATCAGGTGGCGGCAAGCGATGCCAGCATTTTGATTACCGGCGAATCGGGCACCGGCAAGGAAGTGATGGCGCATTATGTCCACAAAAAATCCTCCCGGGCCGACAAAACTTTTATTTCGGTAAATTGTGCGGCCATCCCTGAGAACCTTCTGGAATCGGAATTGTTCGGCCATGAAAAGGGTTCGTTCACGGGCGCCATTGCCCGGCGCATCGGAAAATTCGAAGAAGCCGACGGCGGCACGCTCCTGCTTGACGAAATCAGCGAAATGGATGTGCGCCTGCAGGCCAAATTGCTGCGCGCCCTTCAGGAAAGGGTGATCGACCGTGTGGGTGGCTCAAAACCCATCAAGGTCAATATCCGCATCATCGCGACCTCCAACCGCGATCTCACCCGGGCCGTCAGCGACGGCACGTTTCGCGAGGACCTGCTTTATCGTTTGAATGTCGTCAATCTGAAAATTCCCGCCCTGCGCGCGCGGCCGGCCGACATTCTCACGCTGGCGACGCATTTTATTGCCAAATACGCAGCGGCCAATGATCTTGATCCTCGTCCCCTGTCTGACCAGGCAAAACGCAGAGTGATGGCCCATGCGTGGAGAGGCAATGTGCGGGAGCTGGAAAACACCATGCACCGCGCCACATTGCTGGCGAGCGGCCAGACCATTGATGAAAACGCCATCCGACTGCCCGACGGCTCCCCCGTAGACAGCACGATGAGCGCTCTCACGCAAGGCCCCGCCGCCCATGCCGCCGCTACGGCCGAAAGTGTCTCGCGCACTCTGGTGGGCAAAACCGTGGCCGAGGTCGAACGCGATCTCATCCTCCAAACCCTGGACCATTGTCTGGGCAACCGCACCCACGCCGCCAATATACTCGGTATTTCCATCCGGACACTGAGAAACAAATTGAAAATATATACCGAAGGCGGCGTGCACGTGCCTGTCCCTGGCGAAGCGCGCAGTGCCAGTTTCTAATAACTTTTCATCGGTAACCCGGACAGGCAAAAACATGCATGAGTGATGTACAGGCAAATACACGCGCCCGCGGGATAACCGCTGGCAGCATTTTGACGCGCATACGTCAGGGCGATATCGCCATGGCGCTGGGCGTCATCGCCATCATCATGCTGCTGATTCTGCCTCTGCCTAGCCCTTTACTGGACTTTGCTCTGGCTATTTCCATCACTTTCGCCGTGCTTATTCTCATGACGGCGCTGTTCATCGGCCAGCCATTGGAATTCAGCGCCTTTCCCACCGTCCTTCTGGTCGCCACCATGCTGCGTCTGTCGCTGAACATCGCCTCGACGCGCCTCATCCTATCGCGCGGAAACGAAGGCACGGATGCGGCGGGCCATGTCATTCAGGCTTTTGGCAATTTTGTCATGCAGGGCAATTTCGTGATCGGGATCATCGTTTTTGCCATACTTGTTCTTGTAAATTTCGTCGTCATCACCAAAGGGTCGGGGCGAATCGCGGAAGTGGCCGCCCGGTTTAACCTTGATTCCATGCCCGGCAAACAGATGGCAATCGATGCTGACCTGTCCGCCGGGCTGATTGACGAAGAACAGGCCCGCACCCGGCGCAAGCGTCTGGAAGATGAATCAAATTTCTTCGGCGCCATGGACGGCGCCTCCAAATTCGTGCGCGGCGACGCCATCGCCGGTCTGATGATCACACTGATCAACATCATCGGCGGCATCATTATTGGCGTCGCCCAAAAAGACATGACCTTCAGCGAAGCCAGTACAAGTTACACATTACTGACTGTCGGCGACGGCCTGGTGAGCCAGGTGCCCGCGCTCATCGTCTCCACGGCAGCCGGGCTTCTGGTCTCCAAAGCTGGCGTCAACGGCGCGGTTGACAAAGCGCTTTTCAAACAGCTCTCCGGTTACCCGCAGGCCCTCGGCATGGCGTCTTCTTTGATGATGATCATGGTCTTTTTACCCGGCATGCCCGCCATTCCATTTCTGCTCTTGTCTGCCGGCACCGGTTATAGCGCCTGGAAAATTACGGGTGACAAAAAACGCGATGCGGAGCGCATAAAAACGCAGGAAACGCAAGCACTTGAAAAACAGGTGCCCGCCGAAGAGCCGATCAGCGCCACGCTGGCGATGGATTTGCTGCGCATCGAACTCGGTTATGGCCTGCTGCCCCTGATCAACGATGCCGAAGGACACCGCCTCACGGACCAGATCAAATCCCTGCGCCGCCAGATCGCCACGGAGATGGGCTTCATCATGCCCTCGGTACGCATTCTCGACAACATGCAATTGTCACCGCAAAACTATGTCATCCGCGTCAAGGAGATGGAAGCGGGGCACGGCGAGTTGATGGTGGGCAATTTGCTGGTGATGGATCCGCGGGGCATGCAGGTGGATTTGCCGGGCATACATACCACCGAACCCACATTCGGCCTGCCCGCCACCTGGATTGAAGAAAGCTTGAGAGAAGAAGCCTCTTTTCGCGGGTACACCGTCGTCGATCCGGCCGCCGTGTTGACCACCCATCTGACGGAAATTCTCAAAGAGAACATGCCCGAGCTTCTCTCTTATGCGGAAACGAATAAGTTATTGGACGATCTGCCGGCGGAACACAAAAAACTTGTGGAGGAAATGATCCCCTCCCAAATTTCCGTGACAGGCGTTCAGCGGGTTTTGCAATCCCTGCTCGGCGAACGGATATCCATCCGCGACCTGCCCACCATCCTTGAGGGCATTGCTGAATCTGCCGCCCATACGCAAAATACCGTTCAGATCACGGAACATGTGCGCGCCCGCCTGGCGCGGCAGATATGCAACGCCAATCTCAATTCTGAAGGCCATTTGCCGCTCATCGCCCTGTCGCCCGCGTGGGAGCAAAGCTTCGCTGAATCCCTCATCGGACAAGGCGAAGAAAGACAGCTTTCCATGGCGCCCAGCAAACTTCAGGAATTCATTGCCAGCGTGCGCAATCAGTTTGAGGACATCGCTTCCCAGGGCGAAATGCCCGTGCTGCTGACAAGCCCGCTGGCGCGCCCTTTTGTACGCTCGATTATCGAGCGGTTTCGCGCGCAAACCGTGGTCATGTCGCAAAATGAAATTCATCCCCAGGTCAGGCTCAAAACATTGGGGCAGATATGACGCGGACAGGGAAGGCCGATGTGATTTATCATGCGCGTTAAAATGTTTTCAGCTCCCACCATGGCGCAAGCCATGGAGGATGTGCGCCTGGCGCTGGGGCCCGACGCCATTATTATTTCAACATATGAGGCCAGACGGGGCCGCGGCGTGGAGATTCGCGCGGCGGTCGAGCGCCGTTCGGGGCCGGCGCAGATCATTCGGGAAACCGATATCGCCGAAATTTCTCCCGGCGCCCTGAAGCCCGCACCGCCCCCCGCATCAGGAAAGAAGGCCGCGGCCAGGCCGGCCGGAAAAACGGTCCGGCATCTCCAGCCTTTACGCAAAGCCCTGGTGGCGCATGGGTTTTCGCGTCGTCTCGGCCACGCCCTTCTGGCGGCTTGCGACGCGGTGCGCGCGCCCGACCTGCCAGAAGCCCTGGCGCGCGTCATCGACATGCGCTTTTCCATGGAGCCCATCCCCTGCGCGCCCGCCCGTCCCCTCATGCTGGTCGGCGGGCCTGGCGTGGGCAAGACAGCCACCACGGCCAAACTGGCGGCACGGGCCGTTATGCAAGGGCTGGAGACGCACATCATCACTACAGACACTCTGCGCACCGGCGCCATCGACCAATTGGGCGCGCTGGCGCAGGTCATGAAGCACACAGTCGCCGCCGCCGACACCCCGGGCGCGCTGCAAGATATCGCCGAAAAGATGGCGCCCAAGGCCGGACGCGCCGCCTGCATGGTGATCGACACCCCGGCCACCAATCCTTACAACCCGAAGGAAATTGAAGACCTCACCGCCTTCGCCCGCGCGGCGGACGCCGAACCGGTTCTGGTCATGGCCGCCGGTCATGAAGGGGCTGAACTGATTGAGACCATCAAAGCTTATCGCCCGCTGAACATCACGCGCGTGATCGCCACCCGGTTTGACGCAGCACGGCGGCTGGGGAGCATTTTTTCGGCGATTGACGCCGGCCATCTGACATTGGCGCAGTATTCACAATCGCCCTATATTGGCGCGGGCCTGGAAAATTTTACGCCGCAAGACATCGCCTACAAAATTCTGGGCCACCCCCCCGCGGACCTGCGCATAAATGACCCCGCTCTCTCCCCCGCCCCTTTTTCCCAAGAACTCCCGCCCGAAGAACGAGCCGCCTCATGACCCCGCATCCCAAAACACCCCCGGTTTCCACGCCCCAACACCGCCAGAAAACGCCCAATCTTCTGGTTGTGGCTTCAGGAAAAGGCGGGGTCGGCAAAACGTTCATTTCAATCACGCTGTCTCACGCTCTGGCGCTCAAAGGCAAGCGCGTCCTGCTGTTCGATGGTGATCTGGGTCTGGCCAATGTCGATGTACAGCTCGGCCTGTTGCCGGCCTATGACCTGGGCAATGTGATCGCCGGACAGGTGACGCTTGAAGACGCCATCTGTTCGTACCGGGAGGAAACCGCATCCCAAAAGACTTCGGGGGTTGATTTTCATATACTGGCAGGAAAATCCGGCTCGGGCGCTTTGGGAAGCCTCACCGATGCCGAACTCAATGGATTGCTTCAGGGCCTCATCGGATTGTCAGCACATTATGACTATGTGATGATTGATCTGCCGGCGGGCATCGACAGCGCCGTCACCAAGCTGACGCTTGAGAGCGAGAACGTGTTTGTAGTGTTGACCGATGAACCGACATCGCTGACCGATGCCTATGCCTATATCAAGGTGATCGCCCGCACCGATCCCAAAACCCGCTTCCACATCATCGTGAATCAGGTCGACAGCAGGGCGCTGGGGCAGAAAACTTTTGCTTCTCTGGCCAATGCCTGCCGGAATTTTCTCAGTATCGAGCTGAATTTGTGCGGCCTGGTGCACCGGGACGCCAAAGTGAAAGAAACGGTCCGCCACCAGATACCGATGCTTTTGCGCTCTCCCGACAGCCCGGCGGCCAGAGATCTCCAAAAAATTTCAAAAATGATTGCCCTGAATATATGACGCCTCCTGAGGAATCTCGGGTTTTGGGGGGTTTTACGCATCCCGGCCCTCCGGTATCCCCGGCTAAACCTACTTGTCCAGCGGGTGTCTCACCTGATAGACTGCCCCTCACGGCAGCTTGACGAAGTGCCGCGACGTGGTGTGTGGAGCATGCATGCTTAGCGCGCCGCAGGGGGGTGTCGAGACATGCCGCTGTTAAGTTTCCTGATGGGGCGGAACGCGCCTGACGGACGTTTGATTCAAGGGAGGGGAAACCATGCCTGACTCACTGATTACGGTGCTGACGCAATCCTTTAACGCCGTCAATTCCACCATTGGCTTGCTGATCGCCATTTTTGCCGCCATCACCATGCGGCGTTACGGCAATATCATTTATTTTTCCGCACTGTCGCTGATTGTCGATCAGTTCGTCGCCATCGCCTTCAAACATCAATGGGATTCAAGCGTGGGAAATGTCTCCTCGCAAATCTGGGACGAAATTCTGTCTCTTGATGCGACCGTTCTGGTCACCCGCTTCATCGGCTTCATGCTGGTGATCACCGTTGTTTTTACCATCAAGCGCCTGTTCCGACGTGATTGACGGCTGACATTCGGCTGCTGGAGCGCCCGTGCTCCGGATCACACAAAAAGTGGATGAAAATTCTGCTGTCTTGCTGGTAACGTCCGTCCCATGACGGTGATCATGCATGAAAAGGATCGCTCATGACTTTTCTTCTCATCCTCCTTGGTCTGGTGGTCGTTTTCCTTTTATATGGCGTGACGGCCTACAATAATCTGGTGCGCAGGAAAACGTCCGTTGAAGAGGGGTGGAGCGGCATTGAAACCCAATTGAAACGCCGCGCCAATCTCATTCCCAATCTCGTCGAAACCGTCAAGGGTTATGCCGCACACGAGCGCGGCACGCTGGAAGAAGTGACCAGTTTACGCGCCCAGACCCTTGAAACACAAGGCATTGCAGCGCGCGGCCAAAAAGAAGGCCAACTCTCCGCCGCCCTTGGCCGCCTGTTTGCCGTGGCCGAAAGTTATCCTGAATTGAAAGCCAATGACAATTTTTTGAATCTGCAAAAAGACCTTGCGGAAACAGAAGATCAGATCCAGATGGCCCGGCGCTATTACAACGGCACGGTGCGCAATCTTAACATCTCCGTGGACACCTTCCCCAGCAATCTTGTCGCAAGCGCCTTCTCGTTTCAAAAAGCCGAATTTTTTGAGATCGAAAATTCCGCTGATCGCGCCGTCCCTGAAGTCTCTTTCAACTCTTGACGCTCATGCCCATCCGCGCTGCATTTCTCACGCTTCTCGCCGCCTTCACCGGATGGCTGGTCATCGCGGCGCCCGTCTCGGCCGCAGAGCGCATCACCTTATTTTCCAGCGATATTGAGGTCACCCCCGGGGGCGCACTTCTGGTCACCGAAACGCTCAATGTTCAGGTGGAAGGCCGGCAAATCAAGCGCGGCATTTACCGTGATTTTCCCACAAATTACAAGGATCGCGCCGGCAATAACATGCGGGTCGGCATGAAAGTTTTAGAGGTGCGGCGGGACGGCCGCCCCGAGCCCTACATCGTGCAACCACGCGCCAACGGCATGCACATCCGCATCGGCCGCGCCGATAGATTGCTCTCCCACGGTCCCCATGCATTCGTCATCAAATACAAAACCACGCGGCAGATCGGATTTTTTAAGGACTTTGACGAGCTTTACTGGAACGTCACGGGATCGGACTGGGCTTTTCCCATCGATGCCGTTGAAGCCCGCGTCACGCTTCCCGGGAGGGCAGAGATCATTCAGCACACGGCCTATACCGGCCCCCCTGGCACACAGGGCAAAGATTATCTGGAATCAATCGACCCGGGACGCGCAACATTTCAGACCACGCGCACATTGGCACCGGGAGAAGGGCTGACCATCGCCATTGCCTGGCCCAAGGGAATCGTGGCCCAGCCCAGCGCTGCGCAGCGTTTTGATAATTTTTTCTCCGACAATGCCACCACCGGCGCGGCACTGGCGGGGCTGCTGATTGTTTTAGCGTACTATCTTTTTATCTGGCGCAAAGTGGGCCGGGACCCTGAAACAGGCGTGGTCTTTCCCCGTTACACGCCGCCGGTCGGCTTGTCCCCGGCGGCGGCGCGCTATGTGCGCCACATGGCATTTGACCAAAAAGCCTATACCGCCGCCATCATCAACATGGCGGTGAAAGGCTATGTCACGATTAACGAAGGCGATGACGGGAATGATGGCTACAGCCTGACAAAAAAACCTGATGGCGACCTCCATGCTTTGTCAAAAGGCGAAAAAAATCTTTCAAAAAAGCTGTTTGACTGGAGTGGATCGATCTTATTCGACAGGAAAAACCATGTGAGGATCGGAGGGAGCCTGCGCGCGCTGAAAAAAAGTCTAAAAGGAGAGTTTGAGAAGTCCTATTTTTTGCGCAATCAGAGATGGTTTGCCGCCGGATTTGTTCTTTCAGTTGCAAGCATCATTGCAAATGGATTCCTGGCGGTCGATCCTGCGCCAACCATCATCCTAGGGCTGATAATATCGGGGATTTCGGCATTCTTCAGTTATCTGGCCTTGCGTCTTTTTGCTCATCGTCTTGATCCCGTATTTGGTGGCGGCGGCGGCATAACGAAAAAATTGGGCGCGGTGCTGGGCATCAGTTTCGCAAACATTGTTTTTATCGCCCTTCCTTTCTTTTTTATGCACGACCTTCTTCAATCCGGCGGCATCTGGACCTCAGGCGGCACGCTGATCCAAATTATCTGTTTTGCCGCTCTGGGTTTCATAAATGTCCTGTTTTATTATTTGCTCAAAGCGCCCACGCGCGCCGGGCGGGCTATAATGGATGAAATTGAAGGTTTTCGCCTCTATCTGGCCGTGGCGGAGCAGGATCGCATGAACATGGCCCACCCACCGGACAAAACGCCGGCGCTGTTTGAAAAGTACCTGCCCTTTGCCCTGGCGCTTGATGTCGAAAACAAATGGAGCGAACAGTTTGCCGATGTTCTGGCCGCCGCCAGCCAATCAACGGTCGATGGCGGGCAGGGCTATCGCCCGCGCTGGTATCGCGGGGCGGCTTGGAACAGCCGGCACGTTGCTCAGTTTAGCTCAACACTGAGCGCCGATTTCACGCAAGCGATGGCCGCGTCCGCCACGGCGCCCGGCTCCAGTTCAGGCAGCGGTGGCGGCGGATCTTCTGGCGGCGGCGGTGGTGGTGGCGGCGGCGGCGGATGGTAGCTGAGCGATTTAATCGCGAAAATTTTCGTATTGCAGCGGCTGTTCCAGCTTCATGTCTTTGACAAACTGAATGATCGCCTGGAGATCATCGCGCTTTTTTCCCGTGACGCGCAATTCATCGCCCTGGATCGCCACCTGAACTTTGGTCTTGCTGCCCTTGATGGCCTTAACGATTTTTTTCCCCAGATCGCGGTCGATGCCCTGCCGGATCAACACTTTTTGCCGCAGGGCCTGGCCGGCGGCCTTTTCCGGTTCCTGGTAATCGAGCATCCCCACTTCGATACCGCGTTTTGACATCTGCCCTTGCACGATCTCATGAAGCTGACGCAGTTTCATATCGTCATCGGCATGAATGGTCAGTACACCGTCTTCATGCTCAACTTTGGATTTAGACCCTTTGAAATCATAACGCTGGGTAATTTCGCGGGTGACGTTATTGATGGCGTTATCCACTTCACTGAGATCGGTTTTTGAAACGATGTCGAATGACGGCATGAAACTCCTCCATATACGAAATTGTCTGGCAAGCCATCTATGGAGCACACCCGGACGCTGGGCGCAACACCCGGTTTTGCCTTTGGCAAAATGACCCCTTATACTCATGTGATGACCGCCCACGCTTCTTTTTCTCTCATCAAACAGGCACTGGAGTTACAGGTCACATGGTGCACGCGTCTGGGCTCTCCCTTCACGGCTCTGCTGTTGTCCAGAGCAGTAAATGATCTGGAGACGGAGGGACCTCTCGCCGCACTTGTAAAGGATTATCCGTACAATCCGGTTGACAGCGTCCTGGCCTTGCGCCTCGCGGGTGCGTTTCATGGTCTGGTACTCAGCAAAAAAGCGCCCCGGCTGGCGAAACTTTATCCGCCCCACACAAACACACCCGACCCGGACGTTCTCTGGCAGGCGGCGGCTGAGGCGCTGATTAAAGAGCCGGAGCATTTTCAGTCCTATATTGCCCGCCCTGTGCAAACCAATGAATTGCGCCGCTGCAACAGTCTGCTGGGCGGTTTTTTCACCATCGCCTCTCACACTTCCCTGCCGCTGCGCCTGCTTGAAATCGGCGCCAGCGGCGGGCTCAATCTCATGTGGGACCGCTATTGCTATCATCTGGGAGATAGGACATGGGGAGACAGGCACAGCCCCGTTCATCTTGACACGCGGTGGCAAGGCGTCCCGCCGCCGCTTCAGGGCGCCATAGAGATCAGCGCGCGCGCAGGCTGCGATCTCCACCCTATTGATTGGGCCAATGAACAGGATTATCGCCGCGTGCTGTCTTATATCTGGCCCGACCAGCAGGAGCGGATGCACAGGTTTGAGGCCGCCGCCCGTCTGGCAGGCGCACAAAACTTCAGCGTGTCTCAAGCGGATGCCGCTGACTGGTTGGGCGAGAATCTGGCGGCCCGCACGCCGGGACTGATGACGGTCGTTTTTCATTCCTATGTCTGGCAATATCTCAGCGCCGCCACGCAGGCCACCGTCACCCACACGATTGAGGCCGCGGGAGGGCGGGCAGACCGTTTTGCACCGATGGCCTGGCTGCGCATGGAGCCTGTGGGAGAGAGGGCGCGGCCGGCGCTCTTCCTGACCCAATGGCCGGGCGGGGACACGCGGCGGTGCGCTTGGTGTCATCCCCATGGCCACGTCACAGACTGGGACGCCATGCCGGAGAGGGTGGATTCAGGCGCTTAGAGCGAACTCCCCCGCAGCGGAACTAGTTTGCCTGAATGGACAAAAAATCATAAGACAAGACGTTTCGTGATTCAGATAAAGTCGGAACGGCTCTAGGAAACGCCCCCGCGCCGGGTGAGCACCGTGCGGGTGGAAGAGATCTCATCTAGGTCCCGTTGCGCCCGCCTCGTTTTGTCCAGGCGCACGCGGGATTGGTGTTGCTCCTCAGAAATCTCATATTTTTTGAGCTCCCGGTAGGCCGCGTTCACCTGAGCGCGCACTTGGTCCATCAGGTCATCCAGTTCATCCATCTGCCGGCTCAGCAATTGGCGTTTGGCGATCACCCCTTGCGCGTATCCGGGATAAAGCACTTCCCCGCCGGGCGTGCGCGCCGCCAATTCCTGCTCTCGCATGACATCCGTCTCAAGCTGCGCGCTTTCCCGCACCGCCGCCGCTTTCGCTGACGCCAGAGACAACAGCTTGCGCCGAATGTCATCCACCTTCCATTTGCTCAACCGCACGAGCGCCGCTCTCACCGTCATGGCATCATTCCTTTCATGTTGCCGTCATGGCGGGCGTTACCGCCCCGCCCTGTGCAGGGCCTGAAGCCAAAATGTCCGCCAGTGCCTGATAACCGTCCGCCAGCGTGGCGGCCTCATCAATGTTCTGAGACAAGAAGGCTTCGAGCCGAGGCTGATAATGGATCGCTTCATCAATTTGCGGATCGGCCCCCGCCTGATAGGCGCCCAGACGAATGAGTTCCGCCATGTTTTCATAGGTCGCCAGAAGACGCCGCGCCCGGACGACCAAATCATTTTCTGCGCCCGTGTTGCAATCGGGCATGGTGCGCGACAAAGAGCGCAGGATGTTCACCGCCGGATAACGGCCCCGCTCGGCAATGGCCCGGTCGAGCACAATGTGGCCATCCAGAATGCCCCGCACCGCGTCTGAGATGGGCTCATCGAAATCACCGCCCTCAACCAGCACCGTAAACAGGCCGGTGATGGACCCGCCGCCCACAGCGCCCGGCCCCGCCCGCTCGAGCAATTTAGGCAGTTCACCAAATACCGTTGGCGGATAGCCTTTGGTGGTCGGTGGTTCACCGCCCGCCAGACCGATCTCACGCTGCGCCATGGCGAATCGCGTGACGCTGTCCATCAGACACAGCACCGCGGCGCCCTGATCGCGGAAATATTCCGACAGGCTCAGCGTCAGATACGCCGCTTGGCGGCGCATCAATGCCGGTTCATCGGAGGTGGCCACCACGATGACGGAGCGCGCCAACCCTTCCGGGCCTAAATCGTCTTCGATAAATTCCTGCACCTCGCGCCCCCGTTCGCCGATCAATCCGATGACCGCCGCATCGCAGGCGGTATAACGGCACAGCATCGACATCAGAACGGATTTACCAACCCCCGACCCGGCGAAAATACCCATGCGCTGCCCCGCGCAGCAGGTTGTGAACGTGTTCAGCGCCCGCACCCCCAGATCAAGCTTCCCCCCCACCCGGGCGCGCGTGTGCGCCGGAGGCGGCACCCCCCGCATGCGATAACGCGCTGGCCCCAAAGGCAAAGGCCCCTTGCCGTCAAGCGGCGCGCCAAAAGCATTGACCACCCGCCCCAGCCAGCCTGCGGTGGGATGAACCGCCAGATCCTCAGCCACCAGCCGGGCCTTGCAGCCCAGCCCCAATCCGTCCAGCGCCCCGAAGGGCAGGCAAATGGCCCGGGCGCGCTCGAAGCCGACCACCTCACACAAAATATCTTCCCCGAGGCGTCCTTCCACGCGCAGCAGCGAGCCGACATGGGCAAAGTCCACCAGCCCCGCCACTTCGACACGCAGCCCCTGAATGACCGCCACCCGGCCATACGCCGCAACGGGCGGCACACGGCCGATTTCTTCCAATAGTGCGTCCATAAAAATACCGATCTTTGCTGTGAATCAGGGCGGGCCGCGCTGTGAGTCGCCTTTTTATGAACATCAGTGTGCCTGGGATGATTTAAGCTGTGGTAAACTGCCGAATCACGTAAATTTTCTCACTCAGGTTTTTGTATGCGCGATCCCAGGTTTTTCTGAGATTCCGGCGAAAAAACGAGGATTCCGGGTCCAACCTTAACCAGAACTAAAGTGAAGCTTTAAGAAAGGCCTATAAAAATTTCTTTCCAATTAACTTTTCTTAACCATTTCACCCTAGTCTTAAGGCTTGAATTAACCACGTTTGGGGGCAACGCTCTGCCCACCACCAAAACCGGGAGGGGAACCCGATGCGAGTTCTTTTGATCGAAGATGATAGCGCCACGGCTCAAAGCATCGAACTGATGCTGAAATCCGAGGGTTTTAATGTCTATACGACCGACCTTGGGGAAGAAGGCGTCGATTTGGGCAAACTGTATGATTACGACATTATCCTCCTAGACCTGAACTTACCGGACATGAGCGGCTTTGACGTGCTGAAAACCCTGCGTCTGGCTAAGATCGGTACCCCGATTTTGATCCTGTCGGGCCTGGCCGGGATTGAAAACAAAGTCCGCGGTCTGGGATTCGGCGCCGATGATTATATGACCAAGCCTTTTCATAAAGACGAGCTGGTGGCCCGCATTCATGCCGTGGTGCGCCGCTCTAAAGGACATTCCCAATCGATCATTTCCACCGGCCGTCTGAAGGTCAATCTCGACACCAAAACGGTGGAGGTTGACAATCAGCGTGTGCACCTGACGGGCAAGGAATATCAGATGTTGGAACTGCTTTCCCTGCGCAAAGGCACGACGCTGACCAAGGAAATGTTCCTCAATCACCTGTATGGCGGCATGGATGAGCCTGAACTAAAAATCATTGATGTGTTTATCTGCAAGCTGCGCAAGAAACTGGCCTCGGCGACGAGTGGCGAAAATTACATCGAAACGGTTTGGGGCCGGGGCTATGTGCTGCGCGACCCGTCCGAAGAAGTCGCCGCGTAACAATCTTCTTTCAGGCCTGCCAAGCATAAAAAGACGCTGCCTCTGACAACGTCTTTTTTTGTTTGTTTTTGGTTTTTTTGCGAAAACACCCACAGCCGACCGCGCAGGCTCTTTTTCCAGCGTAAAGGCTTTTTTTAAGCTCTTTTCAGAACGTCGGGCGCCGCCGCGAAGGGCGTCTTTGTCCTGGCATCCGCTGCCGCGCTTAGGGCGTAAAGGCCGCGATGGCCCTCCACCGGCTTGAACACATCCGAAATGCCCAACACCGTTTCCGCCGCTCCCAGCAGCAAATACCCATCGGGCGCCAACTGGCCGGCAATCCGGCCGAGAATATCTTTTTTGGTTTCCTGGTCAAAATAGATCAACACATTGCGGCAAAAGACGATGTCCCACTTGCCCAGACCACGGAAGCTTTCCAGAAGATTGAAAT
>Ga0114931_10000517_pt1 | contig 46739 bp, 33 predicted proteins | sample 2SBtaG_FD_89579 | JGI IMG/M metagenome (GOLD analysis project Ga0114931, IMG submission 89579) | Deep subsurface microbial communities from Kolumbo volcano to uncover new lineages of life (NeLLi) - 2SBTROV14_V59a metaG | ecosystem: Environmental > Aquatic > Marine > Volcanic | place: Kolumbo... | reverse complement strand
TGAGCATGGGCACGGCCTCTGTGGTCGAAGTGATTAAACACGTGACCAGAGCAGAACGTGCCAGTTCAGGGGTGGGTCAATTTTACATCGGCAAACTGGGTCAAATCTACGTCGGCATTAACATCTGAAGCACAGCGATGCGCAACCCGCTCGGAGCATCTTCCCGAATAGTGATCTCTGCATCGCGTGGCCAGTAGCCATGTCGCCTCGAGAATCGATCATGCCGGGATGCCACTTGTGCCGTGCCTCCAACTGGTTCTTGAACGTCTAACGTCGCCATCACCGGCGGGAATGGAGCGCAGCGGCATTCCCGTCCGAGTGCAGCGCCTTGTTAGCCAATTTCTTCAAGTTTTTTCTTTGCGGGTTCCACCTCGTAAAGTGCGCTGTCCTCCCTAACCATCATCCGCTTCTTCACTTGACCTGCTTGCTCAAACTTGAGGTCAGCTTCACTAAAAAGATCATTTGTTTCGACCTTCAAATACCGGGCGGCCATTCTGCAATAATCTGGATCAATTTCGACACCAATACTATTACGTTCATTCTTCAAGGCCGCTACCATGGTAGTTCCTGAGCCACAAAATGGATCAAGCACTGTATCTCCAGTAAAAGAGAACATCCGCACGAGTCGGGATGCCAGTTCAAGAGGGAACGGCGCTGGATGATGTTTTGTTGAAGCACCGGGAATATTCCATATTTGTTGGAACCAAGCGTTGAAGTCTTCCCTGTCTATCTTGCTCTGACGCCGTTGCTGTTCGGTTGGTTTACGGTACCCTCCAGGTTTTCGCTGCATAAGAATGAACTCCACATCATTCTTGATAATCGCATTAGGTTCATATGGTTTACCTAAGAACTTCGATCCGTTTGAAACTTCGTAGGATGCGTTGGAAATCTTATGCCAAATAATGGGATTCAAATTGTCGAAACCAAGTTTTCTACAAAGCACACAGATATCTGCGTGGAGAGGAAAAACAAGATGCCTACCATATCGTTTTCTTGACACGCACACATCGCCGACGACACAAACAAGGCGACCTCCTGGAACCAAAACACGATAAACATGCTCCCATACTTGGTTAATCTCACTTAAGAAGGCTTCATAATCATCCACATGACCAAGTTGACTTGGATTTTCGTTATATCTTTTTAGGTTCCAGTAAGGCGGAGATGTGATTACTAAATGAACTGATTCATCGGGCAGGAAAGATAGATCTCTCGCATCTCCATTTATTAGACGGTGTAATGTCTTGCTCATTGACAAAACGCTCCTGCATGGGCGGCAAGCGACTGAACGAATTTGATTACGGATAAATCATTCGATGGTGTGGCATATGTCCCATTCGCCCCACTGTCTCGATCAGAAGTGATAAAGGCTGTTGCCGTGTAATGTCTTTCGAGCATGAGCTTCCGGCAGAACAGCTCATACCGTTTCATGTAGGAAGCACCCCTGAATTCATCAAACACAGGAAAATGAGGTTCTTGGACTTTCACCGGGCGTTGGGAGGATGGGCAATCCTCCAGCATGAACAAATACCCAAGAAAAGGCTGGGGACTTGGACGGAATGCTCCTTCACGATACGCTGTCCAGAGATCAAGGGCACTGCCCATGGCTTCCTCGGTACGGTTGTTGAAGTTGTTCCCAAAGGATGGGCCAACTTGTGATTTGGCTTCAATGACCGCGAGCAGAACTCCATCTCGAATTGCAAGAAGATCCCACTCTTTCGTGGGGCGGAAGAATCCCGGCAATTGGAGTGACCGTTTCAGATAGATGCACTCTTCCGCCAGTCCTGCGTCTATGATCAAGTCGGCAAAGAGTTGAACGAACCCATCCATCTGAGCACCGCCGGTAACAGCACTTCTCGCACCCTGATCAGATCTACCGGTTTTCTGCTGCCGTTGTTTCTGAGATGTTCTCGTTACCCAATAGTGGGCAACTGCTTTTCTAATCCGTATTTCTATGTCTTTTGTATTCAAGTTAGGCACCTTATCAAAAATGAGGAAGCAGTACTACCGCCGTATGGTTCTTATGGCTAACTAACGATTCTCTGGAATGCTTCCGCAGAACACACGGCATGACACCCAGTCCACCCACTTGTTTTTCATTGACTTCGCTGAAATGGTTGCGTATTATATGGATACATTCCTCATATAGTGCATTATGCCGGAACGCTTCCCTGTAAAACGCCGGCTGTTCCCTTCCCATGTGCCGGTGCGATAGTGATAGAGTATGCCAAATACGAGGCAAAGAAGCAAGCTCCTCGATGCGGTTCGCACGGCCGCGCCACCTCAGCTTACGAACCGAGCTGGCCTACCTTCGCTGGACCGTCCGTTTTGTACGCTTCCATGGCCTCCGGCACCCCCGCACCCTCAGCGCGGCCGAGGTGCGCGCCCTTCTGAGCCACCGGGCTGACGAGAAAAACCTGGCTGCCTCCACGCAGAACCAGGCCCTCAATGCCATCGTCTTTCTGTACGGTCATGTGCTGAAGCGGGGCACCACCGTCCGCAGACCGCTCGAGGCCGTACGGCGCCACGGAATCGGCGCGCGTGCATGCCGGGTCTGACCCAACAGCATTCGCGCGACTGCTTCCATCGTTTCAAGCCCGCCGGCCTTTATCCGGCTACGAAACACGCCATTCGCAACCCGCCATTCCCACTACGAAATACGCAATACGAATTACTGCATTGAACCACCCGGCGCCCCGCGGGTAAATTGGCGCCTGATCTTTTTGCCTTTCCGGAAATCGACGTGCGGCGGATATTCCTCATCTCGGGTTTGCTTCTTATCCTGGCCGCTCCGCGCGCCGGGCGGGCGCAGTCGATTCATGTCGACGCGGAGGCCGCGCCGCTGGCGGAGACCCTCTCCGCGCTCAGTGCGCAGACGGGCGTGGATGTGGTTTTTTCGCAGCGCCTAGTCACCGGGCGGACGGCCACCTGCCGGTACGACGGAGCCGACGCGCTCGATGCCCTCCGATGCGTTCTCCACGGAACCGGCCTCGACGTGCAGCGGGTGCGGGACCGGCAGTATGTGCTTGTCCTCGGTGCGGCCACCGTGGCGCAAAAACCGCTCGTGCGGCGCGGGACGCTCTCGGGCTTCGTCGTCGATGGGGAAACGGGCGAGGTGCTCCCCGGGGCCCACGTCCTCCTCACTGACCGGGCGATGGGCACGACGACGAATGAGGCCGGATACTTCGCGCTGCCGGCGTACAGTATCGACGCCCACCGGGTGCGGGTGTCGTTTCTGGGCTATCAGACGCTCGACACGCTTCTGGTCATGCGCACCATGGCGGCGACGCTCTCGCTGCGGTCGACGACGCTCACCACCGGCGGGCTCGTGGTGGAAGCCCCCCGCGACGACCTCGCCGAACGTGCCGGGGAACCAGGGCTCGTGGCCGTACCCGTGAGCCGCCTCGAAAAGTTGCCCGCTTCGCTCGGGGGGCAGGACCTCTTTCAGGCCCTCGAATGGATGCCCGGCATCGAACGCTCCGGCGAGGTGACGGGCGGCCTCCTCGTGCGCGGCAGCGGGCCCGACGAAAACCTGTACCTCCTCGACGGCGCGCCTATCTATCATCCGTGGCACGCCTTCAGCCTGATCTCTACGTTCCAGACCGACACGTTCAAGGACATTCGCTTTTATAAGGGTAGTTTTCCCGCCGAACACGGCGGCCGCCTGTCTTCGGTCCTCGATGCCGAACTCAAGGACGGCAGCCGCTCGACGCCCCGCCTCGTCACGGCCATCAACCCGCTCAATGCCCGGTTTGTGATCGAAAGCCCCATCACCCGCAACAGTTCATTCATGATCTCCGGCCGCCGGTCGTATATCGACAAAATCATCGGCCGAAAACACCCCGTCGAGGACGAGCGCGGGCGGCGGGACACCCTCCGGACTGGCTATTATTTCTACGACTGGAGTGCCAAACTGACCGTTCGAACCGGGCCGAAAAGCCGGTTTTCGGCCAGTTATTATAACGGCCGCGATGTGCTCGACCTTCGCCTCCCGTTCGATCTCTCGCTCGATTTCGCTTCGTGGCTTCGCCCGGCGGGTCTGTTTTTCGAGGTGGGGCAGCGGTGGGGCAACACGCTGTACAGCCTGCGGTATCAATACCTGTTCTCGCCCCGGCTCTTCCTTACCGTCACCGGATACGATTCCCGCTATGATGCCTCGGAAAACACGTTTGTACAGCCCACGAGCAGCGCCTCGGTGACATCGGCCTACGGCGTAAACCTCCACGACTTGGGTGTGAAAATCGACCTCGACTACTACCGGTCGCTGAAGCATCAGATACGCGGCGGGGTGCGGGTGATCAACCACCGTTTTCGCAGTTCACTCGATGCGCTCATTGAACGCTCGCCCGGCGCTGTCGAGGCGCTGGTACAAAAGAGTCGGCTGCATTCGGGCGAGGTGGTGAGTTATGTGCAGGATGTCTGGCAGCCGGCGCCCCGATGGCGCATCGAACCGGGGCTGCGCTTCAGCGCCTTCAGCAGCGGTGCGTATTCGCGCCTCAATCCGCGGCTGAGTGTGCAGTTTATCGTCGACCCTGCGTATCTCGTGCTCAATGCCTCGGTGAGCACGCAGTCCCAGTTTGTGCACCGGCTACGGGATCGCTTCTCTTTCCTCTACGATCTGGTGTCGAGCCGGTGGATCCCGTCGAGTGAAACCGTGCGTCCGGCGCAAGGCGAGCAGGTGTCGGTGGGGCTGGAGAGTCACCCGCGCCCCGGGGTCACAATCACAGCGGAGGCCTATTTGCGCGGCGCACGCGATGTGCTGCTGCCGCTCGATGAGTTTCAGACCAAAGACGGACTGGAGGGGCCCGGCATCGAGGTAGGGACGCTGCTGTCGCAATACGTGACCGGTCGCGAGCGGTCATACGGTGTAGAGACGGGCGCGACCGTGGCACGCGGCCCGTGGCAGATGCAGTTCGGATACGTCGCCGGGCGGTCGCTGAACCGGGCGCCTTCGCTGGGGGAGGACCGGTATCGCCCCGCCCGCTATGATGCGCCGCATACGTTCCGGGGATCGGTACAGCGGCAGGGCCGAAGGTGGCAATTTGGGCTGGCGGGACAGTGGCGGAGCGGCTACCCGATCACGGTGCCCGTGGCCCGGTATGCCCTCGGCGGGCCCCTTCAGGATGAGCCCGTGCGCTACCTTTACCGCCCCCGCATCAATAACGGTCGCCTGCCCAATTATCTCCGCCTAGATGTCACCGTGGGCTATCGCTTCGGGTGGGTCGGGGGAAGGTGGAATGCGCAAATTCACCTGTACAATGCCCTCAACCGCCGCAATGTGATCGGCCGTTTCTTCGATCCCGAACAGGAGATCGTGCGCGGGCAGGATCGGCACGGCCTCCCCATCTTGCCGCTTTTTAATTCAAAATGGAACTCTGAACCGATGGTACGCCCCGGAATGCGAATAAAGAAGATCGGCCTGTGGATGGCCTGTCTCGCCCCGGCGCTCGCCGTGCTGACGGGCTGCGACAGCGTGCAACCGCAGGAGGGGCCGCGCCTGGTCGTCGAGGCATTCTTCGATGCGGAGAAGCCGCTGCCGCCGCTGGTACTCCGCCGCTCCGCGCCCCTCGGTGAACCGTACACCGAAGGTGCCGGCACCGCCGTCACGGATGCCTCGGTCGTGTTGACGCTCGACGGGCAGCCCATCCGCTATATCCCCGGTACCACTACGCCGGGGCGATACGTGCCGCTCGGGGCGAGCCGGACCGTGCCGGAGCGGGTCGGTTTTTCCCTCGACGTCGAGTGGCGGACGCAGGAAGCCGTCGCATAGGGTCTCGTACCCCCGCCCATCCACCTCGACAGCGTTCGCGTGGCGGTGCCCGAGAAGCCGGTCCGCGCCGTCTTGCTCGACTCACTCGACATCCGGTTCGACTCCCTGGACGTCGGCGCCCGGCAGGGCTTCCTCTATCCCGTCGAAGTGACCCTGTGGTGGAAGACCGATTTCGACGACACCGGCGAGGATTTCTGGATCGAAACCCAACTGAAGCCCCGCACCACGTTCTCATCCGAGATCGTCGACTTCTTCCTGTTGCCGGCCGAAGTCTTCCGCGAGCGTTCCGTGCAACCCGACGCCTTTGGGCGGCGTGAATGGACCGGCGTCTATGCCGTGCCCGTGGACGACGAAGCGGATCCGTTGCCGGCCCACGAACTGAAGGCGGCCCTTTTGAGAAGCGGCACGGACTACGCGCGTTTTGCCACGAGTCGGGACGATCCACAGCGGCGCGAACCAGTCTCGAACGTAGCGGGCGGCATCGGCATTGTGGCGGGGATCTCCGTAGATTCCCTCCGCGTGGAGGTCGCCGGGCCCGGGACTTTTTCGGGCTCATCGGGCCTCCCCCTGAAGAACTGATCCGCGGAGCACGCACGATGGACACAGCCGAACGAACCGAACCCGCCGGCGAAGGGAAGATCACCCGGCTCGTGGCACAGAAGAAGAACCCGAACCGGGTCTCGGTCTATCTCGATGGCGCATATGCTTTCGGTGTCCACGGCATGCTCATTGCCGATTTCCGGCTGTCCATCGGGCGGGTTCTCACCGAAGCCGAGCGGCGGAAACTGGCCGAAGCTGATGCCGTGCTTAGGGCGAAGGCCGTCGCGCTGAATTATATCGCCTATCGCCCCCGGACGGAGCGGGAGGTGCGCCGAAAACTGGCGGAGAAAGGCTTTTCCGATGACTTCATTGCGCCGGTCATCGAACGGCTGTATGCCCTCGGCTACCTCGATGACGCGGCCTATGCGCGGAACTATGCACACGCCCGATACGCCAACAAGGGGTACGGCCCACAGCGCATCCGCACAGAGTTGCTCCGGCGCGGCGTCAACCGGGCCCTCGTGGACGCCACGGTGGACGAACTCACGGCGACGTCGGACCCGCTCGAGGCCGCCCGCTCCTACGCTGAAAAACGCTGGCAACGGCTCGCCGGTGAAACCGATTCGCGCAAACGCCTAAAAAAGCTATCCGACTTCCTCGTGCGACGCGGCTTCACCTACGATACCGTTCGCCGGGTGCTGGCCGAACTGACGGAAGGAGATACCGACCGATGATGACGCGCCCAATACATGGTATGAACGGCACAAAAAACGTGGCTAACGACGTGTGGGTTCGGTATCTTTGGACCGCTTCCGCACCATTTACCGGCGGGCGGGAGACCGCACGCGAGCGTCGTTTGTGGCGTTGAGTGATAGGCCGTCTTGCCTCCAGTAAAGACGCGCCTCGGCGTCTGAGACATGCCCCGGCATGTCTCTAACGTAGTTGTTGCCGGTCACGACTCGGGCGGATGGGAAGCGGTATCCCGGTGTGGCGATACCATTGTAATTTGTCATCCTGACATGCCCCGGCATGTCTCTACCGTAGGTGTTGCCGGTCGCGACTCGGGCGGATGGGAAGTGGTATCCCGGTGTGGCGATACCATTGTAATTTGTCATCCTGAACTTGATTCAGGATCTCCCAACCGCAGCATATGAGATCCTGAATCAAGTTCAGGATGACACGATTGAGTGCATGCGATGACACGATTGAGGGCATGCGATGACACGATTGAGAGTATGCGATGACACGATTGAGGGCGTGCGATGACACGAGTGAGGGCATGCGATGACACGATTGAGTGCATGCGATGACACGATTGAGGGCATGCCATGACACGATTGAGAGTATGCGATGACACGATTGAGGGCGTGCGATGACACGATTGAGGGTATGCGATGACACGATTGAGAGTATGCGATGACACGATTGAGGGCATGCGATGACACGATTGAGGGCATGCGATGACACGATTGAGGGTATGCGATGACACGAGTGAGGGTATGCGATGACACGATTGAGGGTATGCGATGACACGATTGGGGAGACGCGATGCCGATTCAAGCCCGTGCGTAATATGGGGTAAGCAGTTTTCGAGAAGGGACTCAGTTTCGGGAGCCATATTGTATTCGTAAATGAACGACAAAGAGACAACGATTCAGGCTAAAGGGAGCGGGGGGACTTTTCCTCGACGAAAGGACCGGACAGGTTACCGTCAAGAAATGCCGCACTCAGGGGGCATAACGATGGATCGCGTAATCCGCATTTTTTTGGCGGCGGTCGTGGTGGCAGCCTTCGGGTGGTCGGTCTGGTATTTCGCCCGACTCGTGGTCTATCTGCTGATCGGCATCGTGTTGGCCTATCTCTTGCGTCCGATTGTATACCGGCTCGAAGGTGTCGGAATGGGCCGAATCCCTGCCATCCTTTTGACATTCGTTCTTGTCTTCGGCACGGTCAGTCTGTTGCTAACGTACCTCGTGCCGTTTGTCGTGGTTCAAATAAATGAGATCGCCCGAGAAGTATCACCTGATCGAATTCGTAGTGTGGCCGCAGCCATTGAGGAGCGAGTGGGTCGGTTCGTCCCGATCCACGAAGGTCAACTTCAGGAGGGTGTCTCAAATGTGATTGAAACCCTGTTCAAAGAGGATCGGCTCACGAACATGGTCGGCTCCGTTGTGGATTTATTTACTAATCTTTTTTATGCCGTCATTGTCATTCCCTTTATCGCCTTCTTCTTTCTCAAAGACGGAGCACAGATTCGGCGAAGAGTTCTAGGGACCGTGCCGAACCGGTATTTCGAGGTGACGCTCTCAATCATCGAAAAAATCGAAATGAATATCGGCAGGTATTTTCGCGGGCTGCTATTGCAGAGCATGGCCATTGCAACGGTTTCGTTTGTCTTGTTGTCTGCGGTGGGGCTGAAGTATGCGCTTGCAGTCGGAATCTTTGCCGGGCTTGCGAATTCGATTCCGTACTTCGGGCCGTTCATCGGTTTTCTGGCCGGTACCCTCATAGGCATCGCGCAGACCGGCGATTTCTCGCTCGTGGTGGGCGTGCTCGTCGCGATGGGGCTGACACAGGCGGCGGACAACGTGTTTTTTCAGCCGCTGATCTTCTCCCGCGCAGCCCGGACGCATCCACTGGTCATCCTCTTCGTTGTATTGATCGGCGCACAACTGGCCGGCATCCTCGGGATGCTTGTGGCTATCCCGCTCACCACCACGCTCCGCGTCGCGGTGGGGCAGGTGCTCTGGAGCGCACGCAATTATCGGATCCTTCGTACGGCCTCATGAACCCCGAATCTGATAACGGCCATTCCCGCTTCTCCCGTGCAGACGGACTTCTTCTCGTGGCCGCAGTGGTGGGGCTGGCCCTCTATATCTTCTTGATGCCGGCACAGCATCCTGATACGGCAGGCGATTATCGGCTTGGGCGCGAATCTGCCATGGAGGCTGCCGGAGCGCTCTTGGCCGAAAATGGATATGATGCCGAGGACCTCGACGTTCAAGTCGAACTACGCCGAAACGCCGGGCTGCTACGATCCCTGCAAGATTCGCTTGGTCGTCCCGCGACCGTGGCGCTCCTGAAAACGGATGCCGGGGAGCCGCTGACGGCCTATCGTTGGGTTGTAAACTATCGAAAGCCGGTCCGGCGGGAGAGCGAAAACGGTATTTCTTTCGGACAGCAAAATGTGATGACAGTGGTGCTTACGTTGGATGGCCGCATCGCGGGTTTCTCTCGCGAAGACCGGACCTCACACTTGCACGTCAACCGGGCCGTGTTGGCCAAAGGATTGATGCCGGGCCAATCTGTCGGGCATGAAACTGCGCCCGAGGACGACCTGTTTCGCGAGATCAGCGACACCAGCCTGGTCAAAAATCTGCACTTCAATTTTGATGGACTGTTGAATGCCGAGGCCGACAGCCTCAATGTGCTGCCTCTTTTGCGGGCCGGGCAGTCGGTACCGCTGAATGCGGCGCGGGCCGTCGCCATGGCCCGGGCCCATCTTCGCGCAACGCCCCTCACCGAGGTCAATCTTCGGGTTGATTCGGTGTGGGTACTGCCCGAGCGTGTAGACCGCGTGGCGCAAGTACGCTTCGTGTCGGTGACTCCGTTTCACGAACAGGACCTTCATGCCGATGTGGAGATTGCCGCCACTGGATCTTTGCAGAAAATGGACGTGGGATACAACGCGCCAGTCGCCGATTCCGAAGACACGTTGCGGTTCGTCGTATCGGGCACGAAAGTGGGTCTTTACGGTCTGCTTATCCTCTTCCTCCTCGTCGCCTTCTTCCGCCGGACCATGGCTCGGCTGATCGATGTAAAGGCGGCGCTCATCGATGCCGTGACGCTCGGTATTTTTGCGGCTGTCTTTATCGGGTTGAGTAAGGATTTTATCTTCGACAATGAAGGCATTTCGCTCTGGATTCGGCTCCTCCTGGGGGCGTTTATAGTCTCGCTCGTGGCCGGACTCACGATGCTCTTTGCCTTTATGATGTCGAGCGCGACGGATTCGGTGGCACGGTCGGTCTGGGTGGAGAAAATCTTTACCCTGAGCCTCGTCCGGCAGGGGGACGTGCTGAACCAACCCGTCGGGATTGCGCTGGTGCGCGGTTCGGCGCTGGCCATGATATTGCTCGGTACGACGACTATTCTCCTGTGGGTGTTTCCCGAGGCCGGGATTGCATTCGCCGGCCCTACCTTGCCGGATAAGGCGCTGCAGCCGTTTGTATGGATCTCTGTCTTTGAAGTGCTGTGCGGCTACCTCGTCGCGACGCTGGTACTTCTCGGCGTCGGGTCCTTCTGTTACCGGACGAAGCATCGGGTTGTGCTGGCGGTCGGGGGGATCACGCTGGCCTTGGCCTTGCTTCAGACGGCGCCTGTGACCATCGAACCCGGTGTGTATGCGTGGCTCGTCTCGGGTGTGACGGGGCTGGTCATTGCGGTGGCCTTTTGGCGATATGACGTCGTTACGTGCTGGGTGGCATTCACGCTAGCCCGCCTGCTTTCGACGCTGGCGCAGGGCTGGCTGATGCCCGGGTCGCCCGTCGTGCTCGACCTCGTTCTGGCCGGCCTTCTCGTGACCGGCCTTCTCGCATTGGGGATCGTCGGCGTTGTCAGTGGCAGGACGGGACGGGAAGTGGAGGAGTATATCCCGGCCTATATAGTGGAGATGACCGGACAGGAACGGCTAAAGCGGGAGTTAGAGATTGCACATCAAGTACAGTTATTTTTTCTGCCGCAACGGATGCCGTCCGTACCGGGGTTGGATGTGGCCGGGATGTGCCTGCCCGCACAGGAAGTCGGCGGCGACTACTATGACTTTGTCGAAATAGATGATCGGCGGCTGGCCGTGGTGGTGGGGGATGTCAGCGGAAAGGGCATCGAGGCCGCTTTCTACATGACTCTCACAAAAGGTTTTCTGCGGACGCTCTGCCGCGAAATTGCTTCCCCCGCGGAAGTATTGCGTAGGCTTAATGCGTTGTTCTATGAGAATGCTCAGCGGGGCGTGTTCGTATCAATGATTTATGGTGTCGTGGATGTGGGAGAGGCAACCTTCACGTTCGCGCGTGCCGGCCACAATCCTGTCATTTTGAAGCGGTCGCCAAGTCAGGAAGCGGCGTTGCTCCAACCGGCTGGCCTGGGCATCGGCCTCGTTGTTGGCCCCCGCTTCGATGAAACCATTGAGGAGGAGCAGGTCGGCCTTCGCCCGGGCGATGCGCTCGTATTCTATACCGATGGATTCTCGGAAGCAATGAACGGTGCCCGCGACCTCTATAGCGATGAGCGTCTGGTGGACGAGGTGGGGCGCGTAGGTGCCCGCCCGGCCACAGAAATCTTGCAGTCCGTCACGGACGATGTGCACCGCTTCGTCGAAGACGCCGAGCGCCATGACGACATGACGATGGTCGTCATTAAGGTCAACGGGCAATCCGAACCGGCCTTGGCCGAATCGGAGCCGGCCGAAGCCGAGGCTTGAGGCCGAGCGAGATTTTTCGGTCGGAATGTTTATCTTCGGGTCCCTCAGAGCAAGGCGGATCAATCATGGGGTTTTCTTCTCAAGCGGCCGGCGTAAAGGCATCCCTCAGGGCCATCCGTGAAACGGAATCACGCATTCCCGAATTGGCCCTCGTGCTCGGATCCGGCCTCGGCGCCCTGGCCGACACTGCGGATGATTCACGCGTCTTTTCGACCGAAAACCTGCCGGGCTATCCCCGCTCGACCGTCGAGGGACATCGGGGGCGGCTTGTGTTCGGTCGCCTCGAGGGGCGCAGTGTCGTCTTCGTGCAGGGTCGGGTGCATCTCTATGAGGGACATCCCGTGCGTATGGTGGGCTTTCCCGTTCGGCTCGTGCATGCCCTTGGCACCCGGCACCTCCTCATGACAAATGCCGCAGGCAGCCTTAATCCCCTCACCGGGCCGGGCTCGCTCATGTTTATTACGGACCACATAAATTTTGCATTCGCCAACCCGCTCGTCGGCCCCAATGAAGGCGGCGGACCACGCTTCCCTGACATGTCGGCCCCCTATGATCCGGCGTGGATCGACCGGGCCGAAACCATCGCTTTGCGGGCTTCCATAGCCACTAAGCGCGGCGTATACCTCTGGACGAAGGGTCCGAGCTATGAGACGAAAGCCGAGATTCAGGCATTCCGACGCCTCGGTGCGGATGCAGTGGGGATGAGCACCGTGCCCGAGGTAATTCAGGCGCGTTACCTGGGTATGAAAGTGCTCGGCATTTCGACGATCACGAACTACGCGGCCGGTCTGAATCCGGATCTTCTCGTGCATGAGGACGTGCTGGCCGTCGGGAAACAGATCCGCGGAGATTTGGAGCGACTCGTCCGCGGCATCGTGCGCGAGATGTAAAATGGGCCGTTGGCTTCTGGCCGATCGCTGAGTCCAATACGAATCGCACTGAAACTAATCGCTTAGACCGGCGAAGTTATGGAGCGAGATCTTTTCTTCCAGCGTGTATGGGACGTCGTGGCGCGGATACCGCCGGGGAAAGTGACGTCCTATGGACACATCGCCCAGCATCTGGGAGCGAAGCGCTCGGCGCGGGTTGTAGGATGGGCCTTGAAGGCAGCTGCCGGCACGCCTTTGCCGTGTCATCGCGTGGTCAATCGTTTCGGGGCGCTCTCAGGCCGGATGCACTTTGGTGGCCCGCATATCATGGAGGATCTATTGCGCAATGAAGGAGTGACTTTCGACGAAGACGGGTGTGTGATAATGGATGAGTATCTGTGGATTCCGAGCCAGGATAAGTAAAACGGTTGGAGGTCCGGTCGCTCCCCACCTTTGGACCGGACCTCCAAGGACGTTAGCCGATTATAGGCTGCTCAGAAATGCGGAGTAAGAAGTGTCTCTACCTTATAAGCGAAAAAGCAGCCCGATTTGGCTCATCGGTTGACAAAAAAGTTTCGAGAAAAGGAAAAAGATGCCTTTTCGGCCCCAAAAAGAAGCCTTATTGTTTCGTGACTGATCGCACGCCGCTCGAATTATATGAGGATTACATCAGATCGGATATCGTGTTTGAGTAGCCGGTTTGTGTCGCTCATGGACCACTCGTATATACGGGCTATACATCCTGGGACGGGAATGGGCCTAACCCCACGCGTTCAATTGTGATGGCCCGACCTCATTCACAAAGCTTGTCGACCGGGCCTCGCGTGAAGATCTCCCGCCGAATCGAGATGCTGAATCAAGCTCAGTATGATGCGAAATGGTTCTTTGAAACCTGGGTGAAAAACGAGCTGAGGTGCCCAGAACCAGCAGATTGCATAGGTTCACTCGGATCTGGTGTGAGTTTACTTCCAGCCTCCAGCCTCCAGCCTCCAGCCTCCAGCCTCCAGCCTCCAGCAAACGGGTTATCATCCCTGCCGAATCCGTTTCAATTCTTTCCAGAAGTTCGGGAAAGAGATCCGGGAGCAGTCGGCATTGCGGATCGTAGTCTGGCCGGTTGCGACGAGACCGGCCACGCCCATAGCCATGGCGATGCGGTGGTCGTCGAAGCTGTCGACGGTAGCGCCGACCATAGTGGCTGGGCCATGGATGGCGAGGCCGTCGTCTTGCTCCGCAAGGTCGACGCCAAGGATCCGCAGGTTGGCCGTGAGCGCGGCGAGGCGGTCGGTCTCTTTTACACGCAATTCCCCGGCATCGCTAATGATCGTACTCCCATTGGCGCACGCAGCCGCGACGACAAGCGCCGGAATCTCATCAATGAGATTGGGAATGAGTGGATTGCCCACCGATACACCATGCAACGAGGCCGGGCGCACTACGAGATCTGCCAGGGGTTCGCCGCCGTGCTCCCGCTCGCGTTCCACTGTGATGTTGGCTCCCATGGCCAGGAGTATATGGAGCAGAGCGATGCGGGACGGATTCATGCCGACGCTCAAGAGACGGAGTTCGCCCTCGGGGACAATGCTCCCCGCAACGAGGAAGTATGCTGCCGCCGAGAAGTCGCGGGGTACGGCCCATGTTCTTCCATTCATTCGGTAGCCACCACGGACGCTGAAGTGGCGCGTATCTTCCATCTCGAAGACATCAAGCCCCAACATGCGCTCCGTGTGATCCCGGGATGAGATTGATTCAATAACGGTGGTTTCTCCTTCGGCAAAAAGCCCTGCCAGGAGCACGCACGATTTGACTTGCGCCGATGCGACGGGGAGTCTGTAGGCGATTCCCTTGAGCGAATGTCCCCCTGAAATTCTGACCGGCGCATGTCCGTCCGAGAGCGTGATGTGGGCGCCCATCGCCCGGAGCGGTTCGGCTATGCGCGTCATCGGGCGCCTAGAGAGCGAGGCATCGCCGACCAGGATGCTGTTGAATGGCTGACCGGCCAGCACACCGGCAAGAAGCCGCATAGTGGTGCCGGAATTGCCACAATCCAAGGGTGCCGAAGGAGCCAGTAATCCTATCCCGCCTCGGCCGTCTAAATACATAATGCCGTCGCGATCGTAGATTTCAACACCTAACTGACGCAGGCATGAGAGCGTCGACTGCGGATCGGCCGAATCGGGATAGTTGACAATCTGGGATGTGCCTTCGGCCAGTGCAGACAGGATCGCGGTGCGATGCGCCACCGATTTATCGGCCGGAAGCGCCACTTCACCGAGAACGGTAAGAGCGGGACGGATGGTTTGTAGCATCTATACTGGACAGGCAACCGGCGCTGGATTTACCACACCGGGCTTTCGGAAGAAGACGGAAGTGGGAAGTCGCGGAGCACGCCTCGGAGCATTTCTTGCTTATCGTGCCACGAAAGGAATGCGTGGCGGAAGCCATTCAGAGCAATTTCTCGCAGTTGCTTGGCATTGATGTCGCAATGTTGATAGACGCGCCATAATTCATCGGTCATGGTGGTTCGGCTAAAGAGCCGGTTGTCGGTATTAACTGTGACAGGTACGCCGGAATATACGAAGCCAGAAATCGGGTGCACTTCATAGCTCTCAACGACGTGGGTTTGCACGTTGCTTGTCGGGCAGATTTCAAGTGGAATCTGGTGATCGACAACGTACTGGAGCAATTCGGAGTCTCGGTAGAGCGTTATACCGTGACCGATACGATGGGCACCACAATAAAAGAGTGCCTGATGGATGGAGTCCGGTCCCCACGATTCTCCCGCATGGATCGTCAAATTGAGCATGTGATTGCGGGCGTAATAAAAGGCGCTCAAATGATGTTTCGAAGGATTGCCCGCTTCACCGCCCGCGAGGTCGAACGCAACGACACCCTTATCTTTATACGCGACGGCAAGTTCTGCCTGCATCAGGGAGGCACTTTCGAAACGGTCTCGCAGTCCGGCGACGATGACGGCGGTTCGAATTCCGAAGTCCCGTTCGGCGGCGCTTAATCCATCTAGTACGGCATCGTTGACTCTCTCTAGAGAAAGACCTTCGTCAGTATGCAAGATGGGCCCGTAGCGAACTTCGAGGTAGCGAACGTTTTCTCGAGCATTGTCCTCGGCTAACTCGTAGGCGACGCGGCGAAGGGAATCCTCCGACTGCATCAAAGGGATCGAATATTGGAACCAGTTGAGGTAGGCTACGAGGGTTTCCGAGTCGTCGATTTGCCGAAGAATGACCTCGAGCCCTTCTTCGTTGTCGGCGGGCAGGATGGACATTTTGCCCTGTTTTTTCGCCAGGTCGAGCATTGTCGAAAGGCGAAGGGATCCATCGAGGTGACAGTGAAGTTCGGCTTTGGGCCAGGCTAAAATGTCTTCCCGGGAGAGGGAGCGCTTTCGGGTAGAGGTGGTCATGGAGCTTTTCGTAGAGAAGTTAGCACGAACGGGCTTCATTGGCAAGAAGTCGTGAAGGACAACGTGGTCAGGGTTATGAACCCGGCCGGGCTTGAGGCATAAAAGCCCAGGATGCAATTTTGGAAATTCGTCGTATTTTCCCAGCACAGGTTACGCAACTGCATCGTTATTTCAGATAAATATCCCGTCCGGGAAGTAGGCCCGAGATCCGTCGATCTGACCTTGGGCCGGGCGGCGTCGGATAAATCATACAAAGGTGAACATTATGGGTAGCATCGGAGCACCGGAACTGCTGCTAATATTCCTCGCGATTCTGTTAATTTTTGGTGCCAAGCGTATTCCTGAAATTGCACGGGGTCTCGGTAAAGGCATTCGCGAGTTCAAGAGCGCGACCCGCGAAATACAGGGGGAGCTGACAGTCAATACGGATGATCGTCAACAGATTCAAACGCCCCGACCGCCGGTGCAGCAACCGGCGCCGCGCACTGAACAGCAACAGCCTGCGCCGCCCGTCGAACAACCGCAGCCCACGCCGCAAAACCCACCTCAGGCCTCATAGTCGGTCGAAGCACGGACTTAGGTTCTTGAACCCGTTTCGCAGACTACTTTTTTGGACCCAATGATTTATCAGACGTATGCCGACGCCCGAGCGGCGATGGCGCGGGGTGAGACCAGCTGCGAGGCGCTGGTCTCATCTTTTTTGGCAAGAATCGATGCCAAAAATGATCATCTCAATATTTTTCTCTCCGTCGATGCCGAAGGCGCGATGGCACGGGCGCGTGTCCTCGATGCGATGCCCGATCACGGTACGGCCCTACCGCTGTCCGGTATGGTGGTTGCCGTCAAGGACGTGATTTGTACAAAAGATCAATCCGTAACCTGTGGCTCGCGGATTCTAACGGGCTTTACTTCGCGATTCGACGCGACTGCCGTCGCCCGTCTTCGGGCGGCCGGGGCCATCCTCATTGGTAGGACCAATTGCGACGAATTCGCGATGGGCTCATCGAATGAGAATTCGTACTTCGGGCCGGTACGTAATCCGCTGGACCCGAGCCGGGTGCCGGGTGGATCGTCCGGCGGCTCAGCGGCTGCGGTTGCGGCCGGGATGTGCCATGTGGCGCTCGGGTCCGATACGGGCGGCTCGGTGCGTCAGCCGGCGGCGTTCTGTGGCGTTTATGGTCTCAAGCCCACGTACGGCCGCATCAGCCGGCACGGCCTGGTGGCCTATGCGTCGTCGTTCGATTGTATTGGCCCGCTGGCACGGTGCCCGCAGGATCTGGCTTCCGTACTCGCCATTATGGCTGGACAGGATCAATGGGATGCCACGAGCGCTCCGGTAAATCCTCCAACTTTGCCTCTCAAACCGATCACGTCAATGGAAGGCGTTCGTATCGGGCTGCCGCCCGAGTATTTCGGCGAAGGGCTCGACTCAGAGATTCGAACCCGAATTATGAGAGAAGTCGACCGCTTTCGAGCGGCCGGGGCAACAATCTCAAATATTTCTTTGCCGCATACGGATTATGGCATCGCCACATATTATGTGCTCACAACAGCGGAGGCATCGAGCAATCTCGCACGATATGATGGCGTCCGCTACGGTTACCGCGCCGACGAAAAGGCAATAGAAGCTGACCTGCTCGTAGAACGCAGCTCGCTTGAGGCCGCCCTTGCCGACGCCGCGCCCGAAGAACGGGAGCAAGCACTCGCAAACCAAGATTCCCTACTCACCCGGCTCTATGCGCAAACGCGTACAGAGGGGTTCGGTGATGAAGTAAAGCGGCGTATCATGCTGGGTACGTATGTGCTTTCGGCAGGATATTATGATGCCTATTATGAAAAGGCACAGCGTGTGCGAACGCTCATCCGGCAGGACTTCGAGTGCGCCTTTGAAACGGTGGATGTGCTCCTCACGCCCGCTACGCCTTCACCTCCCTTCGAGCTGGGCAGCAAAACGGCTGATCCGTTGGAGATGTACCTAAGCGATATATATACTGTCACGGCCAACCTGGCCGGCATCCCTGGTCTCGTAACCCCGCTCGGAACGCTGTCCAATGGCCTCCCACTCGGCATTCAATGGCTGGGTAAACATTTTGACGAAACCCGGCTTCTTCAACTCGGCGCATTGGCGACTCGAATGTCGCCCATGCCTGAATAGGTGAAAATTTCAAGTTCCGCGGTGCCGTGTTTTTGTGGGAGAACCCTACTTTTCACACGTGCCATTCACCCAAGCTGAATACGATTGAAAGATGAGCATTCTCGTCGATAAGAACACCCGCCTGGTAGTCCAGGGATTTACAGGTAAGGAAGGCTCGTTCCATGCCGAGCAGATGATTAAATACGGTACACCATTGGTGGCGGGAGTGACGCCGGGCAAGGGGGGGCAGACCCATCTTGAACGGCCCGTTTTTAATACGGTGGCCGATGCCGTAGAACAGGAGGGCGCCAATACATCCATTATTTTTGTGCCGCCTCCCTTTGCCGGCGATGCCATCCTCGAAGCTGCAGACGCCGGCATTAAGGTGATTATCTGTATCACAGAGGGCATACCGGTGCGGGATATGGTGCCGGCATACCACCATGTCGCACGGAAGGGCGCGCGGCTTATCGGCCCAAATTGTCCCGGCGTCATCACGCCGGGCGAGGCCAAAGTGGGTATCATGCCGGCCATGATTTTCTCCGAAGGGCCAATCGGTGTGATTTCGCGCTCCGGGACGCTAACGTATGAGGCGGTTGATCAGCTTACGCGCCAAGGGCTGGGACAAACGACCGCTGTCGGCATCGGCGGAGACCCGATCATCGGCACTCGCTTTGTAGATGCGCTCAAGCTCTTTCATGCCGATGACGCTACCGAGGCCATCGTCATGATTGGCGAAATTGGTGGGACGGCCGAAGAAGAGGCCGCTCAATATATTAAGACCCATTTGGAAAAGCCGGTCTTTGCTTTCATCGCCGGCAGCACGGCGCCTCCCGGACGGCGCATGGGACATGCCGGTGCCATCATTTCAGGGGGAAAAGGGACTGCCGAGGACAAATTCGCCGCTCTCGAATCTGCCGGTGCCGTTGTAGTGCATAATCCGGCGCTTATCGGGAGGACGGTCAAAGAGCACTTTGCCACCGTATAGGTACCTCAACAAAACGCATCCGAGCGGGCTAGCATGTGTGAGCCCGCGAGATAGGTGAGCCATGACGATCAAGGATGCCCGATTTGTACTGGGCGTGACGAAGTGGTCCGGGCTTCCGGAGGATGGTATTCCGGAATTGGCCTTCATGGGGCGATCGAACGTCGGCAAAAGCTCCCTTATTAATATGGTCGTTGCCCGGCGCAGCCTCGCCCGCACGAGCGGCACGCCCGGCAAGACCCGGGAATTTAATTATTATCAGGTCAATGACTGCTTTTATTTGGTGGACCTGCCGGGCTTCGGGTATGCAAAAGTGTCGCGCACACAGCGCGAAGGATGGCAACGCTTCATCGCGCATTATCTGACCGAGCGTGTGCCGCTCCGAGGGATCTTTCATCTCATCGACAGCCGGCATCCGCCCACCGCACTCGACCGCGAGGTGATGCTCCTGACGCGTGAAAGTGCTGCGCCATACATTATTTTGCTTACCAAATCCGACAAGCTCTCCGGCAACCATCGATATAAAAGCGTGGCCGACGTTCACAAAGTCCTGCGTGAAGCCCGGCGCGAGGCCGCGGTCGTGCTGACTTCCTCGGTCGATAAGCGTGGGAGGGAGGAAGTGCTGGATTGGTTCGAGAGCCTTTTGGTTTGAACGATCCGCTTCCGTCGGGGATCAAGACGTCTTTATGGTTTTGTCACAAAATTTCAGGGTACGGCACGGAGGCCGTCGTTAAGTTTCGATATAATCTTTTGAATGATAGAAAACATGTCGTATTCGATTCTGATCACCGATGCGGTAGATCCCGTATGCAGTAATCTGCTTGAGGAAGCTGGCTTCCACGCCGAGATGCATCTCAAGCAATCACGCGAACAATTGAGCGTGCTGGCCCGTCAGGCCGACGGCTGGATTATCCGTAGTGGGACGACCATCGATGCGGAGCTTATCGAGGCAGCGCCGAAGCTGAAAGTTATCGGACGAGCAGGCGTCGGGGTCGACAACATCGATCTGGCGGCGGCTACCCGTCGCGGCATCATGGTGATCAATGCGCCCGACGGCAATACCATCTCGACGGCCGAGCACAGCGTGGCCATGCTGATGGCCCTAGCTCGCAGAATTCCACAGGCGAACGCTTCGCTCCGGGGCGGGAAATGGGACCGCAAGACGTTCAAGGGATTCGAGCTATATGAAAAGACGCTGGGCGTGGTCGGCGTGGGAAAGATTGGACAGGCGGTGGCCCGTCGAATGCAGGGCTTCGGCATGAAGGTCCTCGGCTTTGATCCGGTGCTTTCGAGCGAAACGGCCGAGCGACTGGGCATAAATCTTGTCACTTTGGACGAAGTTTTCGAGAAAGCGGACTTCATCACAGTACATACGCCGTTGAATGCGGCGACGCGTGGATTGCTGTGCCGCGAGACCCTGGCGCTGTGCAAACGAGGGGTCGGTATCATTAACTGTGCGCGGGGTGGTATTGTGGATGAGATGGCGCTAATGGAGGCGCTGGATAGTGGGCAAGTTGGCGGTGCGGCCCTCGACGTTTATTCTGAGGAACCTCCACCCAAGGCGCTGGCCGAATTGTTAGCGCATCCGAACGTTGTCGCCACACCGCACATCGCAGCGTCTACTGCCGAAGCACAGGTGAAAGTGGCGCGTCAGGTGACCGAACAGGTGGTGCATGCGCTTCGCGGTGAAGCCGTTCACTCTGCGGTCAATGCGATGGCGATCCGTATGGCTTCTCAGCGAGAAGTGCAGCCCTACCTCGTCCTAGCCGAAAAATTAGGTAGGATCGCAGGGCAGTTCTGTGAAGGACATCTTGAACGTGTCATTGTTAGATGTCTGGGTGATATTCCACAAAAATATGCCGAAGTCCTTAAAATATCGGCCCTAAAAGGGCTCCTGCGCTGTTCACAAAGTGGGCCGGTAAATCTTATTAATTCGCTTGTTCTCGCGGAAGGACTGGGTCTCAGGGTTGAGGAACAACGAGCGGCCGCGCAGGGTGGATTTACCAGCATCGTAGAAGTTTTGCTTGAGACCGACCGAGATAGACACGGGGTCGCCGGCACCTTGTTCGGGGACGGACAAGCACGCCTTGTTCGCGTAGACGCGTATCGGTTAGAAGTGCGACCCGATGGTTGTATTCTGTTCTATCAGAATGAGGATCGGCCGGGTATGTTAGCTTCGGTCGGCGGGATCCTTGCGAAAGCAAAAATCAATATTGGCGCCCTCGCCTTAGGTCGAAATGCAAAGGGATCGACGGCGCTGACTGCGATCAATATTGATGAATTCATTCCAGAGGTCGTTCTTTCGCATATTTCTGCTCTTGAAGGGGTCGATGCCGTTCGCCTCATCGAGGTGTGAGGGCACAAAAAAAGGAATGTAAATCGGCATCCCCATGCCATGGGGACTTTACAATCCCTTGACAATGGTTTGATCCCAAAATATATTGGCCCACCAAACTAGAATACCCTGAACCTAAATGTGCAAAGGGAGAATCGTATTTGAGCATCCGTTACTGCTTTTCCATCCCCGCCTATTCTCAATGTAAGACGTTTCCTACTTTTGGCTTCACGGCGCAAATTTTCGGAGCGGAATATCCGCCGATGATGGCTGTGTCAGAGACAAGGGTAGGGGGCGTGGCACCATGCGGTGGCCCAGTTCGGTTGTCCGGTACAATCCTTTCGCATCAAGTGTCGCCTTTTGGGTGACGTCAATTTTGTTTTCATAATAATGAACGGTGTAGTGTCTGTGACCCGTGAATAGGGGACATCGTTCAAAGCCACACATCCACACTACAGGAGGTAGCATATGTTACGTAAATGGGGCACGCTTGTGCTGTTGCTGCTCATTACGCCCATGCTGGCCCTGGCACAGAATACGGGGAAGTTGACCGGTACGGTCACAGATGCCGATACAGGCGACCCGTTGCCGGGAGCAAGCGTGGCGTTAACTGGCACACAGCTGGGTACCATCTCCGACATCGACGGCAAGTTTTTGCTGCTTGGTGTACCGGTAGGTACTTACGACGTGCAAGCCTCGTTCGTCGGTTTCCAGACGGAGACGAAAACGGGCGTACAGGTCAACAGTGGTTATACGCGCGAACTTGCTTTCTCGCTACAGGCTGGTGTTCAACTCAACGAAATTGTTGTACAGTATGAACGACCATTGATCCAGAAAGACGCCCTTGGGGCGCCTCGCGTGATTACAGCCGAGGACATTCAGAACCTTCCCGTACGTGGGGTGACAAACGTGGCTTCTTTACAGGCCGGTGTTGTCAACAATGAGGGATCTTCTACACTGAATGTCCGCGGTGGTCGTGGTCAAGAGATTGCCTATTACATCGACGGCGTAAAGGTAGTCGGCGGCATAAGCAGCTTGCCATCTCAGCAGGCTATCGCCGAGCAAGAGATGCTCATCGGCGGGCTCCCGGCCAAATACGGCGATGCCATGGGCGGTGTGATTTCTGTGTCCACCAAGAGTGGCGGCCGGAAATTCTTCGGTTCGCTCGAAGGCCTTTCGTCGGAGATGTTCGACAAGTTTGGTTACAATTTGGGATCTGCTTCCCTGGGCGGGCCAATTGTGAAAGACAAGGTTGACTTCTTTCTCACGGCTGAATATCAATCGCAGAACGACAGAAACCCGCGTGCGATCACTACCCCGCAATTGACGGGCGCCGCGTTGTCGCAGATACGGCACGTGCCGGAAGGAATCCAAGTTGTAGATGCGGACGGCAATGTCCGGGCCGTGCCCGTGCCGGCATTGGGTGCCAATCCCGGCGGCGTCTCACTGGCGGATATTGATTCGCAGTTGGGGCTCAAAGACGGTGAATCGGTCTTGTCCTACGACCCGGTATCGTTGACGAGCTTCCTGACGGCCAACGACTTTGAAAATCGCCAGGCGAAGCGCAACAATACTTTCACCGGTCTGAACCTCAATGGTAACGTCAGTTTTAATCCGACCAAGTCGGTTCGCATCCGCGTTGGTGGGAATTATTCTGATCGTAATTTCGAGAATTACAGTTCCACTCGCTCGATCTTTAGCCCGAACAATAGTGGCAAGACCGATAGTCGGACGGGTCGCATCTTCTTCAACTGGACGCACTATCTGTCTGCCGCGACGTTCTATCAAGTGCAGTTTGACTACACGGATGACAAGTCATGGACGTACCAGAACGGATATTCGCGAAACGTTGAAGATGTGCTCTCCTACGGAGACATTGACAACAACCATAATCGCGTCGCCCGGCGGTACCGTCGCCTGGATCACATGGTCGATACCGATGGCGATGGCGTCAACGATAAGGCCGTATATACGCGCCAGTTCGAAGACGGTACGTTCCCCGGCATATCAGCCGTCGCTTCGCAGTATGCCCAACCAGGCGCGGTAGGAAGTGGTTATAGCAAGAGCCATAATCAGCAAATACGGTTTAGCGCGAACGTGACCACGCAGGTTGGTATCCACCAGTTAGAATTTGGTGGTGAATACGAAAGCCGGACGAACCGCTTTTACAGTGCACCGGTGTTCAACTTCTCGGGTGCCCAGTCGCTTGCCCGCTTCTTCAAAGATGGAAACGTCGAAGGTGATCCGGACAAGGCGGTCTCGAAATGGTCTGATTTCCAATTCTCGGTTCTTGACAACGTTGGTGGCGTATCCTATTACGGATACAACTACCTCGGCACAAAAGAGGTCGATACAGAGAATCTGAAAAAATTCTCTACGGGAGACCAGAACGTTGTGGGAAGCTCGGACTTCAACATCAAGCCTTATGAGCCGATCTACTACGCGGGCTATGTATCAGACAAGATCGAGTTCCGCGACATCGTTGTGCAGGCTGGTGTGCGTGTCGACGTGTTCGACAACAATCAGCGCACATTACGCGATCCGTTCACTTACGTGCCCCTTACGCGAGCAGGCGATGTTGGCGGCGCTCCGAGCAATATCGGGCGTGATTTCGCTGTCTATTGCTCGGTAGGTGACTGCTCATCGGCAGACAACGTTGTTGGCTATCGTGACAATGATGGCAATTTCTATGATGTGAACGGACAGCTCGTTGCTCCGAATACTGTCGCAGGAAGTGGCTCGGTGGAAGTAGCCGCCGGCGTAAATCGGAGTGAGCTAACCGATGGTGCCTTCAAGGATTACAGTCCGCAGGTCAACTGGCAGCCTCGCATTGGTGTCACCTTCCCAGTGACTGATCAGGCGTTGTTTTTTGCACATTACGACGTGTTAACGCAGCGTCCGACGACGAACCAGATCTCCACGCTGGACAACTACCAGACTGCACTCAGTAACTCTGGCCGTCGCATTGGCAATGCCAATCTGAAGCCACAGCAGACTATTGAGTATGAGCTTGGATTCCGGCAGCGTGTCGGCGCTCGTTCGGCGCTCCAGATCTCCGGTTTCTTTCGGCAGATCAATAATCTGATCCAGGAACGCGCTCTCAAGAATGTCTTCCCGAACAATTACAGTACGTTCGAGAATGTCGACTTCGGTACGGTCAAAGGGCTGGAGGTCGAATACGACCTGCGGCGTACCAAGGGCCTGGCACTGAATGTGAACTACACGTTCTCCATTGCGCAGGGTACCGGCTCGGACTCACGGACAACGGCCAACATCTTCTGGCTGCGTGAGGCCAATCCGATTGTGCCGAACTTCATCAGCCCGCTGGACTTCGACCGCCGACACACGGCAAACATTACGTTTGACTATCGTCTTGGTGAAGGAGAAGGCCCGATGATTTTCGGTGGCCATCTCTTGCAGAACTTCGGTGTCAATATCCTGGCCACACTCAAGAGTGGGCAACCGTACTCGAAGCTCCTGGCGCCCTTCCCGCGGCATGCGCCCGTTCGTTTGACCGGCCTCAAGGGGCAGATCAATGGCGAAAATCTACCGGGGTCCTCGCTGGTTAATCTCCGCGTTGATCGCCTCTTTAAGCTATCAGGACATACGACCCTGACCGCCTATGTCTGGGTGCAAAACTTGCTCAACCAGGACAACGTGATCAATGTCTGGCAAGCCACTGGCGAACCCGACAATGACGGTTACCTGGATACAGCTGACGGTCTCGCTGCTTTCCCAATCGGCTCAATCAGTCGGACCTATTACCAGGACCGCGTCCGGAGTCCGTTCAATTACGGGATCCCGCGCGAAACGCGCCTGGGAATGCGCTTGAACTTCTAAATGAGCCCTATCCCGGACCGAGGCGGCCTGTGCCGCCTCGGTCCGAGGGATAAGAAAAAAAGATTATAGCCACGATTTTTATTGGAGGTAGCGCGAATGCGAACCTATAAATTGTTACTCCTGTTGACGGTGCTCGGGCTCGTCTGGAGCACGCCGGCGGCGGCTCAGACGTCGGGCAGTTGCAGTCTCGGGAGTGCAACAAAGGACTTAGACGTAAACAACGTCCGAGCACGTCTCTTTAATGTGGGCGGTCTATTCTGGAAAGGCGCTGGAAACGTGTATAACGTCCCCAAGACACCTGAAGGACAGCCCATTACCCCGAATGCGATATTCGCCTCGGGCATCTGGCTTGGCGGACTGGTCAACGGCCAACTGCGTTCGGCGGCATCGACGTATTCAGATTGGGAATTCTGGCCCGGTCCGCTCGATGAAAACGGCGAACTTCCCGGAAATGGGGATTGCTCGCAGTATGACCGGATCTGGAAAGTGAGTCGCGAAGATATCAGTAACCTGGATGCCAGTGGCGTATCGACGAACGACATCGATGAGTGGCCCGCAGATCTGGGTGCTCCGTTTATCGATGCTGATGGCGACGGGGTATACAATGTTGCCTCCGGCGACCGCCCGGACATCCTGGGTGACGAAATGGCCTGGTGGATCATGAATGATGTGGGCAATACGCATGCCACCACCGGTACATCTCCCATGGGACTCGAAGTGCGGGTCTCGGCTTTTGCCTTCAACTTGGCCGGAGACATCGGAAACACCACGTTCTATAAATACAATATGGTTTACAAGGGCAAGGCGCCGATGACGGACGCCTGGTTTGGCATCTGGACCGACCCTGACCTTGGAAACGCAACCGATGACTACGTTGGCTCCGATACCACGCTTGGTGTCGGGTATGTGTACAATGCCGACAACGATGATGAAGGCAGTGACGGATACGGCACCGCGCCGCCGGCACTGGGTTACGACTTCTTCCAGGGCCCGCTCGTAGATGCTCCCGGTGAGTCACACACTGATCCGGACGGTACCGTGTATACGGACCAGAAGCGTCTCTCCATGACCCGCTTCTTGTTCTATAACAACGATACTAGTGACTTCGGGAATCCCCGCGACCTGACCTCGGACTATTACAATTACCTCCGTGGTATCTGGCAGGACGGTTCGAGGATGTGCTTTGGTGGAAACGGGTTCAAACCTACAGGTTGCGCCCAGACGACAGACTTCATGTGGCCGGGCGACCCGGCTACGGGGGGTTTCTGGTCGGAATTCAATATCGACGGGGCAGGTACAGCCAACCCGCCGAGTGATCGCCGTTTCCTCATGTCCACAGGCCCGTTTACGCTTAATCCCGGCGACAAGCAGACGCTCGTCTACGGAATCGTTACCGGCTTTGGAGCTGACAATCTTGATTCGGTGAACAAGATGAAGTCTGCCGATGCTCTTGCGCAGGCGGCCTTCGATGCCGATTTCCAAATTCCGCCTCCGCCCAACGCTCCTCGCGTAACGACATCGGAATTGGACGAAACCGTTATCCTGAAGTGGGAAAACTTGCCGACGGATAATAATTATCTAGAAGGATACACTGCCTTCAACCCTTTCGCGTTCGATCCGAATGATGCGATCTACCATTTTGAGGGGTATCGGGTCTTCCAATATCCCACAAGTGAATTCAAATTATCCGACGCTAATGAATTAGCCACATTTGATGTCAAGAACGGCATCACGCAAATTCGTGAAACCGATTCTGACGGTCTGATTCAAATAGTAGCGAACGGGAACGACACCGGCGTTGCACACTCAATCCAGATCAACAATCTGACGAATTACACTGAATACTACTTCGGAGTTCAGGCCTATGCCTACGATGCTAGTACGGATGTGAACCGCGCTTATCCCAGCCCGATTCGTCTCGTGACGGTAACGCCGTCGAAAGTTGATGCTCGCGATGGTGGCACGGTCGTGTCGGAAGATGCCCTTGCCGCAGCGGCTACTTCTGATGCTGACGTCGAAGGCGTTCGTGTTGGAAAAGGTGGTGGTTCCGTAAGCGCCAAAGTGGTGGATCCGGTGTCGGTTAAGAATGCGACGTATAGTGTCAATTTCTATTCGGCCACACTTCCCGATGCCGAAGCCGGCAAAAAGGCTGTCAAAGACACGCCGGAAGAAGCCAACGGCAAAATGTGGCAGCGTCGCAAATTGACTGCACCCAAGGCGTTGGCGACCGACGTTACGACCTACGATGTGTTCCGCGGAACAGATAAGATTTTTGACGGTGGCACAGGTAATCAGGGCGCCATTACACTAACGGGTGCTGCTGCCCCTCAACGGGGCGACGTTCTCCTTCTTGATGGTCTCTCCTTTACGATTGCAGGACCTGACCCCGCTCCACTAGAAATCGACCCGGGTGACTATGCTTTCGTCGAAGTCGCTGGTCCGGATGACAGCTATGCCTGCGGGCCGAATGCCGTATCGACGTTCGGTTGTGCCGAGGTCGGTGGGAACTTTCTCTACCCCTCGTTCAACGGGGCCGGTACCTATGTGATGACCAGCTTCGGAACGGGCCCGGAAGGAACGCTTGGCGGCTTCGCGCCGGATGATTTCGAAATTCGATTCACGGATGAAGGATCCTATGCGTATTGGCCATTCACCTCAGGCAACGCCATTAAGGTACCGTTTGAGGTATGGGACATCTGCCCGACGGGGATTTTTGGCACGAATGATCCGAGCGATGATGTTCAGATGATACCGAATGTGTTCTCTGATAACGCAGGTGAGTGCGAATGGGCATACGGTGAAGCAGCCAGTCCATTCTTCGGGTCGGGCACTAACGGGGCATCAGACCGGATCTATGCCTACCATCCAGTCAACAACGACTATGCGGCATGGGAGGCGGCGATCAAGCCGATCGTCGATGCGGACCCGAATAACTGCCCGACGTCACCCGCGACGGACGATGCGTCCAATCTCATCGACTTCGGTCGAGGACGTGCTATCCAACGCGTCGTGTTCGATGACGCTACAGGTGATCCGGCTGTGACCCACCCGGCATCCGGCGTCGTTGTCCGGTTCTATACGACGAAGCCGAACCTTCCTGGGGACACCTTCTCCTTCTCGACTGATGGCCTAGGTTCGACCACGGGAAATGCGTCTGTGGCCAAGGCGGCGATTGAAAAAATCGCCATCGTACCGAACCCGTACAAAGGTGCGTCAGCTTATGAAGTTAGCAACCTCAACGATGTCGTTCGGATTACGAACTTGCCGGCACAGGCAACCATTCGTGTCTTTTCGCTGAGTGGAACGCTGATTAAGACCATCGAAAAACGTGATCCTGCATCGACGTTCGTCAACTGGGATTTGCAGACGGATGATGCGCTTCCGATAGCCAGCGGCATGTATCTAATCCATGTGACTGCTAAAAATGCTAGCGGGAAATCAATCGGCGAAAAAGTGCTCAAGTTCGGTGTAATCAAGAAGCGGATTCAACTGGACGTACTCTAGGCGAACCCACGAATGTATCATCGAACGTATTCAAGAGGTTTTACGATGGTGAACACGATGAAAACGAGATTTCTCGTATACGGTTTGTTAATGGCGTTTCTGGTCGGCCTCACGGCCCCAGATGCCATGGCAGGCGATAAGAAACGGCGTGGGACAGCCGGCGCGGACCATCTTCTGGTTCCGTTAACCGCCCGCACTACTTCATTAGGCAATACCATGACAGCCGGTGTCGCCGGGATGTCGGGTTTGGAAGCGTTGTATTCTAACCCGGCCGGGCTCGCGGCAAACCCGGGAACTAACGCGATTTTCAGCCGGACTGATTACGTTGCCAACATCGGCGTGAACTACTTCGGTTTGGCGCAGCGTTTCGGTAGCAACAATATCGCGGTTACGTTTTCCTCCTGGGATTTTGGTAGCATTCCGCTTACCACGGAAGCATCCCCCGAGATCAGCAGTATCACATGGGATGCCTCCTTTATCACGGCGGGACTAAGTTATGCGCGTCAGTTTACTGATCGTATGGCCGCAGGTGTTACGTTTAAGGTCATTAGCGAGAGCTTGGACGACACCAATGCCACCGGTCTTGCCTTCGACGCAGGGATGACCTATGCCGTTGGTGAAAGCGGGCTGCGCTTGGGCGTTAGCTTGAAGAACTTTGGACCCTCGGTCAAATACGACGGAACCGGCCTCGTGAAGCTGGAACGCTTGGCTAGTCAGCCGAGCAACGCGACGCCAAATGCCGTCTCGATTGAAGGATCTAAATTCGAGTTACCTTCCATGCTCAACTTTGGCATCTCCTATAGCCGACAAGTTGGTGCGGGAGCCGTGGTGAACGTGGTTGGCAACTTCCGCTCGAATTCTTTCACGCAAGATGAGTTTTCGGGCGGTCTAGAAGTGGGCTTCCGGAATGTGCTCTTCTTGCGCGGCGGCTACCTGGTCCAGGAAAGTGACCAGAATCTGTCGTTCTTCACCGGGACCAACCTTGGCGCCGGGCTGAATCTCGACCTTGGGGGCACGAACCTAGTAGTCGATTACGCTTATCGCTCTACGGATTTCTTCGACAGCGTCAATATGATAACGGCCAGCATCACCCTGTAACGGGTGCAGTGGTCCTTGTGTTATATGTTAGGGATGGCTTTGACGCCTGCGTCGAAGCCATCCCTATTTTATGTACGGGCAGAGGAAAGTGCTCGTTGTTTCAAGAAATTATAGCTGCGCTAATCGAGTAGGAAATGTCACTGCTATAGGCTAGTCAAATGAAACGATTCGTGCTTAGATGCGTCATCGAAATGATAGTCCTGATTGAAATGCTGAGATTAATGTCCCAATACGACGCTGACCCGAGTCGAGGATGACGCCGCTCACAAATCGCATCTGTTCTGACCCACGTATCTGTCTGTCTATAGCCGGCGTACTTGCCTTTGCCATCAGTGTTTTCGGCTGTAAGCAATCCAAGAAGGCGCCTATGCCGACCCCACACAATGCTGCTATAACGGTGGACTCGGTAGTCTTTCGAAATGTTGACGCCGGTGTCGCCTATGCGGGCGATGACGCTTGCTTTTCGTGCCATGAAGATGAGTACCGGGGCTTCAAGCGCCACGGTATGGCACATTCCTTTTATCGCCTGACGGCGGAAACTGCCGTCGAGGATTTTTCTGCTCCTCCGATTCGACATGCGTCCTCCGGCTACAGTTATCGCGTGTTTGCCAAGGCGGGTCATTATTATCAAGAAGAGTTTCAAGTAGATAGCCGTGGAAAGAAGACCCATAGCCTGGTACGTGAGATGCAATATGTTGTGGGCAGTGGAACGGCGGCCCGAACGTATTTGACGGACAACAAAGATTATCTCTACGAACTGCCGCTCACGTGGTATACGCAGGTTAAGAAGTGGGATTTCAGCCCAGGGTACAAAGCAGGCAATGCCCGCTTCGACAGACTGGTACCGGAGCGATGTATGGCCTGCCACAATAGCTATCCCCGGTCGGTGCCCTTTGCAAAAGGCAAGTATTCCGAGGTACCGCTTGGCATTGGATGCGAGCGGTGCCATGGACCCGGCGCGCTTCATGTTGATGAACGCCTGAGCGACCCGGGATTCGACAGTAAAATTGACCCAACGATCGTCAATCCAGCCCATCTTTCTCTCGACCGACGTCTTGACGTCTGCCAACAATGCCACCTAGCAGGTACCACGCTGATATTGCGCGAAGGGGAAGGTGCCTTCGACTACATACCTTCGAAGCCACTTTCAGGCCACATGTCGCTCTTCTATGCCGACGTCTCGGACACGGGGGACCAGATCAGCGTAATATCCCACGCCGACCGGATGAAAAAGAGTGCTTGTTTTATTGCAACCAAAATGCAGGGAAAGCCGATGGAGTGCGTCACCTGCCACGATCCGCATGCGGGTTTTCGTGAACACGGTGGGCAATCCTTCAATAATAAATGCTTGACATGTCACCGGGTAAAACGACTCGCGGGGCGCTTTTCGGAGTCTCAAGTTCGGAAAAACCACACAGCCACTGCTGATTGCATTACTTGCCATATGCCGAAAGTCGATGCCGAGGAAGCGCCTCACTCGTCATTCACAGACCACTGGATCCGTGTCCTCGAGCGTGACCCAATCGTGATGCCTACTGCCACGCACGCCTCACCCCGCCTGTTGCCGTATTTCGAAGTGGATCGGCATGCACCCGATCTTTATGGGGGCATGGCTTACGTCGTATTCGGCACGCAACGAGGCGATACGCTGGCGCTTCGAAGGGGTATCAAAAAGTTGGTGTCCGCCCTAAAAGTTGAACCGGCCCATGGTGAGGGGCAGTATCTCCTCGGGTTTGCCCAAATTAAACTCGGGCAGACGGAGGAGGCAATCAAGCCTTTGGAGGAGGCTGTGCGGCTCGGCCCCGGAATCCCGGAGCGCCTCAATGCCCTTGCTCAGGCATATGAGGCGGTCGGACGCGAACCGACGACTATCAACCAACTTTACCTTCGAGCACTCAAAATCCAACCGGCATTGGCCAACGTCCGTATTAATTATGGACGATTTCTCGAATCGCAACGTAAGTCCGGCCAGGCTATGGTGGCATATCGTGAAGCCATTGCTGAACAACCGTGGTCACCTACCGGCTATTTTAACCTGGGCAGCGCGCTAATCCGAGACGGCGACTCAGAAGAGGCTGAGAAAGTATTGTTGAAGGCAGTCCAACTGAATCCCGATTACACCGAAGCACTCGGCAATCTTGCCTTGTTGTATGCAAATCAGGGAAGAAAAGAGGATGCTCGGGTGCGGTTTGAACAGGCCGTGTCCGCGGCGCCGCACGATCCGGTAGCGCTCGGCAACCTGGGAACGTTTTACCTGAACGCCGAGGATCTTCCACGCGCCATCGACCTCCTTCGGCGAGCTGTAGACGTGGATCCTCGATATGTCGATGGGCTGGCGCATCTGGCGTTGGCACTATTTCGCGACGACGACATGGCCGGTCGGGAAGTATGCTCGAAAAGCACTGATCGTCGATCCGAACAATGCGCTGGCACGGCAGATCGTAGCGGCGCTCTAAACCACCTTGGGATTAACCCACTGTTTCGCCCCTGTGCTTGGCAATGTGATGCATGATTTGCTTTGCATGGAACCGCCCATTCTCAATAAACCAGCGGCTTGTATTGTACCCACCGCAAACTGTCCCGGCCATATATAACCCCGCGCGGTTGGTTTGGAAGGTCTCAGGATCATGATCCGGCGTATGGGCTGTGTCATCGCGCGTGGCAATGCCGAGTGATTCGAGGAAGGGGTAGTCCGGGCGATAGCCCGTCATGGCAAGCACTCGGTCATTGGCGAGAGCGACTGGGCCGTCAGTTGTTTTGAGGTGAAGGGCGTCCGGGGTGATGGCGGAGACGGTCGTATTGAAAAAAGCCTGAACGGCCCCTTCGCGTATTCTGTTCACGATGTCGGGTCGAATCCAGTACTTGACGCTCGGTCCTATTTCGGGACCGCGTACTACCAACGTAACACGTGCACCATGGCGATAACATTCAAGTGCTGCCTTGGCGGCTGAGTTTTTGGCCCCGATGACAGCAACGTCCTGCCCGGTATAGGCAAACGGTTCCTTATAGTAGTGCTTCACTTTAGCGAGGTCTTCACCGGGAACGTGCATGAGGTTCGGGATATCGAAGAATCCGGTGCACACCACTACTTGCCGACAGCGGTACGTGTCTTTGTCGGAATGGACGACGAAGTCGCCCGCTTCACCGTCGAGCTTTAGGACTCGCTCATAGAGAAGGATATCAAGTGCTTCGGCCTCTGCGACACGCCGGTAATAATCGATGGATTCCTCTCGCCGGGGCTTATAATAGTGAGATGGAAACGGATGCCCGCCAATTTCGAGGAGATCTGGCGTAGAGAATAGCTCCATGTTCGTCGGGTAGCCGAGGAAGGAATTGAGCAAGGCGCCCTTTTCAATGAGGCGCGCCGAGAGCCCATTGCGTTTCGCTTCAATTCCACACGCTAGCCCAACGGGACCTGCACCGATAATGATGACATCGATCATATATTGATTCCGCATTTACATATTGCAAGGCCGTCCAACCCCGATCCTTGAATATGAGTTTCCTCAGTTTCATGCGAAATACGAAGAGTCTTGGTTGGGAAGGGCAAATGATGCCAATGCTTCGGACCGTTTGACAGATTGCCCGGGAATTGCCATCTAGCAAAGGCACGCGTCAACATAATCATGTTGTAACCCGATTTACTATCGCGCATGGATAGGTTCTTGAGAGCAATAATTCCTTCTTCACGCAAGCGTGTTCGGCAGTCGGTGAATTCCAGATACGAAGCACTCCCAACCGAAACAATGTTCCGCGTCGCGATGAACCTTGTTGTGATTGACTGATCGTAGAATCATGCGTCTAAAGCTCCGTTTTGTATCTGCTCGACAGGGTATCGGGATCATCCCGGAAAGTGATGTTTTCGGAAAAATACGATCATCATTTGGCCCCATCAAGAGTGGTTACATCTGGATGGGACAATAGAAAATCAATAAATACGCAGGTTGTCGTTTAGGTTTCTAGATTTCCGGACGATATAGTTTTTGAATGCTGTCGCCACGTAAAAGTATCACTGGCGAGACATGACAAAAATGCATGTATCAATGAACGGGGGAATCAAATGATTGTGGCTATTCTCAACCCCAAAGGGGGAAGTGGAAAGTCGACGTTGTCCACTAATTTTGCTCGGGCAATGCAGTTGCGAGGTCACCCTGTCCTGATTGTCGATACCGACACACAGGGAACGATGCGCGACTGGCAGGCCATGCAGGATGATCACAGCGATATGCCGCCGGTCATCGGGGTCGATCCCAAACGCATGGAAACCGACCTGGGGCGGCTATCGATGGCCTATGATGTAGTGGTTGTCGACGGTACGGCCAAGATGATGCAAGGACTGGGACACACGGTGAAGATCGCGGACATGGTTCTCATTCCTGTTCAGCCCTCCGGGGCCGACCTGTGGGCTGTATCGGCACTGGCCGAGCTTATTCGCACGCGACAACAGATATTCAACGGTCTTCCGAAGACCGCGTTTGTCGTCTCACGGCAGATCCAAGGGTCAAAACTGGCTTCCGAGATTGATGCTGCATTGGCAGAATTTGAATTGCCAGTACTCAAGACCCGGCTTTCACAGCGGGTAATCTATGCCGGGGCGCTTTCTCAGGGCCTTACAGTACTAGATCTCGAGCCAGAAGGAAAAGCGGCTGACGAGGTGCGCAACCTTACCAACGAGATTGTTGACGTCTTTGGCGACACCTACCAAAAGGCCCTGGAAATGCGGCGAATCAGAATCGAATCAAAAGGAATGTTTAATGATGCGTATGAACACGCTCTTGAAGGCGATCACAGGGAAATCGGAGAATCACTACCCAAACATGATGAGGCTGCTCATAAAGGAAGTGTCGGAGACAGAGGAGCCCGCGACCCGTATCAGCATCTCATTGCCTCGGGATTTGCACCACCGATTCAAAGCACAGACCTGCCTTGAGGGTCAGAATATGAGCCGCGTGCTCCGCAGTTATATCCGGGCATACGTTGTGGAGGACGATCCATAATGGTTGGAAGGAGGTATCGGGGAATTGTTGGGAATCGCCGGAGGATTTATTGTTCGGTATCCAGACGGCATGACGTTGGACTTTTGCTTCGTTGCACATTCAATTACCAGAAATGAAGCGATACTGAGTGACGTTGCTTTATTGTTAGGCGGTTATTTCTCTCGTGAAGCCAGTCTCTACGTACAGCCCTGTTATGCTCGTATCATTCGATTGAAAGGCACTTGCACCGGTTTCGCTATTTTCGATGCGTCCATTTGGCCGAGCCTGACGACCCATTACGAATCCTTCACAGGTCCGTCATCCAAATAGGTTGTGGTACGATTGCTTGTCAAAATCGGTGGGTCGGGCAGTTCATGAAAAGGGGTGAATTGGCCTCTGTCGTCGGGAGGGCATGTTGAACGCTGGGGCATCATGGTGTACTTTGGGCGCGCCACTCACGCTCATCCGGGCCGCCATCGCATGACACGCCGCACTAAAATTGTATGTACGCTCGGACCCGCCTCGTCCGACGCCGCGACTATCCGCTCCCTCATCGATGCGGGCATGGACGTTGTCCGCCTCAACTTCTCCCATGGCACGCATGCCGATCACCGCCGCGTAATCGAGACGATCCGGGCGGCGGCAAAGGATGCCGGGAAATTGGTACCCATTCTTCAAGATTTGCAGGGGCCAAAAATTCGCATTGGGCAGATGGAAAATGAGGGCATTATCATCCACGAGGGTGCCGAACTCGTTCTCACCACTCTTCCTCTAGAATACAGCACGGCGGAGCGTGTCTATGTCAGTTACCCCTCGCTCGCCCAGGACTTGCAGGAAGGGGGACATATTTTGCTAGACGACGGTCAGTTGGAGTTAGAAGTCACCGAACTCCGCGACCATGAAGTGATAACGAAAGTAATTGTTGGCGGGCCGCTCCGGTCGAGGAAGGGGGTCAATTTACCTGAGATCAAGAGTAGTACGCCCTCGCTCACAGAAAAGGATTTGGAGGATCTGGAGTTCGGGCTAATGATGGGCGTTGATCTTATTGCTCTCTCCTTTGTGCGCAGCGAGACGGATGTGACTGATCTGGTGCGGCGTATTCGAGAATCGGGGAAGCGGGTCGGGGTGATTGCCAAGATCGAAAAACCAGAGGCGGTGGATCGGATCGATCAAATCCTATCGAAGGCCGACGGCATTATGGTGGCCCGCGGTGACCTTGGAATAGAGATGCGACTTTCAAAAGTGCCGGGTGCGCAAAAGCGAATTATCCAGAAATGCCTTGGAGCGGCCAAGCCGGTTATCACGGCCACGCAAATGCTTGAGAGTATGATTGAGAACCCTCGACCCACCCGTGCAGAGGTTAGCGACGTGGCCAATGCGGTGCTCGATGGGAGTGATGCTGTCATGCTTTCGGGTGAGACGGCCATGGGGAAACACCCGGTACGCGTGGTGGAGGTTATGGACCAGATCATACGAGAGGCCGAGCGCCACTACGGTCAGATTCTTGACTACACGCCGGCGGCCCACGCCAGCCTCGATGTGACCGAGGCCATCGGATTTACGGCGTACCAACTTGCTGGAGAAGTGGGAGCCGTCGCCATCGCATGCCTCACTGCTAGCGGTACGACGGCACGTTCCATAGCCCGGCACCGACCCCGCGTACCCGTTTATGCATTCACAGACGACGAGCGAATCGTAGGGCAGTTAACCCTCACCTGGGGAACAAAAGGCTTTGCCATTCCTTTCCAACGCGATACCGATGAGGGGGTCTCTTGCGTCCATCAAATCCTTGTGGAAAACAGACTTGCACGCCCCGGTGACCTGATTATTATCACGGCCGGGATGCCTTTGCCAGCTAAGGGCCGCACCAATATGGTTCATGTGAGCAGGGTATAATCGAAGCACCTCAAGAATACCGCGATCGGAAACGGCATTGATACAACACGCTCTATTGTCCTCGAATAAGTCTTTATTCAGATAGCCGCGCCTGTCTAACCTCTGTACTGCCCTCTTTTCGAATGATGCGTCGCCACCTTCACGTATTTGCTCTGTGTCTGGTGCTTGCCGGGTGTGGTTCGGGCTCTTTTTTGGGTAGACGCTACGACAATTTTACGGCCTATTATAATACCTTCTACAATGCCCGGAAATCTTATGACCGTGGGGTAAAATCGCTCGCGCGAGAAGACGAACCGGTCAACCGCCAACTTTATTTGCCCATCTTTACGGCGCCTGATAAGGCTTCACGATCGAAGGACTTTTCGAACGCAATTAAAAAAAGCGCTGACTTACTCCGAGAACACCCGGATTCAAAATGGGTCGACAATGCGCTTTTGTTAATTGGTAAATCTTATTTCTACCAGCAGAATTACGTTGGGGCAGAGCAGAAATTTCATGAGGTTATTGATCTTGCAACGTCCCTGGAAGATGAAGCGCATTTTTGGCTTTCGCGGAGCCTGATTGCGAGTGCAGCCTATGAAGAGGCGGCGGACCAACTACAGGAGAGCTTGCGCCGAGAAGGTGTATCGAAGCGTTGGGCTTCCATGTTGCATTTGGCTATGGGTGCGCTTTACGTAAAGCAGCAAGCCTGGGAGCAGGCAGCGAGCGAGGTGGAGCAAGGGCTGAAAAATGTTCCGGATCAGGATGTGGGATCGCGAGCTCAGTTCCTGCTCGGGCAACTCTATGAGACGATGGGTCAATATGGCAAGGCAGTGGCCGCCTTTGATCGGGTAGGACACTTCAACCCACTATATGAACTTGCCTATGCTGCAAAAATCAGTGCAGTTCGAGTGGAAGGAAAATACGGCGATGCAAAAGATGCGCTGCAGCGCCTCCGGAAGATGGAGCGGGACGACAATAACTTTGGCTATCGCGCAGAAATCGCGTACATGCGAGGGCGCCTTTACCAGGACATGGGACGTGCAAATAAGGCCAGAGACACCTACGAGAGCCTTCTTTATGATCGCGACCCAACGACGAACATCACGACGGTGCGGGGCAGGGTACAGTACGCGCTGGGCGAATTGTATCGCGATGTATATCAAGATTATGTTTTTGCTGCAGCATATTTCGATACGGCGGCGACGGCCGTAAGGCCCGGGACGTCGGGACAATCGGGCCGGCGATCCGTGTCAAAGGATGTCACGTCCCTAGGGCTCTATTCAATGGAGGCCATCACCGATGGCGATGAGCGGAAGGAGCAATTCGATAGCTATGCCAGCGTTTATGAACAAGTTGCCCGTATGGACTCTCTTCTGGCGCTTGGAAGGCTTGACCAGCCATCATTTGACGAGCGAATACTTGAAATGCGGCGGCAACAAGCAGCTGTTTTGACTGCGCAAAGAGAAGCCCGTGCATCCCGTGCCATTGACCAGAGCTTTTCAAAACGGACAGACACCAATGCCCTTCCCGGTCAATCGGGTGGACTTCCAGCCGGTAAAATAATTCCACAGGGCAACGCGCCAAGATCCAGTGGAGATACGGGCTTCCTCAATAGTAATAATCCCATTCAGGCACAGGAAGGGCGGATGAATTTTCTTGATATATGGGGCGACAGGCCGCTTGTGCCGAATTGGCGACGGCTCGATGCTATCAGCGGTAGTCGTGCAAGCGGGGTGTCGGGTGCGGTTCCCGACTCGGTGCTGCAAACGATAGACAACGGGCTTGATGAATTGCCGAAACTTGACATTTCCGCTATTCCCCGTGACTCACTCTCACAGGAAACCATGCGTGCGCAGCGAGCCGTGGCCCGCTACGAATTGGCCAATGTGCTGTTCCTTGCTATTAACCGTCCGGACTCGGCTGCCGTCTGGTATCGAAAAGTAATAGACGAAGACGGAGACCAGCCCGTTGCACAACGGGCCTATTACGCGCTGGCCGAAGTGCACCGAGCCCTTGGCGATGAGGAAGCTGCCAAGCGTCTTTACGAGAAAGTTTTGCAAGTCTCGTCAGCGACGGATTTTGCCGAGCGCGTCCGTCAACATCTCGGGCAAGAAGAAGAGGATTCCACCCCGGATTCGACGATGTTAGCGGAAAGAGCCTATGCAAAGGCATATAGTCTCTGGCAGAATGGCGATTATGGAATTGCGCTAAACAAAATGATTCTGGTGGCTGGAACCTACCCTACCACACCGTTGCCCCCTCAAGCTCTTTATGCGGCCGGAGCCGTATATGCCGAATGGGCTGTGCGCGACAGCCTGGATTTATTCGCTCCAATTCCCCTTTCTATGCCAGACTCTGTGCTCCGGAGTAGCGGTCTTCTCTCCGATTCCACGTCGACCGATTTGGCCTCTCCATCTGCTGAAGAGCCTGGTACTGCTTCTGGTCCGCTATTGCCGGATTCGCTCCAAACAGTTAACCTGGATTCACTTCAGGCGACGTTCAAAGAACCGCGAGCGGGGGTTTCGGTAGACTCGCTTCAGACAGCCCTTGCCGAAGGGCCTCAGGATGCTGCAATTGACTCGCTTCAGACGGTCCAGGTCGAAGCGCCCCAGGCGACGAACGTCGATTCAAGTCAGACCGGCGGCACTAATATGCCTCAAATAATTGCCGCCGGTCCGCATCAGTCTAATCGCGTTGATTCACTGCAGGCGCCCGTATTGACAACTACGAATGCAGGTCGGAATGCCAAACCATCGTCGTCCATATTTCTATCGAAATTATACGAAACCCTGATTGCAAATTATGCGGAAACGCCTTATGCCAAACGGGCTCGGCAGATGCTGGATGCATTGGAAGAAATCCAACAAGGTTTATCCGGGAAAACTTCGGTCCCGGCGGATTCACTCATCATTGTTCCCGATTCACTTTCGACGCTTGCTACGGATTCACTCATGTTAGCGCCGGATTCCTCGATAGTGGTAAATCCGCGGGAAAATGCTATGCCCGAAGGATTGAACCGAAAGCCGGAATCCGGGCCAGATACTGTTCCTAATGTTCATCTTCGTGATCCCGATGATTTACGCTTGAAGAAAATGCTGAGTCAAGACGAAATCGCTCCGATTCCCAAGGATTCGACTCAGCAAGCTGCGGCAGACTCCGTACAGATGCCGATCAAAAAGGGGGTAGATGAATTGCCGAAAATTGTCGGTGGTCTTGATAGCCTTCAACAAAGGATGCGATATCCGGCGGAGGCGCAAAAGTCCCGTGTCTCTGGCCGAGTACTACTTGACATATTGGTTGACCAAAAAGGACATCCGACCAATATCATGGTTACGGAGGGAGTGGGCGCTGGGTGTGACAAGGAAGCCGTAGACATTGTCAAAATGGCTCACTTCAACCCGGCAATGAAAGGCGGCGAGCCGGTACGTGCCAAATTGTCTTTACAGTTGCAGTGTGGGCCACTCAATTAGCGCTGAGCATGGAATGGCATACATATGGCTGGTGGATGGGACCTGACTTCACAGGTGGAACCAAACGCGCGACTGAATGGTTCGGCTTGTGCGTTTGATTTGGGCTTTATGTGCCTTGCTCTTATGCCAAAATTGCCCCGCCAATGGCGATACGATTCCCGGTTCTAATTGATCGTATTGGTCCGAACCGAATCGCAGGAGCACACGCGTATAGGTGATGGGGACTCCTGATTCCAAAGGGGGATATTTCTGTGTAAACGTGGTACGCGAAAGTATTGCTGCGGGTAAAACGACGAATCGTTATGGCGCAAAAAGAGCGCGATAAATTGAATGTAGACCGACCCGGTGACAAGCCCGGTCAGAAGCCCCGCTTACAGGGGCAGCGAAATAAATTCTCGCTTTGGATTTATATCGCTATTTTTATGGCTCTCCTGATTCACCTCTTTCTTTTCTTTGGCGCGCAAGAACCGAATGCCGTCGACTATAGCACATTCCTCGACTACGTGGAGCAGGGCTATGTGAAAAAGGTTGTGGTTGTCAATGACAGCCGTATCGACGGTACCTATACCGATGCTGCGGTTCAGGGGCACAACGTTAAGATTGCAAAGCCACGGCAGTCCTTTCTTTCGAGCGATGACAAGAAAACGCCTAATCAGTTTGTCGCAACCAAGCCGAAGGATCACGAACTAACAAAATTCCTCCGAGATTATAATACGCGGGCTGCTGCCAATGGCAAAGACAAGGTCGACTTCGATGCGCAAACGGAGGAAAATTGGTTCGGGGGATTACTCGGCTGGATTTTTCCACTGATCATTATTGTCGCCCTTTGGGTTTTTCTTTTGCGGCGCATGAACCCCGGTTCACAGGTCCTCAACATTGGCAAGAATAAGGCTGTCTTGTTCGATGCAATGGGGGATCAAAAGTTTACTTTCAAAGACGTAGCCGGGCTCGATGAAGCGAAAGAAGAAGTCGTCGAGGTAGTTGAATTTCTACAAAACCCGAAGAAATTTACCAAGTTGGGTGGGAAGTTGCCCAAGGGGGTGCTTCTTGTCGGGCCGCCGGGAACAGGGAAAACCCTTTTGGCCAAGGCTGTCGCAGGTGAAGCTGGCACGCCATTTTTCTCACTTTCCGGAAGTGACTTCGTAGAAATGTTTGTCGGAGTTGGGGCAGCGCGCGTGCGTGACCTCTTTCGGCAAGCCAAGGAAAAAGCACCATGTATCATCTTTATTGATGAGATAGATGCCATCGGGCGCACGCGTGGGCGCGGCATGATGATGGGGTCAAACGATGAACGGGAAAACACGCTAAACCAGCTCCTCGTGGAGATGGACGGTTTCCACACGGACAAGGGTGTAATTATTATGGCGGCTACCAACCGCCCCGATGTACTTGATACCGCTTTGCTTCGCCCGGGACGGTTTGACCGCCAGATCCTGCTTGATAAGCCGGATCGTGCCGAGCGAGCTGAAATATTTAAGGTTCACACCCGCTCCTTGTTACTTAGCGACAACGTGAATCCGATGGTGCTTGCCGGTCAGACACCGGGATTTGCCGGAGCGGAGATCGCCAATGTCTGTAATGAAGCGGCCTTGCTCGCAGCGCGGGATGGCAAGGATTCTATTGAGATGGAAGACTTCGAGAAAGCCATCGATCGCGTCATTGCAGGGCTTGAGAAAAAGAACAAGATCATTTCTCCGGAAGAGCGAAAAATTGTCGCCTACCACGAGGCCGGCCATGCGATCGCCGGATGGTTCCTGGAAAATACAGACCCGGTCGTAAAAGTGTCGATCGTGCCGCGTGGACTGGCAGCGCTTGGCTACGCGCAATACCTTCCGGAGGAACGATACCTCTATACCCGGGAGGCGCTCATCGATCGTATGACGATGGCGATCGGGGGGCGCGTTGCTGAAGAAATCATCTTCGGGCGAATATCTACCGGGGCGCAGAATGATCTGGAACGCATCACAAAGATGGCCTATGCCATGGTGGTGGACTACGGCATGAGCGAACGGGTCGGCTATGTCAGTTTCAATCTTTCCGGATCCGCCAACGAGAGTCCAGTTTTCGAGAAGCCCTATTCCGACACGACCGCCCAGATCATCGACGAGGAAGTCAAGAACATTATTGACGAGGTGCGCCAAATTGCGCGAGACCTGCTCGAAGACAAACGAGATTTGCTGGAAGAGATGGCTCAGGCGCTCTTAAAAAAAGAAGTGCTCGGGCCAAATGACCTAGTCGCTATTCTCGGAACGCGGCCCTATGGTGATTACGTGACCCTTAATGGGGTCACGACGGACGAGCCCGAAGCGGCGGATTCCGAGGAGGCGACGCCTGTGCCTTTAGAGGGGAGCGAGGATGTGACGACCTCCGAAACACCGGGGGACGGCCAGCGAGGAACACTTCCTCCCACGACTCCGGAATAGGTAAGTGCAAGTGATCGGGCGGGTGGTCCGCGGACGCTTTCCATTCTGTCAGGATGGTCGCACGAATAGGTCTCGTGTCTGGCATCTCAGTGCTGTGGGTTAATGCCAAAGGCGGGTGCACATGCCAATTCTGACTGCTGGTTCTTTTTTTCTAAGGATTGGTTATCGCTTCAGTAGGAATTGCTCGAATTGCTTCCCTCGCGAACGCGTTTTTTTCATTATTCGAGTGTGACGTGCCCGAGCCGAATTCTTGTCCTCCGGTTCAGAATACTAGAAAAAATGCTGGGGTAAAGATGGGAGTTATTCAAGCTCCAGCCCATTCCTCCGAAAAATTAAGCACGGTGGTCATTTCGATCTTTATTTGGGATTCCCAATGCCAAAGTCGGGGGTTTGGGAGGCGCCTCGCCCGCTGACATGGCAAATCTTCGCGGGACAAAAACAACTCTCTGAAGCCAATGTCTCATCAACACACTGAGAAATATTATATGATCTAATGATCTATCAAGATATATCTGTCTATAGTTCGACAGTCGAATTCTAAAATTGAGTTTTTGTGATTATTGGCTTCCAGGTTTTTCAAATCTCTGGATCTTCACACAACTAATGGTTTCGCCTATAGACGAACACTATATTTCGGGGCTGAAATAATCTGTGGGTCCGCCAAGGGTCTCGGATTGATTTCAATTAGCATGAGCACGAAACAAATTTAAACGAGGAGCGGACGTGCCAACGATTCAGCAACTTGTTCGTAAAGGGCGCCACCCGAAAATAAAAAAGACGAAATCGCCTGCGCTTTCGTCGAGCCCGCAGCGCCGCGGTGTGTGCACGCGGGTGTATACGACCACCCCAAAGAAGCCGAACTCGGCATTGCGTAAGGTAGCCAAGGTGCGCTTGACGAATGGTATTGAAGTTATTGCCTATATCCCCGGAGAGGGACACAACCTGCAGGAGCACTCCATAGTGCTCGTTCGTGGGGGTCGTGTGAAGGACTTGCCGGGTGTAAAATATCACATCGTGCGCGGCGCGCTTGACGCTTCAGGCGTTGAGGACCGGAAACAGTCGCGCTCGAAGTACGGCACAAAGCGACCCAGAAAGTAGGCAGGCCAGTGACCGTTAGTACCGCGTTTGCCTCGATCGATTGTTTCGGCGAAATGGAAGGCCAGCCGGCGGTTAATCTGGTTTAATCGGTTGTGATTTCGATAGTTCGGATATACTTATGCGTAGAAGAAAAGCAGAGCGGCGTCAGGTTTCACCAGATCCCGTATATCACGATGAACTTGTTGCTCGCTTTGTCAACGCTGTGATGATCAGCGGCAAAAAGAATGTGGCGCAGCACATTGTTTATAATGCCTTCGAGGTAATTGAGGAAAAGACCGAGGAGTCTGGCGTCGAGATATTTAAGAAGGCCGTCAATAATGTCGCGCCGATGGTGGAGGTTCGGAGTCGCCGTGTCGGTGGTGCGACCTATCAGGTGCCTATCGAGGTGCGCCCCGACCGTCGGATGACACTGGCCTTCCGCTGGATCATCCAGTATGCACGTGCCCGTAATGACAGAAGTATGGCGAACCGCCTGGCCAATGAGTTGCTGAGTGCCGCTCGGGGTGAAGGGGGGTCCATTAAAAAGAAAGACGACACACACCGCATGGCTGAGGCCAATAAGGCCTTTGCGCATTTTCGGTTCTAGTTCCGACACTCCATTTCTTGCGGGCCAACGATGGGAGGGCAGCGTTCAAGAATTGGGGTCGAGGTACGAACGCTGAGGTAAATTATGTCAATGTCAAAATACACGCTGGAAAATACGCGTAATATCGGCATCATGGCCCACATTGATGCCGGGAAGACGACAACGACCGAGCGTATTCTCTTTTACACCGGTCGGCTCCACCGAATGGGCGAAGTCCATGAAGGAGGCGCCACGATGGACTGGATGGAGCAGGAAAAAGAGCGCGGTATCACGATTACAAGTGCTGCAACTACGTGTTTCTGGAAAGATAGCCGCATAAATATCATCGATACGCCCGGGCACGTAGACTTCACCGTTGAAGTGGAGCGATCCCTTCGGGTCCTCGATGGCGCGGTGGCACTTTTTTGTGCTGTTGGTGGTGTGGAGCCGCAGTCCGAGACCGTGTGGCGGCAGGCCACCAAGTATCACGTACCGCGCATTGCGTTTGTCAATAAGATGGATCGGACTGGTGCTGATTTTGAGAATGTTCTTCAAATGATGAAGGATCGTCTTAAGACCAACGCCGTGCCCGTGCAAATCCCAATTGGGGCGGGTCGCCTTTTTCGCGGGGTCATCGATCTGGTGACGAACAAAGCCATCGTCTGGCACGATGAGACGCAGGGTGCGACATGGGACGAAATCGATGTCCCAGATGACCTAAAAAAAGATGCACGCCACTGGCGAATCAAACTGCTTGAATCGGTCGCCGAACACGATGACGAATTGCTGATGAAGTATCTCGAGGGTGAGGAAATCACGCCTGATGAGATCAAAGATGTGGTGCGGCGCGCGACGTTGAATCTTGACATCACGCCGGTATTTTGCGGCTCTGCCTTTAAGAATAAAGGCGTTCAGCGTTTGCTAGACGGCCTCATTGACTACCTGCCCAGCCCGCTGGATGTGCCACCGATAACGGGCGTCATCCCGCGGACCGAGGAGAAGGTGGAACGGCTGCCGAAGCCCGATGGCTCCTTCAGCGCCATCGCCTTCAAAATCATGACAGACCCCTATGTGGGTAAATTGACCTTTTTTCGCGTCTATAGTGGGACCCTGAAAAAAGGCTCTCAGGTCCTCAATACGACGACCAGCAAGAAAGAGCGGGTCGGGCGTATTCTCTTCATGCACGCCAATAGCCGGGAGGACGTGAGCGATGTGCGTGCCGGTGACATCGCTGCCGCCGTAGGTCTGAAAAACGTCCGCACTGGGGATACCCTTTGTGATCCTGATCGGCCCATCGTCCTCGAGCAAATGGACTTCCCGGAACCGGTCATCCGCATCGCCATCGAGCCGAAAACGAAAGCCGATAGCGATAAGCTGGGCGTTGGACTGCAGAAGCTTGCCGAGGAAGATCCGACCTTTAAGGTGAAAGTCGATGATGAGTCGGGCCAAACCCTCATTGCCGGAATGGGCGAATTGCACCTCGAAATCATCGTCGATCGGCTGAAGCGTGAATTCAAAGTTGAAGCAAACATCGGGCGGCCGCAGGTAGCTTACCGTGAGGCCCTCCGCACGACCGTTGATCAGCGGTACCAGCACAAGAAGCAGAGTGGTGGTCGCGGGCAGTTCGCCGAAGTATGGATGGAGATCGGCCCGAGTAAAGAAGGCGTTGGTTTGGAATTTGTTAACGAGATCGTTGGTGGGTCCATTCCGCGAGAGTTTATACCTTCGGTACAAAAGGGTATCGCTTCGGCGTTGAGTCAGGGTCCGCTCGCCGGTTACCCGATTGAAGGCGTTCGCGCCCGGCTGTATGACGGTAAGTTTCACAACGTCGATTCCGACCAGATCTCCTTTGAGATTGCCGGCCGGATGGGCTTCCGAGATGCTGCCCGACGGGCCAAACCGGTCATTATGGAACCTGTTATGGCCGTTGAAGTCGTCACGCCGGAGGAGTATATGGGTGATGTAATCGGCGACCTGAACAGCCGTCGCGGCCGCATCGAAAATCTCGGACAGCGCCAGGATGCACAGGTAATCAGTGCCCTCGTACCGCTGTCGGAAATGTTCGGTTATTCGACCGATCTGCGTTCGCTTACACAGGGACGTGCGATCTTCAGTATGCAGTTCGATCAGTACGTCGAGGTGCCCAAGTCGATTGCCGAAGAAATTGTGTCGAAAGCATCCGGAGTCGCCGTCTGACGTTCCGGAATAAGGAAACAAGTATACAACTACATTAAGAGCAAAGAGCCATGGCCAAAGCACAATACGTTCGCAACAAGCCGCACGTCAACGTGGGAACGATCGGCCACGTCGACCACGGCAAGACCACCTTGACGGCCGCCATCACACAGGTGCTGGCCAAACGC